>Ga0181582_10001493_pt1 | contig 18249 bp, 19 predicted proteins | sample 071ome_32_FD_132438 | JGI IMG/M metagenome (GOLD analysis project Ga0181582, IMG submission 132438) | Coastal salt marsh microbial communities from the Groves Creek Marsh, Skidaway Island, Georgia - 071405AT metaG (megahit assembly) | ecosystem: Environmental > Aquatic > Marine > Intertidal...
AATGCGCTTTACGGATTTTCATTCCAGCGGCCCCGTCTGTTCTCCGACGCGCGCTGGACTGCTGACCGGGCGCTACCAGCAACGGGCAGGGATTCCAGGTGTCGTCTATGCGGCCTTCAACCGGAATCGCCACCACGGCCTGCAACACAAGGAAACCACCTTTGCAGAGATCCTGAAAAAGGCCGGATACGCCACGGGGCTCTTTGGAAAATGGCACCTTGGTTATCAGTCACAATACAACCCGGTGCACCAGGGCTTTGATCGCTATGTGGGATACGTCAGTGGCAACGTGGATTTTCATACGCACATCGATGGCGCAGGCGTTGAGGACTGGTGGCACCAGGACGAGAAGGTGGAAGAGAAGGGCTACACGACCCACTTGATCACCCGCCATGCCGTGAAGTTCATCGAGGATCAAAAGGAGAACCCCTTTTGCATCTATGTGGCTCATGAAGCTCCGCACGATCCCTATCAGGGCCCCAATGATCCACCCGTTCGCCACGTTGGCACCAAGGGCTATCTCTTCGATCACCGTGAACCCGAACACGCCGCCCGTGCCTACAGGGACATGATGGTGGAGATGGACAGGGGCGTTGGAGAGATCATGGCCAAGCTCAAGGAGCTGGATCTCGATGAGGACACCTTTGTCATGTTCTTCTCCGACAATGGGGCCACCGGGCCAGGCTCCTGTGGCAGGCTCTTCGGCATGAAGGGGACGGTCTGGGAAGGCGGCATTCGTGTCCCGGGAATCGCCCGGTGGCCCGGAAGGATCAAGGCCGGCTCTGTCACGGATCAACTGGCCACCACCATCGATGTCCTGCCCACGATTCTGGATGTGGCTGATGTCCGGGTCCCGGAGGGATTGAAGCTGGATGGCGAGAGCCTGCTTCCGCTCATGGAGGGGAAAGCTGAAAGCAAGCCGAGGAAAATCTTTTGGCAGTATGGAGAGGCGACCGCCATGCGGGACGGCGAATGGAAACTGGTCCTCAATGAGGGAACCAAAGCCAAGAAGTCCGACCGCTTTCCAAACATCCACTGGGATCACCCGGACGACGGCCGCCAGAAGCTGGCGTTGTTCGACCTGTCCAAGGACGTGGAGGAACAACTCAATCTTGCCGACAAGATGCCCAAGCGCGTGAAGAACATGACCCAGGCCATCAAACGATGGGAAAAGGAAGTCATGGAAGGGGCGACTGAGCAACCGGAGAAGCAGCCCTGAAATGGAAGGACCCGATCCAATGAAAATCAGTCATGCAGTTGTCATGAAAGCACCCCTACTTGGGCCTCTTTTGATTCTCCTTTTCGTTGCGTCACTCAGCGCTGCGGAGAGGATCGACAAAGCCGGGAAGATTGATCCTGTGCTTCCACTTGAGGTGAAATGTGAAGGTCGCTATTCACATCATCTTCAGGGTGTTTGTTCGGATGAATCAGCGATCTACTGGTCGTTTACCACTTCATTGGTGAAGACGGACAGGGATGGGAAGGTGATCAAAAAGGTGGAGGTAGCCAATCACCATGGCGATCTGTGTCTTCAGGATGGGAAGCTCTATGTGGCCGTCAATCTTGGGAAGTTCAACGATCCCAAGGGCAATGCTGATTCGTGGGTCTATGTTTATGAAGCGAAGTCTCTGGAGGAGATTGCACGACACGAGATCCAGCAGGTGTTTCATGGGGCGGGTGGAATGGGTTTTCGCGACGGACATTTTTTTGTCGTGGGCGGGCTGCCTGAAGCTTTTGAAGAGAACTATGTCTATGAGTACGACGGGAACTTCAACTTTGTGAAGCGCCACGTCATCCCCAGCGGTCATACCCATTTGGGTATCCAGACGGCGACCTATTCAGAAGGCCGCTGGTGGTTCGGTTGCTATGGAACTCCTGCCGTTCTTCTCGTGACGAATGACGATTTTGAGATGTTGGGACGACACCCTTTCAACTGTTCACTCGGTGTCGAGGCGCTTGCAGATGGTCGCCTTCTTGTTGGCAGTGGCAGGTGTGAATCGGGCAAGGGTTGTGATGGTAAGGTTCGAATGGCTGTTCCAGACGCAGAGAAAGGTCTGCGGATCTTGAAACCGAACGAATGAAGAAGACGCTTCCCTTCAAGCTCTTCACGCCCTTCATGGTGAGCCCGGCGTTCAAGGAATCCATTTGACCTGCCGATGTTTCTCAACTAAATGCTTCAGCTCATGCATCTGCAGATCAACAGCCTACTACTTGGCGAGGCGCTTCTTCTTGGAAGCGCTGGCGTTGGGCTGTGAATGAAGACAGGACTTTCTCACACCCCACTGCCAGCGACGGCGGTGGGGTTTTTTGTTTGTCCAACACCACCGCGGTCCGGCTCCGGAAGTGGGGAGTCAGAAGAACAACACTACAACAACCGCAATGAAGACAACGAAGTCAAAAACGAAGCGCAAAGCAACGGCCGGCCGGAAGAAGGCCGCCACGCCTGTAAACCAGATCCGCATCTTTGACACGACTCTCCGCGACGGCGAGCAGTGTCCGGGTGCCTCCATGACGCTTCGTGAGAAGCTCGAAGTGGCGCGGCAGTTGGCCCGGCTCAAGGTGGACGTCATCGAGGCCGGCTTTCCCGTGATCAGTGAAGGCGACTTCACCGCGGTGAACACCATCGCCAAGGAGATCAAGGGACCGATCATTGCCGGTTTGGCCCGCTGTGTCCCGAAGGACATCGATGCTGCCGGTGAGGCCGTGAAGCCTGCAGGCAAGAAGGGACGCATCCACGTCTTCCTGGCCACGTCCAAGATCCATCGTGAGTTCAAGCTGGGCAAGGCGCAGGACCAGATCATCAAGCTGGCGGTCGAGGGCGTGAAGCGGGCCAAGGGCTTTGTGGATGATGTGGAATTTTCCCCTGAGGATGGTTCCCGCACCGAGCCGGAGTTCCTGGCCGAGGTCTGTCGGGCTGTCTGTGATGCCGGTGCCACCACGGTCAACATCCCGGATACCGTGGGCTGGGCGGTACCGGATGAATTTGGAAAGCTGATCGCCTACCTGATGGAGAACGTCCCCCATTTCAAGTCGGGCGAATCGATCATCAGCGTGCACTGCCACAACGACCTTGGACTTGCGGTGGCCAATTCATTGGCGGCGGTGAAGGCGGGTGCGCGACAGGTGGAGTGCACCGTCAATGGCATTGGCGAACGTGCCGGCAATGCCTCGCTTGAGGAAGTCGTCATGGCGTTGAAGACCCGGGAAGATCATTTCGGTGGCTACAAGATCGGTGTGGTGACGAAGGAGATTGTGAAGTCTTCGAGGCTCGTTTCCCGGATGTCCGGTTTGGTTGTCCAGCGCAGCAAGGCGATTGTAGGTGAGAACGCCTTTGCCCATGCCAGCGGTATTCATCAGGACGGGATGCTGAAGAAGCGTGAGACCTACGAGATCATTGATCCGCGTGAGGTGGGCTGGGGACAGACCGAGCTGCCATTGACCAAGCACAGTGGTCGTGCTGCCGTGGCGGCCCGCCTGAGGCATCTCGGCTACAAGATGAGCGATGAGGACGTCAGCTCCATCTTCGCCCGCTTTAAGGACATCGGGGACAAGAAGAAGTTCGTCTATGATGAGGACCTTTCCGCATTGGTGGATGGCCAGATCACCGAGGTGCCCGAGACCTGGAAGATGGATTATCTCTGCGTGACCAGTGGAGGCGGACAGACCGTTCCCACGGCGACCGTCCGGCTCATCAAGGCTGATTCCAGGAAGAAGACGCCCGACGTTTATCAGGATGCCGGAACCGGGGATGGGCCGGTGGATGCCTCGTTGAAGGCCATTGAGCGCCTGACCCAGACCGAGGGCAAGCTCATGGATTATTCACTTAGGGCGGTTTCCGAAGGTAAGGACGCCTTGGGGGAGGTCGCGGTAAAGGTGGATTTCGGGAGCGGAGAGCTCGTGACGGGCAAGGGTGCCAACACGGACGTGGTAGAAGCCAGCGCCCGCGCCTACCTCAACGCGGTCAACCGCTACCTCGCCACCAAGGGACGGAAGGGCAAGAAGAAGTCCTCCCAACCCTGAGGACGTCGAAGACCCTGATCGAAGATTCCAGTGCCGTCCGGACCTTCCGGGCGGCATTTTTTGTGCAATTCGGCCAAAACCGAGGTGTGAAAAGTCGCAATCGCTTGAAAATAAACGGCTTTACAGCATGGTATCCTTTGAACCATTCTCGCGACTCACCTTCGAACCAACTATGCGACGCTTCAACTGTCTTTCTTTTCTAGCCATCGCCGCCCTAGTGCTGTTGACCGGCTGCTCTGGACCTTCCTACAAGCTGGGACGCGGTCTCAACAACGTGTCCGAATTGATGAGGATGGGCGAGGTGCGTCGCTCGATCGAGCAGGCCAGTCTTTGGGAGGGATCCCATCATGCCTTTACCTCCGGGACGATCCGTGGCTTCAACCGCAGCGTGGCGCGTTCCCTGATCGGTGTGGGAGAGATCGTGACCTTTCCGTTTCCGTCCTATGATCCCTGGTATGGCCGCGAGAACTTCAAGTACAACGGAGATGTTTTCATTGGTGGTCCCTACCGCAAGGATCATTTCTGGTCCCTCGACTTCATGACCGAGGCTCCCCGCTATCCTGACAGCTACAAGCCAGGCCCATCGGCCAGCACCATCTTCGCGACGGACACCGCACTGGGTTTTCACGCAGGCGAGGTTGCCTCCTTCATCCCGGGCAGCCGCTTCCACGTCTTTGATTTTTAAATCCCTCCTGCTCTTCAAGGGGTGCCGGCGAATCTCGTTGGCGCCCCTTTTTTGTTTCCTGACATGACGGTGAAGAAGAAGTCCGGATGCAAGGTCAACCTGATGCTCAACATCCTCGGAAGGCGCGAGGATGGTTTCCACGAGCTGGAGACCCTGATGCTCCCGGTGCCGGTTTATGATGAGTTGTCCTTTGACGAGGGGAACGAGGGGATCCGGCTGACCTGCAGTGATCCCGGGCTTCCGACGGATTCGAGCAACCTCATCTGGAAGGCTGCGGAAGCCTTCTTCCATCGTGCCGGCCTGAAGCCGTCCATTGGCATTCACCTTGAGAAGAGGATTCCCACGGCAGCCGGTCTGGGCGGGGGAAGCGGCAATGCCGCCACGACCCTGCTGGCATTGAACGAGATGCATTCGGGGGCCCTGGACGATGAGGCTCTGGACGAGATCTGTGCCGGTCTGGGTTCCGACGTCAATTTCTTCCTCAGGAATCTCCCGTCCCTCGCTTTTGGAAGGGGGGAACAGGTGGAGGTGCTCTCCGGGGCTCCGGCGTTGGAAGGACATTGGCTCATGCTGGTGAATCCGGGCTTTGGAGTCTCGACACCCTGGGCCTACAAGAACCTGGCCCGTTTTCCGGAGGACCTGAATGGCAGGAAGGGAAGGGCGGCCGAATTGGCGGACCAACTTCGGGACGGTGGCAGCTCGCTGGGCGGGCTGGATCTTTACAATTCACTGGAGGCACCGGTGCTCGAGAAGTATCCGATCCTGGTCATGTTGCAGGAGAAGATGATCGAAACCGGGGCGGCGCGGGCGATGATGTCCGGAAGCGGGGCAACGACCTTCGCGCTGTTTGAAACGGAAGACCAGGCGAGGAAATCCGAACAGACGATCAGGGAACATTTTGGGCCTGCATTCTGGACTTCGATTACGGCATTGTGATCCGAGAAAGATGACGTTCACCCTTTCATCAAAGCCTTCCGGGCTCATCCCGTTGCTGGCCGGGATCCTGATCCTTGTCCTTTGGGTCCACGAAGGTCGTTGTGCCGAGATCCTTTTCCCGCGAAGGGACGGCATTGATGCTGCGGTGGAAAGAGGCATCACCTTTCTGGTGAGCCAGCAGCGCAACGATGGCTCTTTCGTGGATCAGAGGGGACGTGACCAGCACCATAGCGTGATGACAGGCCTCTCGCTCATGTCCATGGCTGCGGTGGGACATCAGCCTTCGGATGAAACCGTCGAGGGGCAGGTGATGCGTCGGGCCATCGCCTTCCTGACGCAGGACGACCGGCAGACGCCCGACGGGTATTTCGGTGCGGCGGACGGATCACGCATGTATGGCCATGGGATCATTTCCCTGGCGCTTTCCGAGATGCTGGGCATGGGGGTGAATCCGCAGCAGGATGCCCTGATCCGGAAGAGGGTGATGCTTGCGATCGAGTTGATCCTCCGCTCGCAGAGGGTGCAGAAGCATTCGGTGAAGTATGAAGGGGGATGGCGCTACACCCCGACCGCCAACGATTCCGACCTGTCCGTCACCGTATGGCAGTTGATGGCCCTGCGTTCGGCACGTAATTCCGAGATCCCGGTGCCCAAGTCGGCCATTGACCTTGCGGTGAAGTACCTGAGTGAAAGCTACAAGTCCCAACGCGACCGCAACGGGCAGGCGACGGATCTCAACAGTGGATTCGGATACCAGCCGGGACGCAATGCCGAGTTTGCCACCACGGCGGCCGGGCTGCTCGCGCTCCAGGTTTGCGGCGAGGTCAACACTCCTGAGATCATCGGATCGACCAATTACCTGCTGGACCTTACGCATCGGGATGACGGCAAGGGAGGCATCCAGAGCCGTATCAAGTACAACAGCAAGTGGTTCTTCTATGGAACCTACTACTATGCCCAGGCCATGGTGAAGCGCGGCGAACCCTACGCGGGCAAAGCACGATCCTTCACCGAGAACATCCTGATCTCCAACCAGAAGGAGGATGGATCCTGGGAGGGCGGTGACAGCCAGGAAAGGACGGCGGGCAGGATCTACACCACCTCAATGGCCATCCTCTGCCTTTCGGTGAAATACCACTACCTCCCCATCTTCCAGTATTAGGAGGCCATTGGTGGAACGGCCTGAAGGCTTACGCTCCTGGAAGGATCAAAGTGGTGCCCGGACCTTCCGGGGCCTTGAAGAGCCTCGCCTTCAGCTTCACGTAGGGAGGTGCAAAGGCGTAACGATGGGCAGGGCTTCCCGATTCAGCCGCGGAGTCTCCCAAAAGGGGTTCCGAAAGATCCTCCAGCACGAAACCCGCGCGACACAGTTCACCGATGAGTGAGGACCAGGTATGAAGATACTCCAGGGTTCCGGCTTCCCGATGCATCAGGCCGTCGGGCGCCGATGCCAGAGGTCCCTTGCCGAGGTAAGGTTCCTTCAGGACATAACCTTCCTTCGAGGGGCGCTCGGAAGTCTGCAGATTGATGGGTTGCTTGTGCTGTGAAATGTAGATTCCGCCGGGAGAGGTCACCTTGGCGACTTCCTCGTAGACCCGGGAAACCTCAGGAACGTAACAGGTGCTGACCGGTTGGATGACGAGATCGAAATGGGCACGGGGCAGTGCGGAAAGGTCATCCATGGATGCCTGCAGGGTGGTTACCTTCAACCGGTGTCTGGCAGCCACCTCCTCGTCGAGGTCGAGCATGGCCTGGCTCAGGTCGACCACCGTGACCTCGCCACCGGCGGCTGCATAGAGGGCGCTTTGGAGCCCTCCTCCAGCAGCGAGGCAGAGTACCCTTCTGCCCTGAACGCTTCCTTCCAGCCAACCTTCCGGATCCACCGCCTTCAGCGGATGGGCCAGCTCCTTGAGTGAAACAGTCCGTGTGTGGCGCTGGCCGTTGCGGACACGATCATCCCATGCCTTGCGGTTGTGTTCTCGGTAATCCTGCACGGAGGAAGCCTGTGCAGGCCTTGGGAAAGATGCAATGAAGACCGCCCCTACCAGGAAAAGCGGAAGAAGGTGATCCCCTTGAATCCCGGGTCATCCTTGTTGATGGCGACCTCGCCCTGGTTTTCCTCGCCTGAGCCGTCTTCCTTGGGCGCCACCGGGCTGAATATCCGGAAGGGCGATTCACTGCGGAAGAACTTCACCGAGGCGCCTGACAAGGCTTCCTTCTTGACCTTCAACTGGATCTTCGGCGCCTTCTTCTTGCGCGGCAGTTCCATCTCAACGGCGGCATCCACGGCATCCTGTCCCATGCCGAGGCTGAGGGTGGAAAGAAGGGTAAGGGTGGCGATTGAGGTTTTCATTTCGTCAAAAGGGGGTCCCAGTTTGGATTTCTCCCCTCAGTAAACCCCGTTTTCGGGGAATCGCAAATGATAACCGCAACGGGAGCCGGTGTCGGGCCGCCTTTTGGATGCTTGAAATCCTTTCAAAAACCGCGGGTTTTCGGAATAGTTCGCCGCTTTGGCCTCACCTGTGGTGAAGTCGGACCGCTGAAGAACCGAGCATGTTGGCAAAAAGAGTCATTCCCTGTCTGGATGTACACGATGGACGTGTGACCCGTGGTGTGCAGTTTGGCAAGGCCGAGGCTGGGGAGCTCCGCAACGTCGGGGACCCCGTGGAGCTGGCCCTTCGCTATGATGAACAGGGAGCCGATGAAATGGTCTTCTTCGACATCACGGCCAGTGCCCATGGGCGTGAGTCCATGGTGGACGTGATCGAACGGGCGGCCGACCAGTGCTTCATGCCTTTGACCGTGGGTGGGGGTATCCGCACCGTTGAGGACATGGGAATCATGCTCAAGGCGGGTGCGGACAAGACCAGCATCAACTCAGCAGCCATTTCCAGCCCGGACCTCATCCGGACGGGTGCCGAGAAGTTCGGAAGCCAGTGCATCGTGGTTTCCATCGATGCCAAGAAGGTGTCCGGGGACCGCTGGGAGGTCTTCGTCAAGGGAGGTCGTGAAGCGACCGGGATGGATGCTGTGGAATGGGCTGTGCGTGCCGTGAAGCTCGGTGCCGGCGAGATTGTGCTCAACAGCATCGATGCCGATGGAACCAAAGCCGGCTACGACATCGAGATCACCCGCCGCATCAGTGAGAATGTGGGCGTTCCCGTGGTGGCCAGTGGGGGCGCGGGAAAGCTGGAACACATGGTGGAGGTCCTGGAGAAGGGCAAGGCGGATGCCGTCCTGGCAGCCAGCATCTTCCATTTCGGGGAATACACCGTGGGAGAGGTGAAGGAATTCCTGGCGAAACACGGCGTCACGGTCCGGGTGGATCCCGTGCTTCAGGACGAATGATTTTTTGGAACCGAAACGAGGAAGAACGATGAGTTTCTACGACAAGCTGAAATACAATGACCAAGGCCTCATTCCCGCAATCATCCAGGAGCAGTCCACCGGGCGCGTCCTGATGATGGCATGGATGAACCGTGATTCCCTTGAGTCGACCATCAAGACCGGCAAGACCCATTTCTGGAGTCGTTCCCGGCAGAAGTACTGGATGAAGGGCGAGTCCAGCGGACATACGCAAACAGTGAAGGACGTGGCCTTCGACTGTGACGGCGACACGCTCCTGATCCAGGTCGAACAGATTGGCGCGGCCTGTCATGAAGGCTACCAGTCCTGCTTCTTTCGTTCCGTCAAGGAGGAAGATCCGAGTTCTCCGTGACCGAGGAGCAGCTGCAGTCTCCCGAGGAGATCTACGGCAAGAAGTAGATGGATGCCTTCGTCCCATTCGGAAGTCCTGACTACCTGATCCTGCTCGGGATCCTGTTTTTGTGTAGGGCGGCGGATTTCCTGAGTACCTGGGTGGGGACGCCTTCCCTTGCCATGGAAGGGAATCCGTTTGTCAGAAAGATGGGATGGAAGGGATCGGCGGCCTTCAACCTCCTGATGTGTGTGCTGCTGGCGCGGTGGCCCTTCGTGGCGATGGTTCTTTCCACGACCAGTCTCCTGGTCGCTTCGCGCAATTTCCAGTCAGCATGGTTGATGAGATCGATGGGTGAAGCCGGCTACATGGACCTGGTGGGAAGGATGCTGATGATTCGAGGAACGGGATTGTATCTGGCCTGCTCGTTCGGTCAGGCTGTCCCGGTCGCCCTGATCGGAACCGCCGTGATGCTGTTCAGCGAGGATCTTGTGCCCTTTGCCATAGGAATGGGGGTGTTGGCCTACGCCTTCGTGGTCCTTTTCTTTTCGATCCTGAGCGTGGTCAGGCTGCCGCGCCCAAGGTCAACACGGATGGAGTTGTGATGAATGAGATCAAACCAGGACGTGAGTCCTTTCTGGAACTGGCAAAGCAGGGGAATGTGATCCCTGTCTCCTGCCGGATCCTTGCTGATTTTGAAACGCCCCTGTCGGCCTACCTCAAGATCCGGGGCGAGGGGGAATCCTTCCTCTTCGAATCCGTCGAGGGTGGTGAGCACCTTGGCCGCTATTCCTTCGTTGGAAGCAGTCCCCGCGGACTGATACGGCAGGTGGAGGACCAGGTCGAGGTGATCGAGAACGGAAAGGTGATTGAGAGCTACCAGGTGGACCCGCTCGCCAAACAGCCTGAGGGCAATGTGGTTCGCGATGGGCTGGCCGTGGTGGAGAAGGTCATGGGGCGTTACCAGCCCGCCCCGGTGGAGGGACTGCCCAGATTCACCGGCGGTGCCGTGGGGTTCATTGGATACGAGTTCATCCATGATGTTGAGCCGGTCGTTCCCAGGCCCCCCACCAACGAGCTGGGCACACCGACCCTCTGCTTCGTCATAGCCGACCAGCTGCTCGTCTTTGACCGCGTAGCACAGACCCTGACGGTCATCGTCAATGCCATCATTGAGGAGGGCACCAATCCATGGGACGCCTATGATGATGCCTGCAGTGAGGTGGAACGGATCCTTTCACTCCTCGAGCAGCCCTATGAACCGGGCCAGGCCGTGCTTCCATCGGAGGTTCCTGACGTGACCTTCGAGTCCAACATGGAGAAGGAGACCTTCCTCAACAACGTCAACCGCTCGAAGCACTACATCACCAATGGCGACATCATTCAGGTGGTAGGGTCCCAGCGATTCACTGCGGAGACCACGGCTTCACCGATCGATGTCTACCGGGCGGTGCGTTCGATCAATCCATCGCCCTACATGTTCCTCCTCGAGTTTGAGGGCTACTCCCTTGCCGGGGCTTCCCCGGAGATCCACGTCCGTTGCGAGGATCGTGGCGTGGAGATCCGGCCCATCGCAGGTACCCGTGCCCGGGGCAAGACCTCCGATGAGGACCTCGCCCTGGAGAAGGAGCTGTTGGCGGATCCGAAGGAGCGAGCAGAGCACGTGATGCTGGTCGACCTCGCCCGCAATGACATCGGGCGGGTCTGTGAATTTGGAAGCGTCCACTGTGACGAGCTCATGATCATCGAGCGCTATTCCCATGTGATGCACATCGTTTCCAACGTCCATGGAACGCTCTCGACGGAAAAGACGCCCTATGACCTGATCCGGGCCACCTTTCCCGCGGGAACCCTGACGGGGGCCCCGAAGATCCGGGCCATGCAGATCATTGCCGAGATGGAGCAGACCGCACGGGGGCCTTATGGAGGATGCGTGGGTTACTTCTCCTTCAATGGCAACCTGGATTGCTGCATCACGATCCGTACGGCGCTCCTGAAGGATGGCAAGGCCTACGTCCAGGCGGGTGGGGGATGGGTCTTTGACTCACAGCCGGAACTGGAGTTCCAGGAGACGGTCAACAAGTCGAGGGCGATGATCAAGGCCGTGTCCCTTGGGGAACAGATCGCCCGCCAGAGGAAGGGCTGAGCAGGTCTCCCCGACCCGCTCCTGTCCCCGGACCTCACGGGTCGGGAACAGGGAAGGGATCGTTGAAAATGGAAAATCAGGAGGGAATGGGCAACTTTTCCGCGGTGGTGCGGATCAGTCGCATCTCATGTGCCTCATCGGCGCGGGCCCACTCGTAGAAGAACAGGACCTCGCCATTGACTTCCTGGACATCCGCATAGCGCAGGCAGCCGGTCGCATGAGGGCTTGTGATGTTCGGGCCGTCCGGAGTCAGACAGGTCCAGTTGCGGAGATCCTCGGAAACGGCAACACCGTTTCGCTCCTCGTAGTTCTCCAGGTGGCTGGCACTGCCGTCGTAGAAGGCGTAATACTTTCCGTCACGTTTGAAGACGGAGTTGATGCGGCGGCAGTAATTGTCCCAGCCCTCTTCGCCCGGTTTGAAGATCACGCCCTGCCATTCCCAGTTGTCGAGATCGTTAGAGGTCGCAAGCCCTGTCGCCGAGACGCATTGACCAGTGTTGTAGATGTCATGGGTCTCGTGGGATTCGCTGCTGGTGCTTTCCACTGGGAGGGCAATGCTGAGGAACATGTGATAGACGCCGTCGATCTCCATGACCCAGGGATCCTTGACGCCTTCCAGATTCAGTTCACCGGGGGTGAAGACATCCTTCATGTCGGCCACGTTGAGGTTCTCCGGAGAATCAGCCTTGATGACCGTGGTCTTCCAGCGTGCGTCCCCGTCGTTGACGTAGCTGGTGAAGTATCGCCATGCCCCGTCCTTGCCCTTCACCAGGTGTGAGCGCTCGATGGAAGCGCTGTTCACCTGGTCCTTCTGCATGGAAAAGATATCCTCGAAGTTTTCGAGGTCTGTGGTCTTGGCCACACGCACCTCGCCGCCGCGGTCGGGCTGCACACCGCGGGGGCGGCGGATGCGGTAGGTAAGGTAGCCGGTGGAAGTGGCATCGTCGTAAAAGAATCCGGGGCAACCAATCCAGTAGCCCTTTTCATTGCCGAGTGGCTCACGAATGGTGAGACCGTTCACAAAATCGTCGGAGGTCAACATGGGCGGGAGTTTCGCCAAGGAAGCTTGGAACCTCAACCGGAAAGGGAGGGAGATGTCAGGCGGACTGGGCCCCTTCGGCAGGTTCCTCCTCGTCGGTATCCGGGATTCCCGGTTCCTTGAGTACGACGAACCACATCAGGATCATCGAGGTCCACCAGGCCCAGAACCCGACATCGATCATGTTCGCCCCCTCATCGTAGTAGGAATACACGGGCCAGGAGCCGACGTGCAGGAGGAGGATGGACTGGACGATGAAAACCACCTTGGGAACCGGTCGCATCCATCCGAGAACAAACAGGGGAGGGAGGACGAGCATCAGTGCGTTGGAGGCATTGAAGAGGAGATAGTAAAGCAGGTGCGGATCGCGTGGTGGCAGATTTGGAAGATTGGCCGTCCACTCGACGAGCTGGATGAAGACAAAATGGGCGCAGGCCAGTCCCCTGAACTCTCCCGAATAGGCGGGAAGAACCATGGAGAGGAAAAACAGTGCCCACGCTGCCATGGCGAGCCTGTTGAGCATCTTGTCGTTCAGGGGAGCCATGACTTGCTCCACGATCAGACAGGCTCCATGAAGTGCTTCTCCAGGAAGACAGCAAGACGGTTGCAACCGGCGTAGAGCCGGGTCCGTTTGTCGAAGATCTCGCCCCATTCCTCATTGGACCAGGGTTCGGCGAAGACGGATTCGTACCTCCACGTCAGGGGAAGGTGGGTCTCATTGTTTCCGAGCTCGAGCAGCAGCTTCTCCAGATGCGCAATGCGACGCCTTGCCGACTGGATGGTCTTGAGGGCCTCGTCCTTGTCCAGTTCACCTGAATTCGTCCTCTTCAGGAGGGTGCACTGGAACTTCCGGCAGCTGATGGGCCTTTGATCGTAGATGGAGCAACCATGCTTCCCAAGGGCCTTGCAGGGTTGAAGGAGGTAGGGACCGTCCTTCCGTTGCTCGATCTCAACCTCGGTCTTGGGCAGTTGCTCGGGCTTGTCCTTCTTTCTCAGGCGGACATCGGCGAAGAACACGCCATTGCAGCAGAGACCGCAGCGGGTACAGAGTAGGCTGGCGTTGTCGGCTTCGTCTGCCATGCCGGAACTCTGGGGTGCGAGGAGGTTCCGTGTCAGCCTTTTCCTTCATTCCTTTCTTCCTCATTCCCGTTCCGCGTTCAAGAATCGCCCCATGCTTTCGCAGACAAGTGACCAGATCAGCCTCCGGACCCGGGGCAGGGGACTTTATGAATTTACGGGAGATGCCCAGGCTCTCGTGCGTGGATCCGGTATCCGAACCGGGGTGGCGACCCTTCATGTCCGCCATACCTCGGCGTCCCTCCTCATTCAGGAGAATGCGGATCCCGATGTCAGGGTGGATCTGGAAAGCTTCTTTTCACGACTGGTGCCGGATGGAGACTCCATCTACATCCACACCATGGAAGGCCCCGATGACATGCCCGCCCATGTGCGAACGGCCCTGACCCAGGTGAATCTCAGCATACCCGTGGTGGATGGACGCCTGGCTCTGGGGACCTGGCAGGGGATCTACCTCTGGGAACACCGGTCGCATCCGCATTCGCGGAGCATCGCCTTTCACGTGATTGGGGAGTGATGCCCGTTCCGGGCCTCGTTGGATCTGTCTGATCCGGACCGATCAGGCGGATCCGTCCGATCTCAGGACCCGCCCTTCTTTGAAGGGCATCGTGAAGTCCTGGGTGCTCAGTTGGGCACAGCAGGGGACATCGTCCCTGAGATCGGGATTGGCCCAGAGCCTGTCGCCGTTCCGGGAACGTCTTAGTCCGTGTTCGAGGTGTCCCTTTTCCTTGTCCCACGCCAGGAATGCGACATGGGCGGAATCGGCCTGGAGTCCGTAGAGCAGTTCCAGTTCCTCGACGATGGCTCCACATCCGATGATGTCCTCGTAGGCTGCCTGCTCGAAGGTGCCTGCCGCCACCAGGATCAGGTGATGGGGAGGGTCCTTCTGCAATATCCGGATCATGGCGCCCACGTTGAGCAGGCTGGCTGCATAGACGGCCGCGGCACCGTCGCAGGCGCGCAGGGCCCGCGTTCCATTGGTGGTGGTCATGATGATCTCCTTGCCCTCCACCTTGTCCCTTGTGAATTCGCGGGGGGAGTTTCCGAGATGAAAATCCGGTCCGCCGGTCAGCTCCGAGGTGATCCGGATACCGTGTCGTTCCCCGGCCAGGAGGGCATCGGGATTTTCGTTGTGAAAGGTGAGGGCCTCCTCGATCTCGGCGGCCGGCCGGATCGTCGTGGCTCCATGGGCGAGGGCCATGGTCATGGAGGTGGTGGCGCGGAGGACGTCGAAGACGACGCAGGTCGCCTCCGAAAGATCGCGTTCCCGGAGCGATTGCGCCTCCGGCAGGGAAAGGATGACTTCCAACTTGCGGCTCATGGGCTTTCAGCATGCCGTTCATTGCTGGTTCAGGCACGAAAAGAAAATGGCGGGACCGTTGAACCGAATCCGGGTTTCTGCATTCTTTCTTTCAGTGAAGCCCGGTGATGACTCCTGGATCGGTTGCCTTCCTGGCGCGCGTATGCGCCGAGAGGAGGACTGGGATTCGTTGTTCCGGCGCTTTCAGATGCCGGTCTATGTCTTTGTGATGGAGCTGGTGGGAGATCGGCAGGTGGCGCTGGAACTGGTGCAGGATACCTTTCTCAATGCAACCCGCTACATCGCCTCCCTGAAGTCGGATGATGCCTTTGATTCCTGGCTCTTCTCGATTGCCCGACAAAAGGTGCAACAACATTGGAGACGTTCCGGAAGGGAGAGGGAGCTTCTGGAGAATCTTGGGGAGCCGCCCGAGGTCGATGCTTCCCATTCGCCGGATGACCGGTTGATCTCGGAAGAAGAGCGGGAAGCCTTCCTTGAGAAGCTGGATGATCTCCCCGAATCCCTGAAGGGCGTCCTGTTGCTCCATTACCTGGAGGACTTTTCCGTGACTGAGATCTCCGGGATCCTTGAAGTGCCGGAAGGCACGGTGAAGTCGCGGCTCCATCATGCCCGCAAACGCCTGCGTGCCCAGTTTCAATCCCTACCATCGACATGAAAGAACCAAGACAGATCCTGTTGGAGCGTCATGAGGACGCGGCATCCGGACTGGATGCGATTCGAGAGTCCGTGCTGGATGACCTCAAGTCCGACGCCGTGAGCCAAGGTTGGCTGACCTTTCTTCTGGAGCAGTGGTTTCGGCCTTATCGTTTTTACTGGGCCGGGGTGGGCGCCTGCTGGTTGGTGATCATGGGATTGCAGTTGGCCACCGCACAGGTCGGGGCCTCCGATCATGCGACTGGCGGGGCGGTTTCCTCACAGGCTTTGAGGCAGGGACTGGAAACCCGTCAGGTCCTCCTGACTCGATGGATCCAGGACGACCCTGCGGAACAGAACAGCTCGCCTGCTCATCTCGGACCGCGGAGTGCGTTGGCCACACGCGTTGGAAAAGCCTGACCCCGGACATCCCATGAGCCGCCCAAACGAGACAATCAACCCATTGAAATGGATCCTTCAACGATGGTGGCTCAAGTGGCCCCTTTTCCTTTTCATCGGTATGGTGACCCTGCTGTTTCTGGTCGTCTCCGTCATCAACTTCATGGGAGCCAGGAAATGGCAGGCCACGGAAAAGGAGTTGGTTGATGCGGGCTATGTCCTGGACTGGAAGGAACTGGTTCCTCCAGATGTTCCTGATGAAGACAACTTTGCCAATACGCCACTTTTCAAGGACCTGATGACCTGGACCTACACTCCTGAAGGGGCGGTCGATGGCGGCACCGTATCGGTCGAGATGAACAAGATCCACGAGCGCCTTTCGGATCGGATGGGGCATCTGGAAATGGGGAATGTGAACACAACCAGCTCGATCGCTGCGTTCAATGAGAAGATCCGTGAGCGAGCGGATGACTTGTTCGAGGGTATCGAAGACGTGGACGACATCCTGAAGAAGAATGAGGAAACGCTCCTGGAGATCGAGTCCGCACTGAGGCTGCCGTCGTCCAAGTTCCCGGTCCGCTACGAGGATCATTTCGCGGCACTTCTTCCCCATCTTCAGGTGATGCGCCAGGTGTCCCAGGGCTTCTTCCTTAGCATGTTGAATCACCTGGAGAAGGGAGAAAAGCAGGAGGCCTTTGCCGACGTGAAGAGTCTCATCCGCTTGCCACAAACCATAGAGGGCGAACCCATCCTGATCTCGCAGCTGGTATACAGCGCCATGTTGAACAGCGCTCTCGATGGGGTGCAGGAAGGGCTCTATCGCGAGGCTTGGACCGGGGATCAGATGAGGCTGTTGATTGATGAACTCGCGGGGATCAACCTGGTGAGGCAGACCGACTTTGCGATGAGGGGAGAAATGTTGTTTCTCATCACAATGATGGACGCCCTCATCCACGGCGACCCGGGTCTCGAAGGGGAACTGGGCAATGTTTCCCTGTTCCCGAGCGGCCTGATCCAGATGAACAAGGCGATTGGATGCCAACTTCACATGGAGAACGCCCTGACGCAGCAACAGATCGAAAGCCGTGTGGTTGCCGAGAGTGATCGTTATCTGGATGAACCCATCGAGAACCTTCCCAAACATGCCTTCCTGGCCAAGGCTCTCTTTCCTGCCTTGCTGAGGGCGGAAACAAGAATGCTGGAAAGACAGGCCCAGGTGCATGCGGCTTGCGTGGCTCTGGAGGTGGAGATCTTCAGGGTGAAGAGCGGCCGCCTGCCAAAGAACCTCGGTGAGCTGTCGCTACCCGCGGGAACGATCTATCGGGTGGATTCGATGACGGGTAAAGACCTGCGCTATCAGGTTGAAGGCGATGACAGCTACCGTATCTGGTCCCTGGGGGCGGACCGGAAGGACCAGGGCGGGAAAATCGTACGCCGCAAGAATGGAAGTGTGGATCCCGAGGAGGGTGACTGGGTCTGGTTGGGGAAACCTGATGAAGACTGAACGCGAAATATTGAATTCAAAATCCTGAATTCAGAATTTGATATTCACCGGGCTTCGGATCCCACCACTTCCTGGAGCGATGTGACGCCGTTTTCCTTCAGTTTCGCGATCAGCCCTGCCGTGATCCACGCGGGAAGGGCAGGCCCCTTGAAGACCAGGCCTGAATAGATCTGGATGAGCGAGGACCCGGCGCAGATCTTCTCCCATGCATCCTCAGGTGTGAAGATGCCTCCGACGCCGATGATGGGAAGCTTCCCTGCGGTATGTTGGTAGGCATGTCGAATGAGTTCCGTGCTCCTTTCCTTCAAGGGGCGTCCGCTCAGTCCGCCCGTTTCACCAAAGGTCTTCTTCGATGCGGCATCCTCCGTTTCCGGTCGGGCAAGGGTGGTGTTGCTGCAGACCAGTCCATCCAGTTCGAGTTCCATGGCCAGCTCGAGGATCTCGTCGAAGGCGGGAAGCGACAAGTCGGGGGCCACCTTCACGAGAAGGGGAAGCTCCGACTCAAGCTGTCTGCGGATGCCCTTGAGGTGTTTCAGGATCTCCTGGAGCGCGGCCTTGTCCTGAAGCTTTCTCAGGTTGGGGGTGTTGGGGGAGCTGACATTGATCACGAAGAAGTCCACGTAGCGGTGCAGGTGGAGGAACGATTCCCCGTAGTCCTCGGCGGCCTTGTCCAGGGGCGTGAGCTTGGATTTTCCAAGATTCATCCCGACGGGATGAGCCGGCCAGTTGCCGGATTCACGCCAGAGGAAGAGCTGTCGCGCCATCCGGACGGCACCGGGATTGTTGAAACCC
>Ga0181582_10001494_pt1 | contig 18249 bp, 18 predicted proteins | sample 071ome_32_FD_132438 | JGI IMG/M metagenome (GOLD analysis project Ga0181582, IMG submission 132438) | Coastal salt marsh microbial communities from the Groves Creek Marsh, Skidaway Island, Georgia - 071405AT metaG (megahit assembly) | ecosystem: Environmental > Aquatic > Marine > Intertidal...
CGAGCGGCTGGATGCGGTGGCGGATCCATGGCTACCCAGGATGGGAGTGGAGCCCGACTGGAGGCAGATTGTGGGAGGTCTCCTGATTCTACCGCTGCTCGTGGCCGCCCGCGGCTTCACAGGCTACGCCAGCAGCTATTGCCTCGCCTGGGTCAGCGAGCGCGCCGTCAATGACCTCCGGGTCGACGTCATGACCAAGCTGACCTCCCTATCCCTCGACTATTTCAACAAATCCACCATGGGCGACATGATCACCCGGGTGAACAACGACACGGCAACGCTTTACCGAACCCTCAGTCTTGGGTTTTCCGACCTCGTCAAGGAACCCATCACCGTCCTGATCGCCTTCAGTGTCCTGATGATCATGGACTGGAAACTCACGCTCATTGCCTTCGTCTTCCTGCCCTTCTGCGTCGTTCCCCTGCTCGTCCTCGGCCGGAAGGTATTCAAGGCCACCCAGGGCACCATCAAGGCGCAGGTGAACATGACCAGCCTCATGGTGGAGATGCTGGCAGCCATCCGCGTGGTGAAGGCCTACAACCTCCAGAAGCCCCAGATGGACCGCTTCCGAGCCCTTTGCAACGAATCCGTCCACCACGGCATCAAGGGAGCCCAGGCAAGGGAACTGGTAAATCCAATCACCGAGACCATCGGAATGATCGGCGTGGGTCTGCTGATCGTCTACATCTTCAAGGCAGGCGTGGAGATCGAGGACCTGATCGCCTTCATGACCGGCGTGATCGTCATCTTCCAGCCACTGAAGAAGCTGGCCCGGTTGCACAACCTCTTCAAGCAGACCAGCGTCGGCGTGAACCGGATCATGGACCTTTTCAAGGAGGAGCCCTCCGTCCACGAACCCGAGAACGGCATCAAGCCAGGCGAGTTCCAGAAGTCCATCGAGTTCCAGAACCTGTCCTTTGCCTACACCGACCAACCGGTCCTGAAGAACCTAAACCTGACCGTCGCCAAGGGAATGAAGCTGGGCATCGCCGGCGACAGCGGATCCGGAAAGAGCACCCTCGTGAACCTGATTTTCCGTTTCTATGATCCGACCGAAGGTGCCGTGCTCCTCGACGGGCTGGACATCCGAAAGGCGTGCATCGAGGATCTGCGACATCACATGGCGCTGGTAAGCCAGGAGGTCGTGATTTTTGACCAGACCGTGGCGGAGAACATCGCCTGTGGTCGTCCCAACGCCACGCAGGAAGAAGTCATCACTGCCGCCAAGGACGCCTTTGCCCACGACTTCATCATGCGACTTCCGGAAGGCTACGACACCAAGGTGGGCGAACGTGGAGCAACGCTTTCAGGGGGCCAGCGTCAACGCATTGCCATTGCACGCGCCTTCATCCGCAACGCCCCGATCCTGGTTTTGGATGAGGCCACGGCCTCCCTTGATTCCCAGTCTGAGGCTGAGGTCCAGAAGGCCATTGATCACTTGTCCGAACACAGGACGGTCATCTGCATCGCACACCGGTTGTCTACGCTGAAGAAAATGGACAAGATCGTGGTTATCCGCGAGGGCGAAGTGATCGAGATGGACACCTTCGACAATCTCCTTCGCAGAGACGGCCTTTTCGCGGATCTGGCAAAGCGGCAGGGCATCGCGGTTGGGAATGCCTGAAGTCGTCTCAGATTCATTCCCGTTTGCTCATCCCGGGGTTCACTGCATATTGGCGCCCGGATGAGTCCATGTCCCGATTCCACCCCATTCCCCGCCACGCCCTTGATGAAGGTGCAGGCCCTCGTTCATGCCTATGGTGAAACCAGAGTGCTCAACCAGGTCGACCTGACCATCCATCAGGGTGAGCGACTGGGAATCATGGGTCCCTCAGGATCAGGAAAGAGCACGCTCCTGAACTGCCTTGGAGGCATCGACCTTCCACGTGATGGTTCCATCCATTTCCGGGAAACCCGCCTGGATCAGCTCCAGCCCGAGGAGGCGGCGTCCTTTCGCCGCAGGCACATCAGCACCATCTTTCAGTTCTTTCACCTGCTCCCCACTCTGACAGTGAGCGAGAACATCGAGTTTCCGCTACAGCTCCTCGAGATAGGTTCCAATGAACGCAGCAAAGCTGTGGCCCAACTGGTCTCAGAGGTGGGTCTTGAACATCGTCGGGACGCCTTTCCCGACCAGCTCAGCGGCGGAGAGATGCAGCGTGTGGCCATTGCCCGTGCCCTCGTTCACCAACCAGATCTCATCCTCGCCGACGAGCCCACCGGCAACCTGGACAGCCAGACCGGGGAAACCATTCTCAACTTGCTGGAATCACTCACCCAACGCCACCAGACCGCCCTCGTGCTGGTCACCCACAGCGAGGCGGCCACCCGCATCTGCCATCGCGTGATCCACATGAAGGACGGTCGAATTCAACGGGAATCCTCCCCCGCGAAGCAGCCTGTCGAGGGATGAATTGGTGGATGATCCAACTGCTCTGGACCCGGATTCTCTGGCGCCACTGGTGCCGGTCACCCGGTTCCACCCTGATCCTGATCCTGACTCTCGCCACCGGGGTAGGCGTCTTTTTCTCGATTCGTCTCGCAAACCGGGCCGCGGTCAGCGGCTTCGAAATGTTCGCGAAAAACCTGACCGGGGAGAATGATCTGATGATCACTGCCCCCTCAGGACGCCTGGACACCAGGCTCCTTCCCAGACTCAGGGAGGCAACCGGTGATCTTCCCGTCCTGTTCTTCCCCGTCCTAGAAAGCACCGCGACGCTCCCGGAAGAGTCCTCCAGCGACGGCTTTTTCGGGAGGCAGTTCCAGGTGGTCGGACTGGACCTCCCCACCCTCGCCAACCTGATCTACCTGACGGACGAGGACTATGTTCCACCAGGTGGCCTTCAGGCTTCGATGGAGGCGGGGGGTGAGCATCAAAGGATGCCCGGAGCCTACATCACGCAACGGGAGTCATCCGAATTTGGCTGGCACGAGGGCGACGTCATCGAACTGATCTGGAACACCCAGCCGCGCAGCCTGCGCATCGCCGGGATCCTTCCCGACGAACAACTCAGGGTAAGGGCACCGGATGACCTGTTGTTGATGGACATCACTTCGGTACAGGCGCTCTCCGGACTTCCGAACGCAGTGGACCGCATTGAGGTGAAGGTCCCACCAGGCTCCTTCCGGGATCAATGGCTGGCGGATGTCCATGATGCCCTCGGTTCTGGTTCCGATGGGAGATGGCTTGTGCAGGAACCGGATTCACTCAACCAGGCAGGCGACACGATGACCCAGGCATTCCGCCTCAACCTGACCGTCCTATCCTGCCTCGCGCTTCTCGTTGGAATCTATCTCATCCTGCAAGCCCTCGAGGCGGCCGTCACCCGGAGACGATCCGAGATCGCCACGCTTCGTTCACTGGGTGTGGAACCGCGTCATATCAGGGCTGCCTGGTTGATCGAGTCGTTTCTGCTCGGGTTGATGGGAAGCCTGCTGGGACTTGGACTGGGATTCGTTGGTGCCCAATTCGCCGTTCGGGGCATCGCCTCCACCATCAACGCACTTTATTTCAGCAACACCGTGGAGGCGGCCGGATGGAACCATGCTGAAGCAGGATTCGCCCTGGCTGCGGGTCTGCTCGCAAGCCTTGCGGCGGGCTGGATTCCAGCAAGGGATGCGGCCAGCACGCCTCCCGCCCAGCTTCTGCAGCGGGGAGTCCGGGGCGGAGGCATGGCGCTGCTCAGGAACCGGATCCTCGGATGGGGGCTTCTGGTTGCAGGCGCCGCGGCGGTGCTCTTGCCCCCGCTCGGACTGAAGGGTCAGACTTCGTTTCCACTGGGGGGCTACACGGCCGCACTTTGCCTCCTGGTCGGGGCAAGCATCCTGGTGGGTTCCCTGTTCCGCCCGCTCGGGGGAAAAAAGGATGGAACCAATGCGCTCTTCACCTTTGCCCGGAGCCAGTTCAGACGCCCCACAGGAAGACATCGCCTCGCCGCAGCCGGGCTGCTCGCGGCCTTCAGCATGGCGAGCGGCATGAGCATCCTGCTCGCAAGTTTCGAGACGACGATGCAACACTGGATCTCCAATGCCCTGAAGGCCGATCTCTACATCGCCCCGAGGGGCATCGGAAACATCTCCAACGCCAACCGCATCGAGCCCGAGGTATGGCAGGCCATTGCCTCGGATCCGGATGCCTCCAATGCCGAACTGGGCCAAATGTATCCCATCACCTTCAGGGAAGCCCGCACCTACCTGGTTGGGGCCGAGGGTTCCTCATCCATGGGATGGGAAAACCTTCTCTGGTTGGAGGAGCCTGAAGACAAGGACCTTGCGCGGGAAACGTCCGTCACTCCAGCATGGGTGAACGAGAGCTTCATGCAGCGATTCAAGACCCGTCCAGGGGAGTCCATTGAAGTCTCAACTCCTTCTGGAGCAAAGACGCTGCGGATCGAGGGCGTCTTCGCCGACTACGGTAATGAGATGGGGTCCATCCTGATCGACCGACGGAGGCTCGCGCAATGGTATCACGACGACCGCATTCTCAACATCGCTCTCCACATGACACCGGGTGTGGATGCACGAAAGGTCCGGGAACGGCTCAAGGCCGCACACCCTGGCCTGGTCATCCGCTTGAATCAGGAACTACGGGAGGAGGTCCTGCGTATTTTCCACCAGACATTCTCGATCACCCATGCCCTGAAATGGATCGGCATCTCGGTGGCCGTGGCAGGCATGACCCTGGCCCTCATCAGCCTCTGCGTGGAACGCCGTCGGGAGTATGCGACCCTTCGTGAGCTTGGCATGTCGCGGGCGGGGATAGCAGGTTCCGTCGCCCTTGAAGGGGGACTGCTGGCCGCCACCGGCACCCTGGGCGGCGCCCTCTTGAGCGTGGCGCTTGGCTGGATCCTGATCTATGTCATCAACAAGCAATCCTTCGGGTGGACCCTGGCTTTCAGGATACCCTGGCTGGAAATCCTGCTCACCGCCACCCTCATCACGGGTATCAGCAGTTTCGCCGCGTGGCGTGTCGGGCGATGGGCGGGAAGATTGAAGGCGGAAAGGGAAGAATGATCAATTACACCGGAATCCTCATCGCACTCACAGCCCTACTGGCCGGAAACCTCCGGGCTGCAGATCCCTGGAAGTACGCGGAACCCGGATACAAGGTCACCCTGCCCCGTGACCACGGCAGCCACCCCGATTACCGGATCGAATGGTGGTACCTGACTGGACACCTCTGGACCGAGAACAAAGAAAGGCGTTTTGGTTTCCAGGCAACCTGGTTCCGGGTAGGTGTCGATAAGAAAAACCGCACGCTCACCCATCCGACCGATGCCTTTGGCGAGGATGAACTATTCCTCGCCCACATGGCCCTTGTGGATATCCAGACCGGCAGGTTCATTCACGAGGAACGTTTTCAGCGAAACAACTGGGATGCCTGGGCCAAGGAGGAAGACCTGGACCTGCGCAATGGCAACTGGACCCTGAAACGCCAGCCGGGGCCCCCGGAGCAGATCCAGCTTTCAGGTTCCGTGTTGGGCGATGGGCGCTTCTCCTTCCGTTTGAAACCCATCAAGCCCCTCGTGCAGTTCGGAGAGGAAGGCATCTCCCGCAAGGGAGATGCCAGATCCGCCGCCAGCATCTATCTCACCTTTCCCCGTCTCGAACTCACCGGCAACCTCGACTGGGAGGGTGCGCGCCACGAGGTCCATGGCCAGGCGTGGATGGACCATGAAATCAGCAGCAGCCAACTCGACCAGAACCAGGTGGGGTGGGATTGGGCCAGCATACAGCTGCAGGACGGACGGGAGATCATGGTCTACCTGATGCGGAGATCCGATGGCAGCTTCGACCCATGGTCGCGGCTTCACTGGATCGACCGGGATTCCAAGACGACCTCGATCAAACCCTCCAATTTCAGCTGGACGGCAAAAGGGAAATGGAAGAGCCCGGAGACCGGGACGGAATACCCGGCGGGTCTCGTTCTCAAGATCGATGATCCTGAGCGAAAACGAGAGATCACACTGCACCTGAATCCCCTCGTGCAAGGACAGGAAATGATTGGCAGGCTCGGAGGGATCAACTATTGGGAGGGCGCCTGCGATGTCCTTGATGATTCCGGAAGATCCGTCGGAAGTGCCTATGTCGAATTGACCGGCTACGATGGCAAACTGGAGGGACGTCTCAGGTGAAGCACCCCTTTCCCGGTTTTAGATTGAACTATTTGAAAAGACGGTAAGGTTTGCATCTTGGTCAACACCCCATGGTCACTTCCATCCTCATCCTTCTGGCAGGCCTTGCCCTCTTGTACTTCGGGGCGGAATGGCTGATTCAGGGAGCCTCCGCACTGGCGCTTTCCCTGGGGATGACTCCCCTCCTCGTAGGATTGACGGTCGTCGCCTATGGCACCAGCGCACCCGAACTGGTCGTGAGCCTGGAGGCCGCGTTCTCCGGAAACGGAGGCATCGCCGTGGGAAACATTGTCGGTTCCAACATCGCCAACATCGGACTTGTGCTGGGTGTGGCCGCACTGATCTCGCCCCTCAAGATCCAGCTCGAGATCATCAAGGTGCACGTCCCGCTCATGATCCTGTTCAGCATGCTCGCGACCTGGATGCTTGAGGACCGCGTCGTCAACCGGATTGAGGGCGGCATCCTGTTTTCACTCCTGATCGCCTACACGATCCTCAGCCTGAAACTGGGCAAAAAGGAAAAAAGTCCCGAGATTCTCGAGGAATTCGCCAGTGCCCAGGCCAGCGAACCCACCGCAGGAGCAATCGGCAAGGATCTTGGATTCATCGCCGTCGGCATCCTTGGCCTGTTCCTAGGAGGAAACTGGCTAATCGACGGAAGTGTCGCCATTGCCCGTGGAATCGGCGTCAGCGACACGGTGATCGGGCTCACGATTGTAGCAGTAGGAACCAGCGCCCCTGAAATCGTGGCCGCGGCCGTGGCAGCGAGGAAGAACCAGCCCGACATCGCTGTCGGTAATGCCATCGGTTCCTGCGTCTTCAACCTCCTGAATGTATTGGGACTTTCGGCCATGATCCATCCACTGACTTCCAAGGACATCCGCCCGCTGGACCTGGGTTTCATGCTGGGACTTGCCATCGTCGTCCTGCCCCTGATGAAGTCCGGCAGGACCATCCAGCGATGGGAAGGGAGCCTCTGCCTCGGCACCTACATCCTCTATCTGATCCTGATGTGGCCCTCATGACCTGAGCAGGTCTGCCAGCCGCTTCAGGTATTCAAAGCTGAAGATCCCGTGGGCATGGCCATCACTGAAGGTGAACCGAAGCCCGTAACCGCCTACCGGGACCCAGCTCCTGATGGTGACTCCCGGAAATTCCTTCTGGTCGGTGCCTCCGTGAACGTTTCCAAAGATGTCCTGTTCTCCCTGATTGTCCGCGCTGGGGGAGTGGGCACGAAGAAACTCCATCGGGTAATAATCCTCGCTCCCGTCCTCCCACAGGATCGCGAGTTCCGAACCAATGAGATCAAGTTGTTTCGGCTTCAACTGCATAGCCCAGACAGTGGGCCATGAACTATCCAGTCCCAAGCAGGATTTACATTCCATTTACAAAAAGTTGCAGAAAACCCCTTGCATCAGGGGTTTAGCTTCGGTTACTTACCTCACTATTCCCCATGGGCGACCTCCCATATGATCTATCGTATGCCGTAGGTCAGGCTGTTTTTGTCCGAACGGACACGCCTGATTTCGAGGAAAAGTCCATCCCGTTCGCCTCCCTTGAGGATCTGGTCAGGATCTGTACGGAACCCAAGCCCAACGTGCAGCTCGAGAAGATCATCGTGCACTGCGTGGCGGGAAATGAACCGGCAGCAGTCACCCTTGGCTTTGTTTCGGCCACCAAGGGCTCCAAGCCTTCCGCCTCCCAATATTCCTCCTACTAGGCTGCTAGAAACGTCCCGGTTCCCCTTCCAGCGGACGAGCAAGCGTCTTCCACGACCTGACCTTGCCATCCGAAAAGCTGATCTCGGCACGCACATACTGCCGCGACACGTACTCGGGATCATAGGTGGTGATCAGATAGTTGCGCCCCCGCTGGTCAAAGACCTCACGAACTCCCCAGCGATGCCGACGCTCCAGGGTGGATCCATGATACAACCATGTCTCGACCACCCCGTCGGAGTTGCCGCTGTTCATCACCTGATCCGGTTCGCCCCAGGAGATATAGACAGCATCCCGGGACATCCCGACACGGACCTCCCCCTGGTCCACACTCTTCCGGTCCGCTTCGGAAAGCGAGGCATAGACTTCTGCACGCTCTTCCTTGCGTGATTCAATCGTCGAGGTCGCGCATCCGCAGAGGATGGACAGTAAAAGGGCTGTGCAAAAGAAACGCATCATACCGGGTCTGACACTCTAGGCGCCTTCCTTCTTCATCGATTTCTCAATCTTCGCCGCAATCATCCTCTGAATGGCGCGATCCAGGTCCTGCAGCTTGTAGGGTTTGTAGATGACTTCATCGACGTTCGGGTCCAGCCCCCCCTCCTCCTCGGTGTTCTTGGCAATACCGGTGGCCAACAGAATGGGAAGGTCGTGGTATTTTGCCTTGGCCTTGGCGGCCAGATCCAATCCGGTCATGCCCGGCATGGTCAGGTCGGTGATCAGAAGATCATACTTTCCTTGATTGGCCTCGAGGGCTTCTAGGGCCTCGGCTGCGGTGGAACAACCATGGACATTGAACCCCATCCTCTGCAGCAGGCGCGTCGCCGAATGAAGCACGATCGGTTCGTCATCCACAAAAAGGATCTCGGCATGCCCGTGCATCAGGTCCGGTTTGGCTTCCGCCATCTGGAGCGGTTCAACCGCCTGAACGGGAAACAGGCAGCGAAACCGCGCACCACCACGACTCCGGTTGCCGGCCATGATGGTCCCACCCAGCTTCCTCATGATGCCCATGGCACTGGCCAGTCCCATCCCACTTCCCGCAGCCACCTTGCGCGTGGAGAAGAAGGGGTCAAAGATCCGGTCCATGTGCTCTGGAGAAATACCGTCGCCATTGTCCTGGATGGCAAGTACGACGTACTCGTCTCCCTGGACCAGCGCGATGCTTTGCTCCGCATCTTCCAGCCCCACCCGCATCCTTTTCATGGAGATCTCAATGATGGGCTCCTTCGAGCTGCCCACCGCCTCGATCGCGTTGGCCACCAGGTCCGTCAAAAGCTGATGGATCTCCGCCGGCGAGGCCTTGATGGGCGGGCATTCGGGCTCATAGTAGTCTCGAAAGCGCACCCGGTCGGGAACCGAGGTCCGAAGAAGCCGCAATGCCTGCCTGACCACCCCCTCCAGGTAGATGAAGCGGCGCTCCTGTTCATCCTTCTGACTGAAGGCCTCGACCTGCTGCACCAGTTCCTTGGCCCGCAGTGCGGACTGCAGGACAAACTCCAGGTCCTGCCGGACGCTGCTACCCTTCGGAATGTCCTGCAGCGCCATCTCGGTGAAGGTCAGGATCGGCTGAAGCATGTTGTTGAATCCATGGGCGACTCCCGTCGCCAACATGCCGAGGGTCTGCTGGCGATGCCTCTCCATGCCCTTTTCCAGTTCGCTTTGATGTGCCTCGGCGCGCCTTTTTTCCTCCGTGACGTCGATCATCGTCACAAGTCGGCCCATCTCATTTCCATGGTCGATGGGGATGGGCCTTGAAAAGGTCACGAACATGTCCCGCGTATCGCCAACGGCGGTCAGGACCTTCACGGACATGTTGAAGATGTCGTCCTCCTCCTTCATCCGCTGGAGCTCATGCAACACACGGTTCCTCTCCCGTTCGACCACGATGTCCACAAAAGGTCGTCCTTCCACCTCCTGCCTTCGATAGAGAAGCGCACTCAGCCAGTATTCGTTGACGATCCGGACGACGCCATGAAGGTCCAGGATGTGGATCATGGCGGGAGCAAGCTGGTAGAAACTCTGGATCTGTTTCTGCGAGGCGTGCAGATCCTTCCTGAGCTCCCTCAGCTCCACCTCAAACAGACTGGACCGGTTGCCCATTCTCTCCCAGAGGGATTTGGCGGAATAGACCGGGGAACCCGCCTCGTCGGGTCCATGCTTCAGCAGATCGAGGATCAGTCGGTAGTAATGCATGTCCAGTTCCTTCAGCTCCGCCTCCCGGACAATCAGCAGCGAAGCGAGTCCCACGAGGAACATCGAAAGGAAACGGACGGAAGTAACGGTCTCTTCAAGGAAGGCGCGTTCTTCCGTGAGGATTCCCGCAGAGATGAGACCTGCCAACGCAAGGAATCCCAGTGCCACAGGTGGCTGCTTGCTCGACGCTTGCAGCCCGGGCAGAACACCGGCCAGGTAAAGGAGGGAAACCCGGTCTCCCCAGCCAAGGAAAACATCCAGGCAAAAAATGCACAGGATCCCTCCGATTCCCTCGAGGTAGATCCTTTTGCTGGTCCTGGAATCCGCCGCCATGGTGTGAGCGCAAAGGCATGCTCTGGGGGAGGGGTCAACCACATCGGACACCTGGAATCCCAGACGAAACACCGTTCCCCTCCGGGAACCGGTGTTCAAGTTGAAGGTTAATGCTTTAACCGGTGGACGCGAAAAGGGAAAGGAGATTCTGGAGCCCACTGGCAGCAATCAGTTCGAATTGGTTCTTGGTTGATTGAAAGAAACACCCATTTGGAACATCGTTCGCCCAATGGAATCAGGAGCGGACAGCCACGCATGCTTCAAGACCACCCGATGGACGCTGGTGGCCATGGCTGGCGGGGAGTCCGACGAGGCGCGCGAGGCCATGGAGGAGCTTTGCCAGGCCTACTGGTTTCCACTCTATGCCTTTGCCCGCAGATCCGGCCATCCTTCCGCCCAGTCCAAGGACCTGGTCCAGGGGTTCTTCCTGCAGGTCATCGAGAAGCACCTTTTCTCAAGGGCCAATGCAGACAAGGGAAAGCTGCGCACCTTCCTTCTTACCGCCTTCCGTAGGCACCTTTCCCACGAGGCCCGAAGGGAGGCCACGCTCAAGAGAGGGGGCGGAGAGTCCATTCTTTCCATCGACGAACTGGACGCCGAGTCCTGGTATCACGAGCAACTGATCGAAGGGGAGACACCGGAACACATGTATGACCGACAATGGGCGCTCACCCTCATGGAGAAGTCCGTCAGGTCATTGGAGGAACAATGGAGGGCCCGGGGAAAGGCATCCCTGTTTGCCCACTTGAAGCCCTTTCTTACCCGGCAACCTGAGGCCGGGGATTACCCCTCACTTGAGAACGATCTTGGAATCAGCCGTTCCAGCCTCAAGACCTCCGTGCATCGCCTCAGGGCGGAATACCGGAGCCAGATCCAGGAGCAGATCGAAGGCACGCAACTGGCAGGAGGAGACTGGCAGGAGGAAATGCGGTCCTTGATCAGGGCCCTCGCCAGCCCCCCGGGATCATGAACGAATCATCCGACGGCAGAAAACGTCAACGCCCGGGCCTGGACGGACTGGACGTGGACAAGCTTGCAGGACTGGCATTGGAGGATGCTGTCGCTGATGAGCCCTCCTTCACCCAGGGCAAAAGAATGAGGATTCTTATTGTTCTCGCCTGCCTGGCCATTGTCGCTCTGATTGTCCATTCAACTTTACTCCCGAAGGAAGAATCACTTCTCGCATCCGTCAACCTTGAGGACAACCTGGTGCGGGGCGAATGGAGCCATTCCCACCAGGGTATACGTTCGTCGTCGGTCGAAACCAACTGCCTGCTCAACATTCCTGTCAAGCCGCTGACGATACCCTACGAGCTTCGATGGCGATTCACCCGTTTCTCAGGGAGTGATTCGGTTGCTCTTTTTTTCAAGACCACCCTGGGGCTCGGGGCCCTTGAGATCGACGCATGGGAACAACCGGGACTCAGTGGACTCCAGGTGATCAATGGACGGGACCTTCGCTTTGGCGGTGCCTTTCAACTGACCGCACCACCTGGCAAGAGCATTGAATTGAACATCCGCGTGACAGCGGAGACGATAGAGATCTTCAAGGACGACCAACTCATGAGGGACCATTCGCTGAAGGATTCGACACTTCGACCATCCTTGCCTTGGGCGTTCACGCCCACGATGCTTGAGGACATTCAGGTCGCGCTCGGGACCTGGAATAGCGAGGTCTTGTTTGAATCCCCCATCCTGAAGGAGATTCCCTAGCCCTGAGGGAAGATCTGGTAGAGAAGAAGATAGATGACCACCCCGGTCACTGACACATACATCCACAGCGGCCATGCCCACCTGGCCACTGCCCGGTGTTTCTCGAACTGGCCCTTGGCAGCGTGGTAGAGGGCCTTGAGTATGAGAGGCACAATCACCACGGCCAGCAGGACATGGGTGAGAAGAAGCGCCAGGTAGAGGGGACGGAACCAGGCCGGGTCCTTGAAGGAGGTATGGCCTGCGTTGAAGTGATAGATGAGATAGCACACCAGAAAGACGACCGAAGTGGAGAACGCACCGATCATGCATTTCTGATGAGCCTTGCGGTTGCCCTTCTTGATGAAGACAAAGCCGGCCAGGAGCATCAGGGCGCTCAGGCCGTTCAGGGTGGCATTCACTGCCGGTAGATCTTGAACACTCATTCGGATTTCAATACTTCGATGGTCTCTAATATTTGCTCAAGTGCGCCAGGTGTCAATGTCTCGACCGTCGCCCTTATCCGACCCTTGCCGTCCACCACGACCATGAGGGTGCTGTGGATGAAAAAGTCGTTTTCGGACTCCATCTGGGACTCCTCCTTCTCAAGCGCCACCTGAAGCAGGTTCTTTGTCAGCATCTCCTTCATCTGGGGTTTGGTCCCCGTCAGAAAATCCCAATGTTCCTGATCGCTTCCAAAGGTCATACCATACTTCCTGAGAACCTCCGGAGTATCGTATTCGGGATCCGTGGTGAGACTGACCAGCCTGACATCCTCCGTTTCTCCCAGCTTCTCCTGAATCCGCTTCATCTTTCTGGTCATCTCCGAGCAGGGACCGGGACAACGGGCAAAGATCACATCCGCCACCCAGATCTTTCCACGATACGACTCAAGCGTGACAACCCTGCCGTGCTGATTGGTCAGTGAAAACGGGTCCAGTTGCTTGAGGACAGGGAGGGAGGGAGCCTTGTCTTCGGTCATTTCAGCACCACCCGAACGCTCCTTAAGGAAGGATAGCACCACCCAGATCATGACCACCGAAAGGGTTCCCCAGACGGCTACCATGGCTGGTTTGGATGGCTGACTCATCTCTTGAAAAGGTTCTCTATCAAACGGAAAGAGGACGGCCAATGCCGCCCTCTTCAAAAACTCACTTCTTTCAAAACGACCTGGGAGAAACGATTACTCGAATCCGCCACCGCCGCCGCCGCCACCACTGGTGGCCTGCATATCCAACATCCATGCATCGTAGGCATCCTGGGATTCCACGGTCATGAAGCCCTTCATGGAGAAGTGGCCGTTTCCGCACAGCTGGGCGCAGGTGATCATGAACCGCCCTTCCTTGTTGGCCTGAAAATGGATCGGGATGGTCATGCCCGGGATACAGTCCTGCTGGACCCGCAACGGGTGGACGGCAAAGGAGTGAATCACGTCGAGCGAACTGAGATAGATCTTCACCGGCTTGCCAATCGGCACCCGGATGTCGTTGAGCGGAGGAACAATGTCGTCCTTGCCCAGTGCATCCTCCGGATCATAACCGAACTTGTTCTCCGTGCTGGCGTAGATCATGTCCTGGCTCCCGAACTTTCCGTCTGTTCCGGCATAGCGGGAATTCCAACCAAACTGCTCAGCCATTACCCGGATCTCAAGGGCACCTTCCTCCTGGGTGGGAAAGTCCTCAACCACACTACGCCAGAGCGGAATGGCGAAGAAAATCAGCAGGACCGCCTCAATGAGCGCGACCGCACCTTCAAGATAGGTGGACAGATGGCTCGGGACACCCTTGTAGCTCGCACGCGGGTTCTTCGACGCGCGGAACCGGTAGATGCAGAAGAGAAAGTAGCTGAACCATCCCACGAAGAGGATGCCCATCAGCCAGTGCACATAGATGATGAAGTCATCTATCTTACTGCCATGCTCGGATGCCAGGATTGGCAGACCCAGCCATTCAACAAACGTTTCCATTGATAGTTAGCTCTTAGAATTCATCGTTGGCAATGCGGCCGACTGCTGGCTTGGCATCACGGGGTTCGTCGAGGACCTGCGGACAAGGTAAATAAAAAATCCGGCAATCGCCGTCAGGATGCCTCCCACCACCAACAGGAGCAGCCAGATGGCGGCCACGACACCCTTGGTCGTGTTGCTGTTCGGATCACCAAAACAGGCGGTGCAGGCAAAGGCGCTGCTGTTGGTGAGCAGGATCAGCATCACCATCAACCACGTCATCCATCGGTTGGACTTGATCGCTTTCATCACAGGTAACTGATTCGCTTCAGCTTCTTCAGAAAGTAAACCCCGTAGACCAGCATCACCACCACTCCCACCACACCTCCGATTCCGGTCGACAGGTCGACCACGGCCTGCGAATCCGACCACGCCCGGAAACCCAGCAACGCCACAAGGGCCGATGCCAGCACGGTCACCGTCACGAAGATGAGATGGAATGCTTTGAGTGACATAAGCCCGTCAGTCGAGACCCACCAGGGTCGTGAAGTTGGGGAAATCCTGCATCGCCCAGACGGTAAGCCCCATCAGGCCGACGAAGAAGAAGCACGTGAATCCCAACACAAGATAGATCAGCTGCTTCTCTGAAATCAGATGCATGAACCAGAGCACCACAAAGCTTGCCTTGGTCACGGCAATCAGGAGTCCAACGGTCATGTTGACCCAGTGGGACCCGAAGTGGGCGTCAAAGTCGAACCATGAGGCGGCCACCGTCAGGAAGGTGCCCAGCATGAGCACGCCGAACACCATCAGGTAGGGCCTTACGTAGGTCTTGAAGTCTTTTGCGTCACCAGCCATCTCAGTCTCAATTAGGGATTAAAGTAGATAAAGGATCGGGAAGAGGAAGATCCAGACAAGGTCCACCAGATGCCAGAACAGTCCGGAAACCTCGACACGATTCACATAGCGTTCCGGGTCGGTCTTCCACATCTTCGCCCCAGGGCCCCAGATGTAGAAGATGACGAAGGCTCCACCAATCACGTGGATGGCATGAAGGCCCGTCATCGTGAAATAGATCGCAAGGTAGGTGCTGTGCCAGGGACCATAACTCTCCATCTTGGCAATGTCCGACTTCCGCACCGTCACCTGGATGGCGTCATGCCCACCGTGGGCATGTTCCGCGTGATCATGTCCGGAATGATCCCCGTCATGTTCCTCGGGATGTGCCTCGGCACCATGGTCATGCCCGGCATGATCGTCATGATGGGGGTGAACCGTGAGCGTGATCTCGTCCTCAGTCTGGTTCACAAGGTGTCCATCAACCAGGTTCAGGTGGCTCCGCACACCCGTGCCGTGGGAAATGCCCTCGTAGTGGGTAACCCCCTCCTTGAGCACGATCTCATAGTGGGTGAACTTGTCGTGGTACTCGTAGGCCTTCACGCACATGAAGATGAGCGCACAGACGATCGTAATTCCCTGGAACATCCGATACTGCTTGAAGTTGTTGAACTTCAGCGAGGCCCAGGCAAGCACGACGGTCACACTGGAAAGGATGAGCACCACCGTGTTGAAGGCACCGGGCCCCACCTTGAGAAGGCTTCCCGGCGCAGGCCAGGTTCCCTCGGGTGCGCCGACTCTCAACATGATGTAGGAGGAGAACAAGGCTCCGAACAGCATCACCTCAGAGGCCAGAAACAACCAGATGCCGACCTTGGCGTTGTAAAGTCCCGTGTCAGGACGTGGTTTGGAATTGTATGGAATCTCCATGGACTTGATCTCAGAAATTATTGTGCAGGCGCGGGCTGTGCGTCAGGCGCATCCTCGGTCTTGGGCTCGCCCTCCAGTTTTTCATTCTGCGGCAGGTAGTCCGCGTCATGACCGGGAACGCTGTACTCATAAGGTCCGCGGAAGACCTCTATGGGCTTGTCGAAATTGCCATGGGGAGGAGGCGTGGGGGTCTGCCATTCAAGCGTCGTGGCCTGCCAGGGATTGTCCGACTCCACCTTCTTACCATGCGTGATGCTGTAGAAGAAGTTGATGATGAAGGGCAACTGCGAGAGGGCAAGCATCCAGGCCGCGATGGAGATGAAGGAATTCATCTCGATGAACTTCTGGGGGATACCGACCACCTCACCGGTAAGAGGGTCGGCAACACCGGCGTAAGTGGCGCCACCATCATACATCCGGCGATGCATGCCGGCCATTCCCTGCGCGAACATCGGTTGGAACACCATGTTGATGAAGATGAACGAGGACCAGAAGTGGACCTTGCCCCAGAACTCGCTCATCACGCGTCCGGTCATCTTGGGATACCAGTAGTAGATTCCCGCAATGAGGCCAAAGATGGTTCCCGGCGCCACAACATAGTGGAAGTGCCCGATCACGTAATAGGTGTCGTGAAGGTGAATGTCACTGAAGCTGAATCCGAGGGGGAGGCCGGTCAGACCACCCAGTCCGAACATCGGAAGGAACGCCAGGGCAAAGAGCATCGGCGTGTTGAACCTGATGGAACCACCCCACAGGGAAATGAACAGACAGGTCAGGATGATGACCGACGGAATCGAGATGATCATCGTCGTGGTCTGGAAGAAGGCGCTGATCTTGGTGCCCATTCCGGTCAGATACATGTGATGCGCCCATACGATGAAGGAAAGGAAGCCGAGAACCAGGGCCGCGTAGACGAGGGTCTTGTAGCCAAAGACGGGCTTGCGGGTGTTGTTCGCGATGATCTCACAGACAATACCGATCGCTGGAAGGATCAAGACATAAACTTCGGGATGACCCAGGAACCAGAAAAGGTGCTGCCAGAGAAGCGGGCTACCTCCACCGGAAACAGCCATGGGTTGTCCTGCAACCATCAAGCCTGAAGGCAGGAAGAAGCTGGTGTGGAAGACACGGTCCATCAGCTGAAGGATGCCCGCAGCCTCAAGAGGAGGGAATGCCAGCAAGAGCAGGAAGGCGGTCACAAACTGGGCCCAGACAAAGAAGGGCATCCTCATCCAGGTCATGCCGGGCGCCCGCAGCTGGATGATCGTGGCAATGAAGTTCACGGAGCCCAGAAGGGACGACGTGATCAGGAGCACCATTCCAATCAGCCAGTAGGTCTGGCCATCGGTCGGTATGACCGTGGCAAGGGGCGAATAGGACGTCCAACCCGCCTGCGCCGCACCGCCTGGTATGAAGAAACTGACAAACATGACGATGCCACCAGCAAGGAAGCACTGGTAACTGGCCATGTTGATCCTCGGGAAGCACATGTCGGGCGCACCAATCTGAAGGGGCACGACATAGATTCCAAATGCGGCGAAAGCCAGGGGCAGCACCGCGAGGAACACCATGATCGTTCCGTGCATGGCACCAAAGGAATTGTAAAGCTCGGATGACATGATGCCACCCGGCGCCACCTCGGAACCCAGCACGGCCTCCAGGATCTTTCCGACCACAGGAATGGCCTGTCCGGGATAGGCAATCTGCCAGCGCATGCATGCGATCAGGAAAAACCCGACCAGCATGAACAGCAGGGAGGTGATGCCATATTGGATGCCGATGACCTTGTGGTCGGTGGAAAAAATGTAGGTCTTCCAGAAACCGGGGTCATGATGATGGGCATGATCATCGGTCCCGTGATGATGGCTGTCAGTCTTTGTCGCTTCCATTTTGCTGAATTGGATTCAAAACGGTGGCTGTTGAAACTTCGCGCAGAAGTTGCAAAAAGCCGTTTAGTTACCTGTCTTCTAGATTCACTGTCAATCGCCGAGTCCGAACTATGATTCCACTCTAGAGCTTGTCAAAAGCCATCACCATGAGGAGCAGCGGCAGATAGACAATCGAGGCCAGAAACAGCCGACGCGCAGCGGCTTCGTTCCTCTGTGATGAAAAGTGGAAGGCCTGCTTCGCGAAATAGGCCCCAAGTAGCACGGCAGCAACGAAATAAAATTTCCCGGCCAAGCCGAGAACAACCGGGAAAAGGCTCATGAAACAAAGCCCGATGGTGTGATTGAAGGCCTGGCTTCCGGTCCGGTATCCCTCTGGATCGAGCTTGGGCATCATGACGAAGCCCGCCTTCTCGTATTCCCCACGGTACAACCAGGCGATGGCCAGGAAGTGAGGCAACTGCCAGAAGAAAAGGATGGCAAAAAGACTCCAGCCCCGGGCATCGATGTTGTTCTGGACCGCAGTCCAGCCCATCAGGGGTGGAAGCGCACCCGGAATCGCACCAATGACGGTGTTGAAG
>Ga0181582_10001498_pt1 | contig 18236 bp, 17 predicted proteins | sample 071ome_32_FD_132438 | JGI IMG/M metagenome (GOLD analysis project Ga0181582, IMG submission 132438) | Coastal salt marsh microbial communities from the Groves Creek Marsh, Skidaway Island, Georgia - 071405AT metaG (megahit assembly) | ecosystem: Environmental > Aquatic > Marine > Intertidal...
GCCTTCTATCGCCGGCGAATGGTCCACGAGACTGCTGTTCATCTCGCCGACGTACGACGGGCCCGCGGCCAGACCATCGAGCTCGACCGCGACGTCAGTGTCGACGGCATCGACGAGTTTTTCGACATCATGGTTCCTCGAAGCGTCGCGACGAAGCCTCTTCCCTCCGGATCACTGCATCTGCACTGCACCGATGGACCCGGTGAGTGGCTCGCGACCCCGCTGGGATCGTCGATCGTCGTGACACGAGAACACGCCAAAGGTGCGGTCGCTTGGCGTGGACCGGCTCATTCGCTTCTTCTTGCGGTCTGGGGTCGAGTCGACCCGGCACTCGAGGTCGTCGGTGACGAGTTGGTGTCGTCGGAGTGGCTGGCTCTCGCACCCTGAGCCCGTCTGGGGAGTCAGCGTTCGCTGAAGCGCCGAATGTGGGGATTCAGGAGTCGACGGGGGTCGAATTCGTCTTCGAGGCGGCGGTGGACCTCAGGGGCCGCCACCGTTCGACGAGGAGCTGGTCGGCGGCGGTGGACAAGACCCACCCCCACTTCCACGACGTCACCCTCCTCCCCGATCATTCCGAGCGCCTCGTCGGGTCGAGCCGACCATCGGTACGGTGCAAGAACGGGAGGTTCCGACGGTCGAGCCGACCATGCATCCATCTGTTCGTCGATGTCGAGCGGATGACCTTCCAGGTGTATCCAGCAGCGCGTGCCGTTCCACAGGAGGCTCGTCGGTCGATAGAGGTGCCGACGGATGTGGTCGAGTCGAGCACGATCGACGTCGTCGACGACCGACCAACGCGATGCGAGGGGAATGGGTCGGGTTCGCACGGTCACCTCGCCCAGCACTCCGAGTGTTCCAAGAGAGCCGACGAGGACGCGAGCCAGGTCGAATCCGGTCACGTTCTTGACGGTAGGACCTCCGACACGAATGACGTCACCTCGATGACCGACCATCAGGGTCTCGAGAAGAACGTCTCGCACGGGGCCACGACCAAGGCGGTGTACGTCGGACCAACCTCGCGCCAGAGCGCCACCGATCGTTCCATTCCCGCCGATGTTGACGTCCTGACCTGCGTTGCGTAGCACGGAGCGGAGGTCGGCGAGAGGGGTGCCAGCTCCGCACCTGACGATCATCTCGTCGGGCTGGAATTCGAGAAGTCCGTTCGGAGCCGATACGTGGCGGTGAGCCTGAGTTGAGTTCTTCTCGTCCTCCAGAATGAGGCGTGTTCCAAGTCCCCGAATCGCCATCGTTTCGTTGGAAGCCGAGGCCTCGCGTACGGCATCGCTGAGCTCTTGGAGATGCTCGGGAATCTTCGCCATCGAGAATCAGATCCAGGCGCCGTCGGCGATCACTGCGGAGTCGCCGCACCCGCTCGGAGCCGGCAAGACCTTTGATGGGTTGGCCAGGCCGAGCGGATCGAAGGCTCGGCGCAGAGCCGACTGGGACGCCAGATCGACGTCGTCGAACATGAGGGGCATGTACTCGCGCTTCTCGAGTCCGATTCCGTGTTCACCGGACAGAACGCCGCCAGCGGCCACACTCACCTCGACGATTCGGCGACCCGCCTCGTGTACTCGTTCGAGAACGCCGGGTTCACGTTTGTCGAAGACGACGAGAGGATGAAGATTCCCGTCTCCGGCGTGGAAGACGTTCATGACGAGCAAATCGAGGTCGGCGACGATGCGATAGATCTGTTCGAGCACCTCGGGGAGCCGCCGCCGCGGAACCACGGTGTCGTGTAGGTAGTAGTTGGGTTTGATACGGGCGACGGCTCCGAAAGCGGTCTTGCGTCCCTTCCAGAGAAGGGCCCTCTCCTCCTCGGAGCACGCATGACGGACGGTCCGACACCCGTGAGCTTGGGCGATCGCGACAATGCGATCGGTGTCGTGTTCGACCTGATGCTGGAGGCCGCTCACCTCAACAAGGAGAACTGCCCCGGCGTCGGTGGGTAGTCCGGCGTGAACGTAATCCTCGACGGCTCGGATGCACAGCTGGTCCATCATCTCGAGCGCGTCAGGAACCATGCCGGCCGCAATGATCGCGCTCACCGTCGCTGCTCCATCGGCGACATCGAGATAGTCGAAGAGCATGGTGCGAACATGAGGGGGATTCGGTGTAAGTCGAACACAGATCCTTGTCACGACCCCGAACATTCCTTCGCTTCCGACGAAGGCCCCGCGCAGATCGAGGCCCGGTGGTTCGGCCTCCTCGCCCCCGATGATGTGCACCGTTCCGTCGGAGAGGACGACCTCGAGGGCCACGACATGGCTCGAGGTCACCCCTTCAGCCAGGCAGTGTGGGCCACCCGAGTTGTTGCCGACGTTGCCGCCGATCGTGCAGCTCTGCTGGCTGCTCGGATCGGGCGCGAAGTGAAGGCCGTAGTGCGGTTCGAGCCCTGCGACGGAACGGGAGAGATCGAGGTTCAGCACCCCTGGTCCAACCCAGGCAGTTCGATTGCTCGTGTCGACCGACTCGATGGAATCCATGCGAATCATGCTGATCACGCACGCATCATCGGCCGGTGTCGCTCCCCCGGCGAGACCGGTTCCTGCTCCGCGAACGACAAAGGCCCGTCCGTGCTCGGCACAGATGCGAACGATACGAACGACTTCGTCGGTGGAATCAGGAAAACAAACGACGCCGGCAGAGCCGACCATGTTGGACGCATCGTGCGAATAGAGTCCGATCTCCACCCGTCCGGTCTTCACCTTGTCGTCGCCCAGGGCACGACGAAGTGAGGTGACGAAGTCGGACTTCATCGGCGTGTGCGGCGCCGTCGGCTCGAATCGGAGGTCGGGTTTTCGACGAAGCCCGGATCGATCTGACGAAGCACAACCACCCGTCCAGGCTCGATGGGCTCACCATCGACGAGAACGGCATCATCGTGCCCGAGAGCGTCGTCGAGACTTTCCGCTCGCCCTTCGACACGTGCTCGTAGCTCGGCCTCCTTGTGGCGCATGGCATCGCGTCCGTCGCGAAGCGCGTCCCCGACGTCGGTCACCGTCCGTCGAACCGAGTCGGTTGCCTCCTTCACGACTTTGATCGGGGTCAGATCAGTGACACGAGCGACCTGCTTCTTCACGCGGCGACGCGTGAAGAGCACGGCGAGGGCACCGGTGAGACCGCCCGTGACGAACCAGACGAAGCGTTTGATCATGATGATTTCCTTCGCCGTATCGGAGTAACAGTGCTCGCCGCATCTCGTCGGGCTCGGCGTTCGCGTCGGCTCAGTCGTCGAACTGCCCGTGAGGTGCCGGTTGCGATCGCAGCCGTCTTGATCACGGGCGCCGAGAGAGCCGTTCGGGTGAGACGACCGGTGCCCGACACTGCGCCACTGATCGCCTCGGCCGAACCGAGTACTCGGTCGAAGCGATCGAGGTCGCGTCGAGCGTCTTCCACGGCGTCGCGTGCATCGAGTGTGGACTCGCGGATTTCGGCGAGAAGGGGTCGGGTGTTCTCGGTCAAGGTGCGCAGTTCGAGCCGGAGTTCCTTCAGCGACTGCAGTACTCGGAACAAGACCACGATCAAGGCGGCGAAGGCGAACACGCAGAGGAGAATCGCGAGCAGCAGTGCGAATTCCGTGCCACTCATGACTCTCTCCTTTCGTCGTCGGACGACCGTGTCGGCCGGGTTGGGACACCCATTGTGTCTCGTTCGGTCGGTTCGAACCACACGCGTCCGACGAGGGCATCGGGAAGATACTGCTGCTCGACCCAAGCACCGGGATGATCGTGCGGGTAGCGGTAGTCGTTTCCGTGACCGAGGGCGGCAGCCCCCTGGTAGTGGGCGTCGCGGAGATGAACCGGAACCTCCCCCGACACTCCGTTGCGAACGTCGGCCCGAGCCGACCAGATGGCCGTCGCCGAGGCGTTGCTCTTCGGCGCGAGGGACAGATAGAGCGCCGCTTGGGCCAGATGAAGTTCCGCCTCGGGCAGTCCGACATGATCAAGGGCATGGGCGGCGGCCACGGCGACGCCGAGTGCCGCCGGGTCGGCCAACCCGACGTCTTCGGAGGCGAAGATCAGAATTCGTCGGGCGATGAAGCGAGGGTCCTCGCCGGACTCCAACATACGGGCCAAGTAATGAATAGTGGCCTGAGGATCGGAGCCGCGCATGCTCTTGATGAAGGCGCTCACGACGTCGTAGTGATCGTCGCGTCCATAACGAAGGGCCGACGCGCCGAGCGCGCTCTCCACATGTTCGAGCTGGACGACTCCGGAACGAGCCAGTACGGAGGCCACGTCGAGCGACGTGAGAATCCGACGGCCGTCGCCTCCCGATCGTTCGACCAGAAGCCGACAGGCATCGTCGTCGATGGACGTGTCGAGGGCGACTACTCCCCGATCCACCAGTCGAGCGAGTGCAACGTCATCGAGGGGCTCTAATCGAAAGAGTGTGCTTCGTGACCGAAGTGGGGCATTGACCTCGAAGTACGGATTCTCGGTCGTTGCACCGATGAGAGTCAGCGTTCCGTTCTCGACGGCGGGGAGAAGAGCGTCTTGTTGAGAGCGTGAGAATCGGTGGATCTCGTCGAGGAACAGGATCGTTCCCTGATCGTGCAAACCTCGTCGTTCGAGTGCGCGATCGATGACCTCGCGTACGTCTCTGACACCCGCGGTGACGGCTGACAACTGTTCGAAGGCTCGCTTGGTGGTACCGGCAACGGCAAGAGCGAGAGTCGTCTTTCCCGTGCCCGGTGGTCCCCAGAAAATAGTGCTCGACAAGCGGTCGGATTCGACCAGCACCCGCAGAGGACGACCGGGGGCAACCAGATGATCCTGACCGACGACGTCGTCGAGAGTGCGAGGACGAAGACGTGCGGCAAGTGGCGCTCTTTCCCGCAGGCTCTCCTCGGCCGCGGCCGTGAAGAGATCGGGTGAGTCGTTCACGGCAGCAGACGGGAGAATGCCCGCCGATACGCGTCCCGCCGCCAATCGATCACTGAGTCGACGAGTTGATGCGGATCCATCCACGCCCAGTCGCGGAACTCACGACCGTCGACATCGGGCACAAGATGTACATCAGCGACCACTCCGAAGAGAAACCACTTCTGGGCTTGTCCCCGAACCGACCGACCGAACTTCGAAACATCGAGAGAAGCAGGCCACTCGTAGACGAGCCATTCAGGCAGCTCGCTCACCAAACGAACCTGCGAAGCGCCAAGCCCTGTTTCCTCGGACAATTCGCGCCATGCTGCGTCGATGGGCTCCTCTCCTGGGTCGACTCCTCCTTGCGGAAGTTGCCACGAGCCAGGCGCGTCGGCCCGCTCGCAGGCCAGTACCCGACCATCCTCACGTCGCACGACCATCACCACGCCGGCGCGAAAGGATTGGGTGGCCATCGCTCAGCCCGAAACCGCCGGCGGGAGGACACGGATCCCCAGTTCCTCGAGCTGTCGAGCCTCGGCGGGTGTAGGGGCGTCGGTCATCGGGTCCTGACCGCTCTGCGTCTTCGGGAAGGCGATCACCTCACGAATGTTGTCCTCGCCGGCGAGGATCGCCACCAGCCGGTCGAGACCGAAGGCGAATCCGCCGTGAGGAGGTGCTCCATACGTGAAGGGCTTCAGGAAGAAGCCGAACTTGCGGTTCGCCTCCTCGTCGCTGATTCCGAGAGCGGAAAAGACTTGCCGTTGGAGCTCGGGTTCGTGAATTCGGATCGAACCCGAACCGAGTTCCCATCCGTTCAGAACGAGGTCGTAGGCGAGCGCGCGTACCGACAGCGGATCGGACTCGAGTCGGGCGAGATCGTCGGGATGTGGCATGCAAAACGGATGGTGGCCGGGCTTCGGGCGACCCGATTCCTTGTCGACGCCGACGAAGAGGGGGAACTCCACGACCCAGACATAGCGGTAGGGGCCTTCGTGCACGGGCGGGCGGCCGAGATCGTTGCGCAACTGTCCAAGGACCTCGCACGTCGTCATCCATTCGTCGGCCACGACGAGAAGGAGGTCTCCCGCACGAGCCGAGAGTCGTTCGACGAGGGCGCTCGACTCATCGGCCGACAAGAATTTGGCGACCGGACTGTCGAGTGAGCCGTCATTCGCAACCTTGACCCAGACGAGTCCTTTCGCCCCGAGTTTCTTGGCACGATCGGTGAGGCCATCCAACTTGTTCCGCCCGAATTCCTCGGCTCGGCCGGACACATTGATGCCCTTGATCGAGGTGACGCCTTGAAAGGCTTTGAATTCGGTCGAGGCGAAGGCATCGGTCAATTCGACGAGTTCCATACCGAATCGGAGATCGGGTTTGTCGACGCCGTATCGGTTCATGGCCTCGTGCCACGTGATGCGCTCGATCGCGTCGGGACGATTTCCCGTGACGGCCTCGGCGGCCGCCAGCACGGCCGAGCCGATGGCTTCTAGTACGTCGTCCTGTTGAACGAAACTCATTTCGGCATCGAGTTGCATGAATTCGTACTGACGGTCGGCCCGTAGATCTTCGTCTCGGAGGCAGCGGGCGATCTGGTAGTAGCGATCGACGCCGGCGACCATGAGGAGCTGTTTGAACAACTGCGGACTTTGTGGCAGGGCGTAGAAGGAGCCTGGCTCCTTGCGCGACGGGACGAGGAACTCGCGCGCTCCTTCAGGAGTCGATGGGACGAGCATGGGAGTCTCGACTTCGACGAAACCTTGAGACTCCATACTTCGTCGAACTGCCGAATTGACGGCGGCTCGAATGCGCAGGTTCTTCTGCATGCGTTCGCGCCGAAGGTCGAGGTACCGATACTGGAGACGAACGTTCTCGTCGACGTCGTCGGCACGAGCGTCGATCGGGAAAGGAGGCGTTTCGGCCGATCGCAGAACCTCGACACGACACTCCCCGACTTCCACCTCACCCGTTGCCAGGTTGCCGTTGACCGTTCCCTCGGGACGGGCACGAACGATTCCGGTCACGCGCACCACGTATTCGCTACGAACGTCGACACCGTCGTCGATGACGCACTGCACGACTCCGCTGTGGTCCCGGACGTCGACGAATGCGAGTTTGTCGCCGTGCTCGCGACGCTTGGCAACCCAACCACACAAAGAGACCGTCTGGCCGATGTGAGAAGGGCGCACCTCACCGCACATCATCGTGCGCAGGGAGGTGCGGGAAGGGTCGACGCTCATGACTGATCCTTTGTGCTGGGGGAAGAGAGTTGTTGGCGGAGGCGGACTTCGAGATCGGAGCGAGGGACCACCATCTGTTCGGCACCATGACGAAGGTCGCGAATGACGACCATGCCGGTTGCCAGTTCGTCGCTGCCGACGATCAGGGCCACGCGCGCTCCACTGCGATCAGCGGCCTTCATCTGGCTCTTCATGCTGCGCCCGTCGAAGGCTCGATCGGCCGTGAGGCCTGCTCGCCGAATCTCGTCGGTGAGGAGAAGGGCTTCACGGCCGCCTGTCGTGTCGACGACGAAGACGTCGAGCACCGAATCGAGAGTCGGGAAGACTGCTTCGTCATCACAGGCGATGAGGGTACGGTCGAGTCCGAGCGCGAAACCGATACCGGCGGTTGGGGGGCCGCCGAGTTCTTCGACGAGACCGTCGTACCTTCCCCCGCCGCCGAGTGCGTTCTGGGCCGAGTCAAGAGTGCCCCCGGCATATTCGAAGGTCGTGAATCGGTAGTAGTCGAGTCCACGGACAAGGCGTTCGTCGCGGATGTAAGGGATGCCGAGATCATCGAGCCCGTCGCAGACCCGACGGAAGTGGGTGGCCGCCTCGTCGCTGTAGAAGTCATCGATACGTGGCGCAGCAGCGATGATCGGTCCGTCTTCGACACGTTTTGAATCGAGGACTCGTAGCGGATTTCTCGTGAGTGTCGTCTGGGCGTCTTCGGACAATTCGGAGCGATGTCGATCGAAGTGTCGAGCCAATGCCTCGGTGTAGCGAAGACGATCGCTCGGTTCGCCCAGGCTGTTGATCTTCAACTCGACGCGACGCAGTCCGAGGGCTGCGAAGAAGTTCCAGCCGAGGGCGATGACCTCGACGTCGAGATCGGGATCGGTGACTCCGAGCACTTCGATCCCCACCTGGTCGAATTGGCGAAAACGGCCACGTTGCGGTTTCTCGTAGCGGAAATTGGGGCCGGTGTACCACGTCTTCCACGGAAGGGTCGGCCGATGCTGAACGAAGGCTCGACACACGCTGGCCGTCTGCTCGGGTCGGAGGGCCACGTGACGGTCACCCTTGTCGACGAAGTCGTACATCTCCTTGGAGACCACGTCGGTGGCCTCCCCGACCCGGGTGAAGACGCCGATGTCCTCCAGCAACGGGGGGATGATCTGCTGATAACCGGCGGCTTCGACGGTCTCGGCGAAGACCTGCACAAAACGGCGCCACCGGCCCGATTCAGGGGCCATGACGTCACGCATCCCTGGGCTGGTCTGGAACTCCGGCACGATGGGCAAGGCTACCCGAGAGGTTCGTCCGGTCTGGACGAGTTCGGGACTAGTTCAGGACACGAGAGGCGTCGTAGACGCCATCGATCCGCTTGATCATGCGAATCACGCTCTCGAGGTGGCCGGCGTCAGCCAACTCGAACTCGAATCTCATCTTGGCCACTCGGTCGTTTCCGGTATGGGTGCTACACGACACGATGTTCACGTGTTGCTCCGACAGGGCGTTGGCGACGTCCCGCAACAGGCGTGAACGGTCGAGGGCCATCACCTCGACCGCCGCTCGGAACACGGTTTCGGCCGACGAGCCGTCCCATTCGACGTCGACGAGTCGGGCCGCCTGATCGGCGGCCAAGGATTCGGCGTTCGAGCAGTCGGCTCGATGGACACTGACTCCTCGACCTCGAGTAAGAAAGCCGATGATGTCGTCCCCGGGAACAGGCGTGCAGCACTTCGACAGGCGAACGACTGTGTCGTCGAACCCGTCGACATGAACTCCATTTCGCGATCCGGTTCGACGCAATTCGTTCGGATGCAGGACAGACATGGTCATGGCCGAGTCGGGGTCGGCAGTACGGAAACGCAGGGCGATCTTTTGAGCAACAGTGCTGGCTCCGAGGTGGCCTTCACCGACAGCGGCCAGGAGGGCATCAGCGTCGGCGAGTCCGCTGGCCACTGCTTCGTCGACGACGTGTTGGCTGGCCAGGACTTGATTGGCGGGAAGACGGGCATCGCGCAATTCACGAACCAACTCTTCGCGACCGGTTTCGATCGCGTCTTCTCGTCGTTCACGTGAGAACCACTGCTTGATCTTGTTGCGAGATCTGGGGGACGAGACGAATTCGAGCCATTCCTTCGACGGGCTCGCCGTTTCGACCTTGGAGGTGAATATCTCGCAGGTATCGCCGGAACGCAGACGATGATCGAGTGGCACGAGACGACCGTTGACCCGTGCACCGATGCACGAGTTTCCGATCTCGGTGTGTACCGAGTAGGCGAAGTCGACAGGGCACGACTCGGGGGGCAGAGCGATCACGCGACCTTTGGGTGTGAAGACGAAGATCTCGTCCTGATCGAGATCGGTCTTCAGATTCTCCATGAACTGGGTGGGGTCGGCGACGTCGCTCTGCCAGTCGATGATTCGGTTCAGCCAGTCGATGTCAGGAGTTTCACCTCCCGCTTTGTAGGCCCAGTGGGCCGCCACTCCCCACTCGGCTCGCTGATGCATCTCACGAGTACGGATCTGGATCTCGAGTGGTTTGCCGTCGGGGCCGATCACCGTCGTGTGCAAGCTCTGGTACAGGTTGAACTTCGGCATCGCCACGTAGTCCTTGAAACGTCCGACGACCGGACGCCAGTGGCCGTGGATGCACCCGAGGGCGGCGTAGCAATCCTTCACCGAGTCGACGACCACTCTCACGGCGATCAAGTCGAAGATCTCGTCGAATTCCTTTCCCCGTTGCATCATCTTCTCGTAGATGCTCCAGAGATGTTTTCCGCGTCCGGTCACGTCCGCAGCAATGTTGAGGTCGGCCAATTTGGCTCGTACATCGGCCATGGCCCGTGCGAGGTAGACGTCGCGCTCGGGACTTCGACTCGACACGAGATGGTCGAGTTCGGCGTATCGCTTCGGGTAGAGCGAGGCGAACGACAGGTCCTCGAGCTGTTGTTTCAATCCCTGCATACCGAGACGGTGCGCGAGCGGTGCATAGATCTCGAGGGTCTCGTTGGCGATGCGACGCTGCTTGTCGACCGGCATGGCGGCGATAGTGCGCATGTTGTGCAGTCGGTCGGCCAATTTGATGATCAGGACGCGAAGGTCCTTGGCCATGGCGACCAGCATCTTGCGCATGGTCGCAGCCTGCTGGGCCTCACGGGAGTCGAACTGGATGCGCTCGAGTTTCGTCACCCCGTCGACGATGGCCGCGACTTCGGGGCCGAATTCGCGCTCGACGTCGTCGACGGTGATCTCGGTGTCCTCGACGGCATCGTGTAGAAGCGCAGCCACGATGGTGGTCTCGTCGAGACCGATGTCGGCGACGATTTTGGCCACGGCGATCGGATGAGTGATGTAACCCTCGCCGCTGCGGCGGATCTGGTCGGCATGTGCGAGGCGTGCGATGTCGAAGGCTTTCACCATCGAGGTTGCCGAGGCCTTCGGATGACGTCTCCGGTACGACGTCAGAATCGGCGAGAAGTGATCGTCGAGCGGCCCCTGATGCCGACGCCACGGAATGAGTCGGGTGACGGTGGACATGTTCAGTACGTCAGCAGTGATTCGATTCGGCGGGACTCGAGTCGGGCGCGGCCTCCGAGTGCATTCAGCTCGAGAAGGAAACCGACCCCGACCACGTCGCCACCGAGCGTCTCGGCGAGACGACAAGTTGCCGCTGCCGTTCCTCCTGTGGCCAGCACGTCGTCGACGATGAGGATTCGTTCACCCGGATGAATGGCGTCACGGTGGATTTCGAGCTTGTCGGTTCCGTACTCGAGTTCGTACTCCTCGCGAACGACGGCCCACGGGAGCTTTCCGGCTTTGCGAACAGGGACGAAACCCGCTGAAAGCGCCACGGCGATCGGGGCTCCCAGAATGAAACCTCGGGCCTCGATTCCGATGACTCGATCGATCTGAACATCGGCGAAACGCTCGGCCAGTGCGGACGTCGCCAGCGCCAACGCTCCCCCGTTGCCGAGCAGGGGCGTGATGTCTCGGAACGTGACCCCTGGCTGGGGATAGTCGGGAATCGCCCGAATGAAGTCCGGTAACGATTCGACGCTCATGAGTTCAGACTACCGACGCCGCTTCTTGCGTGGTCGGGGTGGATGGGTGAGAACCGCTGTCGCGGTGTCGGATCCTCCGGAGCTCGGTCCGCCGTCGGTGGCTTCGGCCCGTCGAGTCGCCCGCACACCTGTCGGAAGGCCTGATACGACCATCGCACGCAGTGTGTCGCCGGTGCTGTGTGGGCCGACGAGAGAAGCGTATTTAGTCTCCCTCTGCTTCAAAAGGGCGACGAGCGGTGTGGCGACGATGAGCGACGAGTAGGCACCCGTGAGCATCCCTACCAGCAACGCAATTGCAAATTCGCGCAGAGTCACCGCACCGAAGACTCCGGATCCGAGAATCAGTAGCGAAAGAACTGGCAGTAGCGAGGAGACACTGGTGTTGATGGAGCGCATCAGAACCTGGTTGGTCGAGACGTTCACGATGTCGGCGATCGGCATCCGTGTGCCCGAGAAGCTCTTGACGTTGTCCTGAACTTTGTCGAACACGACGATGGTGTCGTAGAGCGAGTAGCCAAGGATGGTCAGGAACGCCACGACGGTGGCCGGAGTGACTTCGAATTGAAGGACCGAATACACGCCGACGCTGATCACGACGTCATGAGCCATGGCGGCGATGGCGGCCACCGCCATGCGCCATTCGAAACGCCAAGAGATGTAGATGGTGACAAGGACGAGGAAGATAACGAGCGCGCGGATCGCCTTCTCGGTGATCGCTCGGCCCCACGAGGAGCTGACCGATGTGACCGAGACGTCTTCGGATGAGACGCTCGCCGCCTCGGCCAGCGACTTCTGGACCGCGTCGACGACGTCGGCTGGCTGGTCGGCCACCTGGACGCGAATCGTCTCTTCGCTGGCATTCGAGAGCTTCTGGATCTTCGCGTTGGCCGGATCGAGGCCGTTCTCACGAAGGACGTCACGAGCGATGTCGGCATCCATGGATGCAGTGGCCGGAACCTGCCAGGCCACACCGCCCTCGAAATCGAGCCCTAGGTCGAGCCCGCGGGCGAACAGCGAAACGACCGAGAGAACGAGGAGTACCAACGAGACTGTGAAACCGCGCCGGCGACGTCCGTAGAAGTCGACTGCCGTCTCACCATGGAAGAGGCGACCGAGCGACGATCGATTGCCGGTGGTCATGATGCACCTCCTGGCGCCACCTTGATGCCGAAGGCGCCTCGCCTCCCGACTCGTCCGCTACGCGCCAGGAGCATCATGGCGGGGCGGGTGAAGAACCAGGCGACAACCAGATCGGTGAGGGTCGCCAGTCCGAGGAAGAAGGCGAAGCCGCGAACCGATCCGACCGTCAGGTACCACAAGGTGAATGCGGCGAGGAGGGAGACCGTGTCAGCGGCGACGATCGTGCGCCATGTCGACTTGAATCCACGTTCGGCCGAATTGCGCAGTGTGCGACCGGCCTTCACCTCATCTTTCAACTTCTCGAAGAACACGACGTATGAGTCGATCGTGATACCGACCGAAACGATGATGCCGGCAGCTCCGGCCAAGCTGAGAGCGAGACCACTGGAGGCCGACAAGAACGTGATGACGTTCCAGAGAATTCCTCCGGACACCACGAGACCTCCCACGACCACGATGGCGAGGGTGCGGTAGTAGAGAATCATGAACAGCAGGACGAGAGCGATACCGATGAGTCCGGCGACCAGGGTCGCCCTCAAGGAGTCCTCGCCGAGGGTGGGAGACACGGTCTGGACGGCCTGCACTTCGAGACGTACGGGTAGGGCCCCACTTTTCAGCACTCGGGCCAAGTCCTTGGCCTCCGATTCTTTGAAGTTGCCGGTGATGTCGACTCCACCACTGAACGACGGCTGATTGACCGTTGGCGCCGACTGCACGACTCCGTCGAGGACGATGGCCATGCGTCGCGTCGGACACGAACCAGTACCGCTGAAGCACTGGGAGGCTCCGATGTTCCAGAGGTCTTCGCCTCCGGATCCTCGCTTCAGGGTGACTCGGACTCCCCAACCACCTTGGATGATGTCAGCTGTGGCATCGCTGTTGAAGACTTCACCGGTCGCAAATGCCGGTCCCAGTTGGTAGATCTCGGTGCCGTCGATGTTCTGAACGATGACCGATGCTGTTGGATCGTTGGGATCACTCGAGATCGGTTGAGCTGCCACATCGGCGAATTCGGATGCCGGCGGCAGATCGGAACCAGTCGGTGGAACTGAGTCGTCTGCTGTGTCGGCGACCGAGTCGACCGGTTCGGCATCGGAGGGACTCCCCGAGTCCGTCGCCAGCGTCTCAGACGTTTCTTCAGGCGTCGTGTCAGGCACTGTGTCAGGCGCTGTGTCGGGTGTGGTCGCTCCGGGGATCGACCGGGAGGGGCCAGGGGCCGCCGTCGTGTCGGGTGTCGAGCCGGTCGCCGGTGCTTCAGTCTCAGGAACTCCGGCCCCGGGAGAGATCGGTGAGGCACTGACGACCGGACGCAGCAGAACAGCTCCCGTGACCTGAACAAGGCGAATCGCCTCGTCCTGATTGTCGACTCCGGGCAGGTTCACGACAACGGCATCGCCTTGTCGGATGATTTCTGGTTCGGAGACTCCAAGTGCATCGACCCGCTCACGAATACGTTCGACCGCCACGTCAAGGCTCTCGGAGTTGTACTCCCCCACCGGCTCCTGGGTCACCGATACGCCACCTTGCAGATCGAGACCGAGCGCGATTTCGTTTCCGGCCGAGAGATTGCCGACCACCGCAAGAAGGACGACGGCGACGACGCCGATGAGTGATCCGAGCAAGCGACGGCTCATGACGAGGACTTACTGTCGCCTTCGTCGTCGGCCGCTACCTCTCCGCCGCCTTCGACAACCTTGCGGGCGATCGCGGCGCGAGACACGCGCACTTCGACGTCGTCGGCGATGGAGAGCCACACCGTGTCTCCATCCATGGCAGTGACGAATCCGTACATTCCCGACGTGGTGAGGATTTCGTCACCTTCGGTGATCGATTTCTGAAGGTCGGCGGTCTGGCGCATACGTCGACGCTGCGGCCTGATCATCAAGAAGTACATCGCGGCACCGATCAGCCCGAAGAAGACCAGCGTGAAGACGAAACTGCCTCCAGCGTTGTCGTTGCTGTCGGCGGCACTCTGCACGAGCGTGGAGACGAGGGGTGAAGGCATGAGGGGCTCGCAACTTTCTCGGAACTGGGCGAATGACCGTGCAGATGTTAGTGCCGGACGGAGATTTTTGAGGGATTATCCACTGATCTCTGATCAGCCCCATACGTCGAGAACGGCGCGCCGGAGGTCGGCAAATTGTCCGTCGGAGATGGCCGAGCGCATCTGATCGACGAGATGGAAGGTCCAGGCGATGTTGTGCCAGGACACGAGACGAGATGCCGTCGGCTCGTTGACCTGGAAGAGGTGCCGCAGATATCCGATGCTGTGACGAGCGCAGACGTCACAGGGGCAGGACGGATCGAGCGGTTGCTCGGATCTGGCGTGTCGAGCATTCGTGACGTGCACTCGCCCCGTCGTCGTGAGGGCGGTTCCGTGTCGTCCGAGTCTGGTCTGCATCACGCAATCGAACTGATCGACTCCAAGGCCGACGGCCTCGACGAGCGAGGCCGGATCCCCCACCCCCATGAGATACCGGGGTCGATCCGCGGGCAAGTGTTCGAGGGCGGCTGCCAGGGCCGGAATCATCTCATCCCGAGTTTCGCCGACCGATAGCCCGCCGATTCCATAACCGTCGAAATCGAGATCACTCACGATCCGAGCGCTGTCACGCCGACGATTCGGATCGATTCCGCCTTGAACGATGCCGAAAAGAGATTGGTCGGGACGAATGTGGACCGCCCGACCCCGCGCGGCCCACGCATGTGTGCGCCGTAGAGCCTCGTCGATCACGTGGTCGCTCGACGGAAGGGGTGGACATACGTCGAGAATCATCTGAATGTCGGCCCCCAACTTCTGTTGGACATCGACAGCCAGCTCGGGTGTGAAGCGGTGCTTACTCCCGTCATAGGTGCTCTTGAACGTCACACCATCGTCGTCGACCTTCGGTTCGAGCGAGAAGATCTGGAACCCTCCTGAGTCGGTGAGAGTGAGGCCGTTCCAGCCCGAGAACCGACCAAGACCGCCGAAATGGGCCACGGTGTCGGCACCGGGACGCAACATGAGGTGGTACGTGTTGCCGAGCACGATCTGGGCTCCGAGGGCTTCGTAGTCGGCGGCACTGAGGTACTTGATGGCGGCACGGGTGCCGACCGGCATGAAACACGGAGTGACGTACGTGCCTCGGGCCGTGGTTGCCACGCCGGTGCGCGCCGCTCCGTCGGAAGCGACGGTGTCGAATCGAACCGGAAACATCAGCTGGCGTGCCGATCGAGGAGCATGGCGTCGCCGAATGACAAGAAGCGATAGTTGGAGTCGAGGGCCACGGCGTAGAGGTCACGCCAGCGAGGCCCGACGAATGCATCGATCATTACGAGCAAGGTGGTGCGGGGCATGTGGAAATTGGTCATCATCACGTCGACTCTCTTCCAGTCGTAGCCACGATGGATGAACAAGTCGGTGCGACCCGACAGTCGTCCAGTGGTGAAGGCGGTCTCGATCGTACGCACACTCGTGGTGCCGACGGCGACGACCCGCTCGGCACTCATGATCTTGTCCATCACCTGTTCGTCGACCTGAAACGATTCCGAATGAATCAGGTGATCTCTCGGATCATCGACCGACACTGGCTTGAAGGTGTCGAGACCGACGACCAATTCGACCCGAACCACGTCGATCGAGGACTCGCCAAGGCGCACGCGTAGTTCGGGGGTGATATGCAAGCCGGCCGTCGGAGCAGCCGCTGACGCCGGTCGTCGGGCGTAAACGGTCTGGTATCGATCGGGATGATCGACCGATGCCGTGATGTACGGAGGGAGTGGCATCTGACCGATGCGGTCGAGGATCGATGCCACGGGCTCGTCGCCGAGGAATTCCACGACGAAAGTGTCTGATTCCTCCACTCGTCCGATGAACATCACAGTGTCGTGTCCATCGCGATCGACGAGGACCTCACCTGGTTTCAGGCGGCCACCTGGCCGAACAAGAGCCGTCCACTGCCGCTCGTTGCCGGCTTCGAGGACGAGGACTTCGGCTCGACCTCCGCTACGTCGTGCGAGTTGGAGTCGAGCGGGAAGCACTCGAGTGTCGTTGATGACAAGGAGATCGCCGGGACGACAGATCTCGGGGAGATCGTGGACATTGCGATGCTCGTAGGCGATCGAACCCGACGATGCTCCTCGATCGACCAGCAGGCGCGCCGCGTCACGCGGTTCGCACGGAACCTGGGCAATGCGAGCCTCGGGAAGGTCGTAGTCGAAATCGGAGGTGCGCACGGGTCAAAGAAGGCGTGGTTGCTCGGTGGGAACCGGCAGGCCGAGGTGTTGCCATGCGGAGGCCATCGCAACGCGACCGCGCGGCGTTCGCGCGATCAACCCACGCTGAATCAAAAAGGGTTCGTAGACGTCCTCGACAGTCTCGGCTTGCTCTCCGATCGCAATGGACAACGTCGACAGCCCGACCGGTCCCCCCGAGAACTGCTGACAGATAGTGGACAGGATCTGTCGATCGACTTTGTCGAGACCGACTGCGTCGACTCCAAAGACGGCCAATCCACTATCAGCAACCTTCCCATCGATCGAGGTGTGTCCTTCGACTTCGGCAAAGTCGCGGACCCGCCGTAGAAGGCGATTGGCGATTCGAGGTGTACCACGGCTACGTCGAGCGATTTCGTGTGCACCTTCGGGTGTCGTTGGAATCCGCAAAATATCGCCGGCACGTGACACGATCGCCGTCAGTTCGGAGTCGTTGTAGTACTCGAGTCGCGCCACCAGCCCGAAGCGATCTCGTAACGGTCCGGTGATCATGCCTGTGCGAGTGGTCGCGCCCACCAAGGTGAATCGGGGCAGCGTAAGACGGATGCTCGAGGCGGCCGGACCCTTTCCCACCACGATGTCGATCTGAAAGTCCTCCATGGCCGGGTACAAGATCTCCTCGACAGTTCGGCTCAACCGGTGGATCTCGTCGATGAAGAGCACGTCACCCTCTTCGAGTGACGTGAGAATCGCCGCCAGGTCACCAGCCCGTTCGAGCGCAGGCCCCGAAGTCACGTGCAACCGAGTTCCCATCTCCGCGGCGATGATCACCGACAGTGTCGTCTTTCCGAGCCCAGGAGGGCCGGCGAACAAGAGAGGGTCGACGGCTTCGTGACGTCGCCGGGCTGCTTCGAGCACGATCGACAATTTGTCTCGTAATTCGGACTGTCCGACGAAGTCGTCGAGACGACGGGGACGCAAGCCGACGTCGTCGACTTCGTCGACCGACTCCTGAGGATCGAGGAATTCCTCACGCACGACGGGCCGCCAATTGGCTCAGTGAATGTCGCAACATGTCCTCGGTCGATCGCGAGGTTCGCAGGTCGTCGGGAATGTCGCGCATGACCTCGCGAATCTCCGACTCGGCGTAGCCGAGACCGATCAGGGCTTCGCGAAGATCCGACAGCACACCCGAGTCTCCTGTGGCTTCGAGGGTCGGAAGAGCGAGTCGACCCTTCAATTCGCCCAGAAGTCGCTCTGCCGTCTTCTTCCCGACTCCAGGGACCATGGTCAGTGCAGCCACGTCGCCGTTAGCAACGAGATCGACGAGAGTCGCTGGCGGGTGGGTGGCCAAAATCGCCATGGCGAGAGCAGGGCCGACCCCGTGAGCGCCGATCAGATCTTGAAAAGTGGCTCTTTCGTCTCTCGTAAGAAAGCCGTACAGAGTCTGGTCGCCTTCGCGGATGTGGTGATGAACGTGAACGAATGCCGTCGACGTCGGCTCGAGTTCGGCGAGGGTGCGCGGCGCAACGTGCACGACGTAGCCGACCCCCGACACCTCGAGCAGGACGTGTCCATCGGCCGACCGTTCGAGCACCGTTCCGCGTAGCGAGCCGATCATGGCCGACCCGCCGAGCTTCGTAGACGGTTCTCGTAGGGCGCTACTGCGAGGTGGCACAAGGCGATTGCCGCAGCATCGGCGGCGTCAGCCGGTGTGGGTGGACGTTGAAGCTGGAGTCGCA
>Ga0181582_10001500_pt1 | contig 18210 bp, 21 predicted proteins | sample 071ome_32_FD_132438 | JGI IMG/M metagenome (GOLD analysis project Ga0181582, IMG submission 132438) | Coastal salt marsh microbial communities from the Groves Creek Marsh, Skidaway Island, Georgia - 071405AT metaG (megahit assembly) | ecosystem: Environmental > Aquatic > Marine > Intertidal...
AGGCCGTCGCGGGGTTTGATGGCTCGGGAGGTGTCGCGCAGTCGCAGGCAGTCGAGAAGAACGCAGAGTCTCCGGACGTTCTATCCGAGCAGGATCTTTTCCATCCATTTCATGCCCAGGACGCCGCCAGCCACGATCGCCACGAAAGTCAGGAAGGAGCCCGCGGCGAGCGTCGAAACGCCAGCAATGCTCTGCCCAACTGTGCATCCGAGCGCCGTAATCCCGCCGATACCCATAAGCGCAGCGCCACCGATGTTGCGCAAGGTATCACCGGAATCCGCGAACCCCATCAGCTTGAACTTGCCGCTGACAAGGGCTGCCGCCAGCGCGCCGAGCAGCGCGCCAAGTACGGTCGCCACGCCAAACCCCGGGGTCATGCCGGCGGTAAAGCGTTGCAGGTACTCCAGGGTGTCACCGGTGGGTCGGACGTAGGACAGGGACACGGGATTACGCACCGCATCAGCGAACTCGTCATAAGCAAGCCCGGTCAGACCCCACGCGGCAACAACGCACAAGCCGACGCCGAGTCCGCCAACAATGTGCCCAGGCGAGGTCCGAAAGTCTTGGTCCTTGAAGCAGTAGATACCGATCGCTATCGCCAGCAAGGCCGTCAGCAGCCAGCTCAGCGTCTGCTCTGAGGCGATGCCCGTTACCGCAAGAAGGCTCGCTAACGACTGCGAACCCGTGTCCAGGCTGATAGCTGTATGTTGTTCAAGCCAGGCACGGGTCGGCCCGAAGAGCCCCCCGAGCGTCATATAGGCGGTTATCCCGACCACGATCAGCACCACCAGCGCACGCATATCCCCGCCGCCCACACGCACCAGATTGCGGCTGGTACAGCCGCCAGCGAATACCATCCCGACGCCGAAGAGCAATCCGCCGACGATATTTCCGAACCAGTTCAGGCTGGGGGTCAGGTACATCGATAACAGCAGGTCGACTGCGCCGACATGCGCCAGCCCCTGACTGCCCAGAAGTGCCACCGCGATTGCCAGCAGCCATGCGCGGAAACGCCTGTAATCCTCGAACGAGAGGATATCGGAGATGGAGCCCATGGCACAGAAATTGGTCCGCTGGACCACGAACCCGAACACCGTACCGATGACCAGTCCACCCCACGCAAGCCAGAGGTCGCTCGCTTCCAGGATTGTTTCGCGAAGCCCTTCCATGCTGGCCTACCCCGCCGCTACGCACCCTTCAAAAGCATCGGCATCCATTTTGGCTTCGTACTTGGCGGTGACGTCACCACCTGGGGTCAGGTCACCCTTAACCGCATCCCAGTCCTCGGGTCGCAGGACGATCATCCAGCCGATTTCGTAGGGATCCTGGTTCGCCAGGTTGGGTTTATCCACCAGGGCGTCATTCACCGCAACCACTTCGCCATCGGCCGCCGCGCGCGCGGGACCTACCCACTTGCCTGACTCAATCGTGGCGCAGGATTTCCCGGCCTTCACGCCGCGCCCCACTTTCTTAGGGGTGAAAGCCACCAGCTCGCCGGCGAGCGCCGTTGCCACAGCCGTCATCCCCATGCGTACAGTGCCGTCTCCCAGTTCCTGATACCAGGTGTGGTTCTCCACGTCGTAGAGGAGTTGATCAGGCAGGTTGCAGCCTCTCACGATAGGCATATCAGTTCTCCTTGCTTCAATTGCGGACGCATATGCGCCCGGGGCGTGACGGCACAATAGCGCGAAATCAAGCTTCTGCTCTCCGCAGCGGACGCGAGGCGCAGCAGAAATCCCCCAGCCCCGCTTCCTGCAGCTTCCCGCTGACAAAAAAATACAGGTGCCGCGCGATGAACCGCATCATCTGCAGCAGCTGCGCGTCAGCCTCTTCCGGGCTCGAGGTCAGCAGGTTGTAGTGGTAGACCAGCTCTCTGCAGGTTTCCCGGCACGCGTTGAAGCTTGCATCGTCTCGAGCGCCCTGACGATGCAGCGCCAGGAGTCTGAAGCCTTCGCGCCGTTCCTCCGTGGGCGTTTTACCGTGCGCGATCAGCCATTGTTCCAGGATGCGCTCTCCCAGCCGCAGCAGGCGATCGGCACCCAGCGTCGCCGTTTCCAACTCGGCCTGGATCGCTTCCAGTGTCATCGTCGGGTAATCGCCTCACGCACATACGCCATCGAGTCGGACACGTTCTCGTGCACCCCGACTTTCCGTGGGCTCAAGCCCAGGGCCAGTCCAAGCAGCTGGGTGAAATAAAGAATTTTCACGCGGGTCTCCACCCCGAAATTGGTCTGGGCACGGATCTGATGCATCTCCAGCCCGGAGTGGCAGGTGGGGCATTCTGTCGCAATCACGTCGGCGCCGGCCGCCTCAGCCGCCTGGATAATGTTCAGCACCAGTCGGGTAGATGTGTCGGAATCGGAAAGCGTGTGCGCACCACCGCAGCATGCGGTTTTCAACGGAAACTCGACGTTAACCGCGCCCGCAGCTTCAAGCAGGTCGTCCATGTAATGCGGTTTGGACGTAGATTCACTGGCGCCGCCCTGATCTTTTTCCGGGAAGATATGCCGCGGGCGGGTGTACATGCAGCCATAGTAATTCGCGACCTTCACCCCGCTCAGGCTGTTTTTCACCCGTCGACCAAGTTCCTCTTCGCCAACCGCCTGCTTGAGCCAGTCGAGCGCGTGAATCGTTTCAAGCCCGCCCGCCTCGTAGGCGGCATGCCCCGCTTTACGCGACAGTTCTCCTACCACCTCCCGCGAGGCCGGGTCGTTTTTCAGGTCGTATTCGGCCTTTTTGAGGTTGTGATAGCAACCGTTGCACGGCGCCATCACCACATCGTGTTTCATCTCGTTCTTGGCGATCGACATCACCCGGGATGAAAGATAGGTCTGAATTTTGGGGTCAATGTTCTTGACCTCCATGGCGCCGCAGCAATTCCAATTGCGGACCTCTTCAAGCTTCAGACCCAGCGCCTTGCCGACCGCCTTGGTCGAGCGGTTGTAGGCGTGCCCCGAACCTTCAAGCGCACAACCTGGGTAGTACGCGACCTTCTGGTAATTCTGTTTTTCTTTGCTCATAGCTGCCTCATCCCGCGACGCGATCGAGTTCGCCGCGCGCTTCGTCGACCAGCGCGTCGAGTTTCAAAGCCTGGCGATGATGGGTGTTCTGCTCTTCGACGTAGGCTTTGAGCGCATCCCTCGCCTTGCTCCAGCCGCGGGTACGCGGCCTGAGCACATTGGCCAGCCCCATGCGGATCAGCAGCCCCGCGGGCAGGTGCCATAAGAGCCGCCGCACCATTTCCAGCAACCAGCTCTGATTCAGACTCTGCCCCGTACGGCGGAAAAACCCACGAATAATGCGCCCTTCCTCTATCTTCCCGGTGGCGATGACCTGCTCTGCAAATTCCGTATCGAAGTGGGTCGACGGACTGGGCCGGGTGTGCCCTTTGAGTTCGAGCCAGTGCGCTGTGGCCTTCATAACCCCTTCAGGAAACACGTCGCGTGGGCAGGCGTAGGTGCAGCGGTTACACGACACGCACTGCCAGATAATGTCCCGGTCACGCAGCAGTTCCGACTCCATACCCATACGGATCAGATAGATCCAGTAGCGCGGATTGAAATCCGGGTTGACGGCATTCACGGTACAGGAGTTGGTGCAGGAGCCACACTGCCAGCAACGGTGAATGTGCTCACCCCCGGGCAGGCTGGCGATCTCATCCTGTAGGTCTTCGTTGTAGTCGGTGACCACACGCGATTCGATGAAGGTACTCCAGTGTCCGGAGACATCGACGCCGTCGATCTCGAGCTTATCGTGCGAGACGATATTTTCCGGTCGAATCAGATGTTCTTCATGAATAGGCATAAGGCTCAGCCTTCCTGTTCATCGGCGAGCACCAGGGCTGCACCATCGATCGATTTCATTCTCAGGCGGGAAGAGCCGGCCTTGACGCCATCCAGGCCAAGCATGCGACGCGTGTGCTGCATTGGATCTTCAGGCGAGGAAAAATCGGCTCTCAGGTAGCTGCCACCCTGCGCGCAGATGTACTCGGCATAGACCTGCGCAAGCAGCAGATCCACGTAAAAAGGCATGTCGCGGAAAAACCCGCTGTCCGATAGAAAAACCGCCAACTCCCGTCGCAGCATCAGAAACGTGGGGTAGTGATCCTCGATCTCGAGCGTCAGGTGATCGACGTTCTCAGCGAACCAGATCTCCCTCAGAGCACCGGTATTGGCCGCACGATCCCAGACCCAGCGGGCCATCAGCGGATAGCGCTCTGGATCCAGGTTGTGCAGCACCTCCGCCGCCAGGTCGCGGACCCAGCGGTGCCCGCGATCCTGTGGGAAGGCGAGGCAGAATTGCTCGATCCGCTGGTCCACTGTCGCGGGCTCATCGAGATTGCTGATGAGCGCCTGCAGGGACAGGCGCATCTGCGTAAATCCCTCCCCTTCCAGATCAGGGGCAACATGGCGCCGCACGGTGGCCATGAACGCACACAGCGCGGCAAAGTCATCACGCTCCATGGCCGCCACACCGCGCTCCAGCAGGATCTCCTGAAACATCTCCGACTTCAGGCGCAGCGCGTGGATATAGCGCTCCACGCCACCGAGCGCCTCGCATCCATCCAGGCAGGCCTGGAGCGCGCTCCGCAGACGGCCGCCTGAGAGATGCAGGTCCGGGCCGTCGAGGGCCACACTGACTCCGCGTTCCGAAGCGGACACGCGGCGCAACCCCGACCCGGCTGCCGCCATCAAACGGCAACCTCCAACAGAGAGAGGCTGGCCAGTGCCGCCGCCTTACCCTGCGCGATCGAATCGTCAATTGTCTCCGGTCCGGTCGCTGCACCCGCGACAAAAACGCCGGGTCGGGAAGTCTCAGCGGTCTGGCTGTAGGACGGACCACGGTCGATGAAACCGTGGCTCTCCAGTTCCACGCCGAACACGCTCGAAAGGCTACGGTTATCCACGTTTGGATCCATACCGATCGCGTGAACCACCATATCGAACGGGATCGTGATGGGTCTTTTAACCAGGGTGTCCTCGCCTTTGACGATCACCCGTTTGCCGTCCGAGGTGACCTCGGCGATACGGGCCTTGATGTATTTGACTTTGAACTCTTCCTGGCTTTTCCAGTAGTACTTCGTCTCGTAGAGCCCGAACGTGCGGATATCCATGTAGTAAATGTATACATGACAGTCCGGCAGCTCCTCGCGGATCTCCATCGCCATGTTGGCCGACACGGTGCAGCAGATCTTCGAACACCATTCCCGTCCGATCTGTCGATCGCGGGAACCGACGCAGAGCAGAATCGCCACGCGTTCCGGCTTACGTCCGTCAGAGGGACAGCGGATACCCTGGCCGGACGAAATCATCTGCTCGACCTGAGTCGTTGTGACCACGTCGGGGAAAGTGCCAAAGCCCCACTCAGGCTTGTTCACTGAATCGAAGTGAGTGAATCCGGTGCACAGAATCGCAGCTGACGTGTCCAGGGCCGTACCGTCACTCAGAGTCGCGCGAAACGCACCGGGCTCGCCGTCGAAAGCCGTGACGGTCGTGCCGAGATGCACATCGACACGGTCGTTATCGACAACGCGCTGCACCATGCCGCCGATCGCGTCTTTGGCCCACAGGCCACTTGGCACGAGCTTGGCGTAGCCCGAAAGGATCGGCGCGCCTCCAAGACGGTCTTCTTTCTCCACCAGCACACAGCGCTGCCCCATGGCAGCCAGACCGTGGGCTGCAGCAAGGCCTGCCGGTCCACCGCCAACGATCAGCGTCGGACCGCTCATGCTGATTCCACCAGTCGCTTGTAACCGGGGCCCGAGGTGATCATGCGGCGCGGATCGTAGAGGTTGTCGCCCTGGCCACCTTTGATGTCCTCGAGATAGGCCTCGAACTCACTCTTCGCCCGCTCCCAATCAATCCCGAGCTTCTCCATCAGGCTTTCAACGGCCGAGGCGTGCCAATGCGATTGCACTATTTTGAACGGATGCGCGCCGCACACCAGGGCTGCGAACTGTACGTCAGCGAGAACCGGCAGGGAGTAGTCCTTACCAACGGCCTTACCGATCCACTGGTTCTTGTCCAGTGTCGTGATACAGCCGGTGTCATGGCCGATCATGACGTCTGCCCGGGCCTCTTCCACCGCCACCCGAATCTTGCGATCGATGGCAAAAGAGCGGGTGAACTCGCGCTCGGAGATGATGTGGCGGAATCCGAATCCGCAGCAGTCGTACCAGGTCGAGTAGTCGATCACCTGAGTACCTAGCGCCTGCATGATGCCTGTGGAGACCGCCACCCGATTGCCGTCAAGGATGGAGTCGTCGTAGATCGCGTCCTGCGGGATCATTTTGTAGACGTGACAGGCGGGATGAATCGTGGCGCGCACAGCAGACGCGTCTATCACCTGGCGCTCTGCCACCCGGTCGCGCATGACGTGCAGCCACTCGGAATAGTGAACGATTTCTTCCGGTATGAGCAGCTTGCCATCGACCAGGCGCCCGAGCTTGCCAAGAATTTTCTTGACCCTTTCGCGCAGTTCAGCGGAGTGCACCAGAAACTCGCGCACCTCCTTGTAGTTACCGAACGAGGTACCGCAGTGCACCAGCGGATAGTAGTAGCCCGCCGGTTTACCCTCAGCCTGCGCAGATACATACGCCTGATGAAAATTCCGCAAAAACACGGCGGCCAGGCTTTCGATGTTGCCGATGCCGGACCCGTGGTAGTTCCAGGCCGTGCATGAGGTCTGATCTGTTTCGTCGAGATACCGCACGCCGAGTTCATTCATCAGCCACAGCAGCGACGCCGGATAGCCCGGTATGTTGCCGCACTGACCGCAGGATTTGTGATGCCACAGCTGCTGCGTCGGAATGCGCTTTTCCCATCCATAGAGAGTTTTAACGGAGATGGCTTCGTGCTGCTCCTCTACCCGCTGCACCACGATCTCGCCGTCACGCTCAAGCTCCCATAGCGCATCGCGGACATCCTCAACCCGATCCTTGTCGGTGAGCATTGAGCGCCGGTCGACACGGCGTTCGACCCATTCCGTGGCGACCCGCGCTTCGTCCCCGCTAAGGTCGCTGTCGCGCCATTCGTGGCCATGTCCAGTGAAGCGCTCTGCTTCCGGCGGTCGGTGTTGATCGGTCACAGCATCCTCCTCGAGCCTTGGCTCTCAATCGTCGTCGTCTTCGTCTTCCTGCTCGTCCAGCCAGTCATCCAGATCTTCGCGTTTCTCATCCATGATGTCGGAGATCACATCGAACAGGTTCTCGTCGATCCCCTCCAGCTGGTCCAGCACCCCGGTCATCTCCCAGATCGTGTAGAGCTCGACCGAAGTCTTCAGATTCACTTCCCACGCCGTCTCGGTGGTATTCAGAGTGGGCATCGGGATGGCTTTGCGCAGCAGCTTGAGCGGCGCATCAACCTTGGAAATATTGGGTCCCCAGTCTGCAAAGTGATCCGGGGTAATCATATTGGGCGCGAGCTGGTTGCCAGTCGAAATCAGTTTGAGCATCACGCGACTGAAGGGACGCAGCACGTTCTTCGCAGACTCCATGCCGTGTTTGATCGCCGCCTCGCGCATCAGCATCACCAGACCACCCGGCGAATTACCGAAAGGGCATCGTGCAGCGCAGGTATAGCACTGAGCGCAGGCCCAGATCTTTTCCTGCATGGCGTCGTAAATGCCGTCGAGATTTTCTGTCCACAGCAGCTGCACGATCTCGCGCGGACTGAAGTCGTAATAGTGCGCAGCGGGACAGGTGGCTGTGCAGATCCCGCAGTTCAGGCAGCCATTGAGCTGGTGGTCGAAACGCAGGTCTGCCTGGATGTCCTGAAAAATCGACTCGAGCTTGGCCTGAGGCACTGCTGGGGCGTCGGAAAGAGGATCCCCGATAACCGCCTGCACCCGGCTTGCCTGGGAGTGAGCCATGACGTCAGTAGCTCAGTACGCGGTAGTCGTCATCCATGACAGCTTCAATCAGATAGGCGCCGCCAACGATACCTTCACATTCCTCGATCAGGTCGTCTTCGCGCATGTTGAACAGGTCAAGGTTAGGCGAACAACAGAAGAACTTCACCCCGGCCTCGTGCGCATCGCGAATAAAATCCATGACTGATTTCGGCGACCCTTCCTTGATGACCAGCTTCTCGGCTTCGCCCTTTTTCATCAAGCGTCCTGCGGTCGCTGTGCAGATCACCTCGACTTCGTAATCCATGGCCGCCGCGACCGTTGCCTGGAAAATAGGCGCACCAAGCTCTTCCCCGTTACGCGGGTCGGTGTTCGCCATCACAATCAGGAGTTTCTCTGCCATGGTCTAAGCGCTTCCCCTCAAGTCATAGTCCGTGTAGCCCGATGGCGACCGAGTATCCCGGTTCAAGCTATATAATTCAAGGTTATATGCATAGATTAAAAAGTTATATGCATTCAGACTGAAAGAGCCACTCTCCTCGAAGGCCGCCTTTCTCCCTATCCAGACACCACGGCCAGGGCGCTGTCCGCCGGGACCTCGAGCAGCTCAACCACGTTACCGTCTGGATCCCGCCCGTAAGTCGCACAAACGCTCCCCCCGACACGCTGCGGCGGACAGTGGAAATGCATACCGGCCTCGAGCAGACGCGCGTACTCGGCCTCGATATCGGTAACCTGCAGACAAAGGTGCGTAATCCCGTGGTCACAGACGGGGCGCGACGGATTGCCAGCCTGTGGCGGTGGGGTCTCGTATTCAAACAGCTCCACACAGGCGTTTCCGCACTTCAGCATCACGATGCGGGCGGAGGAATCCTTAAGTCCGGTAATGCTGTCCAGCGTCTTGTCGCCAATCTCCCAGTTAAGCTGAAACACTTCCTCGAATCCGAGCAGATCTTTGTAGAACGCACTCAGACGCACAATGTCAGGCGTTGAAATTGCAACGTGATTAATACCGTGGATCATTTCCCCCTCCCGTCGGGCTCATCGCCCCAGTGCATCCATCCATCCCATCATCCCAACGATGCCGGTCATGATCGGCACCAGGTCGTTTTCAAGCTGTGTGCGTCTGCCGCGCGCGTCTTCCAGGGCTGCAAGCGGCTCCGGCGGTGTTTCTTCAAACTCCATCAGGAGATCTTCAGCGATGGCCGGCTTGAACCCCGGGTGACCAGCAAAGCCGAGCGCTTTGGCGCCAAGCTGGAAAAGCGCAGGGGCCCCATGGTCATCAACCGCCAGCACGCTGGCCGCAGTCGGCAGTTCAAACGTGTCCCGCGCGTAGCTGATGTTCACATACTCCTGCGGCAGATAACCACCGAGCGCTTGCGCCTGTGTGCTGACCGCACTGCCGACGCGGAAACTGAGCGGACTGCTGATTGTGCGCCCACCGCCGGCCAGGCACAGGATCTGCGCGCCAAGTTCGAAGCCCAGCACGGGAATCTCCTCGTTCAGACAGTGGTGCACCAACTCAACTTCACGTACCAGGGTAGGTACATCCCTCGGCCCGGCGCTGCCCCACGGGCCGCCGCCCAGCAGAATCAATCCGTCGCGGATCGAAGCAGCTGTCGGGATCCCTCCACGCTCTGTGAACGGACGGTGATAGGTGAAACGGATCTTGCGTCCTTCCAGATGATCCTCAATCAGCCCCAGATAAGACGCAGACGTGTGCTGAATAACCGTTAGATGCGCCAGGTAGTCCATCAGTTTCCGTCCGTGCGCTGGTCCACCGCTTCGATGATCGTCTGGAGCAGATCCTCGAGCGCAACAGACAGCAAATCGGTGCGGCTGTTGGAAAAAAATCGCGCGGCGTTGTGGCCCACCTCCGCTACGGGGGTGTGGCGCAGCGCGCTTTCCAGATCGAGCATCACACGCGGCGGCGTCACAAAAAAGTCGCCGCTAACCACCAGACTTTCGATCAGCGGATAGCGGCCGGACGAGACCTTGGCATGGACCTCAATGATGCCGCCCGGGGTATCCCGGACAGCATGCAGCTGCCCGCTGTCTTCACGCAGTCCGGAAACCTCGTAAACGAATTCATCGCTGCCAATTTCATCGAACGCGTCGTCCAGTGCGGACGCTTCGCGCGCCAGGAGAGGGCCGGGCTCGAAAGAAAACGCCAGTTCGCTCTCAAAGCCCTGCAGCAGGCAAGCCTTCACCCGGTCCCAGGAGGGTGAATCCGCGGGAAACAGCTCAGCCAATGAGGTCACCCGTTCAGCGGGGCGCGCCAGCCGGCCACGCGCTCGCTTGGCGTGCGGGACCCGCAGCGCGCTGAACATGGTCTCGGGGTCGATCGTCCCGAGCACAGTACCCTGATAGAACAGCGTATTGCCGTCGAAAAAACCGCCGGTCCCGCCGATCTTGCGCCCATCAACTTCGAGGTCGTTGCGCGGCCGGTAGCGCACATCGATGCCCAGGCGGCTCAGCCCTGCCGCCGCCGCGCGGCAGATTCGGGCTGCGATTTCGGCCAGCTGACCGCGGCCAAGTCGCTCGCGGCTGCATACCAGCTCCCAGCCCAGCTGACCTTCGTCGAGGAAGATGGCGCCGCCGCCCGTCACCCGGCGACCAAGCTCAATACCGTTGGCCGCGCAATAAGACTCGTCGAGCTCGTGCCGCAAATCCTGGTGGCGCCCGATCAGGGCGGTAGGCGTAAAGCGCAGGAAGCGCAGAGTGTCCGGGGTCGCACCCTTGCGGTGCTGCTCGATCAGCATCTGGTCGAAAGCGATATTGCGACGCCCCGACAGCAGGCCTGTGTCCAAGACACGAAGCATGCTGATGCCTCAGCGCGCGAAAGCCTCGATGTCTTCGCCTTCCTCGTAGCTTTCACCAGCACGCTGTCGCTTGAGCTGGTGGCGGATTTTGCGCAGGTCGACTGCGGCTGGCGCGAATGGATAGCTCGCAATATCGCTCGGCGGCGAATCACCATAGGGCCGATCGCAGGCTGAAATATCTTCCGCGAATTTTCCCGGGCAGCCCGACGTACGGAACGCAATACCCTGGTCGATGATGCTCTCAAGCTCTGCGGCGGGAATACCAAAATCGAGGAGGCAGCCCTGGCTGTCGAAGCGCATGTGCTCGACGCGGACATCACGGTAGTCGATCAGGTAGCGCGCCAGTTGAACGCGCCGCCACTGATCCCGCGGCGTTGCGGGAAGATGGTCCATCAGCGAGCCGCGTTCAGGAAAAAATGAAAACATGTGGCTGTGACCGCCCATATCTACGACGCGCTGAATGAGATGGAGCACCTCGGCCTCGGTTTCGCCCATGCCGACGATGATATGCGCGCCGAATTTCTGTGGACCGAAAATTTCACGAGCCCATTCAAGCGTTTGCCAGTAATGATCCCAACGGTGAGGTGACTGCACGCCCTTACCTCGGGTGCGCTCGAAAATTGCGGGCGTCGCAGCATCCAGGGCAACGGTAAAAATGTCCGCACCGAGTTCATGCAGTCGGACCACGTCATCACGCCGCATGGTGGTCGGGTTTGACAGAATCGAGACGGGAATCTCATCCGGGCTCACCCGGCGCGTCCAGTTCTCCAGCACGGTCACCGTATCCGCGTCAGAGTTCGGATGAGTGATCATCGAAATACACATGCGATGGAAGGGGCTCGCGGCGCCGTCCCGGCTGACGATGTCGATAATCTGCTGCAGAGGCACCGCGGGCCAGTCCACGCGAATGAAATTCCGATCTGCGTAGTCACGCTCGGCTTCTCGATGGCGAGCCAGGCCGCAATAGGCGCAGTTGGCCCGACAGCCCTCCGGATAAGTCAGCAGCAGATTGAGACAGCGCGTGCATGCGCAGCGATGCATCCGGCCCGGCATGATGCCCAGCGTCATGGCCGCCGCGGTTGACAGCTGCACGTACTCCGGCGAGCGCATGTTCGGCGTCATGACGTTGTTATTCGGCAGATAAACGCCCTCGGGCTGGCTGCCGGAGGATTTCACGCTGGCGCCGTTGCGTCGTTCGACCGGCGTACGCCCTGGTACACGCGGCAGCATGGTCTCGAAAGGATTAGCCGACAGGGCCGCCGGACCCTCAGCCTGCCGTGATTCTCTATCGAAGCAACTCATGAACCTTCTCCCCGTCGGGATTAACCCTTACTTATGCTGCCCAGTACTCAGGATAGGCGATCCAGCCACGCCGCAGCTCCACAGGGTCGGGCTTGCGCTCGCGCCATACCTGCATGAGCTGCGCCCGACGCAAGGCGGCACGGCGCAGCGACGCGCCGAAAACGTCATCGAGTTCGTCGTCATACTCCTCAGCCGCGCAGGTATCGCCATCGAGCCATGACCGCGCCGTCTCCCCGGCCATCTCCCCGGACACGACAGCCGCGTGAATGCCAGCGCCGGTGACAGCATTAGCCAGACCTGCAGCATCACCTGCCAGCAGCACGAGACAATGCCCGTGGACCGACGCACCCTGCAGCGGGCCTCCCACCGGAATAAATCCCCCGGTCCGACTCAGCACGCCTCCCTGAACCCGCTCCGCGGCCATCAGCCTCTCAACCAGCTCGCCCAGATGTTGCTTGATACCGCGCCGCTCGGCGGTCACGACACCTACCCCCACATGTGCCACGTTGCCCCGCGGGAACAGCCAGCCATAGCCACCAATCAGTCGATGCGAAAGAAAGATGTCCGTCGTCGAACTGGACCCAGCCGCCTTTAGGGTCACCTGTTGCGCCATAACCAGCGCTGAATTCCGTCTGCCGACAGCACGGCCGACCGGCGAGCGTGGTCCGTCGGCCCCGATCAGCACGCGCGCGCGCCAGCAGCGGCCGTCTTCAGAGATCACCAGACCTGCAGGATCGATTTTTCTGACCGGACAGCCGAAATAGCACTCAGCCCCCGCCTCTCGCGCCCTTTCCACCTGTTCTCGATCGAAAAGCGCGCGGTCGATCATGTGTCCGGGAAACGGGGCCAAACGGTCAGCCGGTTCGCTTTCGACCAGCGTGGCCATCGCCTCCACCCCCTGCACCCGAGCGCGATGAAACCAATGCGCGTCCTGGCCGATCAGACCAGGCACCAGCTCGGCGCACTGCACCGGCAGGCCTGGCGTTTGCCGGCGGTCGAACGCAACCACCCGCGCGCCCTCAGCGGCGGCGGCCGCAGCCGCAGCAGCCCCGGCCGGGCCGAGACCGACTATCGCAACATCAACATCTATCTCTCGCACGAAGTCAGCCGGCTGCCTGAGTGGGATCAACCGCTGTCAGGCGGCAATCGGCGACGGGGCGGATTGCGCCAGCTTGAGCGAACAGCAGGCATGTTCCTGATGACAGGGCCGCCCGATGGCCTGAGCGGCCGCAACGACGCCGTCCGCCGGGAATGCGATCCCATCAAGGCCGGCAAGCACCGCGTAGGTATCTGTCGCACGCTTGTGCAGCCCGGGTGGACGCGCACACCCCAGCAGCACCTCTTTATCCGGCAACAGCGTCCGAGCACGGATGAACTGCTCTGCAACCGCTTCCGGTGATGGCGTCTCGAACTGCCCGGGGGTCGCGTAAATCGGCATGATGACTACAAGCACCAGGGCGTGAACGGCGTGCCGGGCGATAATTTTCAGCGCGTTCTCTTCGCCGAGAATACGGCCGTAATGCAGGCCGATGACGATATGCGGGACGACTTCCATAGGGGTCGCGCAGAGCGCGGCCAGCGAGGTCTCGAAATCATCAACCGAGCGCTCCAGATGGTAGACCTCTCGGATCGTTTCCGGCGCCCCGATGATGTCCAGCATGGCGGTATCAACGCCGGCATCTGCCATACGCCGCGCGCGGTCCTCGTCGATCAAAGCCGAGTGGATGGCGATCCGCAGATGCGGGAATTCTTTTTTCAGCTTTTCCAGCGTCGGGTAGAAACGCTCATAACGGATTTCATTGCGCCGGTTGGAGCCGCCGGAAAGCAGGAAGCCCCGGAGGTCTTCGCGGTCCACCATCGCGCGGACCTTCGTCTCGAGTTCTTCGGGCGAAAACGCCGGGATCATCGGCTCCAGAATGCGTGCATGGCAGTGCTCACAATCAAGCGCACACGCGCCGCCCGTCACGGAAAACGCCGGAAAGCTGTGTTTGCCGCAGCCTTTAAGCTCGCTGGAGCCATAGGCTTTGAAAGTCGGTGTCGAGAACCGCAGCGGCCTGTGGACGACGGCAGCGGCGGCGGCTTCACACCGACTGACCAGCCTGACGTCCAGACCGGCAGCTTCGATTTCCTCAATTTCTTGCAGACGCTCCCACCAGCTCATGAGCTTTCCCTCAGTCATTGCGACGTTGGCTTGAATGACGCCTCGAGTATATATGCCAATAAGTTATATGGTTATATTCTTTCTTTATATAGAGCGGATTGGCTATCATCTGTTGCCTGCTATTCATCGCCTGACAACCCATTCCGGTACTGGAGACAACCATGGCCGATCTCGTTCTCGACACCAAGGGCCTTAACTGCCCGCTGCCCATTCTGAAAACAAAAAAATCCATGAAGGACATTCCGGTCGGCGGCACGGTCGAAGTTCTCGCCACCGATCCTGCAGCGGACGCGGATTTCCAGGCTTTCTGCCGCACCACGGGCCACGAGCTGGTGGAATCGGGTCAGGATGGGGAAGTCTTCCGCTTTCTAATCCGGCGGACGAAGTAATTTTTCGGCCGCCCGCTCACGTGGCCATGCGCCCCGCGAATAGGGGATGAACTGACCCTTGCGCGCTTCGCGGAGGTAGGCTTCGCGGTCTATCCGCGGACGGTCGTGATGCCGCGGAACACGCTCCCGAATGTACGGCGGCCAGTAACGCTGATAAAGACCTACGCCGCCCTGCCCCTGCGGCGGTTCGTCAGCCGGCGCACGCTCCTCCTGCGCGCGCAGCCGCGAGCGCTCGAGGGACAACAGATCTGCGCGCTCGCGCTCTGCCCGAAGCCGGGACCATTGATTGAGAATGGAGTAATAGTCGTCGTCGGCGACCGCATGCTGATTGTCCGGGATCTCTATCACGCTCGGCGCAGTCACCGCGTCTTCACCTTCAAACGGCTCGTCGGCGAAGTGCCGGACGCCATCGGCGTCGAGCCAGGTATGCACCGTTACGGCCGGCGCGTTGTGCACAATCAGCCCCAACCAGAGAGCCCCAAACAGAAGACGGAGATGGCTGCACACTGGATTTGACTCCCTCAAGCCTGCCGGGGCGACCAGTCTAACCGCAGGCTGAGCATCAGCCGCCATCAGCCCTTCCCGGTCGCGTGGCGGCGCCTTTCAACTCGATGACGGTGCCTTCCGGATCCGTAACGTAGATAGAGGGCCCGAAACCCTCCGCACCGTACACTTCCTGGGTGGCGCTGGCTGCGACATCGCAGGCCTCGAGATGCGCGCGGATAGAGGCCTCGTCAAACGGCTCGACGCGCAGACAGAAATGGTCAAGATTACGGCCACCATCAGGTGGTGGCCCCTGGCGCCTTCCCAGGGCGCTGTGCGCGCCAACGATATCAATCAGAATCGAACCCAGGCGTAGCTGGACAAGCCCGATATCCAGGCTGCGCTCGACCTTCGCGCCGAGCACGGTGCAATAAAAGCTGATCAATGCGTCCGCATCGCGCGCGCGTAGAACAACATGGTCCAGGCTAACCCGGTCGAACATCAGCGCGACCTCTGCAGTGTTTCCGCAACATAACGATACACGACATAACTTCCGCCAGCCCCCAGAATCCCGACCCCCAGCGATGCCGCCGGCACTGAGACGGCAGCAATCAGAAAGCTGATAGTCATGGGTCCGAGTGCGCTGCCGGCATCCGTCAGAAGCCGCCATAAGCCCAGGAACTCTCCCCGCCGCGCCGCTGGCGCGAGATCGGTTCCCAAGGTCATGACGATCCCGGTAGACAGCCCGTTGGCGACCCCGGCTGCAACGGCGGCACACAGCAAATCCGCATAACTGTCGGCCGCGGCCAGGCTGAGCAGCACAGCCGAGAACAGTACGCAGCTCGGGATCGCGGTAGCGCGCCGCCCGAATCGATCCATGGCCAGGCCTGCGGGGTAAAACAGGAGCACATCGACAGCCGCAGAGACCGCAACCACGAAGCCGATGGAAACCGTATCGAGGCCGATCCCCACCCCGACCAGGGGCAGCAGCACGGTCCGAGCAGAGCGCAACAGCATGAACGTCACGGCTGCCATCCCGTAGGTCATGTACACCTGACGGTATTCAACCGCAAAAGCAGGCATGGCCCGCCAGCCAACAGGGGTCGGTGCATTTTTCGCGCTGCCTTCCGCCGTCAGCAGGATGCACAGCAGGCCACTCAGTACCATCGCACTGCCGCAGATCAGCGCAACCGGATAGCCGGCGGTGTGCGCCAGTGCGCCTCCCAGGAGCGGCCCAAGCAGGCTGGCCAGACGCATGCTGCCCGCAATCAGCGCGATCACCCGACCGCGCTCCTGATTACTGAGGTGGTCGGTGACATAGGCCATGCGTCCGAGCAGAAACGTACTGCTGCCTGCACCATTGAGCAGCGCAATCGGGAAAAACCAGGCCCAGCCGGGCGCACAGGCGTAGGCGAGCAGGGCCACCCCGATGACCAGGGCAGCGAGCAGCATCACGCGTTTTTCGCCCAAACGAGCGGCGATAAACCCTGCGGGAATATCCATCGCCATCATGCCGACGGCGCGCCAGCCAAGAACCGCGGCCGCCGCCGCCTCGCTGCCGCCCTGGTCGAGCACGAATAGAGGAAGCAGCACCAGCGAGGCCTGTGCAGGAATACCGAGCAGCAGACCGGGCAGATAGATCGGCGCCAGCATGCGCCGGTGCGCAGCGGAAATCAGACCAGTCACCCTTCGGCGTGCATCCGACCACGAGCTAGAGACAGCCCTACACCCAGAATTGCGAGAAGCGCACTGAGCGCAAAACAGGTCTGAATAGCCGATTCGAGACGCGGGTAAACGTCGGGCGTGATCTGCACGGGGCCAATCAACACAGAAAACACCATTGCCACGAGCCCCATGCTTGCCATCTGACCGACGACCCGCATCACCGCCATGGTGCTCGCGGCCCGACCGTAATCATTCAGCGCAACGGCCCCCATGATGGCGTTCGCGTTCGGCGACGAGAAAAGGCTGAACCCAACTCCCGAAAGCACCAGCGCGGCAACCGCAAAAAGCAGCGAAGACTGCGCGTCGAGGAACGCAAAGGCTCCGAGACCTAAAGCGGTCAGCCCCATTCCGATCGAGGCAATCACCCGCGGCTCCGAGCGATCTGACATGCGTCCGGCGAACGGCGATACCACCGTCATGACCGTGGGTTGCGCCATCAACACCAGTCCGGCGGCCGCTGCGCTGAACTCTTTCAGATACTGCAGATAGAGACTGACCAGCACGACATTGGCGAAGGTTGTCGTGTACATCACCATGGAAGCCAGACAGGACATCAGAAAGACACGGCTGCTATACAGCAGGCGAACGTCCATTAAGGGGTGCGGATGGCGGCGTTCATGACGTAGGAACCACCAGACCCCAAGCAGGCCGCATACGACCGCGCCCACGCCGAGAGGTCCGGGCAGACTGGACACACCGAGCATCACTGCACTGAGACCGGCCATGTAAAGCAGTGCGCCTTTGAGGTCGAAAACGCCGCGTTCCTCAGCGCGCCACTCGATTTTGAGGCGCGCAGAACCGATGTAAAGAACCACGAGCGAGAGCGGGACGTGCATGAGGAATGTTGCCCGCCAGCCCGCCAGCTCGATCAGCCAGCCGGCAAAGAGCGGCCCAACCGACAGACCGAAATAAATCGCGGACACGGTCAGGCCTATTGCCTGCCCCCGTTGTTTTGGCGGCTGCACCGAGGACACGATGGCGACGTTGGTCGCGTACAGCATTGCCGCACAGATCCCCTGCAGCAGGCGCCCTCCGATCAGCTGCACTTCATTCGCTGCGAACGCCGCCAGAATCGAGCTCACGACGACACCGGCGGTGCCCAGAAGATAGATCCGTTTGCGGCCGAACATGTCGGCCAGGCGACCGAAGGAGAGCGTGAAAGCGGCGCTGGCCAACAAATACGTTGTCGGAATCCAGGACAGGGCAACCGCGTCGACCTTGAGGTCAGCGGCTATCGCCGGCAGGGCAACGTTGACACCGGTGAGCATCATGGCGGTACTGACCGAATTCAATACCACCATGAACATGGTGACTCGACGCAGAGGCGCCGTAACCGGAACCGGCGCCCTCATGCCGCTCCCCAATTCGCGGATGCGCTAGGCGAATCCACGCTGCTGACATGCACGCCGAGCCGCCCGGCTCCGCTGGTTCTAACCTTGTGTCGCAGACGCCGCGTCAGGGACAGGTTCAGGCGCTCCCC
>Ga0181582_10001502_pt1 | contig 18201 bp, 11 predicted proteins | sample 071ome_32_FD_132438 | JGI IMG/M metagenome (GOLD analysis project Ga0181582, IMG submission 132438) | Coastal salt marsh microbial communities from the Groves Creek Marsh, Skidaway Island, Georgia - 071405AT metaG (megahit assembly) | ecosystem: Environmental > Aquatic > Marine > Intertidal...
CGTCCCCTCCGTCCCCTCTGTCTCCTCCGTCTGCCTCGTCCTTCTTCATCCTCGCGTGCTTGACGACGGCCATGTCGACGACCCGCTTGCTTCTCGCCCCGATGCGCTCAAACCGTTCCATGTCTTGAAGGGCTCCCCTTCCGACGGCCTGCTTCTGCCGGTGCACGACGATATCCACGATTCCCTTGAGGAACTCCACGTCGCCGCCAAAGCGCAGTGCGGCGAGCGCGTGGCCGTACAGCTGGTCCATCATGTTCGACTTGACGAGCCCCGCGATCGTGAGGTGTTGCTTGCTGAGCATGCTCAGGCCCGGGCTGCTGTAGACGTCGCCGTAGAGGTGATTCTGTATCCAGTTTTCGAGGACCGGGTCGGCCTGGTAGACTGTGTTGCGGACCTTTGGGCTGAGCTCGTGGTAGACCAGCCGGAAGGCGTTTCCCTGCAGCGACGGGACCGAGTCTGAAGAAGGAACCGGCGACGACGCGGGCGACAGGGGCGCGCCAGACGACCGTGCAGACACTTTCCCGGGCGTGTCAAACGGGATGGGAACATGGCCACGATGGTCTCCGTCGTGTGCGTCGTGTGTGTCATGTGCGTCATGTGCTTCATGTGTGTCGACTGGATCTGCCTTTTTCAGCGCCGTCATTGCCGCCAGGCAAGGCCCGTAGCCGCAAAAGACGACCAGGTGACGAACGGCCGCTTGGATCTTGTGCGTCGCCGAGGGGGGTGGCGATGGGGAGTCGTCGCTGGACGTGTCGAGTCGGTGGACGTGTGATGCGATTGTAGGGAGGCTGTCCCACTGGTAGAGGCAGGCGGCCGTGTAGAGGTGGACCAGAGAGACCTCCTGACGGAGGGCGCGAACGGCGACGTCATCGAGGAGCTCCAGGCGTTTGGCGAGGCTCGGGGGCATATAGAGCCCGGTTTGGGCGTCCTCGGGCGTGGAATCGGTGGTCATTGTATTCAATGAGGTGATGGAACTCAGGAACGAGCGTGGTATCCCGTGTCGTGCCCGCCTGAGCGTGGTCAACGACATGGAGGACAACTACGAAATTCTCTCTTCTTTCAGCAGAGCATCCTCATGACCAAAAAACACTTACAAATCAAATCCTTAGATCTTTCCCTCCTCGGCCAGGCTCTCGACCCTGAGCAGGACGAATCCGAGCGCCAGTCCGACGAGCGTGACGCCGAACATGACTCCGGCAACCCCACCGATGTAGGCGGCCTCTCCCGCGACCTGGGCGACCTCGATGGCTCCCATGTTCGCCACGACGGCGTTCTTCTTGGTCACCGGGCGCACCGTCGGGGCGCGGACGGTCATAGACCTGGAGCGGGATGATGCGAGCGAGCGAGTGAGTCATCAGTTCGTGCGTCAACCAAGAACGCGCGTCGGTCGGCGGTCGGCGAATCCTTCGGGGCGCTGGCCACGGCGTGGCTGCGAGCTTGCGGCGATGGACTGTCCGGTTCTCTCGTTCGCTCATTCTCCTCCTCCTCTCCTCCTCCTCTGCTCTCCTCCTCTCCTCCCCCCTCGCCGTTCTCCCTCGCCTGCCACCAGAATGTCCCGAGTCCAAGCATCACCACGCCGTCCATCCGGCCCGAGATTCGCCGTTTTTCCCGCGACAGAGCCCGTATCACCGATGAACAACCAATACAGAACCAACGGGTGCTTCCACGCGACGATCGGCGGGCAATCCCCCCGATTTGTAAACGGCAGCACGCGAATGTAAAAACGGACCTCTGAGAGAAAGCGGCAGCGCGGCTGACCACCGGGGCACGAGAAACAGACAGCGAGCAAGCCATTGTGATCTCTGTGACGACAATTGTAATAGAATGTGGCGAGGCTGCGAGGACGCCCTCGTGCTGGACAAGATAAGGAGGGGGGCCTGGATGGCTGCGCGGTGGCTGAGTGCGCGCGCGGGCGACGCGCGGCGTCGTCGAGCATCGCGCGTACCTCCCGGGTCATCGGTTGTCCGGTCGCATTCATGGGGAGAGGAGGAACGAGCGGAGGATGTGGGACGTTCGTTCGTTCGTCCTTCCACGACCTCGCCACAGCCAGGCGGTGGCTGTGCCTGACGCGGCCCACCGCGCGATCTGCCGCGATCTACAGTGCGACCTGCCGGGACCTGCCGGGACCTACGCAGACCTACCGGGACCTACCGGGACCTACGCAGACCTGCGGGGACCTGCGAAGACCTACGGAGACCGCGGGCGGTGCCGGACGTTCAGTCCTCCATGGGAGACGAGCATGTCTCTGGCATGCGTAACCCCCCCGGCGGCCATACCATACCGGCGCTCGCCCCTCGCACCTTCGACTTAGAACCATATTTGGACCCTCCAGTGTGCCTCTGAGCCGGCAGAGGCAGTCTACTCTCGCACGTCCCGTTCTCGTCCTCTGAACTTCATTCAAGTCGACTCTGAATTGGGACGGGATTTTCGACGACGGGGGAGGAGGTAGGGAAGCTTGCTTTCACGCATTTGCACGGCATGAGTAGACATTCGGGCGATACGGAGCCGCGAGGCTCGTACGAACACGCGCACAGCCGAGAGAGAGAAGAACGAGGCGGAGGACACGGACGAGGTGGCGGACACGGACATTCTAGTGCTTCTCGGTATGGTTCTGGCTCTGGTTCCGGTTCCTCGAAGTATGGGAACAGCGGGTATCGGGGAGGTGGCGGCGGCGGCGGGGGCGGCGGCGGGAGGTATTACAGGGCGGGGCCGAACTACGTGCCGGCGAGCGGGGGCTCCAAGGGTGGTGGTGGTGCGCGTGGGCACACGCACGGCGGCCACGGCGGGAATTCGTCGCACCACAATGCTTCTTCTTCCTATCATGGGAACCATCACCACGCGTCTCGTGCGTCGGAGGACCGCATGCATCAGGTCCCGGATGTGGTGAGCGAGAGCGAGAGCGAGGAGGACACCGAGTGTCCGGTGTGTTGCAACGATTTGGACGTGACGGATAAGCATATGCGGTACTGCGAGTGTGGGTTCCGGCCGTGCCTGTGGTGCTACCATCAGATATTGGAGGAGGCGCAGAAGGACAACCTGCCGGCCAGGTGCCCGAATTGCCGCTCGGAGTACGACCAGAATAAAATCTCCATGCAGCACATCGAAGAGGATAAGCTGGAGGAAGAGCTCGCCAAGCTGAAGAAGAGCAAGAAGGACGGGGGGACGGGAAGCGGGTCGGACCTCGTCGCCGTCATGTCCAAGGGTGCCAAGTCGTCGACCACCGCGCAGAAGGCGCAGTTGGCCAATATTCGCGTGGTGCAGCCGAATCTCGTCTATACGGTCGGTCTTGCGATGGATATTTGCCACGAGGACGTGCTCAAGGATCCAGAGTACTTTGGGCAGTTTGGAAAGCTGGTCAAGATTTCCGTCAACCGTACCAACCAGTACGTGTCGTCGCATCACTCTTCGTCCAAGCATAGCAACGGACCGACGGGATCGGCGTACGTGACGTTCAAGCGACCGGAGGACGCGCTCAAGTGCATCAAACAGATCGACGGGGAGACGTGGAAGGGGCGGCAGGTGAAGGCGTGCTTCGGGACGACCAAGTACTGCAACGCGTTTCTGAAGGGCGTGACGTGCACGAATCCAGAGTGCTTGTATTTGCACGAGTTTGCTGACGACGAGGACTGCCTGACAAAGGAGGAGGTCGCGGCCGGACTGCTCCCGGCACGGTTTATGGCGATGGGGGCGACCAACACGTTCAAGCCGAGGCTGACGATCCACAGCATCGTGGGTGTCGGCGGTGGGATGAATGCAGGGTACGCTACTGGCGGCAATGGGGGTGGCAATGGGGGCGGCAGCGGCAGCGGGCAGAAGTATGTGATTCACAACGATGGCGACGACTCGCCGCGCGGCAAGCGGAGCGTGTTAGTGCAGCGGGTTGGCCACGGAGCGGGCGGGGACGATCGTCGCGGCGGGCACCGGGGAGACCCGCGGGGGGATCTCGGGGGGGGCCTGGGCGCCGGGGACGCCGCCGATCGCGACCGATACCGGGACCGAGACGGGAGCGGTGCTGACGGCGACGACGGGGTGCTGTCGCACATGCCGCCACCTCCGCCGCCGCCACCTCCGCCACTGCACGAGAAGGGACTTTGGGCCGCGGCAGCGGGAAGCACAATGAGCGCGCTTGGGGGTGCCCACAGCGTGCCACCGCCGACTTCGGACACACAGCAGTGGCCGACCCTCGCCGCAGGACCCGGCGGGTTTGGTGGAATGATGGGCGTCGGCAGCGTCGGCGGCCTCGGCGCGGACGGGTTGTTCGGCAGGATGGACCTTGGGGGCATGACGGCGTCTCACTCGGTACCCCTCGGCGGCGCATCGAACTCGCTGGACGCAAGTGGATCGTCCACGATCGAGAAGGTGCCTTCCATGGCAGAGCAGCTCCTGCGGGCAAAGTCGACCACGAGCGAGTCGTCCGGCAGGCTCGCGGTGCTATCCGGCATGAACAAGGCACCGACGCCCAAGCTCATACCGCTGACATCACCGGCTCAGATGAAGGCCATGGGCAAGGCGATCCCGAAGAAGGCAGCCGCGGCGGACAAAAAGTCGTTGGCCGCAAAGAAGAAGGAGGACGCCGGCGGTGGTTCGAACGCCCAAAGCGCCGCTGCTTCGGAGACGAACCTCTCGCAGCCACCTCAGAGCATGCAGGGACTGCAGGGCATCCAGCTGCCGCCTGGCTTTGGCATCGGCGGTGCTGGCATGGGGGCCCTCGGGACCGCGTCCATGCCCGCCGAGGCAGGCCTCCAGCACCTCCATCACCCCCAGATCGGTACCCAGCAGCAGAATCCGCTCTCGTCCATCTCGGCTGACAGCCTCGCCAAGCCCCAGGTGCAGCCCGTCCGCAAGCAGTCCCGTTTTGCCTTTGCCCAACAGGACGAGGTGTCTGGCGGAAACGGCGAGGCGCCCAACGGCACGATGGCCGGTCCCAACGGTGGCATGGGCGCGCGCGGAATTCAGGGAGACATGCATGGCAACGCGACAAGCAACCATCCCCAGGGAAACCAGGACGCCGGATCGTTTTTCCAGTCCCTCTTCCCTGGCGTCCACGTCAACGTGGGCGCGGGAGCCGGCATGCCGGTCAGCTCCAGCATCCAGGCGGGAGAGAGGGCGAATGCGCCCCCCGGGTTCTCCACCGCATCGCCCCAGGATCATTCGGGCCTGGCGCTCCTGCGCCAGCTGCAGATCGGCAGCGGCAGTACGGGCGGCTCGGGCACCAGATCGCCCGCAGGCGGCCGAAGGATGCCGCCCGGCTTCGGAGGAAGTCTCTAGACCTCGAGACGACGCTGTGTGTTGTGTGTGTACCAGCATATCCTTCTTTCTCTTTCTCTTCAAGTACTCTTCCTACGTGAGGGGGCATTGAGCGCGAGATTCCTTTCTGAACGCGATGCTCGCGCCTCTGATGATGATGATCCTCACCCCTCACTCGCCGACCACCCCGCACATTTCATTGTTCGGTACTCGTTTATCCCCATCCATCCACGGGATCGGATGCAGGAGAAGCGGAGAGCCAACTAGCGCGGGGCCAGAAATACCCGAATTCTTCAAATCACGAATCAACGACCCTGTTCGGCACGAATGTCCACCACGATGAGCGCACAGTGTGCATCTCTATCCAATGTGGTGCTGCCGAGCCAGACGCTGCCCCCCGGCCAAGGGCGTCGACCGAGTCGAATCGTCGTCGACCGAGCCGATCAGCTCAGAGGGGGGGCCTGGGGTCGGGCTCGAGCACCCGTCGCTCAGCAGAGGCAATGCCAGAAGCGCCCGTCGTTGGTCAGGGCGATCTGGGACGCGGAAGAGATCCGGCTGTCGACGGCGATAGACGAGTCAGTGGAATCGACGTCGTCGAGCACGGCGGTCGTCCTCGACCCGTCTTCCCTCGATATGCAGGCGCTGGCGAGGCATATCGAGGCACTCGTGGACGAGATGAGGCTTCAAACGGACTCGTATGCGTCCAAGGTGGCATTGCTGTTGGGGAAAGCGTCTGTGCAGGCGTTCCTGAGGGCCGGTGGGAAGGGGGCAGAGGTCGCGGCGGTCGTGCAGGGGTGTATGGCGTCTGCCGACGAGGGGCTGCATCGTAGGGCATATTGTATTCTGTGTCTGTTGGAAATCGGCCAAGCGCACGTGCTGAGTGCGCTGGTGGATGACAGATTGGTGAACGGGGCCTATCGGGCCGCGTTGGACCGGCTGTCGCTGTCGCTGGACGGCGTGGAGGAGTTTTACGACTCGATCGGTGGCATGGCTGGGTATCATCTCACGGCTCTCGGTATCATGCTCGGCGGCGACGGTGGCGACGAGGGGGGTCGTCATGGGGAGACTGCGCCCACCTCGACCGACATGCTGGTTCCGGAGGGCCTGGACATTCGTTCGGACGAGGCGAGAGCGTCTGTGCTGGCGGGTATCGCGTCCATGGACCAGATGGCGGAGATTTATCCGCTGGGTGGCGCCGGGGACCGGCTCGGGTTGCAGTGCGAGCAGACGGGCGACAGCCTGCCGACGGCCGTCCTCCCGTACTGCGGCCGGTCGCTGCTGGAGCATCTGATCCGGGACGTGCAGGGTCGTGAGTATCTCCACTACAGGTTGTTTGGCTGCGACACGGAAGTGGACGAGTTGAGGAGTCGAGAGAAGAGGAACCGCAGGACGCCGATCGCGGTCATGACGTCCATGGCCAAGGGCAATCACAACCGGGTCATGCAGTTGTTCCAGGCGAACAACTGGTTCGGGCGTGGCCAAGAGTCTTTCAAGCTGTTCCAGCAGCCGATGGTGCCGATGGTCAAGGCGGACGACGGGCGGTGGGCGATGAGCGGGCCGTGCGAGCTCGTCATGAAGCCCGGCGGGCACGGTGTCATCTGGAAGCTGATGCTCGACAACGGCGTGTTCGACTGGCTGAAGGAGCACAATGCGCGGTCGGCAATCGTCAGGCAGATCAGCAACCCCATGGCCGGGCAGGACAGCACGCTGCTCGCGCTCGGCGGTGCCGGCGTGGCGGGTGACAAGGCGTTCGGGTTTGCGTCGTGCGAGCGCGTCGTTGGCGCGGCCGAAGGCATGAATGTGCTGCTGCGGGAGACAGACGCCGAGGGCAAGACGACCTGTCGGATTTCCAACGTCGAATATACGGAGTTTACCAAGTACGGCATCGAGGACAAGGCGGTCAACGGCAGCAACTACTCGCTCTTCCCGGCCAACACCAACGTCCTCTACTTGGGACTCGACCACGTGGAGGACAAGGTCCAGCAGGGTGTGCGCGAGGGAACCACGGAGGCAATCTTGCCGGGCATGATTCTGAACCTGAACAAGTCGACCGGGCACGTCAACGCCGACACGGGCGTCGAGGAGTGCGCGCCGATGGGACGTCTCGAGTGCACCATGCAGAACCTCGCCGACTGCTTCAAGGCCGAGGTAGACTCGCAGGGATACTCGGAGGGATACTCGGAAGACTCGCAATCGGAGGACTCGCAGTTGGAGACGTTTTTGGTCTACGGGCCGCGCAGCAAGGTGACCTCGTCGGCCAAGAGGAAGCGGACGCCCGGGTCGCTCAAGATCCACCAGACCCCTGACGGGTCCTTCTATGACCTGCAGCAGAACGCCAAGGCCATGCTCGAGGGCTGTGGCATGCAAGTGCCGGACGTGGGCGAGGTCGAGGCGTACCTCGAGCGCGGGCCCGGGTTTGTCTTCCTGTTCCACCCGGCGCTCGGCCCGCTCTGGGACGTCATCGCGCAGAAGATCTCCGGCGGCAAGCTGCACCACGGTGCGGAGATGCAGCTGGAGATCTCCGAGGCGGCGCTGACCGACGTGGACGTGGACGGGAGCCTGCTGGTGACTGCGGACGCCGTGATGGGCGGCGTCGGCGACGACGGGCTGTTGGAGTACTCGAGCGACACCTGCGCGCGGATCAAGCTCAACAACGTCGCCGTCCGAAACAAAGGCATCGACTACCAGAACCCGCACAACGTGTTCTGGAGGCACCGCGTCATGCGGCACGAGTGTTGCCGCATCGTGCTGCACGGGCGCAGCGAGTTTGACGCCGCAGACGTCGTCCTGTCGGGAGACAGGACGTTGGTCGTCCCTGACGGCCATCGGATGGTTGTTCGCTCGGTCGACAACGCTGATGCCGACGACAACGACGGCCCGAGCCCTTTGCAGATCACGGTCGAGCCGCTCGACGTCGAGCCCAGCTGGGCGTATCAGTACGCGCTGGCTGAGGGCGAGATCCTTTTGACGACCCAATGATCATTGGATTCATGAATCGATCGAATCGATCGAATCGATCTTCGCGAAGATCAATTTTGACGACCATTTTGACAAGTTTTAAATCTAAATCTTCAAACACTCGCCGCTGATGTAGGCAACGGTTGCCAGGAGCTGCAGCTGCTCGTCAGCGCCGTCCGAGAGCTGCCGGTCGGCGTTAGCGAGACGAATCAGGCACCTGCCCTTGACGGCCGCCGGCACCCGCGAATCGCCGATCAGCGCCTCTTGTAGCTTGGCGAAGATCTCCTGGCAGGGGTACCCAGCGAGGATACACTCGTCGACCATCGCAGACACCGTCGCAAAGGCTTCACCCTTCACGCACGCTTCCAGCAGGGCGCCGACGATGGCCGTGTCAACCGTCCCCGCCACGTCAAGCAGCGTCTCTTTCTCGACAGGGGAGCCCCGTAATCTGAAGGCGCTCTGCAGCGTCGTGATCGCCTTGCGCATATCGCCACCGCCGATCTGTCCGAGGGCCTCGAGCGCCCCGTCCTCCAGCTGCACCCCCTCCTGGGCGCATATGTAGTTGATGCGATCGTAGATGACCTCGCCGCCCAGCGCCCGGTACCGGAACCTATCGAGATGGACGGATGAGTGAGTGGGCAGAGAGCGTGCGTGCATCGACGACCGGCCGATCAAATACGGACTTTGCACACCGCGACGCGAGCGGCTCGATGATTCGCGAGACGTAATTGCAGATGAAGATGAAGCGGGTCACCCTGGAGTAGGTCTCCATGGTGCGCCGGAGGGCATTCTGGGCGTCGGTGGTCATGGAATCGGCCTCGTCGAGGATGATGACTTTGAACGGCGGTGAGGGGAACCCCTCTGCAGGCTTGCCCACGGCCACGGCAGCAAAGTTCTTGATCTTGTGGCGGACGACGCCAATGCCCCGCTCGTCCGAGGCGTTCAGCTCGAGCACTCGAGACTTTGACAGCTCAGGCCCGAACAATTGCCGGACCATGGCCAGGGCCGTGGTCGTCTTGCCCGTGCCCGGCGGGCCGTAGAGCAGCAGGTGCGGCATGGTGGACGAACCGATCGACGCCTTGAGCGTCGCCGTCACCTCGCCTTGGGCGGCGATCGACTCAAGGTCGCGGGGTCGACTGCGTGGGCGAGCGAGCGGGCGCGTGAGATTCGATCGATTTTTCAAATTCAAGGGGAGGAGGATCACGTACTATTTCTCGACCCACGGCATGTGCGAGATCGTCATCGTATTCGCTTGTATTCGTTTGTATGGTATCCGAAGAGAGGCATGAAACGGTCTAAAATGCGAGCTTTTTTTTACCAGAAATCGTCTCGGCCCTTTTCGAGCTCCAACATCAGCCTCCCCCCAGCCACAATGTCCTTATGCTCAATCGCCAGCCTATCGAGCACCCCTCGAGACCTGCCGTCCACGTCGAACAGCTCAGCGCGCCTGATGTACATCGTCGGCGCGTCGCTGGCACCCGGCGCGTCGATCACAAACTTCCCGGCACCGACGTCGATCTCCGCCCGTGTCCACAGCGGCGTCGTGATCTGATACGTCGCAGACGAGGGATTGATCGGGTACAATCCGATGCTCGCCAGCACGTACCAGGCAGACATCTGGCCGCAGTCGTCGTTGCCTCGGATCCCGTCTGGTCGGTCGTCATACAGCTCCTTCAGGATCTTCCTCACCAGATACTGCGTCTTGCGTGGGCGACCAAACGCGTTGAAGAGGAAAGGAGCGTGATGCGCGGGCTCGTTGCCGTGTGCGTAGTGCCCCAGTGCCCCCGTAAAGTCGGAGAGCGAGCCTTTGCGACCCCCGCGGATGCTGACGGGCCCTGTCGGGAAGAAGAACTCGGTCAGCAACTCTTCGGCGCGCTGCTTGCCTCCGAGGACATCGGCGAGGCCGTCCGGGTCGTGCGGGACGAACCACCGCCACAGGTGCGCGGTGCCTTCCGTGAAAGCTCCGCCCCGATGTTGCGAGAAGTCGGGATCGAATGCCTCGCCCGCCCGTTCGACCCACGATCCGTCCTCGTTCTTCGCTCTGAAGAACCCCGTCCCGGAGTCGAAGATGGCGCGGTACCCGTGTACACTCCGTCGACGAAACAGACGCTCCTGGGTCTCGTTGCCTGCGGCCTTTGCGATCTCGGCGATGCAGTGGTCGTCAAAGGCGTGCTCCAGCGTCGTTGACGCCGAGCCCGAGTCGTCGTCTGTGCTGTTCCACGGCATGAACCCGAGATCAAAGTACCCGCGAGTGTGAAATTTGGCCGAGACGACGGCATGATGAAGCGCCCGTTCGATGGTGGCCTGCTCGTCGATCAGCCCCTTCGCGATCGCTTCCGCGATGATCGAGGTGGCATGGTACCCGGGCATCTCCCAAGTTTCGACCCCGGCGAGTGGCCACACGGGCAGGACGCCGGTTGGCGACAGCGAGGCGTGGGCGATCGTCGACAACGCGACGTCTTTCGCCACGTCGGGGTGAATCAGGGTCAGCAGCGGATACTGCGCCCTGAAGATGTCCCAGAGGGACAGAGTCGTGTAGAAGCTCTTCATACCGAGATCGGCGACGTCGTCGCCCATCTCGAGCAGGTCGTGCACCTCGTGATCGGGACCCATGAACAGGCGCGTCCCCCCGTCCTCGACGTCCATGTGGACGGTCGGGTGTATCGACGCGTGGTAGAGCGCCGTATAGAAGATTCGCCGCGCTCGCTCGTCCCCGCCTTCGACTCGAATCTTGGACAGCGCGTGCCGCCAGACGTCTCCCGCGTCGGCACGTGCACTGTCGAACCCGAACCTGGACGAAGACTCGCGCGCCTCCAATGCCGCCGCCGCTCCTGCCAAGCCGGTGTAGGAGATCCCGACCCTCGCGACCAGCCCGTCAATATCTCGGGCCGCGTACTTGAGAAACGCCACCGCACACCCGCCCGTGTCCGCCAGGCACTGTCCGCCGGACGTCGCTCCTGTCCAGGCCCGGCTCCCCCCTTCCCGCATCAGCGCTTCTTCGTCTCCACGAACGACCACCGCCTCGGTGTAGGGCAGCGAGAACTCGACCCTGAAATACACCGCCCTCGACATGGCCCATACGGACGTGACGCGCTTACCCTCGAGAACAGTCGGGGAAACGACGTTGATAAACCCGCCGACCACTTTTCCCCACTCCTGGTGGACCTTGGAGATATCGACCACAACGGCGTACTCGACGTTTTCTTTCGAAGGCTTCCCGAGTGAGTATCGATGCCAGGCCGCGCCCTCGTCGACCGTCAACTCGACCCCAAACGTGCGTCCCCCGTCATCTACAAGATCTACACGATAGTACCCCGCAGTTGCCACCTCGCTGCCCTCGACCTTCCGCCTCCGCATCATCTCGTCAAACTCGCCAACCTCAAACGACCCCGGATGCGTTTTGCGAAGCTCCGCTGACTCAAACGCCGAACCTCTCACCAACCGCTCGAACCAACCCGCCCCGAGCGCCACTGGAGCCATCGTCACGTCCATGAGGTCGTGAATGCCAGTGCCAGACAGGTGCGTGTTGCTAAACCCGTACAACGTAGAAGAGGAGGCGTGGTACCCGCTGGTAAACCCCCACGAGCTGTTTCCATTGTCGGGGCTGGGTTGAGTCCGGCTGAAGGGCAATACCGCGCCAGGGAAGGTGTGCCCCGTGCCCGCGGTGCCGATGAACGGGTCGACGAACGGGTGCGGATCAAACCGATCAAACCGATCAAACCGATCAAACCGATCAAACCGATCAAACCGATCAAACCGATCAAACCGATCAAACCGATCAGATGAGGCCGACGGCGAGGGTGCGGAGAGCGACCATCTATGCGCGACCAAGACGAGCAGGCACAGCGAGACAAAGACGACAGGGGCGGCCCTTCCGCTGCTCCGGCTGCGGATCCTGATCGCCCTTCCTATCTCTCTCTGATTCGCCAATCGGCTTTGCAAAGCCGACATAGACAATAGAGTGATACATACATACAGCGAGATGAACAAACAAAAAGAATTCGGCGCCCATCGGCCTAGCGAACAGAAGGCCGCAAAACCAAATTGGTTTGCGAACTCCGAAACACCCGCGCTGCCACCTACCGAATTCCCTCCGTAGTACGGCTCGTACGAGTACGAGTACGAACCGAACTACATACTCCCAGCGACCCGCCTGCTGAGGCACCGCCCCAGTCAGAAACCCCCCCAGTCGGACGTTCTACAGCATGGCCCACGACGATGACCCAGCGTACATACACGCCCTGGCTGGGTCTATCGGGGGGTGCATTGCGACAGTCATCACGTACCCGCTCATGGCCAAATCTGCCAGGGCCGCGAATGCCCGGAGACGCGCACGACAGTCCACGTCGCCGTCTTCCACGTCCACGTCGTCATTCCGGTCCATGTCGGACGCCTACACCGGCCTCTCCGCGTCGCTCGTCGGTACCACGGTCTCCCAAGGCGTCTACTTCTACTTCTATAGCTTGCTGCGCTCGTTCTTTATCCATAGAAGGCGCGGAGAAACACACGGGCACGCGCCGAGCGTCTTCGAGTCGCTCGGCATCGCGTCGCTCGCCGGCATGGCCAACGTCCTCATCACGAATCCCATCTGGGTTGTCGCCACCCGCCTCCAGACACTGAGTGGCGAGAACCCGAACGGAAGCGATCGCGGAAGTGAAAACGAACCAACGGACGACAGCGACGGGACGAAGAACAAGAAGAAGAATAAGAAGAAGAACAAGACCTCCTCCGTCTCCAACCTGTCTGTGCTCAAGTCCGTCTACGCGGACTACGGCATCCCTGGATTCTGGAACGGCTGCGGCGCGAGCCTCATCATGGTCATCAACCCGACGATACAGTACGCAATCTACGAGTGGCTGATGGCGCGGACGCTCCGGGAGAGGCGGCGCCAGCAGCCGTCGACGTTGCACGTCTTTCTCTGCTCGAGCGTCGCCAAAGCGGGCGCAACGCTCTGCACGTACCCGATGCTGACCATCAAGACGAGGATGATGTCGGCCCGGCGAGACGACCAGTACAGCAGCGTGCTTGACGCCGTCAAGAGCATCCAGGAGCGGGAGGGGTTGGCCGGGTATTATCAGGGTATCGAGACCAAGATTCTCCAGAGCATTTTGGGCGCCAGCGTGCTGCTCATGATCAAGGAAAAGATCACAGCGAGCGTTCGCGGCGGCCTGCTCAGGCGCTGAGGTGAGAAGAGAAAAACGCAGCGATTCTCGCACAGAGTTTTGTTCCGTCAGTCGCTTTGATACAAACCAAACAGGAACACGTTTTCGTTCTCCGTCTGTACGCTTGGAACGAACGGCGCCGAATACGCCACGATGAGCACAGCATGGGGAGGTGCGGCGACGGCCGGAGGGGCCGGTGGGGCGTCCGCGTGGGCCGATGAGGTGGAAGATGCGGCCAATGGTACGTGTGGAATCGTTGTCGTGCAACAACCGGGAGAATCGAGGGCTCGCGGGGCAGGAAATGGTCGAGATTCTCACCGAGCCTCTCAATCCGCAGGTGACTCGTCGGTCATTCAGGCGAACGACCCGGTGTTGAGCAGCGCGGCCAAGGAGGAGTCGTTTCCGGCGCTTGGGGCCGAGTTTCCGTCGCTCGGAGCGGCGAAGGAGAAGAAGAAGAAGAAACAGACCATGTCGCTTGCGGACTTCCAGTCGACTGGGTCTGGGCGCAGCTCGAGCTTCGGCAGGCTTCCGACTGGGCCGTCGTCTCGTGTGGATCTGATGTCGCTGCCGACTGGGCCGCGTGCGAGGGTGGAGGGGGAGGAAGGCGATGACGTGGGGATGGGGGGCGCCTTCAGGGGGTACGGCGGGGATCGGGACGGCGGGAGGGGGCGGTATGGGGACAGGGACGACGAGAGGCGCGAGCGTCGCGAGGATATGATGCAGCCATCCAGAGCCGACGAGGCGAGTGACTGGGGCGCGGAGAGGAAATTCGTGCCGTCCGACGGGGGAAGGCGAGGCGGGTTTGGCGGGGGCGGTGGGTACAGGGAGGGCGGGTATGGTGGTCGTGACGGCGGGTATGGTGGCCGGGACGGCGGGTATGGTGGTCGTGACGGCGGGTATGGTGGTCGTGACGGCGGGTATGGGAGCCGGGACGGGCTCGACAGGATGGATCGGCCCCCGAGCAGAGCGGACACGGAGGACAGGTGGGGGCGTGCCCCCTTGCCCGCGGGCAGGGAAGATCGTCGGGGTGGATTTGGCGACCGGATGGACCGCGACCGTGGGGACCGTGGGTTTGCCCCCAGAGAGAGCCGTGCAGATACCGAGGATCGATGGGGACGTGCTCCCGGGCCTGTCGCGGGTGGGGACGACGGTCGCGAGCGGCCTCGCCTCAAGCTCAAACCCCGTACCAAGCCGGTCGAAGAGGTCGGCGCCGATGCCCCCAAGGGCGACAAAGCCATTTTCGGCGAGGCGAAACCGGTTGACCAGGTGGCGAAAGAAGTCGAGGACAAGCTCAAGGTGGAGAGCGACGAGAAAGTCGAGACGTGATTCCCGTCTTGTAACGCATTTCATACATGTCGTATTGCAGGCAGCGTTCAGCATCGTGCACATGTCATGCCGCGGAGGGAGGGAGGAACCCAAGTGTGAGTGTGAGCCGGCGACAAGTGGCTTTCGCTTTCGCAGCAGGATTCTCAGTCGTCGCCGGTCCGAAACCGTCTGCATACGCCTGGTCGTATGCAGACGTCGATGCATGGCCCGCGCTCTGTCGAGAAGGCAAAGAGCAATCTCCCGTGTCGTTGGACCTCTCCATCTCGCGCTCCCCCTCCCCCGCCCCTACGTCTGCGGTATTCGGCGGCGCGTATCGCACGGGCCAGCCAGCGACCGTCGCCGTGTCGCGCCGCGCGGACGGCTGCCCGCAACTCGACATGGACGACCCTGAATTTGCGTGGATCCAACTGGGCGGCGTCAAACATTTTCTGCGGCAGGTCCACTGGCACGCGCCGGCCGAGCACGCCATCGGCACAAACGTGGCCGACGTCGAAGCCCACTATGTTCACGATCCCCCGCTGGTCCTGGGCGTGTTGCTGAACGTTTCCTCGTCTGAGGACCACCTGCTTGGAGTCGCCCTCGACGAAGAACGTCCGGAGAAGAAGAAGAAGAAGACGGCACAGGAGACGGCGCGGGCGGTGCGACTGGCGGGCGTGGCACCAGCGTCGTCGGGAACGCTGCTCGCGTACGACGGCTCGCTGACCACGCCTCCATGCTCAGAGGGCGTGCTGTGGCTGGTGGATCCCGTCGTCCGGTCGATGAGCGCGGAGCAGCTCGCGGCGTTTCGGGCCCGGAACAGCAACAAGAACAACGCGAGACCAAGGCAACCGCTCGGCGCATCTCGGCGTGTTCGGAAATTACACGTCAACTAATACCTGACTCGTTCTACGATACCGCGTCCCAACTCCAAGACGTCCTGCGCCATCGCCTCCCTCGACACGACGACCATGTCACCCGCGTGGTCGCCCTCGACGGGACAAAACACGCTGCAGCCATAATCGGCGTCGAACACGACCCCTTCCGATCTGGTGAACTTTGGCTTGATCTTGATGCCGATGGTGTCGCCGTCCAGCACGTTGGCGCACACGATGGCGACCTGTTGGTACCGGTCGCGCAGCAGCTCGCAGAACAGAGGAAGCGGATCAAAGCCGATCAGCAGCTCCTTCTTGATCTTCAAGCCGCTGCGTTGCTGCACGAGCAACTTGGGAATGCCGGAGAGCACCGCCTGGCTGTACTTGGCCTCGTTGGTGGACGGGTCGTCGGACGCCGCAATCTCGTGCTGGCAGTGGTCGAGGTGGCCGCCGAGGTCCCAGTCAGCCCGGGCGTCCCGTCCCGCGGCGTCCACCAGCGCGTCGCGGCGGAGCAGCACGACAAGATCGTAGTCCTTCATCGAGTGTGTAAAGACGCTGGCAGCGATCGATCCCTTCGACGACGATCCCTTCATGGCCAGCTCGGAGACGATGGCCTTGATCGACTTGTTGGCGAGCACGCTGGCGCGGAACAGAATGACGTTGTCCGGGCCTCGCTCGGTCCACGAGACGCATTTGAGCTTCTTGTTTGCCGCGGTTGCAGCGTCCCCGAGTGAGACAGACGCCCCCGCGCCGCCCATCACGACAAACATGGAGGGCGCCTTGCCGATGGCGTGCATTCGGCTCATCAGACGGGCCGCCTCCTCGGCGACCTTGCCGTCCAGCACGATGGGCTGTGCCTCCCACGGATGGTGGGCAATGATGTCCAGGAAGGACAGGAACCCCGCCTCGGGAGACGTCGGGCAGGTCGCCCCGACGCTGATCTTGGTGGTGTAGGCGGCAGCGCACACGAGCTCCGTTGCCTCCTCGCAAATGTGGTTCGAAAGATGTTGTCTGGCAATCCAAAGCTTTGACAAGCGACAACAGTGCTTGAACGACGGATGCTCGGCGGCCAGCGACGAGATGAGCCCCTGATGGGCCTGGCGCAGGGCGATCGTCGCCATGGCCTCTGCCGGCTCGCGCTCCGAGTACAGCATCAGCCTGTACGCGAATCCATCCATGAGCACGTCGACGCAGTGCTCTGACGCGATCGCGTCCATTCCGTAGGACGACTTGAGCGTCTGGGCGAGCTGGACGCCGAGCGCGGCCTTCATTTTGGCGTAGGCGACCGGCGCGTCGGGCCACTTGCCGGATCCCTCCAGCTGACAGAGCACCTCGATGGCCGGGGGGCACCGCGGTATCAGGTCTGACGTATCGTCGGCCAACGACGACCCGGCGAGCAGGTGCGGGACGGGCGGGAAGGCGGCGGCGTTCCGCAGGACGGCGGCGACCGGCTGCACATTGACGATGGTCAGCGTCATCGACTCCGAGTCGAGACTACGCAAAATCTTTCCGAGCTTGGTCGCGCCGTTCAAACAGGCTCGCTCGTAGAGAGCGCCGTGGCTGCTGTTCTTGTTGTTGTTCTTGTTGAGCGCCCGAGAGAGTGCCATCGCCGGCACGTCCACGCCGTTCACATCCGGACAGTGGTGCGGGATGATGTAATCGAGCAGCTGGCGCACGACGTCGTGCTTGTTTTCTGCGCCGACGGACGCCGCCTTCGTCGACCCTCCTGCCGTCCCCGTTGCCCCCGTTGCCCCGTTGCCCCCGTTGCCCCCGTTGCCCCCGTGCCCCACACCACCGACTCACAAATCTTGCCGTTCTGGAATCTTCGGAGCTCGCTTCTCGCGCCCCAGAACGCTCTGAAAGCCGAGGCGGCCGCGGCATCGTCCGCCGGCGGACCCACGTCCACGGATCGCAGGGAAATCGTGGGGTGCAGACGGCAACACAGCAGCACCGGCGTGCGGCTGCTGTACACGGCCACCAGGGCGCCCTTGGAGTTCGTCGCGATCGAATACGGCGAGTGAAGAACCCGCACGAGCGTCGCCCGATCCCCCAGCGCCTCGGTGGCCACTCGCCGCACCCGCGCCTCCAGCTCGAGCCTGTCGCTCTCGTCGCCCACGACAGCCACCGTGCTCGTGGCCGCCGCGCCATCCCCGCGCACCTCACACGTGCACCACATATCATAGAGCATCACCGAATCTGTGCGCTTCATGAATATGGCATCAATCGCGTCGGGCGTCGGGCTCGAAACGAGCATCCTCGAGGCGGCTGCCGCGGCTGCACTCGCCTGCTCCAGCACGTCCCTCGAGACCCGCGCCCCGACGTTCACGTACGGGTTGGCGTCGGACACGAATAAGACGCCCTCTTTGAACGCCCCCCGCCACGCGTTCCGCGACGGCGGCTCTGGAGCGGCCGCGGACGTGCCCTGCGCACTACCCCCACCGCCGCCGCCAAACACCCCCCACTTCTTCGCCCCTGCAGTCGGACACACGAACTTCGCCTCTCCGCCACACAACACTTGTAATGCTCCCCGAAACACGTGCATCCGCTGCGTGCTATACTGCATCTGATCATCGCTCCGGAGCACCAACGCGACCAGCGCGGCAAAGAACCCCCCGTCCAGCCCACGCACGTCGCCCGCGTTCTTCGCGTCCCTCGCA
>Ga0181582_10001508_pt1 | contig 18181 bp, 16 predicted proteins | sample 071ome_32_FD_132438 | JGI IMG/M metagenome (GOLD analysis project Ga0181582, IMG submission 132438) | Coastal salt marsh microbial communities from the Groves Creek Marsh, Skidaway Island, Georgia - 071405AT metaG (megahit assembly) | ecosystem: Environmental > Aquatic > Marine > Intertidal...
GGCATGCACGCCGAAAGGCACATCGTCGAACAGCGGGGATTTGCCGCGGAAGCTGAAGGTTTTCGGTGTTCTTCCTGCCAGACCGGCCGCCATATGCGCCATCAATGTCGCCTGCAACGGCCCATGGACCACGAGGCCGCCATAACCTTCGACCTCGCGGGCATAGGGGGCATCATAATGAATGCGGTGGCCATTGAAGGTGATCGCCGAATAGCGGAACAGCATCGTCGGCGTCGGCGTGACCGTCAGATTATGCGTGCCGGCCGGTGCCGGGTCCTCCTGTCTCGCCGGACCCGAGCCAGTGGCGGGTGGTGGGTCGCGATAGACGATATCCTGGCGCTCGCGCACGCATGTCCGGGCGTCCTGGTCATATTCATGAATGACCGTGACGAAGCACAAGGTTCCCGACCGGCCTGTTTTGATTTCGACATTCTCGATGGTGGAATGACGGGTGACGTCACTGCCAATGATCAGCGGGTCCCTGAATTCGATTTCGCCGCCAGCCCACATCCGGCGTGGCAGCGGCACGGGCGGCAGGAACCCGCCGCGCTTCGGATGCCCGTCATGGCCAAGTTCGTCCAGCGGGGCAACGGGCTGGGCAAGGCAGAAATGGATCATCAGCGGCGCAGCACCGCCACTCTCGGTCGGCGCATCGGCACCGATGGTCGCGTTGAAGCGCGCCACAAGCTGCGGCGACAGCATTTCCGACATGGTCTCGCTGTTGCCGGTCCAGCGGCGAAGATGGTCAAGCTCGAGATCCATGACAGGGCCCTTTGCGTATGTGTCAGAACGAGCGTGGCATGCCAAGCACATGTTCGGCAATGTAGCTGAGGATCAGGTTGGTCGAAATCGGCGCCACCTGATAGAGCCGTGTCTCGCGGAACTTGCGCTCGATGTCATATTCGCAGGCGAAACCGAATCCGCCATGGAACTGGATACAGGCATTGCCGGCTTCCCATGATGCCTTGGCGGCCAGATATTTCGCCATATTCGCCTCGGCACCGCAGGGCTTGTCGGCGTCGAACAGCGCGCAGGCCTTGTAGCGCATCAGGTCGGCGGCCTCGACCTCGATAAAGGCTTCGGCGATCGGGAACTGAACGCCCTGATTCTGCCCGATCGGGCGGCCGAACACCTCGCGCTCGCTGGCATAGGATGAGACACGGTCGATGAACCAGTAGCCGTCACCTATACATTCTGCCGCAATCAGGGCGCGTTCGGCATTCAGGCCGGTCATGATGTATTTGAACCCCATGCCTTCCTCGCCAATCAGGTTTTCGGCCGGAATCTCGAGATTGTCGAAGAACAGCTCGTTCGTCTGGTGGTTCACCATATTGTCGATGGGGCGCACCGTCATGCCTGACTTCGTGGCCTCATGGATATCGACAAGGAAGATGGACAGCCCCTCGGATTTCTTTTTGACCTCGTTCAGCGGCGTGGTGCGCGCCAGCAGGATCATCAGGTCGGAATATTTCACCCGGCTGATCCAGACTTTCTGGCCATTGATGACATAGCGATCACCCTTGCGCACCGCGGTTGTCTTGATCTTCGTGGTGTCGGTGCCGGTTGTCGGTTCCGTCACACCCATCGACTGCAGGCGTAGCTCTCCACTGGCGATGCGCGGCAGATAGGTCTGGCGCTGTTCTTCCGAGCCATGCCGGATCAGCGTATTCATATTGTACATCTGGCCGTGGCAGGCCCCGGAATTGCCGCCGGCGCGGTTGATCTCTTCCATGATCACGCTTGCCGCCGTCAGTGACAGGCCCGACCCGCCATATTCCTCGGGGATAAGCGCGGCCATCCAACCGGCCTTTGTCAGCGCATCGACAAACTTTTCCGGATAGGCACGGTCATGGTCAACCTTGCGGTGGTACTCATCCGGAAATTCGGCGCAGACGGCGCGCACACCGGCCCGAATATCCTCAAATTCGTCAGACATGGACTGCAAAACGATCTCCATCGGTTGGTATGGCAATGTATAACGTAGGTGCTGACGTCTCAAATACGGCCTTCATATGGACGCCATACATAATCCATATGCGATGCTGCCAATGCCGGGCAATCACAATAACAACCCGGTAAATTATGCCCTGCAACGTGAGTTGCAATTTGGTCGCGCATATTGTTCACCACAACCTCTCCCGAAGATGGCTGTCGCAAGCAATGGCTGTGGTGGTTCCTGTTGCGACCAGTTCCTTCATGATCGGCGCGTTCAGCGCCCGTCCATCTGAAATATCTCTCAAATATCGGGCTTGCGGACCGAACTTCAGCAAATCGGGCCGAAAAATTTTCATCACATCCGTATCAACCCTTTTTCAAGGAGATACAGATGAAATCGAACAAGCTTCTTTCAGCGCTGATGGCAACTGGCGCTTTGTTCAGTGCGAACCTCGCCGGCGCCCAGACCATCAGCGACACCCGCACCGGTTATGTAACGGCTGTCGAGACAGTCTGGACGCAGCGTGTCATTCACGAGCCAGTGACAACGACATCCTGTCATACGACCCGTTCGCATGCGGGCGTGCAGGGCAATGTGGGTGACATGGTCATTGGCGGGTTGGTCGGCTCTGCGATTGGTAACAAGTTGAGCGACAATCATGGTGCCGGCTCTCTCGGCGCGCTGTTTGGTGCTGTCGCTGCGATGGACAAGTCACCGCGCCAGCGGCGGGTCTGTCGTGATCAGACAAGCTATCACCAGAGGACCGAGAATGTGGCCGACCACTATCTGGTTCATGTGCGCGCCGATGGCCGCAGCCTGACATTTCGCTCGAACCACCGCTACCGCGTGAACCAGCGTGTCAACCTCTCCGTGTCCTCGAATTATGGGCTCATGCGCTGAGGTCAACGCAGTCACATGACCCGTAACCCGAACGCTTCAAACCAAAAAGGAAGTTTTTCATGAACCGTCTATCCATTCCCCTCATCGCACTTGGTGCGCTCAGCGTGGCTGCCTGCCAGCAGACGGTGCTGACATCATCTGCGCCGACAATTTCGGTCATTGATCGTGCCAATGAAATGCAGAATGTGCTGAATTTCGATTCCTGCCTGAGCAACGGTCTGGAACAGGACGCACAGGCGGCGGCCAGTGATGAGCCTGGCCAGTATCTGGCCAGCGCGAAAACTCTTGCCGGATGTGATGCAAAGCTTCGTGATTCCGCCTCGCTTGTGGATATCGATCAGCGCATGCAGGCAAAGGCCCTCGCGGTCCAGAACTATATCAAGGGCGGCGATATCCAGAATGCCCGGCTGGCGCTGATGGATTTTGAGGCCAGCTTTGATGGCGCCGACCTCATTTATGCCGATGGCAGTTCTTTCACCGACACCATGCATGTGCTGTTGCACAGCTTTGATGAGCGTGTCGGGTACAAGCTGGCCTCCCTGAATGCCCGCCGAAAGGTCAAGGACGAGGTGCGCCGCGCCTGGTACTGGCAGAACAACTGAACCGGTAGAAAGGATCCCCTGTCATGAAACAGAACGGCATGAGACACGGACGTCACAGCCTCCCGCCCCGCAAGGCGATGATCACGGTGGTAACGGGCCTGGCCTTGCTGGCTGCTGGTCCGGCACTTGCCTCCACCGGTCAGGGTTGGCAGCCACAGATCAGCGAAAAGATCCTCGTGCTGCCACAAAAGCATCTGGAGCGCGCGGTTCAGCGGGACTTCGCCGCTTCGCCACTGGCCAGCGACATGCTGGATATTGATCGTCAGATCGCCTCTGAAGTCACAAATATCCAGTCATTGAGCGAGAGCCAGCATCTCTATGAAGGTGATGCGGCGATGGAGGTCAAGCATCAGGTGCTGGCAGGCAAGCGTGCCTATATCGGCCTGATGGGTGACCAGATCGCCCTGAAGCGCAAGAAACTGGAAACCCAGCTCCGTCTCTATCGACATCTGGCCCGAACAGCCCGGCGCAACGCCAGCAACCTTGAAAACCAGCGCGAGGTTGCCGCTGCCATTGATACCGCGCAGCAGCGGGCCGAGAAGGTCGAGAGCACCTTGCGAGAGGATCTGTTCTATTCCACCAATCTGCCTGAAAGCAAATTTGGCGAGGACTATGCGGCCAACCGGCAGGCCATCGAGTCACTCCGTGCCGCTATCGCCAACCATCCGCTGAACCGGGCCGGTGACGGCGTTGATGCGCCGCGGAGCAAGATCGAGGAGCTGCAGCGGCTGGAGATGAATGTTGAGGCACAGCTGGCCATTCTCGACATGGAGGATGAGGTGCTTGGCCACATGGCAAAGCTTCTGTCCCTCGATGCCATGGCGTTCGCCGAAGAGGTTGCGGAGCGCGCCTATCTGGAAAATGAGCAGATGCTTGATGCCCCTGATTTCAGATCTCCGGCGGCCGGCGTGAAGCTCTTTGTGAGTTTCTGATGTCTTCACCGGCGCATTCACCATCGATCCATTTGGAAAGGAAATCGAACATGACACGTCACATCATCAAATCCTGCCTCGTCGCGGCGGCGCTGCTGACCAGTGCGCCGGCATTCGCCGGGTCACTTGAAAACCTGGAAAGGGAGCGCTCCATCATGGTCTCATATCTTCTTGATGCGGATCTGAATGTAGCGCAGCGCGAGGAAAAAATTGCCTTTTCAAAGCGCCGTCTGGCCGATCTTGAGCGGATTGCCTTGAACGACAAGGCGCTGAAGGAGTCGCGCAGCCCGCTGGTGCTGAAGATATTCAAGAATTACGAGATGTCGTTCCTCGTACATTCCGCTGCCGAGTCGGGTCGTTCAATGCCCACGCACTGGCTGGAAGGTATCGGCCTGTCCACCAGCGATCTGATGAATGCGCGGTCGATTCGATGACAGCCCTCGTCCTCACGGCCAGGAGTGGCAGATCGCCGATCGGCCACATGCCAGGGCGGTTCGGGCTGACGATGCAGGCGGTCAGCCTGTTTCTGGGGCTTGTCGTGATCGTCATCGCCATGGCCAATCTTGCCACTGGCATGACACCGGTGCAGATCCTTGACTGGAGTCTGGATATGCTCGGTGGCGGTTTCCTGCTGTTGCTCTCGGCGCTTGTCATCACCGCCATTTTCTGTTGCGTGCGGATGATTGACAGTGCGCATCACGCACAGTCCGACCTTGAACGGCAAAAATGGGTGCAGGCGGGGCTGCAGGCATGCAACGGAATCGCCACGCTGGCCCTGACCTTTACCCTGCTCGGGATCAGCCTCGGCATCGGTCAGCTGTCGAACAGCAGTCTGACCCCCGACAGCATCGACAAGGTGATTGCCACGCTGACTGATGATTTCAGCATGGCCTTCCTGACATCGGTAATCGGATTGCCGCTCTCGGCCATTCTGCGCACCATCCTCATCGTCCTGAATGCCTCACTGGCGCTTGGCAGCACTTCGGTTGCCGATCCGGACAGCAGCAAGGCTGATGCCGGCGCCACCGTTACCTCTTCCTGAACCGGAGACAAGTTTTCATGCGATACCTCATCTTCAACATCACCGTCCTCTCGGCGCTTGGCTACCTGTTCATGGCCTCGCCAGAACAATCCTTTACCAGCTGGATCGGCAAGGCGCCGCAGATGTATGACGCGGCAAAAACGGCTGGGCGTGACAGCGTAGCCGGAACTGATTCCTCGGAAACCGCCGGCACCGCGCTTCTCGAAACCATGGAGCCGGTGGTCGAGGAGGTGCTGTCATCATCCAAAGCACCGACACCGACGCCGGCGCAGATGCCAGCCCCGGGCCAGGCTGAAACGGCACCGGTTGAGGCGCGCCAGCCCGATATGGTGAAGGCCGAGGCCGCGCCGGCGGATGTCGATGCGGACCCGGACGTTGAACCTGTCACGATACAGGACATCGAGACCATCATTCGTACCCTTCTGGAAGCCAGGGGAGGCGAGGCCGGTGATCAGGATAATGGCGTGACTGCGACAATCGAACCTGTCAAGGCGGCCCCAGTGGAAGTTCCAGTGGAAGTTCCGGTGGCAGTTCCGGCTGCAGCCACATCGAGACAGGCGGCAGCGGGCGGGACAGCTTCGGATGGTGAAGCCATACTCCCGTCATCACCGGGCCCAAAGGCACTGGCGCAGACACCACCATCGCAGGCCGGCCCCGAAGGCGGGCTTCAGGCTGGCGCGGCGCCGGAGCAGAGGCAAATGGCCACCAGAGCCGCAGCCCCCTCGCAAGCTGCTTCCAGCGAGATGAGTGATGCCGATATTGCTGCTGCCTTTGCCGAGCTCCAGCAATCGGCAGGCATACAGCCATCGGGAACAGACCAGTTGCCATCGACCGACCTTGCTGCCGTCACCGATGCGGTGGCAAGCGGCAATCCTGCCGGTGATCTGGCCGATCTGCCGGCTGCAGACGCCGCTCCTGTCTTCATGTCCCCGCGGCAACGGGCTGACAGCCTCGATCTGATGGTCGAGGAGTTGCAACTCATCTATCTGGAACGGACCGGTGGTTGATCGACGCAATCTCACGATCCCGATCAATCTGGCATTCCTTGCGGTTCTGTTGGCGGTATCGGTGTTTGTCACCGACACGCCCCCGACACAGGTGGCTGAAAAGAAGATGCCGGTCCCACCGGCTGACGCCATGCCGGCCCCGCCCGAGCATCCTGCCGAAACCCCGCCATCCGCCGGGCAGTCATTCGCCGGGCAGTCATTTGCCGGGCAGGTGCTCAGGCTGAGCGCGCTGCCGATGCCGCCACTGCCGGAGCTGCCGGTGGCAGCGGCCGAGAGCCGGAAGCCGCCGGTTGAGGGGATCCAGCGCCAGGAGAGCCCGGTCGAGCCCCGCCCTGTTCCGCAGGTCACGCCATCGCCGGTGGCAGAGCTGAAGGTACCATCGGTTTCGGCCCGGCCAGACCCGCTGCCGTCGGCCCCGGCAAGGAGCGAGCCAGAATTGGCGCCAATCACCCCGTTGGTCCCAGCTTCGGCAGATCTGAAGCCGCTGGCAGCGACACGGCTGGCAGCGACACCGGTGCAACCGTTGCCGGCGCGACAGTTTCCGGTGCAACCGCTGCCGGCGCTCGAAAGACCGCAGCCGTCGATGACGCCGAAAACAAGGCCGCTGGCGCCAAAGTCAGATTTGACGCCTTTTGCAAAAGCACCGCGCGGGGCATTGCCGGCCAGCTCCGGTGCCGACATCATCCCGCTCCGCCCCGCAACAGGGAAGGTGCCGGATCAGAGGCGGATGCCGGGCTCCACCCCGCCGCCGGTGATGCCGATTGAGGTGGCGACGGCGGTCAGCGCGCGCCCGGCGACCGCAGCAACAAAACCACAGGACATCCGCCCCGGGGCAGTCGACCTGCGAATGGCGGAACGGCTCATGGACAGTCAGGAACAAGCGCTGTCGCTGGAGTTTCTCTGGCCCGCCGACCGGCGCAGCCATTCCCGAATCTATGCAAATCTCACGCAATGTCTTGGTGTGGAAACCGGTGTCATTGACAGGAACAGAAGGGTGCATCTTGGTGCTGGTGGTGGCAGAAGCTTCAACACCGCCTTGCATTCGCCTTTCATGCGGCTTGTCGATCAGCCGGTCGACCCGCGGGAGAACCGGATTATCGAACGTCTTCGGACCGGTCAGCATCTTGATGCCGGTGGCGGCATGGCGGTGCGTGTTTTCAGGCGCGCGCATGACATGCGTCTGCTGGCATCGCTGAACCGGGCTTTCGGGGGACTGCCATCAGCAGGTCGTGTGACGGCCGAATATGAAATGGAGGGAAACAGCCTGTATCTTGTCAAGCTGACACTGGACGGCAGACCTTATGATGGCCGTGTGCGCCTTGGTCGGGACGGATGCGCGTGATGCCTACTGAAAATCGGCAGTCTCCGGCTGCCGTGCCACCACGACGCCGATGCCGCTTCCGGTAAGGCGTTCGATATTGGCCCTTGTGACTGGACCATCCGGCGTTTGGACCAGGTTCTCGAACCATTTGCGCCAGCCGAAATCAGGCCGGTCCGAGACCACGGCATATAGCGTCAGACCATCATTTGTGACCGGGAAGGGTGGTGTCTGGAACCTGTCGCCCGGCGGCAGGTCGGCGCCGCTGCGGAACTGGACTTCCGGTGCGCCGGCGGCCCCTTTGCCCGTCACTGCAAGCCATACCCGCACCTTGTGGTCGAAGCTGTTTTCCACCGTCAGCCGGACCGGACAACCGGTAGCCGGCAGCATCGGAAACACAGTCTCTATACGCTGCCCGGCAGCAAGCGAATCCCGGCATGCCTGTTCCGTGTCCGGGTCAATAGTGGCGTGTGCCGCCGGCTGCTGCGGGGTGCTGTCCGTGCTGATTGTGATATCAAGTGCCTCGGCCAGCTTCTGCGACCGGCCACCGAGATAGAACACCTCGAAGAAATAGAAGGCGTTTGTGACGACCCAGTTCTTGCGGGCAAGATTGGTGCGGATTTCCATCAGCAGCGCCCGATGTTGTCCTGCCTCTTCATAACTGATCGCGTTTTTCAGTGCCTGAACCGGAAGGTGATAGGTGATCAGGCCAAGCATCGCCGCGCCAAGGCCGGCGCCAATGAACAGCCGCCCGCGTCGCCGGCCCGGCGGCTGGGCTTTCACGGTCATGGTGGCGGGTGGCAGGGCAATCTCGATATCCATCCCGGCGATGGCGTCATGCATGGTGTCCGCGGCAATGATGTTCCAGTCTTCCGGAACCAGATCAGCGATATCCTCGAGATTGGATGGATGTAGCAGCAGGGTGATGCGTGTGCCACCATCATGCATATCCTTCAGCAAGGCACAGGATTCATTGAATTTCTGGCGCATGTGATCGACCGGCCGGATGTCGAGGGCGGGCGTCACTTCACCGCTTGCCCATACTGCCCCTGCTGCTGGCAGACCAATCCGCCTACTGGCAAGCCGATGTGCCGCATCCAGAACATGCGCCAGCAACAGGCCGAGTTGCCAGCTATCTCCCTGTGTTATCGGCTTGTCGAGATCGGTGCGATATGACCCCTCGCCAAGAAGTTTTTCGACAACCCCGGTTGGTCGGCGAACAAACTGGTCATAACCGGCACTGACCGGAAGCGCCTCGAAACTGCCTTCGATACACAGCACCGAGCGTATTTCTGGTGCTTCCTTTGTGATGGAGAGGATTCGGGCAGCCCCCCGGGTTGTGGGGATAAAAACCTTGAAAGGGTTCACCGGATAAAGAACTCCGTTTCCGGGTCGCGGAATGCCTGCACGATATCGTGAGACTGGTCTAGCATGATTTGAATGGTGCCATCCATCACTTCGGGCAGGCGCAACACCGTGAAGTGGCCGTCGCGGTCGGCGAACAGCATGCCTGGCACCGACCCGTCATGCGCGGTCTCGTCGCTGCTGAACCCGGTCTTCGCCAGCGCATGGAATTTCAGCTGCAAATAGACAATGCCATCATCCCGCGAGGAGCGGGACATGATGAGGTCGAACATCGGGCCCGGCCGTGTTGTCGGCCCGCCACTGTCGTGTGATGCGGCCGCGGCCTGCTGGCCTTGATAGGCCACCGCCACACCGCGCATGATGTCGCGGAATTTGCGGCGCTGGTTGAAATCCTGGGAAATGCGGTTGAGAAGTTCCTGGGAGTCGCCGTCGAAAATGCCGGTCGCCAGCTGATGCATCACGCGGAAGGGAACCGGGGCCGGGTTCGCGCCGGTGTCACCATCCTCGGCTGCTTTGACAAGCGCGGCCTGCACCGCCTCGACGGATAGCTGGTTGGCGAGGCGCTGTTCGGCTACATCGCGATCAACAGGTTGCATATCGGAAGATGTGGTCGGTTTCATGCTGAAGTCTCGTGAAGCTGGGAAAAATGTCTTGTGAAGACCACCAGATCGTCCGCGCCGCGCGATTCAAGCGCCGGATCGGGCCTGTTCAGGCTTGCCAGATGACGGGCCAGCTTCAGCAGTCGGTCACCGCCACAGGCCAGCGCATGCAAACGGTCCGTGGCAGCCTCGGTGGATGCGGCGTCGTCAGCCCCGGTTTCTGTCACCTTGTCGGCACTTCGAAGCCCCTGCCGTCGATAGGACTGGGAGACACGCTTCATATTCTGGCGAGTACGGGCGGTCGGACTGTCGGACGGCAGATTGTCGATACGGGCCAGTACCCTCTCGGCCAGCTTGCTGACCGGCTCCTCGTCCGCATCCTCGCCAGCCATCTGGCGCTGTAGCTCGGCTGCGATGGCCGCCATCTCCTGCCTTGTGCTGTCATCACCATGTTGCGCCAGATACTCAAAGATCACCGGGCTGCCAGCTTCCCAAAGCCTGAAAAAGGCGGTCGTCGCAACATCCCCGACGGTCACCTCGAGCGCGCGCCACTCGTCCAGAAGCCCACCATAGCTGTTGTCTCCCAGGGCCGCGATCTCGCGGTCGATGTCATCATTGTCAACGCGGCCGCTGCGGCTGGCCTGGACAAGCCTGTTCTGCAATGGTCCAAAGGCCGCAAGCCGCAGACATGTCAGCACAAGTCCCCGGCCGGCGCTTCCCGAAAGGGCTGGTACTGAAAGCTTTGCCAGTTCGGTCTTGGTGAGGAATTTGATATCACTACATGGCGGGCGTTGCAGGTCGGCAAGCCAGCTGGTCGGGATCGGGGCGTCGCCCACAAGCTGGCCCAGATCCGGTGAGGTGGCACCGTCATCCTCATCCGGCGCGCTGCTGATCGCAAGGTGGGAGAGCCTGTCCAGATCCTCATCCTCATAGGTTGTTGTCAGTGACAGAGGGACATCGAACGCATCGCTGCGCGCATGAATGAGATTCTCCCGAAAGCTGAGCCAGGCCCGCGCAGCGGTACCAAACAGCCGGAAGGACAGGGTGTCATCGCCGCTCTTCTCGATCCAGAAATCGAGGATCAGCTGGTCGTCGATATCCTCGGCGACAAATCTCGGCGCCCCGATTTCGGCCTCAAGGTGATCGGCCAGCAGGCGCGCCATGTTACGTTCGGCCACCTGCGGCAGATGCTCGCCAAGAAAGGTGTAAAGGCGGGCCGAGAGATCTTTTGCCACCGTCTTTCGCCGCGCGCTGCCATGATCATCTGCCAGCTCATTGAACCTATTGTGGAGGCATTCAAAGCCCAGCGCCTCGACGAGAAATTCGAGGCAGGCTGTCGCCAGCGGCACCTGACGGCTATGCAGCTTGAAGACTGTTTTTCCCGAGGTCGGCTCGGCGAATTCGAGAATGCCGTCGCGCGCGCCAAGGAAGCGTGATGCCGCGGCAGCTTCGCTGAACAGAAGCCTCCTGGCAGATCGCGATGTCAAAGGCAGCTGGGTGACAAGAAGCTGGTCAAGCCGAAACCCCTGAATCGCTGCCGCCGACATCACATGCACGGTGCGGAACAGCAACGGGCCATAGCTGCGACCGGCGATTGTCGTGATCAGCTGGCTGATGGTATCCGGCAGGTAGGCAGGCTCACCATTTCCGGCAGTGGCCTCGTCAACAGCGCGCAGGCAGTTCAGCAGATATTCCGATGGCGGCGTCAGAGTGAACTCCGCCCAACCGCCCAACACCTCGGTCGGATCTACCATGCGGCGCAGCCTGGGCCGCGGGTCGCCAAAACACAAAATGCGATGACCGCTGACCGGACATGAAAAAGTTCTGACAACACTGTCTCCGTTCGCGAATGACCGCCTGGCGCCATCCTCACCCGCTATAGAGGCTACCCTGATCACCGGTTTGCTTTCAACCAGTGACGAAAGGCCCGCCGGTTATCCTGAAGCTTGCCGACAATATCCCGGGCCGGGCTGGCGGTACCCGTGACCAGTGTCACCATCTGTTGATCAGCGTCAAGGCTGGCCTGTGCCGCGGCAAACCAGAAATCAGCCTCTTTCAGATGCTGTTGCCACAGGGTGGTTCCGGTGCGACGGGGCGAGGTCACGGTTGCGGGGATCGCTGAATGGTGGGCCGTCCGCTGTTCCGGTGATTTTGATGCCTTGTGGCTGGCCTGATGGAGTTTGTCGGAGGCGGGTGCCGTGTCCATGCCCGCCACCTGGTAGGCCTGTGCCGCCGCCAGAACCTTCAATACATAGCCGCGTGTCGCCGGAATGATCTTCGGTTGCGGGCCGGATGTCACCCGTGAGCCGCCATTATAATGTGACAGTGCCAGATCGATGCGGCCATCATAGCGGTCGATCAGCTGGTCAAGAAAGGTAACACCGGCGCGGATATTGATAGCCGGGTCGAACAGTTCTGTTCGGCTCAGGTCAAACACGTCACGACCTGTCCGCGGCATGATCTGCATCACGCCGATGGCACCTGCCGAGCTTACAACATGAGGTCTGAAGCCGGATTCGATCCTGGCAACCGCCAGCGCTATACTGGGGGTGACATTTGTTGTCTTTCGGGCCTCGCTTACGATCATCTCCTTCAGCCAGTCCTTGGAAGGCGTCTTGGCCGGTGCGGTTTCAGGCTGGCCAGCGACGGTGGTGCTGGCCGATTTTGCGTGTGAGTCGACGGACTGGAAGACGGCCCCGTGACACGTCAGAGCGAGGATCAGAAGGATCCGGGAAGCAACGCGTTTCATTGGCTGACCTCACTTGCGATGGGGGTGTTTGCCATGGCCGCAAGGCGCGACTGCCAGTCTGGCGTCAATTCTGCGATTTCCACCCTGAGATGGGGGAACTCGCGCTGAAAGCCGGTGATCCGCGAAATCGGCATCTGCTGTGATACAGCGAGGATGACCGGCTGCTCCGGATCGATCGCGGCTGGATCAAGCCTGTTCATATCCTTGTCGAAAAACCCGCTCTCGCTATAGATGACCAGCTGCCGTTCCAGATCGTCGGAATTCTGGGGCGCTGGCTCGGTGGTCATTTCAATGGTTGCAGGGCTGGCCTCGGTGCCATCGGCCTCTGGCGCGTTTACCATTGCGAACAGCATCAGGATCATCAGACTGAAAAAGGCCATGGCCAAGGCCAGTGCCACTTCCGCGAGGGGGTTTGCGCCATCATTGATCATCACCGTCTCCCGATGTTCGGCTCTTCAGGGGACATGAAAAAATCTGGTCTGTTTTGGCTGGATGGTGGCGGTTTTTGACAGTCAGTTGAACTTGACCCGGTTGCCCGTCGTTCCCTTGCGATTGCCTGTTGCTATGCGGCGGATATCGATACGATTACCGGTCATCACGAACTGCACATCCTCGCCCACATCAAGCCCGATCTCGGCAAGAGAGACCATGATCCATTCGCCTAGCCGGTCGAGCTGCGCAGTGGTGTGATAGCGCAATCGCTGGCGTGGGCCGGATGTCTGCGAGCGTGTGATGTCGACAAAGCCGGGGAATTCGTTGCGCATCAGGTCGAGAAGCTGGACCCGCTCTTCCGCGCTGAGATCGATGAGTTCCACCTCTAGGATAGCAATGGCGCTCCCATCACCGGCCAATGCGCCGCCCGGCTCCTGCAGCAGGAATATGAGGCTGTCGCCGAGCGTGTCGGCCATCCTTTCAACCTCGGTACGCAATGTCATTGCCTGACAGGCCGCCGCACAGGGCGAGGGCGGGACAAGGGTGGTGTTCGGCACCGCCCAGCTGGCGACAAGCTGCTGGCTTCCGGGTTCATAAATTTCGGAACTCAGGCGGATTTCATACCCTGGCGACCGATTTCCGGTCTCCGTTATCTCGAGATCGACCAGCACGATGATCGCCTTGCCGATGGCGGTCATGATGTCATTGCCTCGCATCAGCAAATCGGAACGCGAAACCACAGGCCCCATATTCAGCATCTGAAGAAGCGGATCCGGCGATGCCACCCGGTAACCGGCGCGGCTGAGGCGCGATCCCACGGTGACGGCGGCATGACTTTGCACATCGCTGTTCACGGTTGGAATGACGATGATCGTATCATCGGCGCTGGCGGTACCAACGGCGACGAATGACAGGGCCAGCACGGCGCAAAGGGCCTGCAGCAGACTGTGGGGCAGGTATCTGGCACAGCAGACCGGAAGCCTGTAGAATGAAAGATAGGTCAACATGGCATCACCCGTCACATAGCGGAGAATAGATTTTATGGGACCGATCCTTCTGGACACGGATGCTGGTATCCTTTGCAAGGATCCTCAAGGAGGCGTGGGGCGCGATGCGATAGGACACCATGAGCTGTTCCAGCCATTTCTGCAAACGTTGTGCTGTTGCGGTGCTCCGGTAGACATAGACCGCAAAGGTCGGGTTTGGCGCCTTGACCAGATCGATCGAGAGAAATCCCGGAAACTCCTTTTCCATTTTGGTCAGAAGGTCCCGTCTTTCACACAGATCAAACCCCTCAAGTGAAAGCCGGAATTCAGTCGTCCGGCCGCCCCAGGGCTTTCTTGCGGCTGCGGAAAGAACATATCCGTTCTGTTCCAGTTGCCTGGCAAGTGCGCGCGCAAGGGCCGCTGCCGAGGCGTCGATTTCCAGCCAGTTTTCAAATTCGATCATCGGAAGCGTCGAGGTGCGCGCAACCAACCGCCCTGATCCGACATCGATCACGGACGCCGCCGGAACAGGCAGCGATTCAGGGCCTGATGACATCAGCAAATCCACCTCAACGGCAAGCAGACGGCCGGGCTGCTGTTTCGCAATCTGCCGTAGAATGCCCAGAATATCGGTGGCGTTCTGCGCGCCGGGGGGTGCGCCAGCGGTGTTCGCGGATGTCGGTATCGTCATGAAATCAGGGTCAAGAGGCAGGACCCCGATATCCATCATGGCTTCGCCAACGGCAAATTCGAGGCGTTTTTGAAGTGGGTCCTCATTGGCATCAATGTCGGACATGGCGGTCGGCATGATAATGACGCTGTCGATATCACTGCCCGCCGCGTTGGCGGGCATGTTCATCAATGCCAGTGCCATCAACAGACTGACCATGATATGCCAGAGGGCTTTTGAAGACTGTCTTGGAAACGCATACATCATCATTCTTCCGGTTTGTGAACTTTACAGGCTACTGATACGAACGGGTGTCAGGCCCTGCGCCAGTCCCATTATCGGGAATATGAAATTTTCTGGCTGAATTTTGCATGGTAGTGAGTGTAGTCGGCTTTGGCGACAAACCAAGGCCATGCTTGTTGGGACACGCTCATGTTGCTACTATGTTGGCGGGGGAGTGTCACATTTTTGACTCTGGTGGAAATATGCGCTCTTACCCTTTTTCTCATTTGTTTTCATTTTGTGTGCGTTACGTGCCGACAAGGCATCTGCATGCGTTGGTCTTGACAATGGCCTTGGTCACGTTTGGTGGTCAGCAGGTGCTGGCGCAATGTGTGACGGATCAGCCTTTCTATGGATCAGTTGACACAGCTTATACGCCAAAGAGCAATTTCAACAACAAGCCGAAGCCGGAAGACATTGCAAGTGCCGAGGCACAGGCTGTGCAGAATGCCTGGCAAAGCTATGTTGGCAGCTGCATGGGCGCCGGGCGTATGCAGCAATATCTCGCGCAACAGAATGATATTCTTCGCAATCTTGACAGCTACCTGATCAACAAGCAGGTCGCCCATAAATTCGACAAGAAGTCGAAGACAATCACCGCCGAGGCCCTGTTGATGGTCAACCAGCCGTTGATTGACGGCATGTTTACAAGCACTTCGGGCGGGGGTGATGGTGACGGTGCCTATATGGTGTGGATCTTCGCCGCCAAGCAGGCCGGCTACACCAAGGAAAGTGACGTCACCACATATGACGCCGACGTATCAAGGCAAAGCAGCGCCAAGTCGCTGAACTCCCAGGAAACGGTGTTTGCCGAAGATGACACCACGACGGTGGAGAGCACGCTGACCGAAACAAAGTCGAAATCATCCAGTGGCGGGGAGACAACCCAGCGTGGCGCGGAGCGTACCGCCGTGATCCGTGAATTCGATCTTGTGCCGACCATCGATTTCAACACCAAGTTTTCGGAAGTGATGGCGCTCAACAACTATGAGCCGACCGAGTATCTTGATGTTCTGGATGCCTGTGGCGGCGAGGAGCTCGAGCTTGTCGAGGAAGAGCTGGCCTTTGACGGAAGAATGAGCCGTGAGACACGCCGTGCGGTGGTAACCGGCGTCCGGGACTGTGACGTGACCTACCTTGCGATCGGAACGATCGAGGTCAATCAGCCGAAGGTTTCGGCGGTTGAAGGCTATACGGTCACCGTATCGATCACCGGCGAGGTTCTGGACGTCTCGCGCCGCCTGCCAAAGAAGGTGGCGGCGATCGGCCCGGTTCTTGGCCAGGCCGGTGGCGATGAGGATAATATCGCCGTGAAGAACGCGCTGATGATTGCCGGCGATCTTGCCGCCAAGGAGATTGTCAGTCGCCTGAACGCCAAGGGCGTCAATTAACGTCGATTCAATGCTGATGCAGGGCGCCCGCGCGCCCTGACAGGAGTCTATGAAATGTTCGCAGTGATGATGCATCGGAGAGTGACGCTTTCCTTCCTGCTGGGGGTCTTGATGGTGGCGCTCTCCACCGTGCCATTTCCGGCACAGGCGCGAGGCGGCGTCGAGATTGTGTCCGTACAATCGCAGGGGCTTGGTATGACACAGCGTGACGCGATCCTTGACGGGGTCCGTGAGGCTGTATCCATGGTCAATGGTATGGCCATTGCCTCGCAGACCTCGCTGGCAGAAATGACCACCGAGGTCACAACTGATACCGAGTCCGCTTTTCTGATGTCGTCTGCTTTCATGGAGCAGATCAGCACTGCCACGAGCGGCATTGTTGATGGCTATGATCTCCTGTCCAGCAGTGAGGATGCCGCAACCGGGCTCGTCATGGTGGATCTGTCGGTTCGGGTGGCACGTTACACGGCGTCGAAACAGCTTGACCGGTTGCGTATGGCGCTCAGTGCCATGCGGATCGATAACGGCGTTCAGGACCTGCGGGCAGCGGCGGAATTTGCCGAGGATTTGCAAGACGGGGTGATTGATTATCTGACCCAGACACGACGCTTCGCGATGATCGACAGGCAGTTGATGGCCGAGACACAGGCTGAGTTGAATTATGTTGCCACGGCGGATGTGCCGACGCGCGAACTTGCACGACTCGGTAATCAGGTCGGCACGGATTACCTTGTCGTCCTGGAACTTCGGGATCTCGTCACCACAGTGACTGAACGCAAGATGGCGACCACCAACCGGATCCGCCGCAAGACAATGCTGGCAAGCGAGGTGGGTGTGCGCATCATCGATGTCGCGACCTCGCAGATCAAGTTTTCCGGAACTGTCGACACTCGTGGAAACAAGGATTACCGCAGCTTGGCGCGAGAGGCCAGCCGTGCCATCGGACGCTATATCCAGAACGCGATCTACCCGGTGCGGATCATCGCCATTGATGGCAATGTTCTGACCCTCGGGCAGGGTGGCAAGACAATCGAGCGGGGGGAACGCTACAGTCTCATTCGCCTTGGCGAGAGGCTGTATGATCCCTACACAAAGGAAAGCCTCGGTTATAAAGAGACCACTGTCGGGTCGGTCATCATCACAACGGTTCGTGCGAAGCAGTCAAAGGCTGAAATCGAGACCTTTGACGGGGCAGATATGGCAGCCTTGACCGGCTATGAATATGTTGTCCGCCCGATAGAGCCCGCCGCAGGTGCTGAACTGGAAGCGGCGCGCGAGCGGGTGAAGAAAGCAAAAGATCAAGTGAAGTCGCTGAAAGACAAGTTTGACGAGTAGTGCTGCCATGCCCTCGGCGGACCGTTTATCTTGCAGGATCAGCGTTTCCGGCAATCTGCCTCAACCGGATGTATCGCCAGTTTCCGGCATCGCCATATAGGCCTCGACGGCCTGTTCCATTGCGGCTTCATAGCGCTCAAGAAGCCCGGGGTCGGTCACATTATCAAGACGGTCCTGAAGAAGCTCATCAAGTTCAAAGCCAGCATCGAGATCGCCTGATTTGAGAATGCTGATGACTTCGTTCACCAGCATGTCGGGATTGTCCGTGTCTTTGAAAATGGCGCGGTAGCGCCGCGCCGCGTTGCCGAAATCGCCATTCGCAAAAAGCGCGCCGGCGACAGCAATCCGCGTGGCGACAATGTCAGCCGGTTTGATCACGACAGGCGCGCTGGTCACCCCCTCGTCAGGTGCGCGGCACAGGCTGACAGCGTAGTCCTTATCGGGAATTCGGCGGGTCAGTACCCTGGAATTGACAATCTGGCCGCTGGACCGCCACGCCTTGTAGAGATTCTTTGATACCAGCTTATCGGTAACCTGCTGCGAAAGATTGTCCTCAAAGACGGTTTGTTCCGGCGTCAGAAGTCGGCCCCGGCAATAGGGTTCGCCAATCCGCTCCGGCTTTATGTTGCCACGCA
>Ga0181582_10001512_pt1 | contig 18146 bp, 14 predicted proteins | sample 071ome_32_FD_132438 | JGI IMG/M metagenome (GOLD analysis project Ga0181582, IMG submission 132438) | Coastal salt marsh microbial communities from the Groves Creek Marsh, Skidaway Island, Georgia - 071405AT metaG (megahit assembly) | ecosystem: Environmental > Aquatic > Marine > Intertidal...
CGTCCCGAGGTCCTCGATTTTTGAATCCCGAGAGGCCCATCCACAACGCGGAGTTCAAACCGGAGCGAGCGGTCGCAAGCCCCGTTCGCTCGCCGCCCTTCTCTCGACCCTTCCACCCTCCCGCGCCGGACGTCCAGCCGTCCCTCGCTTCTCCTCGTTACGCCAAACTCACCCCCTTGTCTCCGTTCCCATACCGCAGCAGCAAGCCTTTGCAAACAATGCGGGCGCGAGTGAAGACCCTCGAACCGCGGCAAAGCTGCAGGAGGCGATTACCGACCAATTGACAGTGATCAGCTCCCTCCAGCAGAGCATGGTCCCGGCGGCAGCCGCGACGGGCGTGGAGAACGCCGCCGGTGCTGCCGGTGCCGCCAACGCAAACCGCGGTGACGCGGAGAATGTTGACGCCAACCTGTTGTTGGCTCCCGTGGTCTTCGACCAGCCGGGAACGACTGCCAACAATACAAATATTGCCAGAAGCAAGGACGGTGCCGATGGCGGCTACACTTTCCCGATGTTTTTCGGCTCGCCCAAGGAGCACCGGACGCCAGACGCCCAGCCGGCGCAGCACGCATCGCACCACACCATCTTGGTGGCCGCCCGCCAGCAGCGGAGCAAGATGCAGACCGCTCGACCCGAGGACGGCACGGAGAAGAAATTAACGTTCTTGCTTCCGGAGACGCCCGTCGATGCGGCGAAGTACACAGACGCTGTCCATGTTGACAGCGCGGGCAACGCGGCAGACGCCGTCGCTGCGGACGCGCTCGCCAGTGTGGCCAGTATTTCTGCCAAGATGACCGCGGCTACTGCGGATCTCACCGCGACGACGCCAGGAGGCGCCGGAAAGTCGAGGCCGATCAACACGCCGGGCAAGGTGGCGTCCACGCCGATGGCCATCGAGGTGCTGAGCCAATTGTTCAACAACGCGCAGCAGCAGAAGCAGAACCAGAAGCATGCGCCGCAGGCTTTCGAGGCCCGCGAGGCTGCGAATCCCGGCATGGCTGCGCTGCGCGCCGGGGCCGAAGGGCGCGTGGAGTTCCGGATCGCTGCCGCGACTGACGACCGCGATGCCTCGGCCGACGCCGAAGCGCTCGGAGCGCTCGGCGCGGCCGGTGCTATCGCCAAGGCCGGTGCGGTAGATGCCGTAGAATCGCTCGATGCGGTGGAATCGCTGGATGCGGCTGAAGGACTCGATGCGGCCGATGACGAGGACTATGCGTACGGGGACGATTCACCGGCGCCGCGTCGTGCAGCCAGAGCGGGGACGAAAAACAACAAGCCCAGGCGCAAGCAGAACAGGCCGCGGAGCACGGTCAAGGAGAAGGCTGCCAGGGCGGCCTCGCTGGCCGTGTCGAGGCCCAAGAAGTCTGCGGCTGAGGTCGGCAAGAGCTGCAACTGCAAGAAGAGCCAGTGCCTCAAGATGTACTGCGACTGTTTCGCGGCGTCGGGATACTGCCATCCTTCATGCACGTGCGAGTCGTGCAAGAACACGGACGAGAACGAGGATGTTGTCAACGTGGCGAGGGCCGGCATCCTCATGAAGGAGCCGACGGCCTTTGACGAGAAGATCGACGTCCAGGGCGGGGCCCACAGGAGGGGATGCCGCTGCAAGCGCTCCAAGTGCCTGAAAAAGTACTGCGAGTGCTATTCGGCGGGAGTCGCCTGCAATGAGTCGTGCCAATGCGTCGGGTGTGCCAACTGCGAGGGTGACGCCCCGGCGATCAACGATCCCGTCGCGACCGAGCTGGTCGCGGCCGAGCCAATGTCGACCGCCGCGCCCGTCGCGACCGTCGAACCTGTTGCCGCGAAGAAGAAGAAGACGCCGCGGTCGCGCCAGATAAACGTCCCCACGATCGAGTATCCGACCGTGCCGAGCGTGGAGGCTGCGCGGCTGGCCGTCGCGCAGGCAGTCCAGCCTGTGGCGCAAGCGACCGCCGTCCCGGCAGTGCCGGCGGTTCCGGCAGCCCAGCAGCTTGACGCCGTGACTCCGCAGCAGATGCAGATGCAGGTAGCGTACCAGGTCGTTTCCGTGCCGGTGCAGATGCCCGACGGCTCCACCCAGATGGTGGCCGTCAACGTCCCGATGCAGCTCAACGCAACCAACGTGCAAGCACTACAGGTGCCTGTCGGCGAGAGCCCGGGATCGGCCGCCTCCCTCAAGGTGTCCGTGGTGGATAAGGTCGCGGCCACTGGTGGCAGCAACAGCGGTGGCAGCGGCAACGTGGCCTCCCAGCAGTTTGCCCCCTCGCAGCAGTTCCCCACCCAGCAGTATCCATCGCAGCCGCAGGATGACCCGACCGACGCGCACCCGCACCCGTCGCACGTGCAGTCCCAGACGCCCGTGACGGACAGCGAGGGCCCGTCGCCGGCAATCCCGGCAGCCGGCGGCTCCAAGGCCCGCCGGATGACCAACATCTCTGCAGGCACCAAGGGCGGGAACGCGTCCGACTGGAGGAAGTATTCCACTGCCAAGACGCCGTCCGATGCCGGTTCCAAGCCTGCGACGGACTTGACGTCTGTGCCAGACACGGAGAAAGAGAACAAGAGGCCTCGCCGTGCGGCGAGCTCGGGTGTGGCCGCCGCGGCCGCCGCTGCAAAGCATGGCGTCAGCCACGAGCGTTTCGGCTTCGAGAAGAAGTGGGACACCATCACGCCGCCGTGCCGCGTGCGGAGGAAGCGGGGCTCGAAGAACGCAGACCCGCTCGCGCCGCTCAATGGCACGCTCACCGGCGACGGGTTTGGTGGCAAGTTGGTCTCCAACAGCCAGAAGGACATCTTTGCTTCCTTTTGCGGGAATCCCAACTCCCCTGACCTCTCTGGCAACCCCAAAAAGGCAGAGGCCAAGTTTGAGCTCATGAAGGCCCTGCAGAAGCAGCAGGCCCGGAGGGCGAAGGAGGAGGAGGCCGATGCTGCCGAGCTGCTCTTCAGCCTCGCCCAGTAGAGGAGAATGAGAACGATAATTGAGCGATTCGGGTCAATACGTATACCGACCGATCTTCAAGAGTACACCTATTGTTGTTGATGTTGTTGAAAGAGAGATAATCTCGTTCGGCGGCGGGTGGCCAGTCGTCGTCGTCACCCAGTGACAACGACTCGTCGATTCAACCCCGAGTTTGGTTGGCGGCCGTTTTCGGGTCATCTGGAGCCCAGTCTTCAGCCAGCAGCCTGTCCGACCGCGCGCAAGATCCGGTCTCTCGCTCCCAGCCCCGCTTCTCCCATCGGGGCAACCCTCTGGGCAGCAGTCGCCAGTCTCGGAGATGCCAGAAACTTGTGGCCCCGATCGCCTCTGTCACATACATTTTCACTCAAAACATACAAAATGCAGACTTCCTTCGTTAACTCCGTCCGTGGAAAGGCCCTGAACGTGCGTCGATTGAATGCAAGTTTGCTGGCTGCACTCAATCAGCCTCCTGCTGTCCGACTCATTTCCTCCCGTTTACCGCCCATTGGACCTTCCCTGGGGCCATACGGGACGATCGGTAGACGATGGCAGCCGAACAACGAACATCCCCCCAGCATTGCGCTTTATCCTGACACGAAATCTCGCTCCCTTACCAGGTCCGCGCCTCCGTCGCCAAGCCGGTGCGCGCCCAGCGCATGGTCGTCATGGCCGTCGTACGTTCTTCGATGTCTCAATTGGCGCGGCGGAGCCCAAATGGAGCTCCCGCTTTTCGTCGCCGAGACTTCAGGCTCGCCATTCTGCTCGTCTCCGTCTCACTCTGCCCGCCCTCCGTCGTCGATACCATCACATCACACCAGGACAAGGCCCAGGTCCTTTCCGATGTCCGTGAGATCATCGCCGAGCAGCTCGGAACCGATCTTGACTCTGTCACCGCCGAGTCCAAGTTTGTCGACCTCGGTGCCGATTCCCTCGACACCGTGGAGATCATGATGGCCCTCGAGGAGAAGTTCGACCTCCAGCTCGACGAGGAGGGTGCCGAGAAGATCTCCACCGTCCAGGAGGCCGCTGACCTCATCGCCGAGCAGTGCTCCTAAGTGCGTTTTTTTCTGATGGCTGTGTGCTCATGCGCAGGTCTAAACTGTAATCATTATTGACAGAGCACTGTCGCGTGGTATATCTCATGCTTCCCGTAGCCTACCGACACCCGGTCCTCACCAACCAGCACAGCTCGTCCCGGCGCAACGACGACGACTGCCCACCTCGGACAAACTCTGCAAACTCCTCGTCGGGCATCATGACTTCGACGCAGTACATCTTTGCGCCCATACCGTTGTCAATGCCGTGCTCCGACCCGGGATGGAAGGCGACGATGTCCCCGGCTCGCACCTCGAACCGCGCTCCGTTGCAGAAGCCTTCGCCACACCCACTCAGGATGAAGAACACCTCGTACGCTCCATCGTGCACGTGTGGCGTGGTGCGATGTCCCGGCTCGAAAATCTCGACGCCAAAGACAAACGGCACGGGCGTATCGGCAAACGGGTCGAAGAGCAGAGCCAGCCGGTTTGTCTGGTTGGGCAACACGTAGGTCGCCGAAGCCGAGATCTGCTTGTGGTAGATGTCATTGACGTCCGTGTCCTGCGCGATCGTGCTATCTGGCGTGGCAAACGTCGCCTCGACGTCGTCCAGAGACTCAAAGGCAACGTCGTCCTCGTCGCTCGACAACTCCATCGTCGTGAGCATCGTCTGTTCGTTCCGCTCCATCCACAGCGCCGCGCCGCTCAGCATCGATTCCAGCACATCCGTGTCCATGACGGACGACAGGCTCGAATCGCCCCTTCCCAGCCACACGCACCGGTCCCCGAACGGCGCAAAATCCCCCAAGATCTCATCCAATGCGCCTTCGGGCTCCACCAACGCCCGCGGCATGTACGTCACGAACGTCGACATCGAATACAATCCGTGCTGCTCTCCGCCTTCACCACGTTCTCCGCCTTCTCCACCTTCTGCGCCTTCTCTGAACGCTTCTCCCTCGAGACAACCGAGCGTGGCGACGCCATGCCGCATCAGGATCGCGTCCCCGGTCGACACCGTGGCATCCTTCTCCGCGTCCGAATGATGCCGCAGCACCCCTTTGCCGTGCAACACGAAACGAACCTCAAAGACGTCCGGGTCAAACTCGGCGGGCGATCCTCTTCGTCCCCCCTCTCCTCCCTCCGCCCGGTGAAGCTCAATCCCGGTCATAAATGGCACCCGCTCGCTGCAACCACCTGTAGAACGAGCGAAGAAAGCGCTTAGAGCGAGTGAGAGACTCAGGGCGCGCGACGAGCGAGCGCACGTCGGTCGAGTTCAGTACCCACCGACGCACAGCGGATCCAGCAGCGGAACGACACGAGACCCCTGTCCCGGCAGCACCGTCGCCCGCCCCAGCCGATTGAAACTGTATCCGGGGCGTTCCATCTCGCCGGGAGCGCCGGCGGCGCGTATCCGCCGGTCAAGGGCGCGCTGGGACGTGGACGTCCGCAAGCGCGCGAGGGCAGCGGGAACCATTCTTCTTCGGGGTCTTCCTCCCTTCCTCTCCCCGTTACTTACCAGACAGCCGGCTTATACATCGTGAACAACAACCGTCGGTAGGTTCCCGTTCTCAGTTGTCACGTTCTCAGTCGGTGAAGGGCAAAAAAACGTTTTCGGGTTTGCCGCTAACACATCTATACACAGATGGCGCTTCAAGACCTCCGCTTTCCGGCCTGGCCACGCCGACAGGTGGCGGACTGGCTCATGGCTATCGAGGTACGCCCGTCTCGTGCGCTCTCCCGTCTCGGACAAACTGCTCCGACGATCTCACTGCTCCCACGATCTTGGCCTGCGGTTTCCCTGAATACGCTCACGTACTCACGCACTCGTGACCCCCTCGTACTCTCGTTCGCCCTTTCTCGTGCAGCTAGTTTGCGCGCTGATCGTGCTCGCGACCTCGGCCGCCGTCGTCTCTGACTTCTCGACCTGGTCGGCGTGCACGACCTCAGCCACGTCGACGACACAGTACTGTACGATCGCCGCGGACAGCCCCCAGGGTTATATCAACATCGCCCTGTTCACGAGCATCATCGGGTTGCTCTTTATCGGCACGCTCGCCGTCGGCGAGTACGTCGTGCGCGGCCAACACGGCGCCTCGGGCCTGCCCCGTCAGTCCACGCCCGCACGGTCGCCGTCCTCTCGGTCGGCGTCCACGCCGACGCGCGCGACTGCGTTCAGCACGAAGCATATGGACCATAAAGTGCTGTTTGGCGCGTCGCTCGTGTTCTTCCCCCTCCTGTGGATATTCTGGTTCACGTCGCTCATCACGACGACACTGCTCTGCAGTCAGACGGGCAGCAAGTGGGACACGCTCAACGCGGCGTGTGCGTTTACCTGGTTCAGTTGGTTTGCAGTCTCCGGCAGCTGCTATATTGTCGGAAGAGATGTTTGGGACGGGCGGACGGGCCGCGATGGGGCCAAGGGGGCGATCGGGACGAGTGGGAGCGGGCGGGAGCAGCTCGAGTCCACGACCAGCGTCGGGGGCAAGTCGAGGAGTCACATGAGTGCAAACGAAACGAGCGTCGAGAACGGTATGAGTCCGAGTGCCAGTGTGGAAAGCGGCCTGAGTCGTCGGGAGGGCGGCGGGGAGCCGCGGAAGAAGAGCAGTAGCAGCAGTCGTTCGAAGGGTGACGGCACGAGGAGCCACGCTCACAGTCACAGTCGCAGTCGCAGTCGCAGCGATGGCCGGCGAGAAGACCGGTCAAGGGAGGCCGCAGGGAAACCGCGGAGCGATACAGTGGCCGAGGCAGTTTGAAGGTTCCCAGACAAGCGGCGGCTTTCTCGCGGGTCTTCGGCCGGTTCTACTTGAATGAATTCCTAGTTTAGGTCTTGTAGATAGTACATCCGAGTAGCGAGAGTAGCTAGACCATCGAAGAGAGAAGCGCGACGGAGGGAAAGCGCTCGATCGAGGGAATTCGGGCGATCGTCAATCAGCGGAGGACGCCAGATACGAGAGAATGGGCTTCAAGACAGCAGTAGCAGCGATCGCGCTGTTCCATACGACGACATCTACGACCCGGTGCGTACATTGGCCGGGGGGCCGCGCTGTTCGGACTCGGACGACGAATCGTTCGCTCGCCCTTGTTCGCTCGCTCGCTCACTCGCCCTCGTTCGCCTCGCAGCTCGCTCTCCGGGGAAAAGAATCCTGCGATACGGATCACCCCTCTTCCATCTCCCCCATCCCCATCCCCATCCCCTTCTCCACCCCCGATTGCCGACGCTTCGACCGACGCCATCAACTCCCTGGACGCCTGCTTGGAAGGGCCGGCGTTCAACGCGACGCGATGCCGCGACTTGGATCGCGTGTATAGGGCGTTGTACTGTTCAGACATCTCGCCAGGTCCGACGTACACGTGTGCCCAGCAGGCCGCGCTCGGCAAGTGTGAGGCGAAGTGGCTCTGGCAGGACAGCTTCTGTCTCGGGGCGTGCGATCGGTGTGGCGAGCGCTGCGAGGACAACGTCCCGCCAGGGTCCGAGGCGTGCGATCCCGCGATGTGCGACAGCGAACTGTATCTCGGGGACGGTGCCGGGGCGGCCGGCCAGTGGTGCATGAAGACGTGCCGTCGGTGCAGCCCCAGTCCACAGACAGGGGGAGGGACAGAGGAAGGGGCAAGTGCAGAGGGAGGGGCAGATGCGTAGATTCGGTCGTCGTGCGGCTAGTCTTGCTGGGTGGACCATTTTGATTTAAACCTCAACCTCTCAATGAGCATTTTTGACGAAGAGGGGCTCATTCGCGAGAGTTACGCCCTGGCCAAGACCGCCCTGGTGCATTATGGCACGAAGGGGAGCCAGTATGCGACGATCGATGCGGTCGCTGGCGGCCTGGCCCTCTTTTTCTTGGCCTCCAACATGGCCTACTCGGATCACGGCCGGACCATTACCAAGAGGGGCGACGTCGAGCAGTACGCCTGCCTCCCGCTCCTGTCCAAGTGTCTACGGCTCTTCTTCCCGACACCCAAGCCCGTCTCAATCGTCTGTACCGACGCGGCCCTGAAGAACCTTCCGGCGTCGATCGGCGGCCTCACGCGCCTGCGAACCATTGTCGTCCGCGGCAACAACCTGACGTCCGTGCCAGATATGTCCGGTCTTAAGCAATTAGAGGTCATCGACGTGTCGGGAAATGCCATCACGTGCCTCCCCGACGTCCACACGCTGCCCAAGCTCAAGACGCTCAACGTGCGTTGATTGATTGATTGATTGATTCGAGCTCCACGGTCGACACGCTCGCTTGGTCGGTCGCTCTCACTCGCTCCCCCTGCTCGTTTGCTCGTTTGCTCGTTTGCCCGTTCTCCCGCTCGCCAGGCGATGAACAACCGCCTCAAGGAAGTCCCGGCGCTGCCGCCGTCACTCGTCGTCCTCGGGCTGAAAGGGAACGACATTGAGACGATCGAAGAGCACGTCTTCGAGCGGGCCACTGCCCTGGAGCAGCTCTACCTGACGGACAACTGCCTGACGGCGCTCCCGTCGTCCATCGCCACGTGCCGGAGCCTGCGCAAGCTCCAGGCATCGCACAACAGGCTGACGGCCGTGCCTGCGGACCTCTCCAAGCTCCCCCACCTCGAGCTGCTCCGTCTTGCCTGCAACGAGCTGACCGAGCTGCCCGAGGGGCTCCTGCACTCCCCGGCGCTCGCCTGGCTCAGCCTTCAAGGCAACCCGTTGACCGACTCGAGGCTCCGACCGGTGAAGACCTCGACGCGGATCATCGACGAGCGGGAACTTACTATCGGCCGCGTATTGGGCGCTGGAGCGAGCGGCGAGGTGTACGAGGCCACCTATCGGCGAGTCAGGGTCGCGTACAAGGTCTTCGTGGACGACAAGTCGCCCGACGGCGACTGGCAGGACGAGATGAAGCTGGCCTGCATATTCAACCACGACGGTCTGGCCAGGGTAATCGCCCGGGTGCGCGACGAGCACAAGGAGATCCGCGGCTTCATCATGGAGTACCAAGACGGCGCCCCGCTGGCCGACCGGCCGACCCAGGCGCAGCTGCTCCGGTGCACGTGGGCACAGGGTCGCTTGTTCGACGTGAAGTTCGTCGTCAGCTCCCTGCTGAGCGTCAGCTCGGCGCTCGAGCATCTCCACTCGCGGTGCGTCGCCCACGGCGACGTGTACGCCCACAACGTATTGGCACGAGCAGACGGGACGAGCATACTGTGCGACTACGGCGCGGCCTTCGTGTACGACAAGAAGGACGTCACGTACGAGAAGCACGAGGTCAGGGCGTTCGGTCTGCTGGTGCGGGACCTCATCGAGCGGGTGGAAATCTCATTTGCCGAGATGAACGCGGCGCTGTTCTGCCAGAAGCAGCTGCTGGTAATGGCGCAGCGATGCCTGTCCGTGAGCGTCGAAAACCGGCCCCGATTCAAGGAGCTGACCACTACGATAAAGAAGCTGCACAAGACGCTGAAATTGTCGTCTTAGGATATAGGAGGCGGTGGGAGATATGTCAAGCGATTACATGCATGCAACCTCACATCTTGTCTTTCAGCGCGTCCCGAACATCGGCTGAGGCGCCCGCAGCCATTCCCTGCATCAGCATCTTGCCAATCGCGTCTCCGCCGCTAGAGCTCTCCTCATCAAACTCCACTACAAAGCATTCGTTTCCCTCCTCTCCGAAGCACAACGTGGCGTTCGACGAGACAAGGTAGTCGATCCCTAACCGCATCTGGGTTCCGGCCAAGAACACGCCCGAGTCGGCGGCCAGCTGCGACATGCCCAGGTCCAGGATCAGGTCGTCGGCGTCGGCGTCTGCGCTCTTACCAGCGTCGACCCGCGCAAAGACTCGTCCGGACTTTGCGTACACGGCGCAGCTCACTTGTGGGTCCAGTCTCGGGTGGGATGCGACCTTCATCTCCGCCGAAGAAGAAGGCCCGACCGTCGTTCGCCGCTCGCTGATCGGCGTCACCGCATCGGACGATTGCCGCCGAAGGACGGGCGTCTGTGATGATGCACCTGCTGCTATGACCGTCAAGACGCGCATGCCGATTGATGGTTTTACAACAGAGAGGGAAATCAGGATTCGCCGTCGCCCACCACGGCTTCCACCAGCGCCAGCGTGCTCAGCATGTACCCGGCCACGAACTTCGCTCCGGCCTTGTACCCCGACTCGTACGCATTGCTCTCGGCAGACTGCACGCCTTTGATGTCCTGCGCGGCGTCCGGACCCCCGTCGTCGACCGGAACGCACGAGCACGCCGAGGCAATCGAGAAGGCCCCCAAGCTCATGTCGCCCTCGGACTCACATTTGAAGTCCACATCGAGCACCCCGCAGGACGACTCGCACCTGGCCTTTCGCTCGTCGCAGGGGGCAGAGGGCGTGGGCGTCCCGGACGCCTCGGTCGTGTTGGTCCCGGCGGTCGCATTGGTCGCATTGGTCGCATCGGTCGCATTGGTCGCATCGGTCGCATTGATCGCGTCCAACATCGCTCCGTTGCAGAAGCAGCTGCTCGCGACGGCAAAGCTCATGCCGTCCTCTGTCTGGCTCTCCTCGCAACTGAACGTCGGGAAGGGCGTCTCGGCCTCGCTCTCGGCAGTCGGTGCATTGGAGGTCGCGTTGGAGGCGAGCGACGCGCACACGCTGACGCACTTTATCCTCTTGGAGTCACAGTACGAGCCATCGACGGACTCTGCCGGGTTTTCCACGACGTTGGCCCCGGCATTCACCGCCGAGGCGTCACGGGCGGTGGACTCGCTCCAGCTCGATGCATCAGCGGCGGCCGTGGAGCCACAGGCGCACGCAAACGCTCTCGCTAAACCATCAGTCGTCTCGTCGCAATCGAAGTCGACGTTCTCCTGGCCCCCGCATCTTCCCACGCAGAACTCGCGTTCCGCGGCGCAGGTGCGAGCGGCGGTGCACGAGGCGGACAGCCCCACGCAGACCAGGAGGCCGAGGAGTGCTCTGCTGGCCTTTGAGATCATCGTGACGGTTGGCCTGGACTGGGACGGAGCGAAGCAGAGAGAGAATATGTTGTGAGAGGTCGCGTTTTGAGAGGTCGACTCCACGCGGTTCGGGCTGGGGTCAATGCGTTGGAAAAAGAAATCGCGTTTTTTCCTTGATGGCATTATGCACGCCCGCGCGATCATCATGATGAGACATGCGATCTCGTTCTTGCTCCTCGTCGTCGTCGCCACCCTCCTCTCTCTCTCAGCTGTTGGCTTTGCCAGTGCCGACGCCGATTTCGATCGGGGACCTCCCCGCCGTGTGACCTGTGGGAGCCTCGTGAAACTGCGCAACCAGGGCGACGGGCGGCACGTGCACAGCCTCGAGATGAACTACGGGACTGGTAGCGGACAGCAGGCGGTCCTCGGCACCACCGCGGGTGACTCGGCCGAGTCCATGTGGATCGTCCGGAACGACGGGACCGAGCCGTGCCCACAGGGCACGGCCATCAAGAGCGGGTTCACGTTCCGGCTACAGCACTCGATGACTGGCAAGTGGCTGCACAGCCACCTCCACAGGTCGCCGTTGTCGGGCAACCAAGAGGTCAGCTGCTACGGCGGGGGAAGTGGGAACGAATCGGACGGCGGAGACCTCTGGATTGTCGAGTTCGATGGAAACGAGTGGTGGTTCCAGGACCAGCCGGTGAGAATCAAGCATCGAGATACCGGCGCCTTCCTCGGCTCTCACAAGAAAGAGTACGGGCGGCCGATCGCGGGGTACTCGGAGATTTACGCCGCCAAGGGGAAAGGGAAGGGCACGGAACACGCCTTCATGGCGACTGACGGCGTCTACTTCTGACGCTGTATCCGGCTGCGTGACGACGCATGTTGTCGTCGTCGTCGTCGTCGTCGTCGTCGTCGTCGTCGTCGTCCTGCGTTTTTAAGAGACGATTCGTTCGTGTTGTGTGTTTCTCCCCCGCGTCTCGGTCCGCGACTTGAATAGGTGTTCCGCCTCTGTGCGAGGTCGCGAGCATGGCGAGGTCGAAGAGGCCCGCCGTGCGGATTAATTGGGGGCAGAGGGAGGATCTTGAAGCGAGCAAAAAACCCAAACCGGACGACACCAAGCCGAAACCGGGAGCGGGTATTGCTGCAATCGGAATACCCGGCCTGCCTGCCTTGGAAGACCTGTGCGTACCGTTGAGACGGACGTCCGCCGTGCGCTGAGTTTCTCACTCGCCCGCTCGATCCGCAGCCCGCCTTCGAAGCACGTGTCGGTCAAGCAGTGGAAGAAGCTCCAGGAGAAGTGGCACACAAGCCTGGGACAGGCCATCGAATGGAAGAAGACCAAGGGCAAATGGCCAAAGGTGAACAGGAAGGGGGACCGGGAGGAGCAGCGGCTGTACGACTTCCTGTACCGGTCTACGCCGGGAGAGAACGGCTGGACGAAGGACCGGTGGGCCAAGCTGAACGCGGCGTTTGGCGAGGGGTGGGAGATGGATTGCTTCCCGTGCCTCGGAACTGGCGGCTTGCTCGAGAAAGGCCACCAGCGCAACCCCAGGGACGAGATTAAGTGGGATGCGACCCTCGCCGACCTGGTTCGGTTCGAGAAGGACAACGGCAGGTTCCCGAAGGACAAGGGTGGTGACAGCGAGCGAAAGCTGTACTACTGGCTGTACAATACGTCGGATACGTCGGGGACCATGTACAGCAAGGAGCGCGCGGCCAAGCTCGACGCTGCCTTTGGCGACCGCTGGCAGTCGCGCGCGTTCCCCAAGAGCTTCTATTACTGGTAGTGGTGGTATAAGTAGTAGCAGGAGTAGTAGGAGTGGCGGCCACCAGAGCGCCACGCGCGGGTTCCCCGGACTCGGGACTCGAGTCCGACCGGCGCCGGCAGTCCAGGAAGAAGCGGGAGGGGAAGACCCTAGAGGTATGTTATATATAATAGACAGAGTAAAGAACCAGACACTCAGCGTGGTGGGTCGATCTCGGCGAGCTCGAGCGCCAACCGCACCCACTCGGGCACGTCTCCCTGGGGATAGTGCAGCGCGACGGCCTTGCGCACGTAGTCGCCATAGTTCCCTCGTTCGATAGACGCTCTGATCTCCCGCGTTAATCGCTGCGTGTACGCGATGTTGTGGTAGCTGATGAGCGTGCTGGCAAACCCGATATTGCGGTGCACGAGCGGATGCAGGTAGGCTCTGGTGTACCGCTTACACACCATGCACTCGCACGTCGGATCGAGGGGGCGTAGATCCGTCGCACATTCCTGGTTCTTCACCCGCAGCACCCCCTCTGGCACCAGCGCGGCGCCAAAACGCGCCGTCCTCGTGGGGTAGACCGAGTCGTACATGTCGGCGCCGAGCGCCGAGCACAGGATGATATCGAGCGGATAGCCGATCCCCATCACGTACTTGGGCTTGTTCATGGGCAGTCCCGCCGTGCACTGGCTCACCACGCGAATGAACGACGTCTTGTCTTCGCCACCGGCAAGACCGCCGATGGCATAGCCCGGCGCGTCCCGAGCAATCAGGCCCTGCATACTGACTTCGCGCAGCCGCGGGTCCAGTCCTCCTTGCACTATGGGAAAGAGATTCTGCTCGTGCGGGCGAGAATGCGCGGCGATGCACCGGTCGATCCATCGGGTCGTCCGATGCGTGGCCTCTTCGAACCTGGCCGGGTCAGCCGCGGTGCTGGGAACGACGTCATCGAGCGCCATGATGATGTCGGCGCCGAGACGATTTTGAACCTGGATCGAGTGCTCCGGAGTCAACAGCATGCGGTGTCCGTCGGTCGGGCTCTGAAAGGTGACCCCCTCTTCCGAGATATCTGCAAGGTGCAGCAAGGATACCATCTGAAAGCCGCCCGAGTCCGTGAGCATGCCCCGTGGCCAAGCGGTGAACTCGTGAAGACCGCCCATCGCGGCGACCAGCTCCGACCCCGGCCGGTTCTCGAGGTGATACGTGTTGCCGAGGACGACGTGGCAGTCGAGGTCTTGCAACTGGCGGGACGTCAGACCTTTCACCGAGCCCTGCGTCCCTGAGAAATGCGTAAATACAGGGATAGAGATAGAGATACGGGTCAGGGCTCGGGCTCGGGGCAGACGGCGAGCGAGCGAACACGTGAGTCCAACGACGCACCGACGGGCATGAACATTGGCGTGTGGCATTCGTGGTGGGGCAGGGTCATGCGCGATGAGCGCGCGCGACCGCACTGCGCCACGACTCGGAACTCGAGGGCGGGGGAGGAGGAGGACGGCAGCGAGGCGGGTTGTGGGTCGTCGCGCTCTCCTCCCTGGTGGCCTTCTCGCATGCTGCTGCTCGGTGGGTTATCGAGATGGCGAGTCGCGAGATGGCTTTCCGCTGAACCCGCGTCGCCTGGGGGCGTGTATGTGTAATAGATGCACAGTACGACGAGTCGATGACTGTGTACGCGATGGTTTTGGAACGAATTTCCGAACAAATTGGAAATCCGAACTAGTCCGCAAAAAATCGAAGCGGGATAGAAACCAAACCAAAACCCACGCCGACGACGACGCCATGCAGGGTCTGATGACTGCGTCAACGAACGCGAGGGAGGCGGTGGGCGTCGCGTAAACGGCCGAGGTGTGATATGTCCGACAGAGAGAACCCCGGCAGCGACGCGCCCCTCAAGCGGGCTTCGTCGGTCTCCTCGTCGGTCTCGCTCCCGAGCTCGAGCAAGGCGCGGACACGGGAATCGTGTCGGCATTTGACGAAGCGGGTCGGCAAGTACCTGGTCGGCCGCACGATCGGGGAGGGCACCTACGGGAACGTTAAGTACTCGCAGCACTCCGAGTCGGGCACGGCGTACGCGTTGAAGGTCTTGAACAAGGACCACCTGGTGCAAAGGGGTATGGTCGATCAGATTAAGACCGAGATTGCCATCCTGAAGAAAATCAAGCACCCGTTCATCGTGAACATGCACGAGATCATGTCTAGCCGGGACAAGATTTTCCTCGTCATGGAGCTCGTGACGGGGGGCGATCTGTTCGATAAGATTGCCGTGCAAGGCCCACTGAAGGAGGAAGAGGGAAGGTACGTTTGCGTCGGCGTCGGCTCCCACGCTCGCGCTCCGGCCCTCACTCGCACGCTCGGCCGTCGCTCGTTCCCAGGGACCTCTTTGCGCAGCTGCTCGCGGCGGTCGCCCACTGTCACGATAACGGCGTCTGTCATCGGGACATCAAGCCGGAGAATGTACTGATGACGTCCGACGGCTTTGCGAAGCTGTCCGATTTCGGACTCGGTGCGATGCGGGACGAGGGACAGGATATCGACGCGATGAAGACGGTATGCGGGACGCCCAATTACGCCGCCCCGGAGGTGATCAACAAGCTGACCTACGACGGATGCTCGGCCGATATTTGGTCGCTTGGAGTCGTCTGCTACGTCATCCTGGCCGGCTGTTTGCCCTTTGACGGTACGTACCGTGCCGAACCGACGCCCCATGTTTCTTTATCTCTTTCTCTGTCTCTCTCACACACCCTCCCTCCCTCCGTCGGCCAACAACAGAGGAGAACATGGTCGCGCTGTTTGAAAAGGTGTCTGCAGGGGAATATACGATGCCCATGTGGCTGACGGAGGAGGCGCGCGCGTTTCTGCGAAGCATGCTGCAGGTCGACCCGAGCAAGAGGCCGACGGCGCACGAGCTGATGGATCACTCCTGGATGAAAGGCTCCCGGCCTCTCTCGGGGCTGGGCCGGTTCCCGTCCCTGGGCGTCCCCGGGGAGACACTGCTCTCCGACAGCGCGGTTATGATGCGGCAGTCGTCGTTGCAAGAGCTCAAGGCGTTCACTGCGAATCGGTCGATGTCGTCGAGCAGCAGCGACCGGGAGAAAGACGACGCTGTTCCTCGCCGCTTCAACGCGTTCCAGCTGATCAGCGACTTTTTCGACATCTCGGCCATTTTCGAGGAGAAAGACGACTTGATCCGGCGGCACACGCAGTTCACAACGACAGCGGAGACGTCCTACGTATTCGACGAGATCGAGCAGGCGGTGATCGCGTTGGCCAGCGGGCGAGCCGTCAAGCGGACCGACGACACCCTCCGGCTCTACATCAAGAGCCTCAAAGGCGTGATCCACGTCACCATCACTATGATATACCTGAGCCAAGGCGGGTCCATTGTGGACGTGCAGAAAGTCTCCGGAAACACGAACGAGTTCTACAAGTGGTACGCCGAGCTCGTCAACGTGCTTTCCCTGGACATCTTCGCCGAGGCCAAGAGCAAGAACGGCCGCATGTTCGGCATGAACGCATTCGAGCTCATCAACCGAAACATCTCGTTCAATGCGATCTTCGAACACGAGGAGGAAAGCATGAGCGGCCACGTCCAGTTCTCGACGCAGGCCGAGATCGAAGACGTCCTGCTCCGCATCAAGCAGGGCACGCTGTCGCTCGGCGGGTTCATCGACACCGACGACATAGAACGCGGACGCCTCGAACTCATCCTCCCGACCAGCAGCAGGCGCGGCATGGCGGTGACGGTGCGGCACATCGAGGTCATGAGCGGGTGCTATGTCGTGCAGCTGACCAAGCGACAGGGAACGATGATCGACCTGGCCAAGTTCTACAACAAGCTGACCGCCGGATACCTCAGCGATGTGATGATGCGCAGCGACGACGGCGTCGGCCGAGTGGCCCATCCCCGCGCGCTCAAGGCGAGGAGCCTTCTCGAGCCAGCCTTCTTGGGCAGAGGTGGGTCGAGGTGACAACCTTTTTTGACTTGAATTTGAGCAATCGCGTATTATCGAGATAAAAATGCCTGCCCAGAAGGACGTGTAGAAGGACCACACGTCGACTACGAAGGGACGGATTCCAAGGGAAAACGAGGCTATGGTGCCAATCCCTCCCCGGCAAGCCAACCTGTGCCCGTCGGCAGCGACCCAGGCCCAGAATGTGGTTCTTTATGGGTATAGAATACAATGTGCATGCCCGGGGCGGCCATCGACGAGCGCGACGAGCGCGACGAGCGCGGACAGAGCGGCGTCGACGTCGGGTTGGAAGTGGCTGGACACGGCGGGTGTTCGAACGGTGGGCAGCGTGGCGTCGAGAACGACAGCCGTCGCGGCGACGAGCGCGGCAGCAGAAGACTCTGCCAGAGACGCACATGACGCACATGACGCGGGCGACGCGCGAATCGCCCTCCCGGACTACGTGGCCCGGCTGATGGACCCGGCCGCGCACCCAGAGCTCCCGGCGGTCCTCTCTCCCGGCGAGCTCGGACCAGAACACAACGCGTCTCTGGACAGAATTGTGGCGACGATGGCCAAGCATCGCGCGACCTGGAAGCGATCGATCCTGTTGTTCGACTGGCTGGTGGAGGGGGGCCACGAGGTGGACGAGCGGCTGTGCGGGACGGTCATCAGGCTGTGCACGAGCCGGGGGGACTCGAAGAAGGCGCTGCAAGTGTACAAATGGATGCGGGTGAACGGTGTCCCGTGTTCTTTGTTTACGTATACGTCGGTGATGAAGGCGGCGCTGGTCGGTGGGGACTTTGAGTACGCGCTGGACGTGTTCAAGCAGGCGAGCGACGCCATTCCCCTCGAGAAGATGGACTCGCATATACACACGTTGCTGATCGAGGCGCTGGATCGGAAGGGGGATATCGATCGGGCACTGGAGATTTTTAGCGACGTGCAGGATCGGCCAGACCGGACGAGCGTGCAAGTGTACACGGCGACCATCAAGGCGGCGACCAACGCGGGCAGGGTGGACCGGGCGGTGGAAATATGGAACGATATGGAGCTGGAGGGCACCAAGCCGTCGGCTCATGCGTACGCGTCTATCATTCACGCGCATGGCGCGGGGGGAGACTGGAAGGAGGCCGTGCGGAAGTTCAACGAGATGATCAACAGCGGCGTGCGGGCGGATGTCGTCTCCTGCACGGCCCTCGTCGGAGCGCTGGCGAGTAATGGCGCGTGGTCGCGGGCCGAGAAGTTTATCGACTGGATGCGAGGGAATAAGGTGTATCCCAACGTGCGGACGTACTCGATCCTGGCAGAGGCGTACGTCAAGCACGCGGAGTTTGCGCGGGCGTCGAGGCTGTTCGAGCAGATGCGCAGCGGGGCTTTGGGATCGAAGAACCGGCCGAACGAATTCACGTACTCGCTGCTGATCAAGCGGCTCGGGGAGAAGGGCAAGTGGAAGGAGGCCGAGGGCATGTTTCTGTCCCTCCAGCGCGACATCCTGAGCGAAACGGCGCGCTTGGACGAGGTTGATGGCGAGTCGAGCGGTGACGGGGCGGGCGATGGCACGCTGGTGTCTTCGTCGTCGAAGCGCCA
>Ga0181582_10001518_pt1 | contig 18140 bp, 12 predicted proteins | sample 071ome_32_FD_132438 | JGI IMG/M metagenome (GOLD analysis project Ga0181582, IMG submission 132438) | Coastal salt marsh microbial communities from the Groves Creek Marsh, Skidaway Island, Georgia - 071405AT metaG (megahit assembly) | ecosystem: Environmental > Aquatic > Marine > Intertidal...
CCGGGGCGAGATCGAGGCGTCCATCGGGGAGCTCAAGGCCACGGGGCCGCAGACGGGCGCCGCGGCGATCAAGGCCAGGTGCGGCCCCGCTCCCACGTCCCGCCCTGCCGGCGCGGCCCCCCTCGCCCCCCCGGCCGCCCGACTGCCCCCCCCGCCCCCCCCCACCACACCGCCGCCGCAGGAAGGCGGCCGACTCGATCGCGCTCCGGACCTCGGAACTCGAGGAGCGCGCCGCCCAGGCCTCGTACTACCTCCCCCCCTACGAGCAGCGCAGCTGCGCCGGCTACCTCCACGCCCTCCGGGGGGAGCTGGACGCCGCCAAAGCGGAGGTGCTCCCGCAGCGCAAGTTCGCCTTCGGGAAGGGCGTGCGGAAGACGACGGCGAGCGCCATCCGGGCGCCGGAGGAGAAGGCGTGGGCCCCGGCAGCCCAGGCGGGGCAGCCGGCGGCCGCGCCCCCGGCCCCGGCGGGCAGGGTCATCGGGGGCCAGCGCGGGGGCACGGTGACGCTGCCGGCGGCGGAGCTGGAGGGCGCGGACCTGACGGTGCAGGGCGTGGAGGGGTGCGACGTGGTGCTGGCGGGGAGCGTGGGGGCCCTGAGGCTCGTCGACGTGACCGACTGCCGGGTCCTCGGGGCCGCCGTGCAGGGCTCGGTGTTCGTCGAAGGGTGCCGCGGGGGCCAGCTGTTCCTGGCGGCCCGGCAGCTGCGGATCCACGACGCGCACGGCGTCGACTTGTACCTCCGGTGCAAGTCCAAGCCGATCATCGAGCACTCGGACGCGCTCCGGTTCGCGCCCTTCGACCAGGCCTTCCCCGGGCGCGACGGGCTCCTCCGGGCCGCGGGCCTGGCCGAGGACGGCGGCCAGTGGCGCGACGTCGAAGACTTTGGCTGGATCAAGGCCTCGCAGAGCCCCAACTGGGCCGTGCTCCCGGTCGCGGACCGCGCCGGGGCGTTGCCGGGGGGGCTAGTCGCGGCGTTGCCGGCGCCGGCGCCCGCGGGGGAGGAGCAGGAGGAGGAGGACGACGAGATTTGAGCGAGCCCCGTTGAAACGGCGCGCCTGACGGCCTGCTGCAGCCGGGGGCAGCCTCCCCGGCAAGGGGTCGCCGGGTGCGGGGGAGCCCGGGAGTGTCCCGGGACCGCAGCGTGCCTGACGAAACCGACCAGTCCGGACGCCTGCTCGCCGCGGGGAAAGAGCAGGGAATCGCCGCGAGAGAAGGGGACGGCGAGGTCGGCCAGGCGGGCCCGTGAAGAGAATGGACGCAGACATGCAGAGGGGCGGCCCCGCGGGGGCGGGGCCGGGGAGCGAGGTGCAGACCGACGGGAGGGGCCGCAAGGTCGCGAGGGAGATCCCGGTATATACGACGTCGGGTGCGTTCCCGCCGCTCCCCCCCCCCGCCGAGCCCGCGGCCGTTTGCGGCCCGGTTCCCCCCCCTGGCGCCGCCGGCGCCGCGCGCCGCGGGCCCCGAGACGCATCGTCGGACCTCGATCCCGTTCCCGCCGTCGCGCCCCGCAGAGCCCTTCGGGAAGGGGGCGGACGTGGTGCTCTTCCAGTACCCCCTGCGGCCCCCCTGGCGCCCCTACGAGACGCTGGGCCAGGCGACCTTGCGGATCAAGCCCCAGGCCGCGCGGGTCGAGATGAGCATCCCCGCGGACGAGGCCACGGGCGCGCCCGCGATGCACCTCGTCTCGCGGCAGGCAGTCCCCGACACGCAGCTCTCGATAGGCCTGCTCCGCCCCGACGGCCTCTTCCTCGTCCCCCTACACCAGGTGAGGGGGAGCCCTCGCGGTTGCTCGCCTCGCGGGGGGCTCTTCCCCCGCCCACGAGCGGCCACGGGCGGCGCCGACACGCACCCTAAGCACTGCCTGGCCCGGTCCGCACCCCGGACCGCACTGGCCAGCGCAGTTTCACACTGTGCGGAGAAGGACCCAGGGGCGGCGTCACGGCCGCCCCGGGCGGCCCCTGCATCACGTACCGCGCCCCGGCCTCCTCCCCCGGGGCACGGTGGGGGGCAGCCGCACACCCCCTCCCCGCCCCCGCGGCCGCGCCCCTCGATCGCCGCCCGGCCCGGCCCCGCGCGCGCGCAGGTGCAGCAGATGCGCCCGGACATGTCCAAGGTGTCCAAGGCGGCGGTGACCGAGACGACCGTGCGGCCGGCCAAGTCGGACAGGGAGGAGGCGGAGGCCACGGAGGACGAGGCCAGGCGGGAGGCGAGGAGCGAGGCGCAGCGCATCAGCGTGCAGGTGAAGCGCAAGGAGACGGAGCGGCAGATGGAGATCCGGCTCAACTCGTACGCGCACCTCAAGCAGAAGGAGGACGACGAGGAGTGGCGGGAGCTCCAGGTGGTGGGTCAGGACTTGGCGGGACAGCTGCTGGAGGCGGTGACAGGCGCGGAGCAGTACACGGCCGAGGTGCGGCCGATGCGGCCGGGGGAGTACCTGGACGCGCTGATGCCGACGGTGCCCCAGGAGCTCTTCGCGACCGACGAGGCGGCCGAGGCAGCCGCGCCCGTGGCCCTCGCGGACGCCCCGGAGCACCCCTCGCTGAGCGAGGACCAGAAGGCGACGATCGAGGCGGCCACGATGCAGATCCTCCGCAAGAGCCACATCATCAACCTCGCCTCGCTCAAGTCCCTCTTCCGCACCGCCGAGGAGGAGGACCTCCGCCACGCCGCGCTCCTGCCCGACAAGGTGCTGAGCGAGGCCGTGCTGGACCTGCCGGGGGTGCGCAAGGCGGGCAAGGGGGCCTGCTACATCCTCCGCACCGTCGGCGACCCCAAGGCCGACAAGCTCCGCAACATCCTCCTCGAGCTCCTCAAGGCCAAGGACACCGGCGTCCGCAAGGTCGACGTCGTGGCCACGGCCCGGACCGAGGGGCTCGAGGTCGACGACTCGCTCTACAACAAGGTCGTGCGGGCGCTGTGCGTCAGCCGGGGGACCGTCTGGCAGCTCAAGGCCGGGGACATGTAGCCGGGCCCTTGGCCTTGCGGTCGCCCGCGACGAGGTTGAACGGCCCTGCACCTCGCCGCCGCCGGTGGCGCCCTCCCGCCGTCGTCGAGCGGGTGCCCCAGGTCCCCGGCACCGACTCCGGCGTGCCCGCACCTCTTGACGTCGGCCACTCCGCCATCTACCGGGTTCTGTGTGCTGCGGGCGCCGACCCCGCCACTCGCGGGCCCTCTTGAGCCACGTGAGCGGCTGCCCCGGTATCGCCCGTCCGCGAGAGCGGCGATAACTGCGCTCCGACGCCTCCCCCCTCCTGCCAGTTGGCGCTGCGCCCGCCCGGGGAAGCCGAGCGCTGGTGGGCTGCGGGAACTCGCGCGCCCCTTTCCAACCGGCCACCCACGAGACCCTGCGCGGCAGACCCGCCACTCCTCGCCACGAGGCGTGTCTCGGGCAGGAGCGCCGGCGCCTGTATTCCCTGCTCCCCTGTGGCCCGGGGGGCGTGCCCGGACCAGGCAACGGTCGAGGCGTCCGAGAGACGCTCCCGTCCAAGGAGGCCGGGCGGCCGACAGCCATCAGCTGGCCGACGCCACGCGCGTGAGATGCACGGCGAGCGCGATGGGGAGCATGCGAACACAGCGATTCGGAGGTGACGCGCACTCCCCTCAACGGGTGGCCTGCTCCCCCGTGCGCTCCGCCTCCGTCGCCGCTGTAGGTACCTGCGGCGCTCCTCCCCTGCGATCGGAGCATTTACCCACTGATACACTGTTTTCGCATAGGGTGCCGCGTGTCATAGCCCGTGCTCGCGCAGCAGGCGCCGCGAAGGGGAGCGCGTCCCCCCCGGGCGTCCCCCCGCAGGGTCGAGAAGGCGCTGAAGCTCAGGAAGGAGCCGACCTTCAAGAGGCGCAACGGCCGGCAGATTGTCTCCGGACACCGCGACCTCCCCCTCGACGAGCGGCTCGTTGTCGACCTCGACGCCCTGCTCCCCGCGGGGGGGGGCGCGGCCGAGGCCGGCGCGGGCGCCGGCGGTCCCCGCGAGGTGGACGGGGTGCGCCTGACGTGGCTCGACGTGCGCCACGAGGCCCTCGGCCTGGATCTCCGGTGCTGGGACGCCGCGGACCCACGGCGCCGGGCCCCCGCCCGGGTCTGGACCCTCGCCGGCCACGAGGGCCTGTACGTGGTCCGGGGCGCCCTGGCCCCCCCGGAGCAGCTTGACGCAGCTGCCCAGGTGCTCCACGAACTGTGCGACCCGCCCGCCGTGACCAACCTCCACCGCGAGGTCGGGCCCCTGCCCCCGGGGCTGTTCGAGGCCGCCGGCGCCGGCGCGGTGCTCGACCTGGGGCGGGGCGGGGCGGGGGGCGTGCGCTGGCGGCCACCGCGGGACGGCGACCCGGGCGCCGACCCGCCGCCGCTCCCGGCCAGGGAGCTCCTGTCGCGGCTGCGCTGGACCAGCATCGGCCCGCCCTTCGACTGGACCCGCCGCCAGTACCTGCTGGGCGCCCCGCGCCGCGAGGTGCCCCCGGGGCTCGCGGCGACCGCGGCGGAGGCCTACCGCGCGTGCCGCGCGGTGGGTAAGGCGCTCGGCTGGGGGGTCGGGCTCCCCGACGACGACCCCGGGTTCTCCCCGGACGCCGGGCTGGTGAACTACTACCGCGCGGGCGACGCGCTCATGGCGCACCGGGACGACGCCGAGGCCGACATGCGGCAGCCGATTGTGGCGCTCAGCCTCGGGTGCCCTGGGGTGTTCGTCAAGGGGGGGCTGAGCCGGGACGACGAGGGGGTGGCGGCGGTGCTGGTGCGGTCCGGGGACGCCGTGGTGCTGGACGGGGTGGCCCGGCGGGCATTCCACGGGGTGCCCCGCGTGCTGTGCGAGCGGGGGTGCCCCGAGCTGGCGGGCCCGGGGGCGGGGGGGGAGCGGGCGGCGGTGGCCGAGTACCTCCAGCGGGTCCGGGTCAGCGTGTCGCTGCGGCGGGTGGGGGGTGCTGGCGGCCCCGGGGGGGCGCTGGCTCAGGCTGGCGGGCTGACGGGCTCGGCGGGGGCGTGACGGCGGGCGCGCGGGCCGGGCCTTCCTCCCCAGGGGTGCGGAGCGGGGGGGAAACCCTCCCTGCCGGGGGACTGACGGGCTCGGCGGGTGCGTGGGGGCGGGCGCGTGGCCCGGGCCTTCATCCGAGGGGCGCCCCTCCCCAACACTGCACCCCCACGCTATACAGTCCACTGCGGTACCCATCGCTGAATCCCGGTGAGCACCCCTCCCGTCCCCAGCTCCCACGGCGCCCGGCGCCCCGGTCCCAGCGGCGCCGTCCCTCCATGACTGGTGCCACCGTTTCTGTTTTACAAAATAATACCAGGCACATCGCCGCACACCGCCGATTCCTTGCTCTGCGCCGCGGGATTGCCCTCCCGAGATTCTCGACCCTCGCCGTCTTTGGCGGGACGCCGCCTCGCGAGCATCTGCGGGCCTAGCTCGCAGCTTTCACACAGGCGCCCGCGTGTTTGCCGTTGGTGGCCTCGGAGGCGGCCTCTCGCGTCGAGATATAGCCTTGACCGTGCCGTCGGGGCTCATTTCGAGCGCGAACCGCCCCCCAGCCTCCGCCCCCTCGCCCGGGCCGGCGGGCGGGAACGAGGCCGCTTCCTCCATCTAGTTGGCGAGGATATAGCCAACCGACGCGCATAACCTGCGGCTCTCGTCGATCCACGCCCTCCGCCGGCCAGGCTCCGGCCCTCCCCCGTCCCCGTGGGCCCCCGCACGACCCTCTCACGTCCCCCCCCCGCCGCAGGCCGGAGACTGCACGGAGACGCACGCGATGGACCTCTCCAAGTTCATGGGCAACGCCGACTTCCAGAAGATGGTGGCCGAGCGCCTCGGGGACATGATGGGCGCCGACAGCGGGATGGCTCGCGAGTACTTCGAGGGCCTCCCCGAGGAGGTGAAGCAGCGCGTGGAGGTGCTGCGCGAGATCCAGGAGGAGCACGACGACCTGGAGGAGCAGTTCGAGAAGGAGCGCAAGGCGCTGGAGGCCAAGTACCGCGGGCTCATGGCGCCCCTCTACACGCGGCGGCAGGACATTGTCGACGGGAAGGAGGAGGTCGAGGGGGCCAAGGGGGACGTGAAGGGCGTGCCCGAGTTCTGGTACGTGTGCCTGCGCAACGCCCCCGAGATCGCGCAGTCCATGGGGGAGAAGGACGAGGAGATCCTCAAGCACCTCGTCAAGGTGGAGGACGAGCCCCTGAAGGACCGCGAGGGCTTCACCCTGACCTTCACCTTCGGCGAGGGCGTCTCGGAGTTCTTCGCGCCCCCCGTGCTCACCAAGACGTACCTGATGGCCGAGGAGGACGAGGAGATGCTCGAGAAGTGCGAGGCCACCGAGATTCAGTGGGTCTCCGGCAAGGACCCCACCGTCAAGCTGCTCAAGAAGAAGGGCAAGAAGGGCAAGACCCAGTTCAAGCAGGTGAGGGCCCCGCGGGCGGAACCCTGCCGTCAGAACCCGACGCACCATAAGCCCTGACTGGCCCGGTCCGTATCCAGGACCATCCTGGCCTCTTCAGTTTTGCACCGTGCGGAGAGAGATCACGGGGCGGCTTACTACCGTCCCAGGCGGCCCCTGCATCACGTACCGCGCCCCGGCCTCCTCCCCGGGACACGGTGGGGGGCAGTTGTACACTCCTCGCCGCCTCCGATCCCGGCGCCGCGGCCTCCCAACACCCCCCCCTCCCTCCCTGGGATCCCCGCAGGAGAAGTGCGAGTCGTTCTTCAACTTCTTCAACCCCCCGAAGATCCCCGAGGCCGAGGACGACATTGACGAGGACGAGATGGAGGAGCTGCAGATGACCCTCGAGGGAGACTACGACATGGGGATCCACATCCGCGACACGATCATCCCCAACGCCGTGGCCTTCTTCACGGGCGAGGCCCTCGAGGACGACGAGGACGACGAGGACGACGACGACGAGGGCCACGACGGCGGCGACAGCCACGATGACGGTGAGCCCCCCCCGCGACGCCCGCTGTTCCCCCCTCCCCCCTCCGCTCGCACCCGGTCCGCGCCGGCGCAGTGATGGTACATTTACTTAGACATGTCTGATTTAGGGGCTGGGGGAGGCTATCCACCTCCCACTTCTCCCGTGAAGACACTCAATGCATTTCCTGAGCGCCTCCGTGGACCCGTCCGCCCCTCCTGTAGACGCCCGCCCGCCCCTTGCCTGTTTTTGCGGCCTAGCCCGAGTCCGATGACGAATTAGTTCTATATACCTGGTAAGTTTCTGAGTGACTCTGTGATCGAGGAACAGATCTTCCACCTACCGAGGACTCCGCCGCCGCGCACCGCCTCCAGCCGTGCTCCTGTGACACCCGGCGTTGGGCTCGCCCAGCCCAGCCTTTTAGGGTTGCTTCCTTGCGTGAGCCCCCCCCCCCGGCACCCCCCCCTGGCGCCCTCTCTTAGCGCCGCCGCCTGGCCCAGGCCCCGCAGACGACGACGAGGACGACGAGGACGACGAGGAGGAGGGCGCTGAGGGTGCCAAGGACGGGGAGAAGCCTGCCGAGTGCAAGCAGCAGTAGACGCTTGTGCAATTTTGATGCCTCCCCAGTTATTGCCGGCTGGCTGTGCGCGTCCTGTTTGAACGACTGCAGCACCCCTGGCCTTCGGGTGCCGCCGGCAACGCGGGCTGCCGCCGGCAAGGCAATCGCCTTGCGTACGGCAGCTGGCGAGTGCCGGGGCGGCCCCAGCCCCGGGGCCCCGGGCGGCCCTCTTAGCGCTTCAGGCCACGGGCGTTCCTCAAACCGCCGAGTCGAGCAGACAAACAGGGGACACATCTAGCAGGGCGTTTGTGAGAGACGTAGGCCGGCCTGGCGCAAAGCCCCCACACCAGCGGGATCATCCCACGGGAATTTGGGAAGCCGCAGAAACGGAACAATGGGGGACATGGACATTGACCGCATCTTCCTCCAGGCGCTGGAGATCAAGTCCAAGAGCCTGAAGGACCATCCTGGCCGCAAGGCGTGGGTGAGCACCCCTACCGGCGGTAGCCCCAGCTCACGTGCCATGTTCTCCTCGACGCGCAATCACGGCACCCCTCCCGCCCTATTCGCCCGCAGAACGCCGCACCCGAGTTCTTGAGGATGACACTTCTGGAAAACAGCGAGGTCAGGGCCGTGCGGAGCATGGGATTCAAGAACCGCATCGCCCTATGCGACTCCCTCCTCGAGCAGGCCGAGCGACTGCAGGCCGAAGGTGCGTTTTCCACCGGACCGGCTCGTATTTCTTCCCATAGATCCGTTATTTGCACAGAGATCTACTCTATCGGGGCGATTTGGCGCCCGCCCTCTGCCTGGTGCCCGGGATCGGCCCGTAACGACTCGGGAGCCCCCCTCCCCACGCAGGCGAGCTGGACCGCGCCGTTTCCCGGTTCACGAACGCCGTGTCGGTATTCTTGTGGTTCGAGCGCGTCCCCGACGCGGAGGACCTCCCCCTCCGCAGCGCGACGGCGCGGCTCGCGCCCAAGCATCGGGCCACCGCCGAGCTCGCCCTGTCCGCCGCCATGGTCGGGGCCGGCCATTGCCTGCTGGCGCTGGGGGACCCGGACGGCGCCGTGTACGCCGCGGCCACGGCCGTGCGCCTGCTGAGCCGCGTCGAGGCCGACGCGGAGCCCTCGGAGCCCTCGGACGCGGCCGCCCGCCGCCCCCGCACCGGCAGCGACGCTGGCATCGAGGCCCTCCGGCGCGAGCGCAGCGAGGGGGCCGGGCCGGTGGACGTCCGGGCGCTGCTGGCCCGCGTCTCCCGGTCCGGCGTCGGCAAGTCCCGCGACCCCGCCGACCTCCGGTCCCGCGCTCTCCTCCTCCGCGCCCAGGGCAACCTCGCCCGGGCGACGGCCCGCGGCCTCCTGCGGGCCCGGGAGGACCTCCGGTGGCTGGCCCGGGGGGGGCGGGACGTGGGGGGGACGCCGCTGGCGTCGATCGAGCTCGCTCTGGAGGGCGTCGAGGAGGAGGTGCGCAGCCTGAGGGACGACGAGGCCGCCGCCGCCCGTAGGGTCCTCCGCCAGGCGCCGAGCCTCCTGTCGCGGGGTGCCGAGCCCGTGCCCGCGGGGCCCGCCCCGGGGCTCGCGGCGCACGCCGAGGGGAGCGACGAGGGCGCCGACGAGGGCGCCGACGAGGGCGCCGATGGGGACGGCGACGGGGCCGCGGGGGGGCAGGCGGGCCCGGCCCACGGCCCCCCGGACGGCGTTTCGATCGAAGGTGCCACGTCGTCGGCCCTGGGCCCGCGCACCCCGCCGCCGAGCAAGTCGGCCTCGCGGGCGGCCATGTCCCGGGACGTCTCCAAGACGTGGCAGGCCGGGCGGGGGGAGGGGGCGCGGCGGCAGTCGTCCGCGTCGGGGAGCGGCGGCGAGGGGGACCCCGGCACCCCGGGCGCCGCGTCCCGGAAGCTGGGCCGGTCCGAGAGCGACTCCACGCCCCGCCCCCACCGCAAGAGCAGCGGGCGCCTCGACCCCGTCCGCGTCCGCCCCGCCGGCCGCGTCGGCGGCTTCACCCTCAGGGGGGTCCGGGGGGACGTCCTCCGGGTGGCAAAGGAGATGGATCTCGACCTCCAGGACCCGCTCGTGCTGGCGGAGCTGGACAAGCTGAGCCGGGCGGAGCAGGAGCGGCGGAGGAAGGCGGGGGAGACGTCGGGCTCGGAAGCCGAGGGGGGGGGGAAGGGGCAGGGGGACGCGGCGGCCCCCGGGGGCAAGCGCAGGGCGAGGGTCACGGCGCGGCAGACGCAGCGGAGGCTCGAGCGCGAGCGCGGCGGCGCCAAGGTCACGCTCCCCTTCCTGGGCCCCGTGCCCGTCGGCGACGTGGCCGCGTGGGCCTTCCGGGCGGCGTCCCTCGCCCTCTCCGTGTACTTCGGGCGGCGCATCTACGCCGCCGTCGTCGGCGGGGAGCCCGTCGCGGCGGCCCTCGCGGGCGACGTCGCCGGGACGGTCCTGGGCCCTGACCTCGCCGACCTGAGCGGCGCGCTGGGCCATCACGTGCCGCTGTGACGCGCGGGCCACGGCGCCCCCGCCGCGGGCACCCCCGCGGCTGTTTCAGCTCCGCCCCCGGTGCCTGACGCCAGCGACGCCGTCGAGGCCTCGTCCGTCGCCCCCAGCGCCTTTCCGCCTGGGCCGGAAAGAAGGGGGGGTGGGGGGGACGGGAGGTGCTGGGCTGTTGAAAAGCGCGGATGACACTCTCCGGGCTCACAAACCGCGAGAATTCGGGCGGGAGGAGACAGTGACGGGGATAAAGGCCGTTCGTTACTGCACCCGCCCCATTCGAATTTCCACGCCCCGGCAAGGGCTGAAATCGTGTTTTAGGGGACCATTCCTGCGTTCCTCTGTCGATAGTCCGCAGTTACGACCTGTGTAACCCTAAAGTGGGGGGAGTCGACCTCTCCACGCACCGGTAAGCGTCGGCTCATCGGTGCCCAACAGCTGGGTCATTCAGGGGACCCGGTGCGCCGACACGCGATTTACGGGTCCCCTCTGTGCCATAAACGACGCTTCTGTCGCGATATTATCCCGCAATGGGAGTCACCACCCCCATCTCACCGCCCATCGCCCGCGCCGGGCCCCCACCACCGGGGCCACCGCGGTGGTCCAGGCCGCGCATCTCACGCCCGCCCCCCGCCCCCACCCTCGCAGGTATCGGATCCGGGGCGCTATGGCGGGTGCGGGCAGTGAATACCCGCGCGGACGGAGGGGCGGGGCCTGGGCCGCCGCGCGGGCCGTCGCGCTCGCGCTGGCCGTGCTGAGCCTGGGGGGGCTCCCCACCGCGTCGGCCGATGTGGGCTTCGCGGTGGACGAGGCGACGTGCACTGCGGGGCCCGACGCCTCCAAGTTCTTCGACACGGCGGGCCTCGAGTGCCGCAGCTGTCCGGCCGGGGCCACGCGCTCCGGCGGCGGCTACGCGTGCTCCTGCTCGGGCAACACCTTCCTCTCCCTCAACAGTGGCCTGAGCACGTCGAGCGGGCTGCTCGTCCCCACGTGCGCGGCGTGCCCCGCCGGGTCGGTGCCGTCCAGGGGGGGCGGGCGCTTCGGTCGGTGCGTCCGGTGCGACACCAGCGGCGGGGACTGGTGGTCCCCAGCCCGGGCCAACAGCTCCGGCTCGGCGTGCGAGTGCGCCGCCGGGGCCGACGCGGGCGTCGTGGTCGAGACGGACCCCTCGGGCGCGCCCCTCCTCGTGGACGGCGCGCTGGTCGCCCGCTGCGTGGCGTGCCCGTCCGCCAACGCGCTCATCGTCGGCGGCGCGTGCCAGCCCTGCGACTACCCCAAGATCGTGTCGGACGGGGCCTGCCGGTGCCCCTCGCCCGTCCCCGCGGGCACCTCCTGCTTCGACGGCACCGACCTTGCCGCGGCCGTCGCGCTGCTGGGGGCCGGCAAGTCGGACACGTCTGCCAACCAGGTGACGTTCCGGGACGTCCCGTCCGCCTCGGGCGCCGCGGCCGACGTGGTCGTCACCTCGGCCGCCGTCACCCGGGTCCTCGGCCCCGCCGCCCTCGACTGCTGGGAGAAGGCCGACCCCAAGGCCTGCAACGCCGTCGCCAACGTGTGCGTCCTCCAGGACTTCGACGCGGCGCGGGGGGCAGCCTGCGCCTTCCTGGAGAAGATCGCAGCGTCCCGCGTCGGTGCCAAGTACCACGCGGCCTCGGACTTCCCCTTCGCTTGGTCCCTGCACACTCCGTTCGTGCAGTACGAGGTCACTGAAACGGGCCTGGCGCTGGGGAACACGGACCTCATGGTCAAGATTTCGCTCAACGGCTCGGACGGGGCCGACGCGCAGGTGGCCGTGGGTGCCGCGACGTCCCGCCTCCGGTTCAAGCTCGCCACGTGGGCGCTTGACGGCACCTGGCTCGGCCTGCGGCCCCTCGGCACGCAGCTCCAGCCCTGCGGGCCCGCGTCGGCCGAGGCGTCCAGCTGGCAGCGCGTCGGGGTCAACTACGCGTGGTCCTGCGAGATCCCGACGCAGGATCTCCTGAACGCGGGGGAGGACGTCTCGGGCACCCGCTTCTACGAGCTGTTCCTCGAGGACGGCGACAAGCGCCTCTACCCCGTCCCCGTGCTCAATCGCTCCCAGAGGGACAACGGCGTCGAGGCCAACCCGGCCGGGGCGGACTACGGCGCCGACCCGGACAGGCGGAGGCTGACGCGGCGCTTTTTCGTTCTCGACACGGAGAGCGGCGTCGGCACGGCCGGGCCCAGGGAGGCCATCCGGTACGCATCGAGGGTCAAGATCTCGATTGGCACCCGGCCTGAACCCAAGGGGACGCTCCTGCCGCCCCTCCTCGAGGTCGAGTACGCGAGCCGCGACCCGTCCGTGACGGGGTCCGCGGCCCCGACGAACCCGTCCGAGTTCACGGCCGAGTGGACCGGCGACGACGGGTCCTTCTGGGAGGCGTTCGAGGTCATGCTCATCGTCTTCGTCGTTGTCGGGGGCGCCCTGACGGTGCTCCGCTTCTTCCTGTTCAACTCCCGGCGGGGCTCGGCACAGGCCGTGCTGGGCCCCAATGAGATGCTCTCGGGGCTGGCGGGGCTCGCCGACATCACGGCCAACATGCTGTTTCTCGCCTGCGCCGTCGCCGGGGCGTACTGGCTCTTCCTCTTCAAGCTGCAGACGGAGGCGTTCGCCATGCTCCCAGCCGACAGGGACGCGACCTTCTTCTACGCCGTGCTCTGCGCCGCGGCGGTGCTGAAGAGCTTCTCCGTGGCGGTGCTGGTCTTTGTCCAGTCGCAGTTCGGGGTCTCGTTCGTGGACTGGGAGAAGCCCCGCAAGGTGCTCGTCCCCGGGACGGCCAAGGAGGGCCTGGCCCCCACGTCCTGCTGGCGGACGCTCCTGATCGCCAACGAGTGGAGCGAGCTCGCGGCCGCCCGGTACTCGTGGCCCGAGGCGACGCTGTTCGTCCTCGTGCTCGCGCTGGAGGGCCTCCGCTGGACCAACGTCTCCGGCTCCACCCCCGACGCGGGCGACCTCGAGGCGCACGCCTGGGTGGTCGACAACGGGATGATGCGGGCAGGTCTCTCGACGCTCGTGTGGGCGGCCTGCGTGGCCGCGCAGTACCTGCTCCGCCTGGGGATCCTCGACCGGTTCGTCGGGAACCCCGCCTCGGCCTTCGTGGACCTGTGCTACATGGCCAACGTCTCCATGTTCCTCTTCAGCAGCGCCACCCGGCCCGAGTTTGGGTACTACGTGCACGGCCGCTCGACGATGACGTCCACGGACACGAGCCTGGAGGAGCTCCAGCTCCAGCTCAAGCGGGAGGAGGGCGCCGTGGTGGGCGGCCGCGGGCTCGTCGCCGACGCCCACGGCGAGGCGGACCGGGACTGCCAGACCTTCGAGGTCCACCTCGACGGGCAGACGGCGGCTAAGTATGCCGAGCTCGTCGCGCTGGGGGCGGCGAGCATGGCGCGGGAGGGGGGCGACGCGACGCCGGCGTACGCGGGGCTGCCGCAGATGCAGGTGGGCGTGTCGGCGGCCGAGGCGCTGCGGCAGGTCAGCTACCTGCTCCGGCGCGTCGTGGCCGACGTGACGAGCAACGCCCGGTCTGACCGGGTCCTCGCCAAGGGGTTCCTCGACCACGTGTTCCGGATGCCCCCGGCGCTGGGGGCGTCCACGATGGACTCGCGGCCGACCATGTTCGTGTACGACCACGCCCACTCGTTCATGCGGATGACCTTCTACGGCAAGGACTTCACCCTGACCATGTGGGAGCTGATCGTGTTCGTGGCCCTCGACTGGGAGCTGCGGCGCCCCGCCGTCTCGGCGGCCGTCACGTGGATCCTCGTCCGCGTGCTGTCCTTCGCCCGCCAGCAGCTGGGGCAGAGGCAGTTCAGCAAGGCCGCGCTCATCGACTCGCGCTTCCTGATCTGACCCGACGCGGGGGTGGTCGCCCTAGGATGTGAGGGGACTGAAACCACGAAACCAACCTCTCGCGGGGACTCTGGCGTGGGCGCCCCCCCCTGGGCACCCCTTGTCGCGGCGTTCCCGGGTGCCTCAAGGGGCGCCGAGCGGCCCGGCCGCGGGAACCGAACGGCCGTACCCCCGCGAACGGACGCGTCTCTAGTGCACAGAGGCCTCGCACTGCTGCCAGCGAAGGCTCTCCACCCAGACCGTCCTTGGGGGGTCCCCGTTTTCGTGAGGCCCGTTTGGAGGATGGAGGGGGGGAAGGGCGCTGTCCTCCTACTCGTCTTGTCGACGGGGATCCTACTACAGGTGCGTCCGGGCGTCGCACTGGCGCGCGTCCTGTGGCGGGCGCGCGCCGCTCCCTGCTCCGGGGCTTGGGGGTCCCCCCTCCCCGCGACCCGTTTGTGCGCGATGTCAGCGCGCCCTGACCCCCGCGCGGCGCGGATGTCCCCGAAAGTCGCTTCTTGCGTCATGCGTAGTCGGCGGGCGCCATCCAACGCCCCTCCCCACGACGCACGCGCACACGTCCGGGCCCGCGGGGCCCCACCTCCGGGAGGCCCTCGGGGAGGGCGGGCGGGGGGCGACGTGGACGCGAGTCCGGCGAGACCGACCCCCCTGTCCCCCGCAGATCCTCGGATGCGCCATCTGGGACAACTGGTGGCCCAGCCTGGTGATGATGATGTACGTGCTGGTGCCGATGCCCTACATGTTCTTCAGCGGGCGGTCGGCGGTGAGCAGCGGGCTGTCCGAGGGGTGGAAGGACACGGGGCGCTTCATCACGGGCTTCGCGGCCGTCGTGTCGTTCGCCGTGCCGGGCATCCTGTACCACGCCCGCGTCATCCGGACGGGCGCCTTCGTCATGGAGGTCTTCGCCTCGGCGCTGGTCCTCGCGGCGGGGCTGTACTACGACTACCTTGCCGGCCAGGCGTGGTAGTTGGGCGGTCTGACGTTTCAACCCCGGCGACGTTCCAGGCGGCGGGGGCGGGCTAGGGGCAGCCTCCCCGCGTCACCCGTCCCTGCCGAACGCGTCCTTGTTCTCCCGGGCGATGTCGGAGAGCACCGAGCCGCCCCACTTGGCCACCAGGTGGGCCCCGAGGACCCCGAGCTTGTCGACGAGCTCGGACGGGTCGGCCCGGGCGCCCCCGAACGCCTCCCGGTCGGCACTCCCGCGCCCGCCGTCCCCGCGGCCCCGCGCCAGCGCGTCCAGGGCCTCGTGGGACTTTTCCGCCCCGGCCCGCCCGCCCTGGGCCAGCCGCTCCACCAGGACGCTGGAGAAGAAGTCCAGCGTCCCCGGCGCCGCGTTCTCGATCGACAGCATCATCCCCAGCACCTCGTCGTACCACGTCAGCACCCCGCCCAGCTCGGGGTTCGCCCGCACCACGCTCGCCGCAGCGTACTGCATGGCCGCAAACACCGGCCCCGCCGCGCCCGGTAGGGGCTCCGAGCCGTGGATCACGTCGAGGAGGCGGCGGACGTTCTCGTCCTCGTCGGGCCCGGCCTCGTCGTCCCGGCTCGCGGCCGCTCGGCTGACACGGGAGCCCTCCCCGAAGAAGGACTCGGCGAAGGGGTCGTGCGCCGGCATGGATTCCTGCCGCGCCAGGCCGGCCCCGCGGGCCTCTGCGAGGGTCACGGGCTGCACCTGCGCCGAGGCGCCCGGCAGGGACCAGTCCCAGTTGGTCGCCGCGTGCCCCCCCGCCACGGCGTACTCCTCCGGCGCGGCCCGCTCCGCCTCCCGGTAGAGCCATTCGCGCGTGTCGGCGACGGCCGACGGGAAGGCGGCGGGGCACTGGGCCTGGGCGACGAAGCGGTGCCGGAGGAGCTCGTCGGCCGTGGGCCGCTGGTCCGGGTCCTTCTGGAGGCACTGTGCCACGAAGTCCTTGAGCGCGTCGCTGAACCGCCCCTCCAGCCGCGGCGCGGCCTCGTTGACGATCCGCTGGACCGCCAGGAACAGGTCCCCCTTGTTCTGGTGGGGGGCGTGCCCGACGGCGAGCTCGTACGCCGTGATGCCCAGGGACCACACGTCCGCCTGCTTGGTGTACCCGTCCGTGCGCCCCGACAGGATGACCTCGGGCGCCATCCAGAAGGGCGTCCCCGCAGCCGTCCTCATCCGGTCCTGGATATGGTCACTGATCAAACGCGAGGCGGAGAAGTCGGTCAGGCGCACATCGCCGTTGACGGCCGCGAGGACGTTGGCGGCCTTGACGTCCCGGTGCACGATCCCGGACCGGTGGAGGTAGACCAGCCCCCGCAGCACCTCGGCCACGACGTAGGCGATCGCCGGCTCGTCCAGGCGCCGGCGCGAGAGCATGTCCCTTGCCGAGCACGCCATGAGCTGCATCACCACGTTGAGCTGGGAGGTGCCCGGGGTCAAGAACGAGCTGGAGTACTCCACCACCTGCGGGCACCGCACCCGCGTCAGGGCGTCCACCTCCCGCGTGACCACGTCGAGCGTGTCCTCCACGTCCTCAAGGTCGATGACCTTGATGGCCACGTCCTGGCCAGTCTCCGTGTCGACGGCCTTGTAGACGCGGCCGAGGACGCCGGAGCCCACGACGAACTGCTTATGATACCGCCGGTGCATCGCGTGCCGTCAGCTGCGGGGCGGGCCGGAGTCCGGCGGCGGTGGGGGGGACGAGGGGCGCTCAGGGGCTGGCCTGGACGGGCGAGGGCGCCGCGGAGTGCCGGCCAGACGTGTCACCCGCGTTGAGGCTCTTGTGGCTGTTGGAAGAGTTGGCGAGAATGTCGGTCTTGCTGGGCAGCTGCGGCGACGCGAGGATGGCGGTGGCGGGGGGTGATCCCGAATCTCTGCCGTTTCACAGGGTGGGGGCACTTGCCGGGGCCCGCGCAAGCGAGACGCACCGCAACACAACGTCGCTCCGAAAATATTTGGAAAATACGAGCTATTCGCGGCGGATTAATGGAAGACAATGTCGAATGCGCACTTCGGGAGGGCGGGGAGGGGCTGAAAGCATTAACGTCCACCTCACCTTGAGGGGGGCTCGGCGGTTGTCGGGGACGGGGAGGACGGCGGCAGGCTCGTCGAGCTTGTTGGCGGCCTTCCTCCTGCAAAAACGGGACGTAGAGGGGGTTCAGATGGTGATCTCCTCCCATGGGAGGCGGGGGAGGTCTCGAGCGTGCCCGCGAGGCACTCCCTGAGGCCCGCCACGTGGGCGCGGTTGCCATCGACGACCCGGGGGATCTATCGATCCTCACCGGTAGGAGGCAGAAAACTCTTTCCACTGGTGCCTCTCGTCCTCGCCCAGGGTCTTAATGGGCTGCTTCGACATGACGAGGATCGGTTAGGATCGGCAAGCTTCCCTCAGGTCTGGGAACGCAGGCTAGTGCTCTCGGGGGCAACGCGCGGGAAACAATGTCGCGGAGGTGAAGGGTAGGGGCAGACGCAGTAGCGTGAATGCAGCGCGCGATGGCGCGCGCACGTGCCCTCGCAGAGCTGAGTCGGTCTCCCCGTGGGTCAGCCCGGCGGCGGGCGGGCGTCCCGGCACCCTGATGTGGCACCTCGAGGTCGCACGCCAAGCCCCCGCTCTACCCCGCCCTCCCTTGCGGACCCCCGCGGGCGATTAAGACCCAGAAACCAGCTACACGCCGATAGGGATGGCCGCATCCAAGTATATGCTCACGAAGCTCGAGGGCGAGGAACATAAGCGACTGCCTGGCGATCTCGAGGGGAAGGACTTCCTTATCGACTCCCTCAAGAACTGCACCGTCTATATCCTCGACCACACCGCGCAGATCCAGGTGAGCTACGCTGCCAGAGGCTCCGGGGTGCTCGATCCCGCGCCCTGCCTTGGGTTGACCCAGGCGCCCCGAGGCCCGCGACCTAATGCTGCCCCTGTCACCGCCGCGACTGCAATCGGAGGCCGCCGCGACGCCCGCACGAAGAATTCATGACGAAGTGACCTTCCCGACACCCGCGATACCCCGAGGCCCGCTCGTCTGTGGGAGACCGCGGCCACGCTCAAAACGTGGGTCCTCCAAAACGCTCCCCGCGCCCTCCCGCAGGTGGACGACTGCGAGGACTGCACCATTGTCATCGGCCCCGTCGCTGGCTCGGCCTTCTTCCGCGACTGCAAGAATTGCACTGTCCACATTGCGTCCCAGCAGCTCCGCACTCGCGACTGCCAGGTGGGCCCAGCGAACCCACTCGACACGGGACTGCCGCGCGCACGACGCGCGAGGCCCTCGCCCCCCCCCCCCCCCCCCCACCCCCCCATCCCCCCCCCGCTTCCCCCCCTCCCCCGCGTCGCGGGCCCCGGCGGCCCCCCGCCCCCCGCCCACACG
>Ga0181582_10001522_pt1 | contig 18126 bp, 12 predicted proteins | sample 071ome_32_FD_132438 | JGI IMG/M metagenome (GOLD analysis project Ga0181582, IMG submission 132438) | Coastal salt marsh microbial communities from the Groves Creek Marsh, Skidaway Island, Georgia - 071405AT metaG (megahit assembly) | ecosystem: Environmental > Aquatic > Marine > Intertidal...
CAACTCAGCGCCGTCACGCGCGCCGCCCCCCCCCGCGCGTCCGCGCGCTCGTCCCCACCCCCCGTTCCGACCTCGCTCGACGTCTCCATCGTCAACGATCCTCGTCCCGACGCCGGCGCATCCACCGCATCCCATGCGTCCTCGCGCATCGACGCCGGCGGTCGATGCACCTCACCCATCCATCCGATGAGCCGCGGTTCATCTTCCATCGTCGACGCCACCGCGCGCGCACCGCGCGTCCACGCGACGCACGCGCACGCGACGAACACCACGAACACCGCGCGCATCGTTCGCGGCGCGTCTCCACGCGTGCGCGCGCACGACGACGCGCACAATGACGCACGCGGACGCATCCGCGCGCATCCATGCGTCGCGCATGCGTCGCGCATGCGTCGCCGTGACGCGCGTCACACGCGGTCTCGGTCGCGTCGACGTCGCATGGGATGCGCCGCGTCGACGTCCAACGTCGTGCGCGACGTCGCGGCGTCGGACGAGGCGACGGCGTCGGTGCAAGAAGACGCGCGGGAAGAGGCGACGCGCGATGGGTGCGTGGGAGCGGGCGATGATTCGGGGACGGGGGCGGCGCGCGCGTTTGCGGTGCGGTATGAGATGGGAGAGATGATCTCGAGGGGTGGATTCAGCGTGGTGCGCGCCGCGATGGAGCGATCGACGGGGCGAAAGCGGGCGGTGAAGGTGATTCGCGTGCGCGCGGAGGCGTCGAGCGCGGAGGCGTCGAGCGAGAGCGAGACGTCGAGCGGAGAAGAGGACGATGAGGAGGACGATGAGGAGGAAGAGGAAGAGGAAGAGGAAGAGGAAGAGGAAGATGCGGAGTCGGTGAGCTCGAAGAACGTGATGAACCAACTGAAGAAGAGCATGCTGTTGAAGGAAGCGCAAATGGAATACGAGCTCGCTCGCGAGGCGCGGCATCCAAACGTCGTCCAAGCGTGCGACTTTTATTACGATCCACCGAGCGCGTTCGTCGTTATGGAGATGTTGGAGGGTGAAGAGTTATTAGAGACACTCCTCGCACGAGACCAGTACGAAGAGGACGAGGCGAGGGTGCTTATGGGTCAAATATTGCGAGCGTTGCAAGCGTGCCACGCCAAGCATATCCTGCACAGAGACGTGAAGTTGGAAAACATGTGTTTCGCGAAGAAGGACGACATCGACTCGCTTCGTTTGACAGACTTTGGGCTTGCGAAGCGTTTGGCTCATGCGAGAAATAAATGCAAGGATAACTGTGGTACTTCATCGTATGTTGCACCAGAAATTTTACTCAGCCAGCCGTACAATGCCGCTGTCGATGTGTGGTCTGCGGGGGTCATGCTCTACCTGCTATTGAGTGGCGAGCTCCCATTTTATGTGGATGATGAGAATGATGAGGAACTTTTGTTTACAAAAATCAGTCTTCGAAGCATCGCACCTATGTCCTGCGATGTCTCAGATGATGCGTTGGATCTCATCGATAGACTGCTCATCATTGAGCCAGCAAAACGTCTCACGGCCGAGGAGGCTCTTTTGCATCCATGGTTTAATGGATCTGACGCCTTGGATCGTGATGAACTAGGACGCTTTCGTTTGGCCAGATACATCAATAAGCAACCGAAAGGGACGTTTCGAGAGCGCACGTTTGCAAAAGGAGAGTTCATGTGTCGAAGAGGTGATCGAGCTCGTGAGATCTATGTGATAAAGTCCGGAGCGTGCGAAGAGCTCATCGACGCCTTCAGTCGAGAGATCAGCGTAAGAAAGTACTGCATCAATGAGTGCGTTGGTGATCGAGGGCTATATATCCCAGCTGGAGTGATTGAGATGCCCGAAGAAGATGAAGATGAGGTGGAAAGTGCTGCGACGACAAACTTTATTAAGTTCGCGCGACTTGTATTTGCTTTGCTCAGGGTCAAGAACACTTGGCTTGGCGGCCGGCGCCAAGTAAGCATCAAGGCGCTGGTTGAGACGACCGTGACGATCATTACGAGCTCGCAGCTCCGTAGAATAGTCGAAGAGGATTACGGTGTGTACGACGAATTGATTTCCCGTCGCGCAAATCGAGCTTCTCTAATTACTTAGAATTTTCTAGAATAAACTAACCGAGATCTACAATTAGACGGTCTAACCGCTCCTTCGTAAGGTTCTTCTCTCGAACTCTCCCGTCAACATGCCGCATGCGGCAGAAACATCATCTCCTCGTGTACGTCGAATCGTGTGAGAAATGCCTTCCAGAGCCGCACAAAATCGATGAACGACATTTCCTGAAGGCTTTTCATGATCCACGCCATCAATTTTATTCCAAGGAATGATATTCACGTGCGCTCCCGCGCCAAATTTACGTTTGAGCATGCGACTGAGCCTTTGAGCCTGCGATGGCGAATCGTTCACACCAGCCAACAGTGTATACTCAAAAGTGACTCGTCTCCCAGTCTCCTTAAAATACGCCTTCGCGTCGTCCAGTAACTCCTCAAACGGATAGTGTCTGGCCGAAGGGACAATTTTCATCCTAGTTTCCTGGTCGGGCGCGTGAAGGGAAATGGCCACCGTCGCTTGCAACTTTTCCCGGGCGAGAAGTCGCAAGGAATTCGGGATCCCAACGGTGCTCACCGTTATGTGCCGTCCACCTATTCCGATATCTTCGTTCATGCAGCGAATCGCTCTCACTACAGATTTCATATTCAGCATCGGCTCCCCCATGCCCATGAAAACGACATCAGTGACTCGCTTTCCATACAAATCTTCGAGTTCAAGCACCTGAGAAGCGATTTCGGCAGGCGTCAAGTTCCTCTTGAAACCCTGTAACCCGGTGGCGCAGAACGAGCACCGCATGGCACACCCCACCTGACTAGACACACACGCCGTAAGACGATTCTTATCCCACCCGACGACGCTCTGAAAGAGCTCCCCGACCCCGTCCGCTCCCACCGCCGCGCCCGTCTCGGCGTAGCAGCTCGCGTCCGGAATGCCAACCGCCTCAACGATTTCCCCCTCACCCACCGCCAGCGACACCTTTCCGGTGCCATCTCGAGAGAGCACACCCTTCACGACGTCCAATCTTCCCGCCTCCCATCCAGCGCTCTCCACGCGAGCGCGCAATTCCGCGGGAATCAAATCAAAGTCCCGCACGCGACGCGCTCGCCTCTTGCCGTACAGGTGCTCGGAAATCTGCTTCGCCCGGTACGCCGGCGCCGCGAGCTCCGTCGCGACGAGCGTGCGAATCACGCTCGACGCGCTCGCGATGAGCGCGCGCGTCGGGCGCGACATGGCGTCGAACGCGAGCGACTGACGCGCGGTGCGATGACGCGGGGACGCGCGGGCGCTTTTTGACTCGGCGCGCGCGAGTTGGCGACGCGCGAGAGAGAGACGCGCGACGGTGGAGTCGATGACGGCGGCGACGACGACGAAATCGACGTACGTGTCGCCGTTTGCGGCGGCGCGCGCGCGGGCGACGGGCTCGGAGGGCGCGGCGAAGGCGACCGAGGCGGCGGCGGCGACGACGACGACGGCGACGACGACGACGGCGACCGAAGGAGACGCGGGCGGGGTGAAGGGTAAGTCGACCGAGCTCAAGGCAGGGACGACCGCGGCCGAGACGGCGACGACGAAGAAGACGGCGGAGGGAGAGGGTGACGCCGGTACAAAGGCAAAGGCGACGACCGAGCCGAAGGCGACGGCGACCGAGCCGAAGGCGATGAACGAGCTCAAGGGAACGGCAGGAGCAAAGGCAAAGGCAGGAGGAGATGCCCACGCGAAGAATAAAAAGAAGCGCCCCGCCGGCGCGTTCAAGAAAACTCCTGAGAACGCGCAGAACGCGAAGAAGAAGCAGAAGCAAGCAAACGGTGGCGCTACTAAGATCGTCTCAAGTAAGGACTGGTTATGCGCGAGCTGCCAGTTTGATAACTATTCTAAAAACAAGTTTTGTCGTCGCTGTAAAACACCGCGGCCAGTAGGACAGAAATCGAGCCGAAATCTTGCGGAGGAGTACCTGCAGGCATGGGCCATCATGGAGAAGGAGGTCGTCGAGGAAGTTCATCATGACTTTCTTCTTCGACAAATGGGAATCCGTAACGACCTTCGGGACACTTTCTTTGAGTTCTTCGTTCAGTATTGCGCGTCCATGGTGGGTCGAAGACGAAACAAGTTGCTGAAAGGGGCCAGGAAGGCGCGCAATCGCATTGACCAAGTTCTCGAAGCTCTTCAAAATAAGAGTGACGGTGAAAGTGACAGCGAAAGCGACAGCGAAAGCGACAGCGCGAGCGAAAGCGATGATAAACCGAAAGATAGACAGCCAGCGGCCCCGGAGAATGAACATAAACCCGATAATGTGGGCGCAGCGCCAGCAGCTGAAGTTAAACCCGCACCGAAGCGTACGAAACGGGGCAGTAGAGGAAGTCGGGGAAGCGGCGGTGGAGTCAAGGGTGCTCCAAAATCGCACGTTTGACAATGTTCGGTAGCTCGTTCGAATGAATTGTAAGTTACAGCATTCCTATCTAGTATCTAAGTGCAGTTAAGTCGATGCTTCCCCTTGGCGTTGACATTGGCGACTTTGAAGGAGACTTGGACGACAGCAGAATTTCAGCGCGTTGCCTCGCTCGCTTACAACTCATCAAGAGTTCACTGAGAGGCGTCTCGACAAGCACAGGTGTATGCATGGGCGTGAGAGGTGTACTCGGATGGTCTACCGATAGAGATAGACGCGCAACCGCAGGCTCGGGAGTCGATGTCTTCAATCTCAAATTTTCTTCGTGAAGAACATTCACGAGACACTCCAATTGCATTATTCTCTCCTTGGCCTCGTCTAGTTCTCTCTTGAGTTTTATTTCTGCGGCTGTAGACTTCTCAAAGTTGATGACTACTCGGTTTCTGATGCTTCTTGCTCGACTAGCATACTTCAGTGTGTTCAGAGTCTCATCAGCGTTGATGTCCGCCGGCGACACGCAAGCGAACATCACCGTTCGGCTGTTACCTCCTAATGAATCTTGAAGCAATCTTGTCAACTTCGAATCTCTGTATGGTACGTGCCCCCAATCACGTCTGTTCACATCCGTCAGCGCAGCGATGCAATTTGACAACGCAAGAAGACCCATATTTATTTGTACACCCTCTTGGAACCTATCTCCTCTACTTTCGTTGACAGTCACGCGCTCCGAACCCGCAAGATCGACCAAGTGAAGTTTCGCATAGGTCGCCTTAGCGTCGCCAGCTTTACTCTCTATGTTGAATGTGAGAACTGCATGCGAACGGCTTGAACGAACATTCACAGTGCTCTCTGCGGTGGCTCTCCGACGAATGCCTTCGTTTAACAAGGCCACACAACCATTCACATCGGTTACTTGAACCATGCGAGCTCCATTGAGGTAAACTCCGCCCTCGCTCTCTCGTATAGTCAAGGATGTCGAGGGCTCGTCGCTACCATCGACAAGCAAATCTCGAATGTTATCCTTGTAAATTTCTATGAATGACGCCATAACTTTCACGTTTACCTCGCGCGCTAACGCATCGTTCACCTTTTCGAATAGCGTATCGAACACCCGCCGCGCCATGCCGGGACTGTCGCCACCCATGCCCATGGTGTGCGTCTTTCCCGAGCCCGTCTGCCCGTACGCGAGAACGCTGCCGTTCAGACCCCCCATCGTGCCCTCGACGATTTCTCTCACGTTCACGTCGTACGTTCGCTTGAGTTCATCCTCACTCCCACGCACGACGCCGTCGTACGTGAACTGTCGACCGCTCCGAGTCACCACGCTGTCGTCGCTGCACGTCAACGCCTCCGTCGACCCCGCGTCTCGCTCCCTCTCTATGAGCGGCCGAATCACCGCCACCACCCGCACGCAATCGTTGAGCCCTACCGTGGATGAGCTTCGTCCGCTCGGCGAGCTCGAGCGCTGCGATCGCTCGTCCCACGTCCCCGGAGCGCCGTTCGCGAAGCTGCCGTTTCGCTCGCCGTTCCACGATCCGCGTCTACCGCGCGACGTTTGCGGAGAGCGAGGCGCCACCGCGGGATTCGAGCGAGCGAACGCGCTCGGTGCTCGATCACTCTCGTCATCGTCATCGTCCTCCGCGTCCACGGGCATTCGACCGACGCGCGAGGGAGTGATGGGCGCGGACGCGCTGGCGCGCGGCTCGCGCGGGCGGGGCGAAAACGTATCGTGGACAGTCGTATTGTACAAGGACGCCGCGTTTTCGGCGGCGAAATGGAAGCGAGGATAGAATTATCGTCGTCGCGACGTTACGATTCTCACTCTCCAGCCTCGCGTCGCTTCCGTTCCTCTTCCTCGCGCTGCTGCGCGAGCACCGCCGCGGGATCGTGTAAATCAAAGTTCTTCCTCGCGTCCTTCAACTTGGCGTTCATCTCCAGCAGCTCGTCCACGCGCGCGAATTTCTTCCGATCATTCCGAATGACGTACAGTAAATCTTCCGTCTGCATTCGACCTCGTCGCTCCGCCACCTCCATCGCTCGGTGCGCGACATTCGTGAGATAGTCCACGAGCAGGTCCTCCATGAGTTCGATCGATGCCGGATCCGGTTCCTTGGCGTCACCGAATCCGTACATCATGTACGCGAGATCTTTCGCGAACGCACCGCGTCGTCGCACGAACGCTTCACCGTCGTCCTCGGCCGCACCGTCGTCACCCGGCGCGAGCTCACCGTCCCGAGGCGCCGTGGACGCGACGCCGAGACCGCGCGCGGGCGTCGCGCTCGGCGCTCGCGCGGCCACGGCGGCGGCGTCGGCGGTGGATACGACCACGCCCTGTCGCGCATCTCGCTCGGGGACGACGATCGCGAAGCTCATCGCGGGCGAACGCGCGACGAATGACGATCGTCGCGCGCGGCGCGTCGGGGCGTCGGGGCGCGCGCGACCGAAGTGCGCGACGCGCGTCTCGAGTCTCGAGACGAGGACGAAGACACACGAAGAGCATCGCGTGAGCATCGCGACGTGAACGCGCGCGGACGGTGATCGAGGCGCGATGCGGGACGACGGCGCGATGACGGCGCGGACGGCGGCGGCGGACGAGAGCGACGCGCTCGCGGGCGTCTCGTCGACGTTTGGACGTCGAGAGATGCGAGAGAACGACGTGGTGCTGCTGGAAATAAATGGTGGCGAACGAGCGTCGTTTGTGACGCTGAAAATGGGGAAGAACGTGGACATCGGGAAGCGACGGAGCACGCCGGCGGAGACGTTCCTGGGCGCGCCGTTCGGCTCCATGTACGAGGCGAGGCACAACACGGGAGAGGTGGAGCGGATCGGCTGCACGACGGAGACGGTGAACGAGGAAACGGATGAGGATGAGGCGTTTGCGGCTCCGGTAGCGGACGAGCGCTCGAATAAGCACGTGCCAAACAAACCCATGGGTGCGCAGACACTGAGCGACGTTGAAATTGCGGCTCTAAAGAAGGAGTTCACTGGAGAGGAAATGGTTGAAATTATCGCGGCCTATAGCAAGACTTTCGAGGATAAGACGGCGTTCGCGCAGGAGAAGTACAAGGCACGGAAGATGAAGAAGCACATGACGAGAATTCTTGCTCGATTCCCGACGCCCCGGGTGGTGTGTGAGCAGTACTTTTATGAAAATCCGCACAAGACGTCGTACATGCGCTTCGACTCGCTGTCGATGCTTCTCAACATGGCCAATGTCGGCGCGCACGGGCAAACTTTAGTGCTCGAGACGTGTGGTGGTCTGGTCCTGGGCGCCGTCGCCCATCGCATGGGAGGCTTCGGTCGCATTTGTAACGGCTTCATCGGCTCCAGTCCGGTGGCGATAGACGTGTTGTTCAACATGAATCTGGAAGCTGCGCACTTGGAGTGCGCGCGACACGCATCCCTTTCGAAGCTCATCGAGATTGGACGAAATGCCGGGAATGAGAATGTAAACGAGTCAGCCGAGGCCGATGAGCCGTCAACGACGGAAAAGAAGGAACCACGCTCGTTCATGAAAATGAAGTTCGCCGCGGATGAAGACATGTCTCATTTCAGTCGGTACGGATTCAGTTCACTCATCATCGCCTCTCTATCCATCGAGCCCAAGGCCGTGATTGAACAGATATTACCCTTGTGCGCACCCTCGGCGTCTTTCGCGGTGTGGTTCAACGCCTCTCAACCTTTGGCTGAGGCGTTTTACTTCCTTCGCAGCTCCGGTCTGGCTGTCAACCTCTCCCTCATAGAGCCCTTTTTGCGATCGCAGCAAGTCTTACCGGGTCGCACGCATCCAGTGATGACGACTGACGCAGGATCCGGCGGATGGATTCTAAGCGGCACGTACATCGGCGTCGATGCCTCGTCAAATAAGAAACTCAAGGTCGCGTGCGAATAGCCTCTTAGCTTAGCCGAGTAAACAGCGATTCATCTCATAAGCTCGCGCGCGACAAATCGCAGCGGATGACCCGCGCTCTACGGAACAGCGAGGTACTGAAGGATCTTCCTGGTTCCTCCGCCGCGGGCGGCGGCGTCGTGCGTGTTCGCGCCGAGTGGAAATCAACTCCCTCTGCACGAAAAGTCGTTGAGCTTTGGCCCGTCGAAAAGCGGCCAGGCGAAGAGGACGGGAAAACCGACGCAGATGTCGAGAGCGACTGGTGGGCAGTGACCGTGCGTGTATACGACGATGTCGGGGAGCACTTGTGCGATTTAGCAATGAGCGAGGACAACACGGTCGCTGCGCTCAAGACCAGACTGCTCTCCATGTACCCAGAACGATCGTCTTCGACGCCGATGGATTACGACGACGCAGCACTCGATGAGCGACTAGCGAAGATAAAGAAGATGCCTCCGCCTCCAAGAAGCGATGGATCGGACGCGAGCTCGATAGAAGAGACTCTGTTCAAGCTGAGCAGAAATGGGAGTGAAACAGGAGCAGAAACATTTGGTTTTCACAACGTTTTGGGTATTGTTCGAGACATCGTAGCTCCTGTTGTTTCAGAAAGTTCTTCCTCGTCGTCATCGGGGGAGGAAGACGACGATCGTTTCGATGATGGCGGTGAAATTCTGAAGCTTGATGTCGTATTTGATGACGAAGAGAACGAAGACGAAGAAGACAGCACGCTCTCTGGAACATTATTTGGAGGATCATACTCACAAGTTTTGATCAGTTACCTACCGACGGATATGCAGAGGTCATTTGAGCGGAAACTCATCGTTTTTCAAAATGTTCTCGAGATGTATTTGCCTGCCGTTGCTTCTTGGAGTCCATCCGCTCACCTGGTTTTTGCCATCACTGTCGCTGCAGTCTTGGTGGAGCTTCTGGGTTTTGCGTTGTGGGCCACGATTGCGGTTTCGATATGCTATGCTCGCGCGCGAAGTGAGGAAGATTTGCGGAGAAAAGCAGAGAAACGAAACTTAAGACTTCATACAAAAATGCAGCAAATAAAGAGCGAGTTTGAGCGAATGAAATACATTGCGGAGCAAGTTTCAAGCGGACGAGACATGCGCACGCTAAACACGTTCACGAAATCGGTAGATTTGGCTTGGGCAAATGCAATCATGGCGGCAACATATACCGGTTTTCTGCGCGATTGGCTAGAGCAAAAGGTTGAGAAAACCGTCTCAGAGCGTTTAGCGGCACAAATGCCTCTGGTTTTTGATTCGTGCTCAGTCGTAGATTTCAAGCTGAGCGAACTTCCACCGATGGCAACAGCCATTCGAGTCATAAAGAGTCAACAACTTCCTGATGGAAACGTAGTTCTTGAGCTGGCTATCTCAGCGACGAGAACTGAACTTGGATTTGGTATCAAGGCTAAACTCAAGTTGGGAATCCCGTTGGAAATTGACGTGAAGTTCAAGGCAGAGAAACTTGAAGTACGAATTTCAGTGGTTTATATGAAGACAGCTCCTTTCGCCAAGACGGTGAGATTGTCTCTTGCAGACGTGCCCCAGACATCTTTGAACATTAATCACAACGGAGTAGACATAGAAAAGCTTCCAGGAGTTGACCTGTGGATTCGCACTGCGATCGAGAAGCTCACGGTCACCCGACTTTTGGAACCGAACGCTATTATCTATCACTGCGATTTGCACTGGCGCAAGCACCAGGCGCGAAGGGAGAACGGCGCAAGCAACGCTACTACTGTGCAATAAAAATACAGTCTCATCTAGTTAATGTCACGCAGCGAACATCCACCACACAATGAAACAGAAAACTACCGTGAAGAACATGCCACCATATACTAATATCGCGTCCAATCGCTGCCTTCTATCGATAACCCTCAGCAAACTCGTCGAAACTCCCATTTTGTCAAGCAAACTGAACATCTTGCGCTTAACATTTCGTAAGGTGGCGCTTTGTTCACCGAGACTACCAAGAACGCTCGCGCCCTGCTCCAGCAACTCGTCTACCATCGAGTTCGATCGACGTACTGAGTTCCTTGCACCAGATTCCGCGTCGTATTCGCCCACGAGCGATCGAAAACCGGAGTCCTCGTTCACTCTTCGCAACAAATCCTCGCGTTCCTTTTGTTCGTTTAACCGTCTCTCCTCGCGCACGCCAAATCTCTGCAGCGACATCTCCAAATGGTCCGTCTCCTCGATGACGTGTTCTACTTTTCTCTGTTCGCATTTTCCATGCCATCGGCCGTCGTCAGTCTCCGTCTCCCACCTCTCGAGCGTTCGCGAGGGGCACCAAGCGACGCGCGCGCGGGACGCGCGTTTCCCCCCCCTCCACGCGCTCTCATCCGCTCGTCGCTCGTCGCACCTTCCACGTGTCGCTCTTCGAAATCGACGCCGTCATCGCCATCGCTCGCCACTGTCGCTCCATCTCGCTCGTGATTCGTCGCAGTTCGCTCACGCGGTTTCTCATCTCTCGCGCGAGCGACTCGCTGCGCGGCGCGTTCGCGCCCGCGCGCTCGTCCCGCTCCAGCCTGTCCACGCCCTCCGCGACGTCGAAGCACAGACGTCGAGAGACGGCGTATAAATCGTCCAGGCTCGCCATGACGATCGACGCGTCCGACGACGCGTCCGCGTCTGGAGCGCGCGTTCACGATGCGCACGCGCACCGGGACGCGGCGTCACACGACGCCTCGCGCGCGCCGTCGCTCGAACGCGCCGCGTCCAGGCTCGGTCGAGGTCGAGTCCGTACTTGGCGCGCTCGTGAACGTCTCCGCACCGCGCAGAGAACGCGCGCATCATGGGATTTAACGTCGCGCCGTCCCAGCGCGAGGATTTGATCGCTCGCGTCGATGCGTCGCTGAGTGCGATCGGTTTTCACGCCCATGGCTCGCGCGCGCTGAGCGCGAGGGAGAAAGCGGAAGAAATTGAGCGTCGGGCGTTCAGCGCGGCCGAGGTGAGCTCGAGCACGACGAGCGGGGACCGCCCACTGATCGAAGTCATGCGACTGTACGTGAAAAAGGCGGCTGAGCTCGTGCGAGAAGCGGTGGAATCCGGAGCCGATCTCGCGAGCGATGCGGCGGATATGGACGTGGATGTGGGCGGTGATGAATTCGACGTCGCGAAAACGAGCAAAGATCGCGAATTTTACACCCAATCTCGCGCTGAGGAGGTGCTCGCGCCGCTTCTGCGCAAGGGAGCGACGTATTCCAAAGTTCGGCTGAGCACGAAGAGTTTCGGAATTGACGCCGCAAAGGTGGCGGCTCGGGCGTTCGCCAACCTCGCTGACACGCTGAAGGAAGTGGACCTCAGCGATACCATTGCGGGACGTCCAGAAATCGAGGCTCTGAAGGCGATGGAAATTTTCAGTGAGGGCTTGATGTCAGCGAAACTCACGTCTGTGGATTTGAGTGACAACGCTTTCGGGGAAAAGGGTGTCCGGGCGTGCACCAAGCTGCTTCAAGGGCAAACGGAGTTGACATCGATTGCATTTTTGAATAATGGGATCTCCGAGCAGGCGGCGCGTGCGATTCTTGAATTGCTTGCGTGTCCAGAGAAGCTCACTCGATTCCACTTGGACAAGAACATGACGGGCAACGATGGGACCGTGCATATCGCCGCCATACTCGCGAAGGCTAAGGGCATGAAGGATTTTAAGATGGCTGGATCTCGTTTCTTCTCCGAAGGCGCTATCATGCTCGCTGAGGCTCTCGCCCAGGGTAACTCTTTGGAGCGACTTGACTTGAACGATAACAACGTTAACGAGGAAGGTGCAGAGGCGCTCGTTAAGGTACTCCCGAAGCATCCCAACCTGCACTTCTTGAACCTCGAGGCGACAGCTCTTGGTCCGGATATGGGAGGGACGCTCCTTTCGGCTGTGGCCAAGGGCTGCCCGAAGCTCGAAGTCCTCCATGTGAGTAGCAATGACTTCGAAGCCGACGGCGCTGAAGGCGTCGCAAAAGCAATCGCACAGATGAAGAACCTGAAGGTCTTGACTATCGGCGACAATATGCTTGGTAACGATGGTTTCGCACAAGTGTGCGTCGCGTTGCAACACTCCAACGCGCCGTTGGTGCGACTCGATGCAAGCTGCAACGAGTTGTCGAGGTTGGGTGCAGTCGCAGCCGCAAAACTCGCCGCAAGTAAGCCTGGATTTGAATATCTCAACCTTGACGGGAACTCTATTCCCGAAGAAGCGGTCGAAGAAGTTCGAGCGATTCTTTCTGCGGCGGGGATTGAGCACGCACTCGCGCCGATGGAGGACAACGACCCCGATGGTGATGTGTCAGATGGAGAGGGTGGAGATGCTGACTCTGCTGATCTGCTTTCGATGCTCGCGTCGCGATGGAAAATCGGCGCGTAAATTTGTCATTTCAATCATACAAGATTCATTGAACCCTCCGTGCGCCGACGCCTACGCAGCCACCGCGGTCTCCATGCTATCCAGCAACGCGTTGGGAATCATGAGAACTGGCACGTGAGCGTGTTGAAGCAGATATAGTGCGGTGCTTCCCACAACAGATCTCACAAGATCATGTCGCTTTCTCCCTATTACGAGTAGATCAAGTGAGTTTTTCATTTCTACGTTCACGTGATCGATCAGCTTGTCTCGCACGTCTCCCGAAAAGTCTAGCAAAATGCTATCAATCTGCTGCTGGTCATCTAAGAAATTTTTCAGCTCCTCCCGGACGCTTTCTGTGTCTTGCGAGACTCGAGCGAGCGTGCGCGCGTCATCATCAGAGGCGCAATGAATGATCTGCACAACATCCGTAGCGCGAAGCAGTTCTTTTTGGCAGTATTGAACGAGCGATCTCACGTGTCCGGCATCGACGGCGATGCAGACGCGTCGATCTCCGAACTCTCGTTCATCGCACAGTCCTAGATACGCCGATCCGACAGTATCTTCGCGTAAGTCGGAAACGTCTTTGAAAAGCCTCGTTCGGATGAGCAGCACCGCGTGAGAATCTAGCTTTGCGGTGACGTCCCTCGAAATCGAACCCAAAAGGAACGGTGGGAACATGGACGGTGAGTGATGTCTGCTGCCGAGAACGAGCGTCGCGCGTTGCGGGGCATCATACTTCATGAAGTCGACGAGTGAGTTCGACACACTCTTGTTGCTGAGAAGCAGCACTACTTCATGGTATGGATATTTACCTCTTCGCAAGGATTTCCAAACGTCGTAGGCCAAGTAACGCGAGCTCTCCTCCATGTCGACGTAGCGGTACGATGTGAATTCATACGCGCCGCGTCCCTCTCGTCCCTCGGTCGAGGTCTGGACGTGCAGCAGCACCAAGTTGATTCGCGCGGGGTCGAAGAGCAACCATTTTTCAATCCATCTCCAGCAACACTTGTCATGAATTTGATAGCCGACGTCGAAGGCGACAACGAATGTTTGTCGCGTCTTGTCTTGGGTGCTCATCGGGACGGAGAGTCGCGTTGTGAGGCGCAGAGTCGTGAGGCATTCCTTTGCGAATCTATTCTACAACTATCAGGAAAAGGCTACACTAGTCTACAGCGCACTCTAATGCACAATCGGTGGAGAATTCCAACCGGTTACCTATCGAAAACTCTTGACTTGATGTTTGCGATGCGCAACGCGAACGAAGCATCCGCGTCCACGTCGACGAGGATCGGAGCATCCGCCAAATCCTTCGACTCGCGAAATTTCAGCAAGCAGTCTCGCGCTTTTTTTGCAATCGTATTCTCGACACCAGCTTCATCCAAGCTCGCGAGCATTTCTTCCGTCGTGAGCGCGTCGAGTTTATATCCGACGTCGCGCACGACGTCTGACTCAGCGCTTTCAGGCTCAGAAGGACCGACGGAAACGCCTAAATCACTCGGAATCAGCATCCAATTATCTGGAACAATTCGTTTCTGCGCCATCGTTAAGTGTTCGATCCACTCTTCCACGGAGCTCGGCGATGGAGGCGAATCTTTTTCATTCGCGCGTACGTCGCCCAACGCGCGCGCGCTCCCCGCGCGCGCGCACGCGTCCGCCAACACCTCCCCCAACCGCCTCCGGAGCACCTCCCGCGTGATCTCTCCGAGTTTCGCCGGAACATGAATATCATTCCTCTTGAATCCCATGTCAAACGCCCGTTTCTTCACCGCCAATTCCAGCGCGCGCGCGTTCGCCGCCACGTACGTCCCGCGTCCCGGCGCGTCTCCGCGCCCATCCGGCGTCACCCACCGCCTCCCTTTCCCATCCACCGCGAGCACGTATCGAACCATCACATCCCTCGGATAATGATCATTCGTTCCCGCGCACCGTCGTCTCGGCAGCATCACCGCCCTCGCCGCGTGCGTCGACGCCACGAATCCACCGCGCGCGTCCGCCACGCGCGCGTACCGCGCCGCTTCGCTCTGCGCCGTCGTCGCCCCATCGCGCGCGCCCGCGACGTCGACGCGCGCGCGCGTCCACGCCCGTCGACGCACCATCACGCGCGCCGCGCGCATGTCGCACGACGCTCGTCGCGCGCGTCGACGACCGACGACCGACGACCGGCGTCGCGCGAGCACCCACCTCGCGACGGCGTCGTCCACTCACAACCCTGGTGTGGTGATTTCATCGCCCGCGCGCGCGCGCGTCGCGCATCGCGCGAGCCGCGGGGCGCGTGGACGCGCGTGACGCGCCGCAGAACGCCGCCGTGATCGCGACGCGAGGGCGGGAAGACGGTGATGAAGATGTGCGAGCGATCGATGGCGTCGGAACGCGTGAACGCGATCGCGTCGACGAGGGATGAGCGACGACGGGATTCGTGAGCGTTGAACGATTCAGCCGTGCGATGAGGTGTTCGGGCGACCGAGCGCGTCGGGAGAGAGAGAGGATGGGTGACGCGGGACGGATGTGGATGAAGATCGTCGTTGCGCTCGTGATGGTCGGGTCGCGTGGCGTGGCGTTGGCGCAGACGACGGCGACGACGCTGACGCTGGAGCACGTGTGGCCGGAGGCGGGGGCGGTGTACGCGTCGACCGAGGTGACGCTTTACGGTTCGGGGTACGGGCAGGCGTTGCCGCCGCTAGGGTGTAGATTCGGAGAAGTTGTCGCGGAGAAGAACGTGAGCGCGAGCACGTCGGAGAAGATTGTTTGCGCGACGCCGAGAAACGTGCTCGCGGGCTTCGTCGCCTTGGGAATAGCGCAGTACACGGGCAGGAGATACGTTCAAGGGGCGGACGATCTCGTTGTCTATGTCCCGGGACAGTTGTCGTTTGAATTCGTGAAACCTTGGAAACTCTCGTGGGTGAATCCTGAATACGTGTACAGAAGTGGAGGAGAGACGCTGCGCCTGACGGGAGAACACTTCCGACCCGGCATGCAGTGTGCGTTTGTGGAATCATCGCTCACGTCGGAGTTTAGATTTATTTCATCCGCGCTGGCTACGTGCGAATCGCGTGCCTCGAATTTTACTTCGGGGACGTTAGATTTAAGTCTCACACCAGACCACGCCGTTGGCGGGACGACGGCGAGCATCGATTACCAAACTGCGCCTATTATTGAAGGTCCGATTACGTATACCACGACGTGGGATCAGGACGTGAGGATTAGAAGTTTGAGTTCTGCACCTTTGAGCGGAGCGTTGGCGTCGTTCACGGCCAGCCCGGTTCGGATCGGCTGCTGGTTTGATGGTGTGTGGGTCCTGGCTGATCTGCGCAGCGAACGAGAGTTGGTGTGTAAAACACCTTCATTGGTATCAGGCAGCGACATCTCACTCAGCGTGATGGATATGTATTCACAGAGGATGTTTTCTAAGAATTCATCGCAACAAGGTTGGTTCACGATTTCAGTCGAAGGTGAAGAAATCATCGACGTAATCCTGCCAGAAGCTGGGAGCGCGATGCGCAGCAATCCTGCTGATGCATCCACACTTATCGAATTTCACGGAGAGAATCTTGTCAATGGCTCGGAATCTATAGCGACGCAACTTTGCGTGACGCTAAATCCAGAGACAGTGCCCCTGTTAGTCTACACTAACGCAACCAGAAGCAAGTGTGCTTTCCCATCAACACCTTCGGAGACTGTGGCACTGAGGTCGCTTTCCTATGGCTTCCACGCGTTGCTCCAAGGCGCGATGCGGTTGAGTTCGCCACAGTTTCAAATAGTGCCTCCCCCACAGCCGACGTCTGTTGTACCAGGATACGTTAGAGAGGGCTCTGTGGTGACATTTTCTGGCTTGAATATGAGGGATGAAAATTTGAAAACATCGTGCAAGTTCGCTGACAGCTTTTCTGATGCTTACGTTGTCTCTAGTGCTCTAGTCCGATGTGTGACGCCGCTGCACGACGAGCTTCCGCAAGGTTCTCCGAATTCAGCGCATGCAATTGAGGTGGGAGTAACTTACGACGAAAGAACCACGCAGGCGGGAGTATCAAGCATGAACTGGATACCGTTATCAAATGAGTTGGCTAGCATTACTCCCCACTTCGGGTCAACGAGTGGAGGCACTCGCGTGGTCCTAAAAATCAGTGGTGGAAAGATACCGACCGCGTCTTATTATACGCCGATGTGTAGATTTGGAACTATACTTACATCAGCGATACACGTCCCGGGCGGTGGTGTTGCATGCAGCTCACCTGCACACATTGCCCAAAGTGTCACTGTTGGAATTGATGTGGAGTCAACGTTGGAGTTCCAGTACGTTTCGGACATTTCCGTCGCGTCAATCAGTCCACCCGCTCTTCCACAGTCCGGTGGCAACATTAGTGTGGTATTAGATTCATCTTTGGGCTCTTCATACTCTGCGGCTTGCGTGTTTGTCACGAGCAGTGGAGACAAGTGGAAGTCTACGCTTGATGATTTTGACGGAAACGGGACACTCGAGTGTGCGACGCCTGAAACTGGGATTGGGTTCGCGACCATGGCCGTCGTTTATGCAACAAACAGCACCAATAACACCGCATTTATTGATGAGGCTGCGGGGAATTACCTGGACATCGAGGTTCAAACGAACACTCCTTCAGTGGACATTTTCCTTCAAACGGGCGTAAGCTGGGTGCAAGCAGAAGAAGTCATATACGTTGTCTCTTCGGATGGCATGCTGCTCGGAGATAGCTCAGGTGACGATGAATTTTATTGCATCTTTGGGCGTGCTGCACAGTACGGTAGCTCCCTGGCGCATAGATTATCTGCTGCTATGCTGAAGTGTGAGGTCCGAGACCTGGACGACCTGATACCAGCAGGGCAAAGTGGGTTCGAGGTGTTGGTTAGTATTTATTCCGCGACGGAATATTCCGCAGGTAGCTGCACCGGGCAAACAGGAACACGTCTGAGATACGAAAAGAGGATTGGCATATCCTCTTTGAGTCCAGTGAATGGCACCGATGCGGGTGCAGTCTTTACTGATGGAGTCATTACTAGTGGAATCATCACTGTCCTGGTGAACTCATCAGTTATCAAAGGTTTTGGTGCAAGCGTGCCAAGTTGCAAATTCGGTACCATCTACCCCGTTTTGGCGATGGCTGTGACTACAACTGGTGAGCTCAACTGTGTTACGCCGGCGCACGTCGCGGGCGACGTACCCGTGAGCGTACCACCACTTGATTTGGGTCTCTCAACACTGACATTTACGTACATCTCGGTGGGCTCTACACAGTCCGACATTCAGGCGACGTTCGGTACTGACCCGTATGTAAGTGCATATCTTATTGATCCGACTCCTATGATTACTGAGCTGTCACCGTGGGTTGGCTGGAGTGGCAGTGTCATCACATTATCTGGGACACACTTCCCAACTGCTTCGGATGTGAAGTGCAGATTCGGGTCTGTTTCGATTGATGCGCAAGTCGTTTCAACAGCTATGATTCGATGCGGGCCGACGACTACCAGC
>Ga0181582_10001527_pt1 | contig 18095 bp, 20 predicted proteins | sample 071ome_32_FD_132438 | JGI IMG/M metagenome (GOLD analysis project Ga0181582, IMG submission 132438) | Coastal salt marsh microbial communities from the Groves Creek Marsh, Skidaway Island, Georgia - 071405AT metaG (megahit assembly) | ecosystem: Environmental > Aquatic > Marine > Intertidal...
CGCGCCACCCGCGCACATCAAGCTGAACGGAGCGGTGACCGAGATCGAGCTGCGCGCCAACGTGACCATGATGTGCGTCTGTCCGATTGAGCCCGGCGGTATGTGGAATGCAGACCACTACGAGGTGCGCGCCCTGGTGCAGCACGATGACGGCAGGGTCAAGGAGGTCGCTTTACGCTACGCCGGAGAAACCAGTCAGTTCGCGGCTCCAGTGCCGCTCGACCTGCCCGGTCTTTACGCAGTCACCGTCTACGCCTACGACCCGCTGACCGGCAACACGGGCCTTGATCGCACGACTTTCCTGGTGCCCTGACGGCAACCTCATATCTGCTGTGCCGCGTGGGCCAGCGCGGCATAGCGCGCAAGGCTTGCGGCCGGCCACATCTGTTCGCGCGAAGCGCCAGCCTCGAAGGTCGGCATATCCGGCTCGAGCTCCAGCCAGGGCAGTTTGTTGCGCACGAAGATGTGCGCCTGGGGTACAACCGCGCCCGGGTCCAGCAGGGTCCCGGCCCGCAGCGCAACGACGGGTGCCTCGTGGTAAAGGTAGCGGGTCCACAGGATCACCCCGCAGGCTGCGCAGGCGTTCAGCTCACAGCCGGCACCACTGCCGGTAGGCCCACTGCCGACCCGGGTTTCTCCCAGCACAACCAGCGCGGCCCGGCTGAGCACGATGTGCACGACGAAGCCGCTGCCGGTAGTGCGCTGGCAGTCACGGCAATGGCAGGCCTGCACGAACAGCGGCGCTTCACACGCCGTATAAGTCACCGCACCACAGGCGCAGCGTCCCGCCAGCCTCGGGTCGGTACTCAACTCACTCACGCCAGCAAACCGGAAATACCAAAGCGCCTGCAGTGCCCAAACGTCCTCAGAGCAGGGCTGCCGCGACCTGGTCGATCGCGCGCTCCATCGCCGCCTGTCCAGGCACAAACGCCGCCATGATCACCTGATCGACCCCCGCGTCCTCATAGCGCTTGAGCGCGTCCCGATCGCAGGGCTTGGCGTACGGACATACGGCCACTCTGACGTCGTTGACGTCGCGTCCCTCGCGGTCACAGTGCGCCTTGAGCGCGGCCATTTTCGCCGGCATCTCTTCGGGCAGCATGTCGAGTCCGTACCAGTGACCGAAGCGTGCCACCCGCCGCAGAGCGGGCTCCGATTCGCCGCCGAAATACAGCGGCGGATGCGGTTTCTGCACCGGCTTCGGATACTGCGTGACACGCGGCAGGGCGCGGAACCGCCCCTGATAGCTCGATTCGTGTTCCGTCCATAGCGCCTGCATCAGGCGCAGGTAGTCATCGGTACGCGTGCCGCGCTGTTCCCAGGGCTCTTCGAGCGCCGCGAACTCCTCCGCCAGCCAGCCGACCCCAACGCCGAAATCGAAACGCCCGCTGCAGAGAACATCCAGATCGGCGACCTGTTTGGCGGTCAGACTCGGATTGCGCTGCGGGACCACCACGACACCCGTGCCAAGCCTGATCGTGCTGGTGTGCGCAGCGATAAAACACAGCAGGTTAAAGGGCTCGAGCCCCTGTATCGTGGGGTCAACCGGGAATGAGCCATCCGCCGCATAAGGATATTTCGAGCTGAACTCGACTGGGAGGAGGATATGGTCTACCGCCCACACCGAGTGGAAACCCCGCTCTTCGAGCTCTTTTGCAATGCGCGCGACGTACTCGGGCTGTGCTGTTTCGCCGCCGAACAGCGGCATGATGCCGACCTTCATAGTTCACTCCTCTCCCAGGACAATCTACGTTGAAGCCCGAGTGTAGCGACTTTGCGCTGAAGCGACTGTTGAGATGCTGCAGGAATCAGCGCCGGTACCTCGACTGCCGGCGCTGTCTGTCCGCGGGCGCTGTTGCCCTACCAGGGACGCCGCACCAGCGCCGCAGGATGTGGCGCCGTGAGACGGGCTGCGCGCCCGGGAAAAAGCTTCTCCCGCATGGTGCCTGGCGCGTATTCCCTCTGCATGCGACCACGACGCTGTAGCAGCGGCACTACGCCGTCGATGAAGTCCTCGAAGGAGTGCGGCATCGTCGCGAAGGACAGGTTGAAACCGTCTACCCCCGCTTCGGTCCAGGTCTCGAGCGTGTCCGCAATGCGTTCCGGAGAGCCGACCAGTACCGGGCCTGCGCCCCCGATCCCCACAAACCGCGCTACGTCCCGCAGCGTCCAGGTGCGCCCGGGATCCGCCAGCGTGAAGCTGTGCAATACGGTTCTGACGGAGTTGGTCTCGATGTATTCGATCGGACTGTCCGGGTCGTAGGCGCTGAAATCTATTCCGGTCCAGCCACAGAGCAGGGCCATCGCCCCGTCGTAACTGATCTGCTCGAGCAGCTCTTCGTACTTCCGAGTGGCCTCCGCATCGGAGGCGCCCGTGATGATCTTCATATAGGCAAAGCAGATTACGTCGTCCGGTTTGCGCCCGAATCGAGCCATGCGCTCCCGGATCCCGCGTCCATACTCACCGGCCACCTTCTCATCGGCGCCAATGACAAAAATGCACTCGGCGTGCTCCGCCGCGAAATTACTGCCCGGCTCCGAGGTCCCGGCCTGGAACAGGACCGGCGTGCGCTGTGGCGAGGGCTCGCACAGATGGCACCCGTGCGAGCGGTAGTACTCACCATCGTGCTCGATATCCCGGATTCGAGAGGGCTCCGCGTACCGACCACCCGGGCGATCGCGCACCACCGCATCGTCAGCCCAGCTGTCCTCCCACAGGCGATAGCACAGACGCGCATACTCCTGTGCCATGCGATAGCGCTCGTCATGGTCGGGCAGGTCGTCCAGACCGAAGTTCCGCGCGGCGCTGCGCGTGAACGAAGTCACTATGTTCCAGGCCACGCGACCCCGGGTCAGGTGGTCAAGGGTCGACACCTGGCGCGCAAAAGAGAACGGATGGTGCTGCATGATGGAGCTGGTGTAACCGAACCCGAGGTGCTCTGTAGCCGCCGCCATGGCCGGCACCAGGAGCATGGGATCGTTAACCGGAAAGTGGGTCGCGCCACGGGCAGTCGCATCCCGATTGCCTCCGAACACGTCGTACGGGCCCACGATGTCCGCCATGAAAAGTCCATCGAAACAGCCGCGCTCGAGCAGGCGTGCAAAATCGATCCAAATGCTGCAAATCGCAGTAATCGACCATGTGGTCATCGTCCCGCACCCACAGGCCCGGCGACATATGCGTGACGCAGTTCATGCGGAACGCGTTGAAATACATCCTTTTTTTCATCTTATGTCTCAGCAGGCCACACGCAGGACGGCGCCGGTAGTGTTAGCGCTTGCGCGCGAACAGGCGTAGAGCACTGTCTGCGCGACCTCTTCCGGAGTACCGTGGCGCTGCAACGGCAGGGCAGCTCGGTAGCGATCGATATAGTCCTCGGGGATCCCCCGGGCCAGGTTGTCATTCCAGATCAAGCCGGGCATCACCGCGTTCACCCGGATCAACGGTGCGCCTTCGGCTGCTGCCGCGCGGGTCAGTCCGAGCACACCGGCTTTCGCCGCTGCATACGCCGCCTCTCCCATCGCGGTAGGCGACTCCGCGGCGAGCGAACTGATGTTCACCACGCAGGGGTAATCGGCCTCGAGAAGATAAGGCCAGGCGTGCTTGATATGCAGGAAATGGGAGGTGAGACAGCCGTCGAGCACTCCATGCCAGGCAGTCAGATCCGTGTTCGACAGCGTGGAAAGCGCATTGAACCCGACGTTGTTCACCAGCATGTCCAGCTGACCGAATACAGCCTTGGTGTCTTCTATCGAGCGCCTGACCGCCGACTCATCTGACGCGTCTGCGGTCCGAATCTCGAGGCAATCCGCCCCGAACCGTGTTTCCATCGCCTCCCGGAGCCGCACGAGCCTTCGCTCACTGCGGTCTGTGGCCATCACGCGGACACCCCGTTCGAGCAGTGCGCGCACTACCGCGCTCCCGATCCCCGAGCCCGCGGCGGCATTGACCAGCGCAACCCGGGTCGCAAATTCATCGCACATCACTGCCAGCCCCACGAATCGAGCAGAGGTCCCGGAGGCGCGATCCTGAGCACTGCCATCACAGCCCGACGTAGTCGAAGAAGCGGAAAGTCGCCTCGCCGTCAATCAGGCCGGCCAGCTCGGCCAGCACACCTTCCTCCTCACGCCAGGCGAAGTAGCGCTCATAGTGCGCGCGGGAATCCCACTGTTCGATGAAAGCAAAAGCGAGGGGATCATCCTGATTCCGCGCCACCGCAACCGATACGCATCCTTCCCGTCCGCGGGTGTCCGGCAGGATCTCGCGCAGCCACGTCAGCAGTTGGGAGACGCTCGCCTCGCGGGCGCGAAACTCAATGTGTACCAGACAGGTCATGAAGCTTTCCTTTTCGGTTGAACAATCGAAACTGAGTTTTCCGTTCAGAGCGCAGTACCAGGACCGCGATTGACTAAGCTCCGGAGCGTTTTCCCCACAAACGGTCCGTGGCCAGCGCAGCTCCCTCGCTCAGGGCGGCCAGCTTGGCCCACACCACATCCGGATCGATCCCCTGCATGCCGACATGGATGCTGAAGCCGCAGTCAACGCCGGCCATGACCCGCTCGCGCCCTACGAGCCGGGCGTAGCGCTCAATGCGCTGGGCAACCAGCTCGGGGTGCTCGATGTAGTTCGACTGCGGCTCGATGACGCCGGGGCACAGAATGCGGTCATCGGGTACCTGGGTAGATTCGAACAATGTCCATTCATGCGCATGGCGTGGATTAGCTGCCTCGAACAGCAGCGTCTGCGGCTTTGCGCGCCAAAGCAGATCGATAATCTCCGCGAGCGCAACGTCGCAATGATGCGGTCCTGGATAATTTCCCCAGCACACGTGCAGCCGCAGCTGCTCTGCAGGGATGTTACGCACCGCGTGATTGAGCGCCTCGATGTTCAGCGCAATTCTCGCGCGGAACGCTGACGCGTCCAGACCTGCGTAGCTTGAATGCCGGCCCATCGCCAGGTCAGGGCAGTCAAGCTGGACCGTCGCTCCCGCTGCCGCGATTGCCTCGTACTCATGACGCATGGCTTCCGCGATGGCGAAAAGATATTCCTCATCGCTAGGATAAAACGTGTTGTCAAAAAACAGCGACACCACCCCCGGAGAAGCTGCGCTGGAGAACAGACGGGTTGCGCCCTTTTCAGCCGCGGCAGCCGTGAGGCGGGCCATATCGGCCTGCGCGGCATTGCGGTTACCGACCGAAATCGGGCCATTGCAGGCCGGCGCCACACGCTTACGACGTCCGGGATTGGCCGCCACGATGTCGCTGCTGCGCGGATACTCTGCCAGGTCGGCGAAATAGTAGTTCTGCACCGAATCGCCCCCGAATCCCCGCAGGCGATCTTTCACGTAGGTGGCATAGCTGGGTTTGGACACTTCCCCGTCGTTCACGACGGCCAGCCCGGCCGCAAGCTGTCGTGCCACGATTTCATCCACTGCAGCGGCAACGCGCATCTCAAGCGCTTCAGCGTCCACCGGCACCCCATCGGCCTGTGCCCACATCGCCTGGATCAGGTCAGTCGGGCGGGGCAGGCTGCCGGTATGGGTGGTGAGAATACGGTCGGTCATTGCGGCATCGCCTTAGTGTGCGGGCGCCCTACAGTCTAGCAATCGCAGAAGTGCCGACCATCACAGCGAACGGGTCTTGCCCCACCAAAAAAAGGGGCCCGAAGGCCCCTGTCTCGTTTAGGTCGCCGGAAAGTTCAGGCTGCCTCGGTCCTGCCAACTGAGAGCGGCTGATTGACCGCTGAGAGAATGGCGCGCAAGGAAGCCTCGACGATGTCGCTGCTCGTCCCCACACCACAGTAACGTTGGCCGTCGATATTCAGCTGGACATAGGTCGCAGCGTCAGCATCGGCCCCGGCAGACTGGCTCAGGGTGTGCTCGCTGTATTCAACCAGCACGATCTGGCGGCCGAGATGCTGCTCCAGCGCGCCCACGAATGCACCGACGACGCCGGAGGCGCGGCCACGCAGCGTGATCGCCTTGCCCGACTCAGTGAGCGAAGCACTCAGCTGGTCCTCGTCATTTTCCCGAGTCAACTGATAGCCGCTCAGGCTGAGGGGCATCTTCCGGGCCAGATAGTGCTGATGAAACAGTTCCACGATCTTTTCGGGAGCGACCTCGCTTGCTGAGTCTTCTGCGTATTTCTGCACGACCGTGCTGAAGTCGATCTGCAACCAACGCGGCAGCACCAGGCCCTCTTCCTGCTCAAGCACGTAGGCGATGCCGCCTTTACCCGATTGGCTGTTGATCCTGATCACTTCCTGATAGGTGCGACCAAGATCCTTGGGGTCAATCGGCAGATATGCCACTTCCCACGGATGCGCGTCGTCACGCTTCGCCAGACATTTTTTGATGGCATCCTGATGGCTGCCGGAAAAGGCCGTGAAAACCAGCTCCCCGGCCCACGGGTGCCGTGGATGCAGATCAATCTGAGTACATGCCGTGACGCAGCGAATGATCTCGTCCATGTTCGAGAAATCCAGCATAGGATCGATCCCCTGGCTGTACAGGTTCATACCCATAGTCACGATATCCATGTTGCCGGTGCGTTCGCCGTTGCCAAGCAGAGTGCCCTCCACCCGATCTGCTCCCGCCATCACGCCGAGCTCCGCAGCGGCCACGGCACAACCGCGGTCGTTATGCGTGTGCAGACTGAGCACGATGGCCTCGCGCTTCGCAAAGTGCGTTGACATCCATTCGATCTGATCGGCGTACACGTTGGGAGTTGCCATCTCAACGGTCGCCGGCAAGTTGATGATGCACGGTCGCTCAGCGGTTGCGCCCCAGACATCCACAACGGCGTCGCAGACTTCGACCGCGTAATCGAGCTCAGTACCGGTAAAGCTTTCCGGTGAGTACTCGAACACCCAGTCGGTCTCCGGGTACTGGGCTGCGGCATCGAGCACCATCTGCGCACCGTTTACCGCGATCGCTTTCACTCCCTCCCTATCCATGGCGAAGACCTGCTCACGCTGCACCGTGGAAGTTGAGTTGTAGAGGTGCATGATCGCGCGCTTGACGCCTTTAAGCGCCTCAAACGATCGCGCAACCAGTTCCGGACGGGCCTGCGTCAGCACCTGAACCGTGACGTCATCCGGGATCAGATGTTCGTCAATCAGCCGGCGCACGAAATCGAAGTCCGGCTGCGAGGCCGCCGGAAATCCAATTTCAATCTCTTTGAACCCGACGTTGACCAGCAGCTGAAACATCTGCAGCTTCTGGGTGACGTTCATCGGCTCAATCAGCGCCTGGTTACCGTCCCGCAGATCCACACTGCACCAGCGCGGCGCCTGTTCAATGACTTTGTCCGGCCAGGTGCGCTGCTTGAAGCCAGCAGGCGGGTAAGGGGGGTATTTACGATGATTGAAGGCATTCATTGGATTAATTCCCGCATTGTTCACTAGCGACACGACCCGTGCCGGAGGTGAATTGTACGACTTCCGCAGCAGTGAAAAATTGCTTTTTCACTACAAAAAAAGCAATTAATTGGTGTTATTGACTATAAATAAAGATAAATTAGAGATTAATTCCAATTTAAAGGCGCACGAATGGATATCAGGCTTCGTCCCACGGCGCTCCGGCTCGACCGGACGGACCGCCGCATTCTGAACCTGATGCAGGAAAACGCTCGCATCAGCAATCTGGAGCTGTCCGAAAAAATCGGTCTTTCGCCCACACCCTGCGCTCGGCGGGTCAAGCGACTTGAGGATTCCGGCCTGATCGAGCGCCATGTCACCCTGCTCAACCAGAGCCTGCTGGGGCTCAACATCACCGCCATGATCAGCATCACCATGGACCGTCACACGCCCGAGCGCTTCGCCAACTTTGAGCGCGCCGTCAGCGATTTGCCGGAAGTCATCGAATGCAGCATTGTGACCGGGCAAGCGGCCGACTACCTGCTCAAAGCAGTACTCCCTGACATGACCTACTACGAGGAATTTCTGCTGGGTCGCCTGACACGTATCGAGGGGGTTGTTGGGGTGCATTCCAGCTTTGTCTTGCGCAAGGTCATCAATCGCACCGCGCTGCCACTGGATCACATCCAGTAGGCACAGGTACCCGAGCCACTCATGCAGTCCAAAACCGCGGACGCTCCCGCCCAACAGCGGCTGTGTCCGAAATGCGGCCACCGCCGCACACCCCTTGATCCCAGCCCGCCCTGGCAATGCCCCGTCTGCGGGATTGCTTACGCCAAATACGCCGGCTACCGGGCACGTATTGCGGCAGCGACGAAGCCGCGTGAACCCGATACGGGTCGTGCTCCTGTACTGTGGGACGGCTCACTGTGGTCGCTGCTGGCGGCAAACGGTCTGGCCCTCATCATGGCCCAGGCGGGCGCGTGGGACCTGGCCTACCTCATGCTGCTCTACTGGGTGCAGAGCGTCGTCATTGGCGTGGCGAACATTGCTCGGATCCGGTCACTCGAAAAATTTTCCACGCGCGATTTCACGATCAACGGACAACCAGTCGAACCGACCGTCGCCACTAAAAACTGGGTAGCCAATTTTTTTCTCGTTCACTACGGACTCTTCCACGCCGCCTACCTGGTTTTCATCGTGAAAAGCAGCGCTGGCGTGACCTTGGATCCATGGCTTGTGGTGGCGGTTGCCGGTTTTGTCGTCAACCACATCTGGTCTTACCGCTACAACATCAGTCTGGACCGAACCGGCTGCCCGAATATCGGTACGCTCATGTTTCTGCCCTATCTGCGGGTCGTGCCGATGCATCTCACGATACTGTTCGGCCGTCAGGCCGCGCCCGATGCTGCTGCGTGGCTTTTCATCGTCCTAAAGACGCTGGCAGATATCGCCATGCACCTGATTGCCCATGCGGCCTTGCAACATTCCAACGTGAAACCTGGGACCGACCATGCTTGATCGTCACAAGGGTTGGATCTTTGACCTGGATGGCACGCTGACTCTGGCGCAGCACGACTTCGACGCCATCCGTGCCGAGCTTGCGGTACCGCCCGGGCGACTGATCCTGGAATTCCTGGACGAGCTCCCCTCGACGGAGGCGGCACCACTGCGGGCCCGACTACATGCGATCGAGCTTGAGCTCGCAGCTACGGCGGAAATCGCGCTGGGCGCGCAGGCACTGCTTGCTGAGCTGGCACATCGCGGCAAAAGACTGGGGATCCTGACCCGCAACACGCGCGCTGCCGCCCGCATCGCTTTAAGTGCCTGTGGACTGGACAACTGGTTCGCGCCTGAACTCATCCTGGGGCGGGATGAGGCGCCACCGAAGCCTGCGGCTGCTGGTATCCATCAGCTCATCCGTAGCTGGAGCCTGCCGGCTGACGCGTGCCTGATGGTGGGAGATTACAGACTGGATCTCGAAGCGGGCCGCAACGCCGGTGTCACTACTGTCCACGTTCATGCGGGAACGCAGCGCTGGCCTGCGCTGACTGACCATCATTTCCCGACGCTGGCCGCACTCCTGGTGTCGCTGCATGCGGAGAAGTGACGCCTGTGCGCCACAGCTCGACCATGGTCAGTGCGCGGATTCAGAAGTAGCGCAGGACCTCGACCTGAACATAATCATCCCGGTTCAGTGCGTAAATCGCGTCTGAGGGATCGATATCGAGCAGCAGGCGCATCTCAAGCTCAACTTTCCAGAATTCCCCGATCCGGCGACTGGCTTCAACGTTGAAGAAGTAACCGCCGCCGTTCAGATCACTCATGATCCCACCCAGCAACTGGCTGTCGAAGGCGTCATTAAACGCCAACCGGGAACCGACGAAAATATCGTTATTAAAAGCCCAAGGAGAACCTTTACCGCGTTCGTCCCAGTGGTACTCGCCAAGCACGCCGACGTCCATCGCGGTTTCATAGACGCCGACGAAGGTGTACTCGAATCCACCAACCGCCGCGAGAAACGTATCCCCCTGCCCTTCGCGACGCAGGGCTTCGAATTTCCACAGCCAGTTGTCGACCGTAGCCTGAATATCAGTACCGGTCTGGTTGATGATGTCGTAGATCGGAAACAGTACTGGCTCTCCGGACGGTGTCACTTTGACGCCGAAGCGCGGCTCCCGACTCGTCCCCCAGAAGTGGTACAGGCCAACATCGAAAACATCGAAGTAGTTGGAATAGCGGACAGCGAAGTCGACATGCTTATTGCCCGCGGCCGATTCGTATTCCGGGTCGCTGCCGACAATTCTCAAGGGTCCATTGAAGCGTCCGTGACGCCCCGGGAAGGTCCGTTCACGAAAGCCCGGCAGCACAAAAAGGTCCAGAGTTCCCCAGTCTCTGATCAGAGCCAGGTTCACCATGGGCTGACCAAGCTTGTCCTCCAGATCGATGTTTTCGACATAGTCGGTCTGGTTAATGATGTCTACCAGGTGGTTGGTTTCGGCAACGCCCCAGAACACCTTACGTACACCTGCGCGTAACTCCCAGGAGTCGGCAGCGTAGATGTAGCTCAGCTCACGGAGATCAAAGTGTGTGCGCCTTGAATCGTTCTCATCCAGACGCGCATACGGAATGAACAACAAACTCTGGCGCTCATCATCCCAGGTCCAGTAGACCTCAGGGCGAAACGACAGGGAGCCGGTAGTCGTACCCTGATCGGGCAGATGCGGACTCTGGAAGAAATGACGCAGCTCGACACCGATTGAACCGCTGATATCCACCTCAACGTCCCGCAGCCCGTTGTCGCCAGCTGAAAGCCACTCGCGCGAGGCGCTCTCGTCGCTCGGCCGTAGCACCGCGCCGCTGGTCGCGGCGTCGGCGGTCACCGGCCGGGTGGTGCCAACCGCTGCCACTTCCGCGAGCAGCCCATCGGGTGTTCTCTCTGGTCGGGTAATCGCGCCTGGCACCGGGCGCTGTGCCGGCAGTTGTGCAGCCTCGCGCAGGTCCACCACAACACGATGCCCGTAAGGCCCGTTCGGCCCGAGCTGCATGCCGCTCGCGTCGACCGGTGCGGCGACGTCGAGGACCAGACGCACACCGTCAGCACCCCTGCTCGCATAGCGCAGACCTCGGACGACACCGCCTTCGCCGCCTTCTATCTGTAGGGAATGCGGGACAGACGCCTGATCCAGATCGAGCACCACGCGGTCGGGCGATTTCAAGGTGAACAGCTTGTAGCTGACCGCTCCGGTCAGATCGAACACAACCCGGGTGCGCTCTGCAGAGATCCCGCTGCGCACGGTGGTGACCGCACTTGCTGAGCGCATAGCCGCGGCTGCCTGCCCGCCGATCAGCAGCGTGGCGATTAACGCCACAACCAGCGTCGCTCGTTTTCCGATTTTGACCCGCGGTCGATCCCCGCGCTGCACGCTTTCCATTGGCGCAAAGCCCTTCTTTTCCATGAAGGAACTTTAGCATAAAAAAAAATATAATTAGTAACTTATGAGCAATATCTAATCTAAATTATTTATTTATACCCCTCGCCTTTCAGACTCGTCCTCAAGTCCTGCGCGCGGTGGGAAACCGTTAGTCCCCCGTCCGATCCACGATGACGTGGTCCTGGATGACCACCACATCGTGACGCCCGAGGAAATTGGGCACATCTGCCAGCGCGCGCTGACCGGCCTCGCTGGCCCACGCAGCCTCCATCGCCGCCTCGCTCTCGTAGTCAAGCAGGGCGAAACCGTCAACGCCGAACTCCTCACTGGGCGCCTCCACATGGCGCTGCACGTACCTCACCACCCCGGGCAGACTTGCGGCCAGGGGTGCATGCACCTCGCGCCAGTAGCGACAGAATTCATCAAAGCTCATTCCTTCGCGGCGACCCAGAATCGCCACCGTGCGCACGGTAGTCCCGCTCATCGTTAACCTCCTGCAGGCAAAAACGAGCTGGATCGTACTGCAGCAGCGCTGGAACCAGGCTGGGTCAGGGCACGGAGCAACCTTCTGTCCGCGATAGCGCGGCAGTTCCGATAGGCAACCGTTTTTCAGTCGTGAGCGGACCTGGGCAGACGAATGATGTAGCCACCCGAGCGCTCGTCAAGCGCAAGTTCTAGCTGCCCCCGCGCCTGAGCTTCTTCCAGCAGCTTGCTGAACGAGCGCACGCCGTAGGCGCTCTCGCTGAAGTCCGGCCGTCGGCGCTTGAGCGCCTGCTTGATCATCGAACCCCAGAGATTGTCCTCCGCACCGCGCTCCTCCCGCAGCGCTTCCGCGGTCTCGATGATGAGGTCGATCCCGCCCTGCATCACATCGTCCGCTTTATCGGCAACCGCGTTTGACGCCGGCGCGGCCTTGCGCGCTGCCGCCTTACGGTTGCGGTTGCGTTTCAGCTCGTCTTCGCGCACCAGGTCATCGTAGAAGATGAACTCGTCGCAGTTGCTGATGAGCAGATCGGACGTTGAGTTGCGAACCCCCACGCCGATCACGGTACGAGCGTTTTCACGCAGCTTCGATACCAGCGGCGAAAAATCCGAATCACCGCTGATAATCACAAAGGTATCCACATGCCCCTTCGTGTAGCAGAGATCGAGCGCATCAACCACCATGCGGATATCGGCAGAGTTCTTCCCTGACTGCCGCGCATGCGGGATCTCGATAAGCTCGAACGCAGCCTCATGCATGGGGCTTTTGAAGTCTTTGTACCGTTCCCAGTCGCAGTAGGCCTTCTTGACTACGATACTGCCCTTGACCAGCAGACGCTCGAGGACACGTTTGATATCGAATTTGGCGTATTTCGCATCACGCACGCCGAGCGCCACGTTCTCAAAATCGCAGAACAGGGCAAGGTTCATCGAAGCGGCTCCTGCAGCGGCACGTCAGCGGCCAATCGGGCAGAACGAGGTATCGCCGGCAATTTCCTGCGTCGACTCGTCAACATCCGTCCTGAACGTGGCATGGAAGCGATTCACGATCGCAGACAAACCGATCGTCGCGCAGAGCTCGACCAGCTCCTCACGGGAAAAATGCTGTTCGAGTTCGCTGTACAGCGCATCGTCCACCCGATTGTGTCGGGTCAGCTCCTCTGCGTAGCGCAGCGCCAGGCGATCTCGCGCGTCGAAAGTCGAGCAGCTCTCCGGGTTGGCCATTGCACCCATTTCTTCATCCGTCAATCCGACACTCCGACCGAGCATCACGTGTGTGGGGATTCAGTAGTGGCAGCTGTTGACCTGCGAGGACCGCAGATAAGCGAGCTCGCGATGTCGCGGAGAGATGGTCGGGTTGCCGTACAGCGCATACGCCATTTCTGCAAATCCGGACAACAGACGTGAGTCGTTCGCGAATAGTTTGAAGACATTAAAGATGGAAAAACCCAGCCCTTCGAAGCGCTCATAGATCGCGCGCACCTCGGGGTTGGCATCTTCCGGTTCTATCAATGGGATCCGGGCCATGGCTGCACCTGTTTGAGTCGTTAAGAAAGCGTGAGCCTAACGACAGCGCTGCAACCCTGGCAAGGGACAGGCGCGCGGATGGTCTGCGTATACTGTGCGTCCGCTGCAGGGAACGTTGTGCCCCATGATCAAACTCACCATCTGTGCCGTGCGTAAAGCTGGACTGAGTCACGCCGAATTCGACGCCCACTGGCGGGACGTACACGGCCCGCTGCTGAGGAGCGTCACTGACTTCTCGCGCCATGTCCGACGCTACGTGCAGTGTCACACCGCAGACGCGGGACCCGCCTTCGGCCAGGACAGCGGTTATGACGGGATCGCGGAGCTCTGGTTTGATGACGTGGAAAGCATGAACGCCGCTTTCAACGAGCCGCGCTACCTGGAAATCATCCGCCCCGACGAGCTCAAATTCGTCGACCTGGAGCGCTGCATGTCCTTCGTCAGCGAAGAACTTGAGGTCATCTGACCAGCGCCGAGCCATGTCCATGGTTGACCCCGTTTTCAACGCCGCGCTGGAGCGCGTGCTGGATCGTGTCGTGCCTGACTTTGTCGCGCTGGAAAACGTCGTGCGCCTGTCTGGCGGCGCCAGCCAGGAAACCCATGCCGTCGATATACAAACTCACGACGGTTCACGCCGCCTGGCGCTGCGCCGCGCGCCCGGCGGCATGTACGGCTTCAACGATCACGGGCGCCCGGGTCTGGCGGTAGAAGCCCGGCTGATGCAGCTCGCTGCAGCAGCGGGGGTGCCGGAGCCGACGGTGCTCCATGTGCTGACCCGCGATGACGCGCTTGGCGACGGCTTCCTCATGGACTGGCTGGAAGGCGAGACTCTGGGACAGCGGATTGTGCGCGACGAGGCCTTCGCTGCAATCCGTCCGCAGCTCGCCTCCCAATGCGGCGGAATCCTGGCGCGCATCCACGCCATCGATATCGAGGCCCACGGCCTCGACCAGGTGCTCGAAACCCTGCCCCCGGAAGCCTTCGTGCGCCGCCAGTGGGAGCATTACCAGTCGCTCAACACGCCACAACCGATGATCGACTACACCGCCCGCTGGCTGCTCGACAATCTGCCGCGACCCTCGCGCCTGACCCTGGTGCACAACGATTTCCGCAATGGCAATCTGATGATTACCCCCACCACGGGCGTGACCGCGGTGCTCGACTGGGAGGTCGCGCACATCGGCGATCCGATGCGCGATCTCGGCTGGATCTGCACCAATTCCTGGCGTTTCGGTAACAGCGCCATGACGGTTGGCGGATTCGGTGCGCTCGATGATCTGATCCGCGGCTACGAGGCTGTCAGCGGTACTCCCGTGGATCGCGGTACCGTCCACTTCTGGCAGGTATTCGGCTCTTACTGGTGGGCCATCGGCTGCCTCACGATGGCCGAGCATTACCGCAGCGGCCCCGACCGTTCGGTGGAGCGCCCGGCTATCGGCCGCCGCAGCAGTGAATGTCAGGTGGACTGCGTGAACCTTCTCATCCCCGGGCCGGTAAACCCACCCACCGAGTCCGCTCCTCTGTTGCCGCAGAGCGATCTGCCGTACACCGAGGAGATTGTCGGCAGCGTCCGGGATTTCCTGCGCGGGGATGTCGCCGGGACGGCCAGCGGCCGACATCGCTTTCTGGCCCGCGTAGCCGCCAACGCGCTCGACATCGCGCTGCGCGAAATGGCCAGCGGCCCGGCGCAGGCCAGCGCGGAGCGCAGCCGGCTGGAAACCCTGCTCGGCAGCTGCGGTACTGTGGATGAACTGCGCAGGCAGCTGTCGGCGCGGCTCCAGGCGGGCGAGTTCGCGCTCGACGACGATGGCCTGACCAGCCACCTGCGTGAGACCGTGATAGCGCGCTGCGCGATTGACCAACCCGGCTATTCGGGACTGCAGACCGCGCTCGAACGCGGCATGACTCAGGAGAGAGCACCATCATGAACACCTACAAAACCCTGCTGGTGACGCTTGAAGAGCGGGTGCTGACGGTCACCCTGAATCGTCCTGAGAAGCTCAACGCCTGGACCTACCAGATGGGTGCGGAGCTGCGCCAGGCGATCCAGGGCGCGAATGCAGACGACGGGGTGGACGCTATGGTCATTACCGGCGCCGGCCGCGCTTTCTGCGCCGGGGCCGACATCAGCATGGTGTTCGACGCCCAGTCGAAATCAACGCCGGCGCACAAATCAGACGCTGAGACCCATGACTGGGTCGCCCTGGTGCGCCGCTCCAAACCTATGGTCGCCGCGATCAACGGCGTCGCGATGGGCGTCGGCCTGTCGCAGCTCCTGCCTATGGACTATCTCATGTGTGCCGAGAGCGCCAGACTCTCCCTGCGGTTTGCCCGCCTCGGCCTGGTACCGGAACTCGCCAGCTCCTTCTATGCAGTGCAGCGCGCCGGCTTCGGGGCCGCGAGCGAACTGATGCTGAGCGGACGTACCGTCGAGGCGGACGAGGCACTCTCGCTGGGGCTCGTCGATCGGGTCACTCCCGATGCAGAGCTGCTGGGCGCGGCGCGCGCGGTGGCGCGCGGCATGGGCGAGAACCCACAAGCAGCGCTGGCGGAGATTAAAGCGCTGCTCACCGCTAACGCCACAGAGAGCGATCTGAGTGTCGTGCAGGAGCGCGAATTTGCGGCGCTGGATCGCTGCTACGCCTCTCCCGAGCACCGCGAGGCCATCGATGCTTTTCTGGAAAAGCGTCCGCCCGATTTCACCCGTGCCCGCACGGGACGCGCTTCTTAACTGAAAGGATCACCGCATGTGGGATTTTGAAACCGAACCTGAATTCCAGGAACAGCTCGACTGGATCGACCGTTTCGTGCGGGAGGAGGTCGAACCCCTCGATCATCTGCTTGGCAGCCAGTGGAACATCCACGATCCGCGCTTTGAAGTCCTTGCCCGACCGCTGCAGGCAAAAGTCCGCGAGCGCGGCCTGTGGGCCTGTCATCTGGGGCCCAAACTGGGCGGCAAAGGCTATGGTCAGGTCAAACTGGCCCTGATGAACGAACTGTTCGGCCGCTCACGCTTCGGGCCAATCATCTTCGGCGCACAGGCGCCGGACACGGGCAACGCGGAAATTCTCGCTCACTACGGCACGGACGAGCAGAAAAAGCGCTTTCTCGAACCGCTGCTCGACAACCGCATCGTGTCCTGTTTTTCCATGACGGAGCCTCAGGGGGGAGCTGACCCGCTCGTGTTCAAAACAAGCGCAGTCCCCGATGGTGATGAATGGGTCATCAGCGGTGAAAAGTGGTTTTCCTCCAACGCACGCTATGCCGCCTTCTTTATCGTGATGGCGGTGACCGACCCCGACGCTGCTCCGTACAAACGGATGTCGATGTTCATCGTGCCGGCGGACACGCCCGGGATCGACATCATGCGCAACCTAACCTTCTACGGCGAACCCGAAGCGACCCACGCCTACATGCGCTACAACGACGTGCGGGTGCCGGCTGAAAACATGCTCGGCGGACGCGGGGAAGCGTTCATCGTTGCCCAGACCAGGCTCGGCGGCGGGCGCCTGCACCACGCCATGCGCACCGTGGCCCAGGCAGGACGGGCGTTGGAAATGATGTGCGAACGTGCACTCTCACGCGTCACCAAGGGGGAATTGCTGGCGCACAAACAGATGGTGCAGGAGAAGATTGCGGACTCCTGGATTCAGCTGCGCCAGTTCCGGCTGCTGGTGCTGGAAACCGCATGGATGATCGACAAGCATCAGGACTACAAGGCCGTACGCAAAAATATTGCGGCGGTCAAAGCCGTGATGCCCGGCGTGCTGCACGATATCTCCGCGCGGGCCCTGCATCTGCATGGCTCCATCGGCCTGTCTACCGAAATGCCCTTCGCCGACTGGCTGGTGAACTCTTTCCACGTGGGCCTTGCGGATGGCCCGACCGAGGTGCACAAAATCACCGTGGCGCGGGAGGTGCTGAAAGAGTTCGATCCAAGCGAATCGCTGTTTCCGGATTACCATCTGCCCGCAGAGCTGGCCCGTGCGCACGACCTCTATGACGACGCGCTCAGCACGCTGCGGGACTGAGACCGACCCTCAGCCCTTTCCCCATTTCCAGGAGCGCCCTGCATGATCATTGACCCTGCGAGCACCGATCCGCTGAACATCTACAAGCTGATGATCGGCTCTGTCCTGCCTCGACCAATCGCTTTCGTCTCCACCCGCAGCGCCGACGGGATCAACAACCTTGCGCCCTACAGCTTCTTCACCGGCGTCAGCGCCAATCCGCCGGTGGTTGGCTTCAGCCCGATGATGAGCATGGAGTCGCGGCAGCGCGATTCCCGCGTCAATGCCGAGGCCCGCGGCGAGTTCTGTATCAACGTCGTCTCTGAGCAGTTTGCAGAAAAAATGAACGCCACTGCGATTGACGTCCCGCCCGAGATCGATGAGTTCGAACTCTCAGGGCTGACGCCGGTCGAGTGCGAGTTGATCGATGCACCCCGCGTGGGCGAGGCCTATCTGGCGATGGAGTGCAAGCTGCTGCAGGTCGTCGAGATCAGCCGGGAAACCTTCGGCGGCGCCTTCGTCATGGGACAGATCCTGCGGTTCCACGTTGACGACGCCCTGTTCGAGAACTACCGCATCAATCCCGATCTGCTGCGCCCGATTGGACGCATGGCCGGCAACACCTACACCCGGACGGGCGACCGCTTCGACATGGACCGACCGGTAATGGCAGGAAAGCCGCGCATCGAACGCTGAGTCGACGTGCGCCCGCCTGCCTGGCTCAGCGCCGTCCATGTCGGGGCGATCGTGGTCGGCGTGCCTGTTCTTGCCTTCTGGGCGACA
>Ga0181582_10001529_pt1 | contig 18082 bp, 12 predicted proteins | sample 071ome_32_FD_132438 | JGI IMG/M metagenome (GOLD analysis project Ga0181582, IMG submission 132438) | Coastal salt marsh microbial communities from the Groves Creek Marsh, Skidaway Island, Georgia - 071405AT metaG (megahit assembly) | ecosystem: Environmental > Aquatic > Marine > Intertidal...
CGAGCACGACGACGCCGTCCTCGGCGTCCTCGGCGGCCCCGCCAACGACCAAGGCGATGCGTCGGCGGTCGACCGGGCCAAGGCGCGGTTGCGGTCGTGGAAGCTCATGGCGGATCGGCTGGAGTCGGTGATGGTGCGGGAGGAGCAGTCGAGGGTGATGCGGGCGTCGCGGCAGAGCTCTCCGGCGACGGTCAAGACCATCGGGCAGCTGCGGAAGGAGATCCACGCCATGAAGGCGCTTACGACGAAGGGAATGCCGTCGTCGAGGCCGCCGGCGCCGGCCTCGACGCCGCCTGCCGTTTCGACGCATCACCTGCAGCAGGTGGCGCTGCTGGAGTCCAAGGCGCTCCGGTACGAGGCAAAGCTGCACAAGCGGGACGACGCGATCGACCAGCTCAAGTCGACGGTGTCGCGGCTGCAGGCGACGGTGATGGAGAAGCAGGAGGCGTTGCGGCGCGCAAAGGAGGACGTGCAGGCGTCTGCGCGTCTCGCGGACGAGTCGGCGGTGGAGCTGTCGGCGCTCAAGGCGTCGAGCGAGCGGTCGCTCGGGAAGATGCGGGGTCTTCAGTGCGAGGTGGCGTCGCTTCGGGCGCAGTTGGAGGATGCGGATGTGTCGTTGAAGAAGCAAGAGCAGCTGACGGGGCTGGAGAAGTCGAGGCGGCTCGAGCTGGAGCAGCGGCTGGTGGACACGGACGATGCCATCAGCCGGCTCAAGACAAAGGTGGAGAGTAGCAAGAGGCGGATGAGCGCGAGCCACGATGCGCTCGAGATGGAGAACCGAGGGCTGCGGAACGAGGTGGTCGCGCTGCAGGAGGCGTGTTTGGAGGCCAAGCGGCTGGCGACGGAGCACGCAGAGGCGGCGGTCGAGGTGGCGAGGCAGCGGGACGCGTTGGAGCGGGAGGGGGCGGAGCGCAAGCTCGAGGTGAAGGCGCTTCGGGCGGAGCTCCACGTGGAGCGTCAGAAGTCTCGCGTGGCGGAGGAAGCCGCCGCGGCTGCGGCGTCAGAGCTGTACGTGCTCAGGGCGACGGAAAAGCTGGACGTGGCGGAGGCGACGTCAGCCGAAGCGCTGCGGATGGAGTTTGCGGCGACCAAGAAGGTGCTCGAGACGATGACGTCGAATGCCAAGGTGGCAAAGGCGGAGGTTTCGGCGCTCAAGGAAGAGCTGCGAAAGACGCGGGTGATGCACGACGAGGAGGTGGAGAGCTTGAAGCGGCGACACGAGGAGGCGCTCCAGGTGGAGCGGAAGGAGAACATGGATGCCTTGCGGGAGATTGAGGCTTCGAACGAGGCACAAATCCGTCAGGATGTGGACAGGATTGAGCAGGCGAGGGCCACGCTGGCGCGGGAGCTCGAGGGGATGGGGGTCGTGCTGCAGGGCAAGGAGGCGGCGATCGACGGGCTCAAGCGGATGGTGAGAGAGCGGGAGGCGTCGATGGCAGAGATGAAGGAGAGCATGGAGTCGATGAAGGTGGAATTGATGCAGACCCAGGACGAGGTGGAAGCGCTGCTGACAGCACGGCTCAAGGACGAGATGGACCGGGCCGGCGGGCAGGGGGGTGGCAAGGCGAACGGGAGCGGGAAGGGGGATGGGAAGGGGGATGGGCGGGACAAGGTGCGCCGGAGCCCCATCAAGCGGTTGATCGCCAAGCTGAGCCCCACCAAGAGGAAGAAGGAAGACGCGGCGAGGAGCGTGGCGGAAGCACGGACCGGTGCTGCCGTCCACCAGATTCAATTCTAGCTGTTGAGTCCGTACACTTCACGACGTAAGACATGCATACATGAAGCACATATTCGCGCGACGAACCGGGCACTGAACGAACATTCCGCTGCGGTTTCGACGACTGAACTCTGACCGACTCACAGGGCCGCAGCGATGCGACCCACGCTGCCGGCCTCCCAGTCTCCGGTCTATAAGGACGTCGTGTTGATCGGCGGGGGACACACGCATGTGGAGGTCCTTCGGCGGTTTGGCGCCTCGCCTCGTCCGGGCGTGCGGCTGACGCTCATCACCGACACGCTGTCTGCGCCGTACTCTGGCATGATCCCCGGGTTTGTGTCGGGGCACTATACGTTGCAAGAGTGCCACATCGATCTCTGTCGACTGGCGACGTTTGCGAATGCGCGGGTGATACTGTCGTCTGCGATCGGCGTCGATTCGAAGGCACAGCGAGTGGAGCTCGAGCACTTTGCGGAGAACTTTGAGGACCGGCCGCGACCGAGCATCCCGTACGATGTGCTGTCGATCAACGTCGGGATTACGCCGGCGACGGCGGAGACACCCGGCGTCAACGAGTTTACGACGCCGGTGAAGCCCATCTCGGCTCTGGCCGTCAAGATTGACGGCATCCTGGATGGGTTCGTCCGGCGTTGTCGGGCCGACGGGGGGAATGACGGCGAGCCCTACAGGGTGGCGGTGGTCGGCGGCGGCGCGGGCGGCGTAGAGCTCGCGTGCGCGCTGCAGCACCGCCTGGGGCGTCTCGTCGAGGCGACAAAAGCAAGACAGACCGGTGGGAAGGGCGCCGCTGTCGACGACGACGGAGTGCAGTACCGGGTCGCGCTGATATCCAAGGGGCCGATCCTGGCGACGTCGCCGGTTTCCGTCCGAGACTCCATGCGCGCGGTGCTCGCGGAGCGCGGCGTCCGCGTGGTCGAATCGGACGTCGGCGTGACGCGGGTCGAGCGGGGGACGCTGTTCCTCCACGGCGACGGCGATACCGCGGGCTCGACGGAGGCGTTCGACGATTGCCTCTGGTGCACGCGGGCGTCCGCGCCGTCGTGGTTTACTCGCACTGACCTGGAGCTGGACGACGCCGGGTACATCCTCGTGGACGAATTCCTCGCAGCGCGGGGTCCCGGAACGGCACCAACGTCGAGCACGAGGAACGTCTTCGGTGCCGGCGATTGCGTGACAATGTTCAAGAGCCCGCGGCCAAAAGCCGGCGTGTACGCGGTGCGAGCCGGCCCGGTGATCAGCGACAACATCTTCAGGGCGTTGGAGGGCCAGCCGCCAAAGAGCTGGACCCCACAGTCGACCAATCTGAGCATCATCTCGTGCGGTGATCGGTACGCCCTCATGACAAAATCGTGGTTTCATCTGCATGGCGGGTGGGTGTGGTCCTGGAAGGATCACATCGACCGCAAGTTCATGACGATGTACGGCGACGGCCTGCGCATGTCGGGGTCGATGTCGCCGGCGGCATCGTCCTCCGCCTCTGCCTCGTCCACGGCGCCGGAACTCGACCTGCTTTTGTCTCAGGCGGCCATGCGATGCGGCGGATGTGGATCCAAGGTCGGCGCCTCCCTGCTGTCGTCCGTGCTGGCCAAGCTCGGGGTCGTCGGCGACGACCCGGACGACCCAGACAAACCGGACGACCCAGACAAACCGGCGACGTCGTTGGACGACGCGGCGTTTCTGCCAGCGGTACCTGCCAACGCCAAGGCCATCCAGACCATCGACTACTTCAAGTGTCCCCCGCTGCTGCAGGACCCGTTTGTCTTTGGCTATATCGCCGCCGTGCACGCCATGAGCGACTGCTACGCCATGAACGGCGTGCCGACTTCTGCACTGGCCCTTGCTGTAGTCCCGTTTGCCTCTTCTCGGAAGACGGAAGAGGAACTCTTTCAGCTCATGGCCGGCGCCTCGGCCGCCCTCGCCGACGCCGGGTGCAAGCTCATCGGCGGCCATACCAGCGAGGGCGCCGAGCTTGCAATGGGCTTCAGCGTCACGGGAAACGTGCCCAAGCACACCGTGTGGCACAAGGGCGGCATGCGAGCCGGCGACGAGATCATCCTGGTCAAGGCCCTCGGCACGGGGGTCATCATGGCCGCCGCACAGGCCGGCCTCCCCGTCGGCAAATACATCCCGGAGATCATCGCGTCCATGTGCCAGAGCAACCGCCACGCGCACGCCGTCCTGCAAAAGTATGCAGGTACGGTGTCGGCCTGCACGGACGTCACCGGGTTTGGCCTCCTCGGGCACCTTGCGGAGATGTGTCGCACGTCCCGCATGACCTGCCGCATATCGGCCAGCGACGTCCCCGTGTTCCCAGGAGCACTCGAGTGCGTGGAACTGGGCGCGACCAGCTCGCTGTCGGCCGAGAACGATCGCTCTGTCAGCAGGGCCATCGACCGACGCGGCAGAAGCGGTCGTGACGGCCACGTCCCAGTCTCAGACGCGCTCTACCAGGTGATGATCGACCCGCAGACGAGCGGCGGGCTCCTTCTGACGCTTCCGACGTCGCACTCGGACCGCGCGCTCGCCGACCTGCGCGGGGCCGGGTTACGTGCGGCGAAGATTGGGGTTTGCCTTCCGAAGGTCCAGGCCAGGGAGAGAGAGACGGACGACGACGACGACGACGAGCGAGCGAGAGACCACACCTGTATTTCATTCGAGTAGTAGTAAACGGCACCATCATCATCATCGTCATCAGGAGAAGCGCTACGTAACGGCACGAGACGACCAGGGGCCGTATCAGAGCGGCACTGGATGTCTGATTGAACCCTCGTCAATTTGAACACAGTGGCACAGCAGCAGGAGCCGAGAGAGGGATCGCGATGTCAGGAGCAGCACAGATCAACGATCTCCTGGAGGTGGCGCTGGGTCTGACGTTGGACGCCACGAGGAAGGACACGACGCCCTCGAATCGCTCCACCCAGGCCCCCCCCTTGGTCCACCTCAGTTCGCTCGCCCAGGAGCTGGAGGCGGAGCAGGAAGCGTGCGTTCTCGACGCTGACAAAGTGGAGCGGGCGCTGATGTCTCGCCTGGCGGATGCGCCGAGCGCGCGCGAGTGGCCGGTGCAGTACCTGGTCGGCTGCCACCGCCGCGCCATGGACCTCGCGCAGCGGGTGCAGAGTGACGGGTCGCTGTCGGACGCCGACAAAGGCACGGCGGGGTCTGCGCTGGAAATGGCGCGGCAGCTCTCGGTTTCGTACGCAGGGTTCATCCTGCAGATGCAAATGTTCCCACAGCCCGAGCTGGCGGAACGTCGCGGCGGGGGACAACTGCTCGACTCGTACCTGATGCAGGTGGGAGTAGCCGACGGGATGGGTGGGTCGTTCGAGAGCGGGGCAGCGGGGCTGGTCGACGAGGACGTGCGGCGGGAAACGGTGATCGAGCCGATCCACCCAGAGTTTCTGCCCGACTACGTGGCACGATTCTCTGAGGACGACGGCGCGCAGGGCGTCCTGGAACAGATCGGTAGTCATCTGGCGGCTATCATGTCGCGGATGACCATCCTGGCCGACTTTGGGTCCCCGCTGACGGTCCTGGCCAACGTGCTGTCGAGCTCGACCGTGGCGGCCCACATGTGCAAGACCTCGGCCTTCCTTCCGCCAATCACTGACGAGGTGATCGGTAGGACGATCGAAGACAACACCATCCTGGGCGCAGCGTTCGGCATCTCGGCAATCCCAGACGTCATGGAGAGCCCCGTCATGCGGTCGCCGCTCGCGAGGTCGCCGGACGTCGGCGACGGGCTCTTCCCCGGGGATACCGTCGTCGGTGGGCGGCACGGGAACACGCGGGCTGCGCACCAGAGCATGCATGTATCCCTGGACAGCCTGCACTCATCGCTGCACAGGATTGTCACCAACCTGCTCAAGAACGCCGAGGCCAAGGGGCGCGTGTTGGCGTGGCTCGCGGCCGCGCTGCGCGTCAACAAGGAGCGGACAAAGATGCGGCCGGACCTCAAAAAGGCGTCGACGGACGGCTTTATGATCAACTTGGCTTGCGTGCTCCTGAGGCTGTGCAGGCCGTTCCTCGACCCGGCGTCCGGCAAGGCGTGGGCAAGGCTGGACGTCAGGTACATCTCGGACTCGCGGTCGCGGGGATGCGCCTTCGAAGACGACACGAGGCTCGGCATGGCCGACAGCGACCTCCAGGCGTGGGTGCAGGAGGCCGTGCTCCCCCATGATCCCACCTCGTACCACTTCATCTGCGAGTGCTTCTTCATGACGGCCAACGCCCTCCGGCTCGGCGTCTTCAAGGCCATAGAAGTCATGAAGGACATCTCTCGCACCGCCAGGGACTGGGATCGGGAGGCGGACCTGGCCGGCTCTCCCGACGACCCGACGATCGGCCCGCGGATCCGGCAGATGAAGCGGGCGGCAGCCCGCTACAAGACCATCGCCTCGTGCATGTCTGGCACGCTCCACGGCCGCGTGCTTCTAGAAGACATCATCGCGTACTACTCGTTGCTGGCCGCCTACTTCCCGAGGGTGGCCCTCGGCGGTGCCGCGCCGTCTTCCGGCTTTTCCCTCCCGCTCCCGAGCCCCGCGCCGAACGAGTTCCTCTCCCTCCCAGAGTACTTTGTCGAGAACCTCTGCGAGACGCTCAGCTGGATCGGATATTTGGACGTCCAACTGCTGAGCCCGGCCGCCGTGGAGCAGTTCATGCTGTTCTTCGCGCTGTTCCTGGGCAGTCACGACTACGTCAAGAACCCCTACCTCCGCGGCAAGATGGTCGCGGCCCTCTCCTCGTACATCCCTAGAGACGACGACATGATGGACGAGTCCAACCCGTGGGCCCGCTCCCACCTCTCCAGCGGCTCCCAGGAGGTCACGGCCATGATCAACGCCCACCCGCTCGTCATCCAGCACCTCGTCAAGGCCCTCGTCCTCCTCTTCGTCGAGATCGAGCGGACCGACAGGCACAATGCATTCTACGAGAAGTTCAACACCCGGTACCAGATCGGCGAAGTCATGGTCTACCTCTGGGACCACCCCGGTCACCGAGAGGCGTGGAAGCGCGTCGTCGAGGACGACCCCAAGCTCTACGTGCGGTTCGTCAACATGATGATCAACGACAGCCAGCACCTCCTCCAGGAGGCACTCGAGGCCCTCCCCGAGGTCCGCGACATCGAACTCAGGATGGCCGACCAGGACGCCTGGCGCGCCGAGCCCGCTGCCACCCGCGAGGAGCTCCTTCAGCAGCTCGACAGGCACCGACGGAGCCTTCGCAGCGACTTCGAGCTGTCCACCATCTACCTCAAGCTCATGGAGCTCACCAGCTCCGATCCCGGGATCTGCACGCGGTTCTTCGACGTCCAGATCAGGGACCGCCAGGCCAGGATCCTCGACTTTTTCCTGCGCTACATGACCATTCCGGCGGAGCGAAAGCGACTCAAGCTCAAGGAGCCCGAGAAGTACGGCTGGAAGCCCCGCGAGCTCCTCGCTAGCCTCGCTCAGATCCACGCCAACATCTTCGAGGCCGACCGCGAGCAATGGAGCGCCGCCGTCGCCGCCGACACGGACTATTACGGAACCGACCCGAGCATCCTGGACCACCTCATCGCCATCCTGACCAGCCTCAACACCAACCCCGCTGTGCTCCGCTCCATCCAGGACCTCCGCGCCGCGGCCATCGAGGCCGTCAAGAACACGGCCAAGGAGGACGAGAACTTTGAAGACGCACCCGAGGAATTTGAGGACCCGCTCAGCTGCCGGCTCATGAAGGACCCGGTCAAGCTCCCCAGCGGCCAGGTCCTCGACCGCGCCACCATCCTCCAGCACCTGCTGACCGACAACAGGGACCCCTTCTCCCGGGCACCCATGACCGAAGACGACCTGGAAGAGATGCCCGAGCTCCGCCAACGCATTCTCGCCTGGATGAACGCGCAGCGCAAGTAAGAAATATCAGTTGACTGACACTGAGACAATAGGGACGATAGAGACGATAGAGACGATGACGCAGCTGTGCACCCTGGGCGGTGGCCCAGCGGCTGCAAGACCCAGATTACCGACGAATGAAACCCTTTCCTGTTCAAGGCATCCACGGAAATCCCCCGGTTTGCTCGTGCCCTGCGCGTCTTCCGCCTCGTCTGCGCGGGTACCATCGCCGTCAGGAATTCCTGGTCCTATGTACATGTCCCGGGACCCGCTCAGTGACGATCAACGGAGCCGGTTTGCGAAATTCGGCGTTGTGCCGAATCGCTCCGTCTCGTCGCTGGACCTCGAGGAGCCGCGGATGGTTCGCGTGCGCCTGAGCGTAGAGTACCGGGTGCACTCGCGGCAGATGCTGTGCGTGGGAGGTTCGGCGATCCCGTTGGGGTGGAGCTTCCTGTCGATCGCCAAGGTGCCAATGTCGTGGGAGCCGCAGGACCGGTGGGTGGTGGAGTTTGAGCTGGCGGCGGGGTCCAAGTTGGAGTACAAGTACGTCATATTGGAGGAGCAGGACTGGACGCAGCAGATGAACGCGGCGACGGAGGGGATGGTGGAGTACGAGTACAGGGTGCAGCCAGAGGTGAATCCGCCCGACGTGCAGAGGATCACGCGGCGGATGGCGATCGTGGCGTGGCAGAGCGGGGGGAACAGGGTGCTGGTGATGCCGAGTGAAGAGGAAATAGAGCAGGTGACTGGGAACGGCGGGGGGTGGCGGGCGTTCGAGGGCAAGGTGGGCGGGGCCGGGGCGACGTGGACGGTCGGGGCCGATGGCGCCGGGAGGGATGCGTCGTCGTCGCTCTCCCGGGAACACTTGCACATTGACGAGACGACGGGGCTGCCGGTGTTGGACAGACTAGACGCCTGGGGCGACGACGGCATCTCCCCGTACCGGTAGGTGTCGGGAGCGGTCCTTTCTCGAAGACACCACCGGCGAGAAAAAAAACGTACTCGTATTCGTATTTAAACAAGCTCAACATCACCAAACCTACCGCCACTCCTCCTTCTCCTTGCCAGCCTCCATAAAGTCACTCAGGCTCCACGTCTTCTTCATGCCGACGCCGCCGGCCTCCATGTGCCCTGTGTGGCTCATATCCATCTGCTCGACCTTCATCCCGGACACGCCGTCGTCTCCAAACCCAAACTGCCCGCCCCCGCTATGAAACAGCGGGATCCCGCTCGCCGTCGCCGACGCAGGCGGATACGAGGTCGTCCCCTCGTTCATCCGCCGCACCACGTCAATCTGCTGCTCCAGCAGATGGTTGAACATCGTTATCTGCGCCTTGAGCTTCAACCGCGTATTGTAGCACTTGAAAAACTGCGGGTTCTCCCCCTCGAGCCGGCTCCAGATGAGCTTGGTGAACTCTGCATCGATCGTCGCCCGCTCCCGAAGGACGGAGATCACCTCGTCCTTCGTGAGGTACAGCTGTAGACACTTCTCGATCAGGTTCTGCACCGTCTCTATATCGCTGATCGTCATTATCCGCTTGTTGGCATCGCCGGTGCCGTTCTGCTGATCGCCCTTCGCCCCGCAGTTCCGGAGCAGCTGGGCCGACCCCAGCGGCGGGGGCGGCGACTCGTTCTTCCCGGGCGGCGTCAGGTGCGCGTCGTTGGTGTCGTCGTTGGTGCCATTGTTGGTGGCGTTGTTGGTGGCATTGTTGGTGTCGCCGTCCCGGGCGACGGCCGTGTTCTTCTCCGCGGTGGCTGCCGCTGTTCTGGGCGACTTCTTCGCCCCTGTAGTCTTTGCTGGGGATGCCTTGCCCTTTGCCTTCCGCGGAGAGCGCTTGGTGGCCTGCCCCCCAGCCATGATGGGCACGGTGCGGTTCGTGCGTGTGGAAAATCGCTCGGGCGCTCGACACACAAGAAACCTCACCCCTGGCTTCCGTTGCCTCTGGATACCTAAGAAGCGTACAGCGACGACGGGAGAGAGAACGCCGGCGACTGAAAATTGAGAAAGGCGCGACTTATCCGGATAAGAACAACGCTCGACACGCTCGCGGGCCCGTCTCTTTATTCTCATCCTGCGATTGAAACCGGCCTCTCGCTGGCATCCAGCACCCGAATTCACGATGAGTCGCGTCGGGGCCGCCGCTGGAATCGGGATCGCTGCCAGACCACCGTCGCAGAGGCCAAAAACCGCATGCCGTGGCCCGTCGTGGTCGAGGAGCCCAAGCGACGCGACGTCCACCCCTTCTGCCTCTTCCTCTTCCTCTTCCTCTTCCTCTTCCTCCTCCTCCTCCTCCTTTTCCATACCACTCCGGAGGAAAACCCGCTCCCCCGAGGAATCCCCGTGCTTCTGGTGCAACGGCACCGCGACACAAACCTGCCCCGACTGCCATGGCACCGGCACCGCTCAAAAGCACAACCAAAAGAACCACCACGGCAAGAACCACGTCAACGTCACACGCGTCGTTGGTACGAAATGGACGGCCCTCGACCGCACGTTCGGGTGGCGCCACTTTGAGTGCAAGGAAGTGCACGTCGTCAACCCGACGTCGTCGGTCACGGGCAAAGGCCACGCCAACGAGAACGAACGAGCGCAAACTGCGACAACGAAGACCACAGAAAGAACGACATCCAGCGACCCGCCACCGAAACCGAAACCGAAACCGAAACCAAAACCAAAGAAGAAACGGACGTACTGTCTGCTCGAGGCGACCTGCGACCCGACGGCGAGGCTTTGGGTCGAGATCGAAATACTCAAATCGAGAAGGGTGTGGAGCGCCGGATGGTTACAGAAAGAATCCTTACAACAACTGCTCGCCGAGCTGGAGCTGGAGGGGACGGGCGGCGACCCATGCCAGCGGTGTCACGCCGAGCGGACCGTCCCCTGCCGCTACTGTACTGTCGCCGAGCCCATCTCGCTCAGCTGAGCCGAAATACATACCCCAATATATACCCCAATCAATCACGACGCCTTGTAATGAACGTCAATCGTGTCCCCGTCTTCCATTCCAAACCCATGCGGCGTGTCCTCTCCGACCTGCAACACCTCGTCATCAAACACAAACCGGTCCACGTCCCCTCTGCCCCCGATCCACCCGGCCCCAACTGCATGCTCCACAAACTTGGAAACCGGATAATCGAACGAGTTCCGCACCACCGCATCCGTCACAAACTCGTGCCGCTTGGCATCCAAAAACCGTATCGAGATCACCTCACCCCCCAGTTGTTCACCCCCCACCTGCTCTCCCGCCCCAGCAAACGTCTTGACGGGAGACACCCCGACCCCGACCCCGACCCCCACACTCCGCTGCTCCCGCCGCCGCACCTCGTTCTCCTCAATCTCCTTGATCCGACGCAATTCCTCATCCTCATCACTCGCCACGTCCGACACATCATCCCCATCCTCCAGACACGCCCGCAACGCCTTCTGCACCCGCGCCGCGTCCAAATTCCCCTCCGACCGACGCCTGCCCTGCTCCGCGGATCCCGGCGTCTGCTGCCTTGTCGCGTTCTTCGGCGGCCTCCCACGCTTCCGCTTCCCCAAGGCCACGCCCACCGGTGCATTCCCGGAATCCACACCCGTACCCGCCCCCGCCCCACCCGCCCCGGCCTCCGTCACCCCCACGACCTCGATGCTCGCGTCGCTGTCGCTGTCGTACACGGGCACCGCCAGCCCCTCGTCGTCCTTCCGCCGAATCCATTCGAACATGTCCTCCTCCTTGCCCTCCTCAACCGCCTCGCCCCTCTCCGACCCAACGACCGTCTCGACGCCCTTCCCGTCTGCCAACACCCCCCGGTACTTTCGCTTCTGCTCCTCGCTCATGTACCGACCCAAGTCCCCCGCAGCCTCCGCGACTGCCGCGACCGCGACCGCCTCCCCGCCGCTATCGTCAGAGGACGTCGACGTCCCATAATCCCACAGATCATCGGACGACATGGCAGACGATACGGAGACTCGGTCGAGTATTTTTTAGAGACGCAAGTGGTTGGCAACCAACGGGCCTTGTTATTGAATTGTTCGTCGTTCGCTTCGCCCGAGGACACGTCGGTGTAGCCTGCATCCTCGTTGTCTGTCTCCGGGCGCGCCGTGTCGTATCGCGGGTGAATAAGACCGGAATCGCCGGTCGATTCGGTGTTCGATCATCCAAATACTCGGATTTCCTCGGCACTGGTCTTTCTCTATCGCGTGAAGCATGGTACGTTTGCGTATGCACGACTGGGAGGTGTACGTCGTCCGTCGGGGCGGGTCGAGTCCAGAGTCCAGAGTCCAGAGTCCCGTGAAAGCCGACCCACCGATGGCCAGTACCACCCCCGACCGACGTCTCACCGCCGACCTTCCCTTCCCTTCGTTTCCACGTATCTCCAGGCATCTCCAGAGTCGTTGAAGATCCTTCGGGAGCTGCAGTCGCGTCCGGAGAATAAAGTCTGCTGCGACTGTTCGTCGAAGAATCCGCAGTGGGCGTCTGTGTCGTACGGCTGTTTCATGTGTCTGGAGTGTTCTGGGAAGCATCGGGGTCTGGGAGTGCATATATCGTTCGTGCGCTCTGTGACGATGGACGCGTGGAATGAGCTGCAGTTGAAGAAGATGCAGGTGGGTGGGAACGGGAAGATGAACGGGTTTTTCGAAAAGTACGGGGTGAGCAAGGGGACGGGGATCGTGGACAAGTACAACAGTCCCGCGGCAGAGTTTTATCGGGAGGTGATCAAGGCCGCGGCGGAGGGGCGGACGTACACGCCGCCGGATCCGAAGAGCGTCGAGGCGCGTGGACGACTGCCGCCGCCAAAGCCACGAGTCTCAGCGCAGTCTACGTCGCAGAATGCGACTTCGGGACAGTATAGCATGGAGGAATTGGAGCGGTCGGCGGCGGGCAAGGAGGACTTTTTCGCCCAGCGGCAGCGGGAGAACGCCATGCGTCCGGACCACCTCCCGCCGTCGCAGGGGGGCAAGTACGTCGGGTTCGGGTCCACCCCGGCCCCCCGGCCCACGTTCGGGGCGCAGTCCGGGAGGTCGGACGTGACGGAGAATGTGTCGTCGATGCTGAACAAGGGGTTCTCCGAGCTGAGCGTGTTTGCCAAGACGACGGCGTCGGCGGCGAGGGTCAAGGCGTCCGAGATGAACGACGCGTTGCAGGAGGCGGGTGTCGCAGAAAAGACCAAGGAGTACGGGCAGAAGGGGTGGAGTCTGTTGCGGAGTGCGTATGCGAGCGCGGCGAGCGCGGTCGAGGGGGTGGCGAAGGAGCAGGGCTACCAGCTGGACTTGGGCAGCAAGAAGGTGGCCGACGGGGTCCAGATGGGCGGCGGGGGAGGACGGTACATGAGCGTGGACGCGGCGCCGCCGACCGGACACGGGTTTGAAGGCGCGGTGGACACGAGGACACGGATCGGCGGGGGCGGTGGGTTTGGTGGGGGCGACGGGTTTGGTCAGCCGCCGCCGCAGCGGATGACGCCGACGCAGGCGCCGCCGCCCCAGCAGCAGCAGCAGCAGCAGCAGCAGCGTGATTTGTTGGACATGGAGGGCAACGACGGCGACTTCCAGGACGATGGGTGGGCGGATTGGGGCGACGCCAAGGGGGTCCAACCGGTGAAGAAGGCCGGCGGGGCGGCCAAGACGTCCGTCGTCGCCGCCTCCGGGACCACGGAGGGGAGCGAGTGGACTGGGTGGGACGACGACTTGGGAGCCAAGGAGACGAGCCGGCGGCTGAGCGCCGAACACGAGCGAGAGGACAGCTGGGGCGAGTGGTAGTTCTCCGTTACGTCTCTCTCCGTCAGTTTCAAATCAAATTCACCCACAGACCGGTCGCATTTACCCTCAATTCCTCGGGTTCAGCATGGCGAGGAAGAAAGTCGCTGCCGTACGTGCGAATTGTTCTTGCTCTACGTCGCCCAATTTCGCTAAAATGCCCACGCGAGATCCTTGCCCGTTCCCCGCACCGACACGCTCACACGCCCGTTCCTTCTGTTTCGTCCAATTCTCAGGTCAAGCGCAAGGTCGAGTGGGTGGTGCCACCCCCCGCCGAGCTGGAAGAGCGCACTGGCCCCAAGACGGTCGATTCGCTGGGCCGCAAGCTCACCAAGCGCAACACCTTCGACGAGGAGCACTGGAACACGCGTCTCTCGGTCACCATCAACTGGCGGAATAAGCACCAGGATCGCTGGCCCAAGTATAACAAGAAGGACATGAAGGAGCTCAAGCTGTACCAGTGGCTGAAGCAGAACAAGCTCGGCGGGTACAAGTGGAAGCGAGACAGGTGGGAGAAGCTCAACGACGCCTTTGGGCTCGGATGGGAGAAGGAGTGCTTCCCGCACCCGGAGGTTGCCGGCGGTGGCTACCTGATCGGAAGGAAGCCCTAAGATAGATGGGCGTGTGGGAGAGGGGGAGGGGCGAGGAAAAGCCGAACGGCCGGTGTCCTCGAGCGGCGGTGGGCGGGTGGGCGGGTTGGCGGGTGGGAGGCGCGGCGAGATCCGCTCGTGCGCCGAGGCAGTCTCACAGTATAGTGTAGGCCCTGTGTGTCATTCATTCAATAAGGATTCCATGGAAACCAGCGTAATCAGTCCGCTTGAATGCCTCTTGAAAGTCGCTCCCTCCGACTCGCTCCCGTGCGCAGAAAAAAACCAGCGATGGCCTCGACGCTGATACCAGACGTTTCGTCTGCACTACAGGGTATCCTGCCCAGCGGCGCCGCGGTCGCCGTGGGCATGGCGTTGCGCAAATCCGGTATCGTGACCGAAGTGGATGCAATCGTACGTCAACGTCGTCTACACACAGGGCAATCCTCCTCGCGCGCCGCCGCGCCGACCACGTATGCACAGCTCCCAACCCTCGCTACGAGCGCGCGATCACGTGCCTTCGCTCACCACGCGCCACGCACCACACCGCAGACGACGCGAAGACTCGCGACGTTCGTCACCTGTCCGTGCTTGTTCCTGCACGTCCTGGGTGGCCCGCCGCCGCTCCCGCTCCCGCTCTCCTCGATCGCTGCCGTCGCCGTCGTCTACACGCTCAGCGTCACGCTTCCCGCGATCCTGACCTGGGCGTCGACCAAGTACATGCACCCGAAAGAGCGCGGCGTGCTCGCCGGGCTTTCGCTCGGGTCGTCCGTCGAGCTCTTTGCCCTCCCTGTCGTCGTCGGGATCACAGGCAGCAGTCCGATCATCAGCAGCGGGAGCGATGTTATGATCTACACGGCGTGTCTCGTGGCAGTGCTCAACATGCTGACGACGCAGGTCCTGGCGCCGTTGTACTTCTCGACGGCGGGTCCTGCCTTTCCGAAGGACTTCAAGCATACCGACGGCGGCGTGTACAACGGGGAGTGGAAAGGGGCGCTGAAGGACGGGTTTGGGGTCTACACGTACCCGTCGGGCGCGCGGTACGAGGGGGAGTGGCTGGACGGGACGAAGGAGGGGCGGGGTGTGTACAAGTTTCCAAAGGGGGGGATATACGAAGGCGAGTGGCGGAACGGGAAGATGGAGGGCGTCGGCGTGCGGACGTATGCGTCCGGGAAGGTGTCGTCTGGGCTTTGGGAAGGGGGGAAGCTCGTCAAGTCGATCGACGAGAGTCAGTGTGCGCTCGTGGTGGCCAACGCGAACGAGGCGGCGTTGTGTGCGAAAAACGTGTTCGTGGGTGGGATGGACGGCGGGGAGTTGGTGCGCGGGGTCCTGACCCAGCCCGGATTGTTGGTCGGGCTGCCGTCGCTGGTGGCGGGCGTGTTGGGGGCGAGCGGGGCGCCGGTGGGGCAGCTGCCGGCGGGGGTGGGGTCGGCGACGAGGGAGCTTGCCAAGGCACACGGGGTGCTGAGCTTGGTCGGGTTCGGGATGTTGTTGGATAGGACGCCGGTCGAGGCGCGGCAGGTACGTTGTGTGGAGACTGTGTGGAGACTGTGGCGACTGGCGACCCGATGACGCAAACATTCTCAGAGAGAGCAACGTTGTATCGCATGGCGAGGCGAGTCGGTAGTAGTCGGCGTACCGTGCCGATTGTGGCGGGGCCGAAGTACTGGTCAGTCGACGACCCCGATGCTTGAGCCTTGCCGTGTGTGCTCCGTGAACCGATGTATATGAAATCTGAGGGTCTCGTGCCGTTGCCGTCGTTCTGTTGTTTGTTGCCGATCAGACGCGACGACTCGAGAGCGGCCACTCGCGACTCGCACGACTCACACAACGTGTCCACAACTGCAGATGACGGCGATCACGCAGATGATCGCGACGCGGGTCGTCCCGGGGCTCGTGGTGTACGCGGCGGCGGCCATCGCCCTGCCCGCCACCTTGCCGGCGGCATCCATCTGCGCCCTCGCGCTCGCTACCGTGTCTCCTATGTCGTATAGGACGTTGGAGCTGACGCACGTCTTCCGTCTGAACGAGAACCTCGTCGCCGCGGCCTCTCGGTACTCGGTCGGCATCTCTGTGGCGTGCACCGGTGCCATCCTCTTGGCGGCGCGGCGAGCGGCGACCACGGCCTCCGTCGCCGAGCTCAGCTACGGAATGGGCATGATCGCGCTCTGTCTGTGGCTCGTCATGTCTTTCTGGAGCGAGAGCGCGCAGAAGGCCAGGGCCGGCGGCGAGGGCAGCGACTTTTACAAACGGACCATCAAGATGGTGTACAAGGGGACGGGTACGGGGACGGGGACGGCTGGCGGGAATCCCATGGCCAGCGACGGCCGAAACGACGGACCGCCGTCTTCTCCGCCGTCGGGAACCGCCACGGCCGCCTACCGACGAGGAGAAATGCCGCCGACGACGAGGACAGTGCCGGCGTCACGGAGACCAGTTTTTCCGATTCTCCGAAACGGCAGGTGCCACGTGCCCCCACGAACGCATCCGCGGCTGTTCCAACGCACCTTGTAAACTTGAATACAAACTGCCGACGCCTGGAGATGGATATGGACGGCGCGTCTCGGACAGGACAGGCGCGGCCGACGAAGACGACGACGACGGAACGCGCGAGCGGGAGCGCAAGAGACCACCATGCCGACCACCAAGCCGAACAGCCACCTGCACCGAACGCGCCCGAGCCGGCCGAGTCGTCGAGGTTCGCCGGTGTCACTGCGGCGCACTGCGAGCATATGGTGGACTACGCCACCTCCCGGGAACCCTTTGTCAAGTTCATGGTACAGAAACTTGCGGAAGCGGGGTGCACGGTCGGCAATGACTTTATCAAGATACGGCACTGCGACGCGGAGGTCGGCGGGGGATTCCGGGCACCAGACGGCGTGATTGTGTGCTATAACCACCTCGCATCGCAGGAGGAGGTGACACACGCGCTGACGCACGAGCTCATTCATGCGTACGACCACTGTCGGTGGGTACTGACCTCGAACGACGACGCACTGTTCGCCCTTCCCACGGCTCTCACTCGTTCGCTCGTTCGTTCGCTCGTTCGCTCGTTCGCTCGTTCGTTCGCTGCAGAGGAAAGGACCTCGACTGGACAAACTGCCAGCATCACGCGTGCAGCGAGATTCGGGCTGCCAGCCTGTCCGGTGACTGCAACTTCAAGATGGAGCTGTTGCGGGGCCACTATAGCATCGCAAAACAGCACCAGGCGTGCGTCAAGCGGCGAGCGCTGCTCAGCGTCAAGATGAACCCGTACTGTCAGGGACGAGGGGTGGCAGAAGACGCCGTGGAACGGGCGTTCGAGACCTGCTTCCGAGACACCAGTCCGTTCGATCGGCGGCCGTAGGGGTACCACCTGTCTCTCTCGTGAATACAAGGACAAACCTGAAAGAAGACCCCCTCAATATCACGATTCCCTCGATTCCCTCGATCCCCGCATGTCATACACCGCACTGGCACTCACCACGACGTCCAACCAGCAATCATGCCCATCCATCGGCACCACCCCCTCCTCGACCACCTGCTCGTCAAACGCGAGCCCCACCAGCAACGGCCGCTCTCTCCCTCTCCCCTCGCGCCAACCCTCCAAAAACTTATCGTAATACCCCCCACCCCGCCCCAACCGCGCTCCGCCCTTCCCGAACCCCAACCCAGGCATGAACACCACAGCCAGCCCCGCCTCTTCCAACACGTCCTCCCGCGCCACCCCGTCCCTCCCCACCAACGTCGGCTCCCGTATCCCAAACGGCGGCACCACATCATACCGATCATGCCCATACACCCGCAAGAAATGCATGTTCGAATCCCGATCCAACACCCTCGGCAGGTACACCCGGAGATCCTCCCGACTCGAAAACACATGCTCCAGAATCTCCCCGGCGTCCACTTCGTTCAACTGGTCACATGCCAGATACAGGCATATCGCCGACGAAGACGGCAGCGAGTCGATCAGGTTCAACGCCCCGCGGTCGAGCACGGTGCGACAGACTCGGGCAGACTGCGACCGTTTGACCTCTGGCGTGAGCGCCGAAAGCGCCGACTTGATCGTCTTCCTCAACGCCCTTTTCGCGGCATACGTCGACGACGTGGCGTTGGTTGCGTTGGTTGCGTTGGTTGCGTTGGTTGCGTTGGTTGCGTTGGTTGCGTTGGTTGC
>Ga0181582_10001532_pt1 | contig 18066 bp, 16 predicted proteins | sample 071ome_32_FD_132438 | JGI IMG/M metagenome (GOLD analysis project Ga0181582, IMG submission 132438) | Coastal salt marsh microbial communities from the Groves Creek Marsh, Skidaway Island, Georgia - 071405AT metaG (megahit assembly) | ecosystem: Environmental > Aquatic > Marine > Intertidal...
GCTGGCTCGGCCAAGAATAGATCAGCGTTCGGACGTCCTGATCACACCCGCAGAATTGCCGACAGCGACGGGCAAGCGCCAGCCCCTGCGATTTGGCTGAGCCAGAATCGTACCGATTGCCGTGCAAGAAAATGACCAGCGGGCCAGTTCCAGCCAGCAGGCCTTCAAGATCGGCCGACTCCCAGCAACAGCCATCCGTTGCGTACCGCTCGACGGTCGGGCTGGCCGTCTCCGGCATCCGGCAGATGCCCGGAAGCCGGCGGGTGCTGATCACCCAGGCATCGGGCGGTGCCATGGCAGGAGCAGGACAGACGCCAGCGGCCTCTGCCGTCTCCGCCGGCAAGACGAGCATGATGCCCGCCAGGCAGAAGACGGCCAGCAGAGATCGCCACCGATCAGGCCAGCCGCCTGGTGGTTCATTGTTCGATACTGGCTCGTTGCCCATACCGTACCCACGAAAAAAATCGTCAATCAAAAAATCGCCAACCATCGCCAACCAATGCAACCAACTGATGGCAATCAACTGATGCACCATCAACACCTGATCTATCAACACCTATCTCTGCCGCATCACGTCCATGGAGATTGCGGCCTCGGTAAAGTTTGCCGGATGCATCTCAACCCTAGCACGCCATTTTTGCCATGACGGGAAATTCTTGCCGTCACGACAGCAAACCGTGGGGTAGGGTTTTTTAATGGCCGTTCCCCCGACGTCCACGAGGAGTTTTTTCACGATGAAACGTGTCCTTTGCCTGCTCATTGCCCTCAGTTGTCTGGCTTCGTTCCCCGGCTGTAGCAGTTGTTTTGGAAACAGCTGCCGGAGAGGCTCCATGATGGAATTTCGCAACACTGGCCGTGGAATCTACCGGCGTGGCTGCGGTACTCCCAGTGGCTGCGGTACTCCCTGTGATCCCTGCCAAGCCGCGCCCTGTGGCTGCGAGCCGTGCGGCGGGGCCGCCCCCTGCTGCGAAGGCATGATGGAGGGGGAAACCGTTATCAGTCCCTCGCCAACCAGCAGCGAACCTGGAACCTTTTCCTGATTCGTCCCCGACATACCGCTCTGGGCCTGAGGCTCCCCCGGGATTGCCCCACGCCCAATGCCCCCTCTACTAGTCAAAACAGGTTCAGCTTCCGGCTCTCCTCGATGATGCGCCGCTCTTGCCGGCCACGCGTCGGGTCTTGCGACACAACGGGTGTTCGCTCCCGATTCGAGCGGCTCGTCATCGAGGAGAGCCGGTTGCTGTTTTGCAGCCGGCGGCAGGTATACTGCCAGCATGTTTGACAATCTCTCCAATTCGCTCACTGCGGCCATCAACAGTCTCCGCGGTCGGGGCAAGCTAACTGAATCGAATATGCGGGACGGCCTGGCATCCGTCCGCACGGCCCTGCTCGAGGCCGACGTCGCCTACGATGTCGTCAACGATTTCCTCGATCGGGTGGCAGCCGATGCCGTCGGCGCCAAGGTGCTGGAATCGATCGATCCGGCCCAGCAACTCGTCGGCGTGGTTCACCGCGAACTGATCAACCTGATGGGACCGGTTGATCATGCCATCCCGTTTCGCTCTGGTGAGGTGACCATCCTCATGCTCTGCGGCCTGCAGGGCTCTGGGAAGACAACCACCTGCGGCAAACTCGCCCGACGCATCAAAGAAGAAGGCCACGGGGTCTTGCTGGTAGCGGCTGACCTGCAGCGTCCGGCCGCCATCGAGCAACTGGCAGTTCTCGGCGAGCAGATCGGCGTGCCAGTCCACACCCCTGACGGCCAGTCGGATCCCGTCTCGGTCTGCAAGGCAGGCGTCGCCAAGGCCAAGCAGTCAGGAGCTTCAGTCGTTATCCTCGACACCGCCGGCCGGCTGTCGATTGACGAAGCGCTCATGGCCGAGTTGTCGAAAATTGATCGGACCGTCTCTCCTGACCAGGTGTTCCTGGTCGTGGATGCAATGACTGGCCAGGATGCTGTCGAGAGTGCCCGTCGTTTCAATGAGGCGCTGGAAATCGACGGTGTCATCATGACCAAGCTCGACGGTGACGCCCGCGGCGGGGCCGCACTTTCAGTCAAGAGTGTCACCGGTGTCCCCATCAAGTTCATCGGCACGGGTGAGGGCATCGATGCCATCGAAGAATTTCACCCCGATCGACTGGCCGGTCGAATCCTCGGCATGGGCGACGTTGTCAGCCTGGTTGAAGAAGCCCAGCGAAAGTTCGACCAGGATGAGATGCAGCGGCAGGAGGAGCGGCTCAAGGCGGGTGAGTTCACGCTTGAAGACTTCAAGAAGATGATGCTTCAGACCCGGCGACTGGGCCCGCTGGGAAAGGTGATCGGCATGATTCCCGGCATGGGGGGCATGCAGGACATGCTTGCCGGAGCCGACCTCGAAAAAGACGTCAACCGCCTGTTTGGCATCATCGATTCCATGACCCCGGCCGAACGGCGGAACCCTTCCCGTACCATTGACCAGTCCCGGCGGCGGCGGATCGCTGCCGGAGCGGGTGTTCAGCCCCAGGAGGTCAACGATCTGGTCAAGCAGTTCGACGGCATGGCCTCAATGATGAAGGGCATGGCCGGCATGGGCATGCGAGACCGGATGCGGGAGGTCCAAAAACTGCAGACCGCCATGGCGGATCCTTCCGGCCGGATGGGCCGCGCCAAGGGTGACACCGGGAAGCGGCTCACGGCGGAACAGCGGCGAAAACTGAAAAAACAGCGTGAAAAAGAGGCTCGGCGTCGCAAACGTGAGGCCCGCGGCTGACCCCAGCGAGTTGCCGATCCTGCATCTGCCCGACCGCTGCACGCCTTTTTCCTGACGTGGGGCTTGGGTTTGCCGCATTGTGATGTACCTTAGAAGGCTCGCTGCAGCCGGGGCTCCTCCCGGCACCCCAGGCCAAACCAGGCCCAGTCAGCGACAATCTGCCCGCAGCGGCGTGGTAGGTTGCGATCGACACAACAAAACAGAATTGGTTCGGGCTGAACTGGTACAGCCCGATTTCCCCAGACTATTTGGAGAGCTGAAACCGTGGCAGTGGTGATTCGAATGAAGCGGATGGGACTGACCCATCGCCCCTTCTACAGGATCTGTGCAGCCGACCGACGGACCCCCCGTGACGGTCGCGTCATTGAAGAGTTGGGAACCTACGACCCGAGCGTCACCGACACCAACGCCCGCTGCACTCTCAATGCATCCCGGGTTGACTATTGGCTTGGTGTCGGTGCTCAGCCCAGCGACAAGGTGCGGGTGCTGATCAAGAAGTTTGGCAGCAATGGCACCCACGTCAAAGAGATGGAAGAGGCTCGTGCCCGGCTCTCCATGCCGCGGATCATCCCGGAAGCTGGTGAGCCAGTCTTCGTGCCGGCTCCGAAGGAAGAGCCTGCCGCCGAAGCCCCGGCTGAGTCAGAGGCACAAGCAGTGGCAGCCAGTGAGGCAGAGGCGACCAGTGAGGCTCAGGCTGAAGCCAGTGCCGAACCAGCCGCTGAAGAAGCCGCTGCTCCAGCAGAGCCAGTGGCTGAAGCATCCGCCGAGGCGGCACCCGCTGAAGCACCTGCTGACGCTGAAGCCACCGACGCTGAGAAGTCCGAGTAGTCATCGCCCGAGTGAGGCCCATGCGGATCGACCCATGCGGATCGACGTTGTCACGCTGTTCCCTGAGATGTTTCAGGGCTTCCTGGAAGGAAGCCTCTTGGGTGCTGCGCAGAAGGCTGGTCTCCTCGACATCCGCCTGAGTAACATTCGCGACTTTGCCACCGGCGTGCACCGACAGGTCGATGACCGGCCTTACGGTGGCGGCCCTGGCATGCTGCTGATGCCCGGCCCAGTCGTCGACTGCGTTGAGTCTGTCCTGGCAGACGCCCCCGCCAGTCAGCCCGCCCACGTGGCCATGCTTACCCCAGCTGGACGGCCGCTCACCCAGCAGGTGGCAGAGGAACTGGCCAGCCGAGAACGCCTGGTGCTGCTCTGTGGCCGCTACGAAGGCTTTGATCAGCGAGTCTGCGACACGCTCGCCGCCGACCAGATCTCGATTGGTGACTACGTGCTCTCCGGCGGCGAAGTGGCTGCCATGGTCGTCATCGATGCCGTGGCGCGGCTGCTGCCCGGCGTGCTGGGTGACGAACAGAGCGCCGTCGATGACTCCTTTTCGGGCACCGACCGGCTCGTGGAAGGCCCCCAGTACACTCGTCCGCGAGAATTTCGCGGGCTCCGGGTTCCCGATGTGCTGCTCTCCGGTGACCATGGCCAGATCGCCGCCTGGCGGCACAAACAGGCCCTCGCTGCAACCAGTCGGCGGGCCAGCCAAACGACAGGCCAGCCGACTCACACCAGCTAAGCAAACGAACCAAAACCACCCGACGAATCCCCACTTCCAAGACCACCCCATCACGCCCCTCAAAACCAAACACGATTTCCCATTTTCAGGAGTTCCCGTCATGAGCCAACAGATTCTTGCCCACGTTGAAGCCGCCAGCCTCAACCCCAACGTCGATCAGTTTGAAATCGGCGATACGGTCGATGTTCATAACCGCATCCTCGAAGGCAACAAGGAGCGGATTCAGATTTTCAACGGCGTTGTAATCGCCCGCAGTGGCTCAGGGAGCCGAGAGACGTTCACCGTGCGACGGATTGTGGCCGGTGAGGGCGTGGAACGAAAGTTCCCGCTGCACTCACCAAAAATTGCCAAGATCGACGTCAAGCGTTCTGGGGTAACCCGCCGCGCGAAGCTCTATTACCTCCGTGATCGTGTTGGCAAGGCTGTTCGCCTGCGTGAACGCCGTACGGACAACGCGGCGAAGGCCAGCAGCTGAGCCGGTGGCCTTGGGCCAGCAGTGCAGTGGTGTCTCAGCGGGATGAACTCGGCCGCCGCGGTGAAGCTGAAGCGGCCCGCTATCTTCGTCGCCTGGGCTATCGCATCATTGCTCGTCGTGAACGGATTCTCCGCGGTGATATTGATATTATCGCCCTCGATGGCCGGACAGTTGTCTTCGTGGAGGTGCGGTCCCGCTCGGACACCAGCCACGGCCATCCGGTCGAGACCATTGACCGGCAGAAGCAGCGGCGGCTGGTCGATCTGGCCAATGCCTACATTCGCCGCCACCGTCTAGAAAATACGTCAGTTCGAATCGATGTGGTTACCGTTACCTTCAGCAGGCCACCGACCAGCCCCGGCTGGCGGCTTTGGGCAGGCCAAGTTCAACCTCAGGTCGAACACTTTCAGAATGCCTTTGAAAGCCCCTGGTGATCCTGTCCTGATGAAGGCAGCAGGTCGACCAGTTCCGCAGCAGCAGTGAAAATCCTGAGCTGCTCAGGCCGCAGCACACGGGCCAACTTCTCAAGCCCAGCCTCGACCTTTGGCTGGGGTCGCCGGCTGGCAACCTGCCGGATCGCGACCGCCAGAATCTGGTCAGGCCGCTGTCGAACGACCGCCGCATAGACCTCTGGATCGCGCTCGCCAGAGTCACCCACGAGAATAAATCTCCGCTGGGGAAAGTGATCGAGAATCTGGATGATGGCCGCCCGCTTGGACTGCCTGGACCGGATGCGACCCAGTGGCGTCGAGTCCTTCAGGCGGAACAGTTTCAGATGCATGGAGCCATCGGGCAGGCCGACAGCCTGAAAAAACTGTCGGAGGCTGGCGGTCAACTGCCACGGGCTGGCTGAGACATAATGAAACGCAGCTCCCTGGGCCGACCAGTCCTGGTAGAGCCTGACCATATCGGGAATGGCCTTGAATTCACGCAAGAGGGTGTTGGCCAGCAGCTCCCTTCGATTGGCGACGTTGGTGACCTTCACCGTGTCATCGATGTCAGAGATGATGGAAACACCCGCATTGGCAACGAGCTGCACCTGCCCATCAATTGACGCAGCCGGCTCGTCTCCCGCCGTGACGTCGCTGGCATATGGCAGCCTGTCACCAGCTGGTGTTGCCACAGCCAAACCGGCCACCGTCGCATCATCCAGATCAAAACTGGCCTCAAAGTGGCCCAATCGATCGGATTGCCCCAGATCGATTGCCTGTCCGCCGAGGCGAATTCGCACCGCCTGTCCAGCGATCCGCTGGAGCAGGAAGGCCTCGGAACGGGCCTGGAAAATTGCCGACTCCAGCTGGCTGTCTTCCAGCTTCAACAGCCGCTTCACAACCGCTCGCGCCACACGGCGACGACGACTCGGGTCGGGCAAGGGCCGGGAAACCATGCCTCGGACAGTCACCCGCCACCCGTCAGTCGGATCAATTCTGCGGGCGTAGGTCGGGAAAAAAGCGATCATGTCGGTGAAACCACCGGGGCCACAAAAAGCGAGAGGCCAACAGGAACCTTGCAATCAATTCTCCGCACAGTCTAATACCTGATCGACCCCCACGGTGTGGATCGGCTTGTGGCCGGCCGGTGGGGAGATGAGGAACATGCCGGAAATTCGGTTGGAGGCTGTGGTCAATGGGTGTGAAGAAATCAGGAAAAGGCCGGCGGAAACGTGGGCAAAAGAAGCGGCGGATGCGGGCCAAGATTCGGCATCGTAAGGGCTAGGAGACCTGTCCGGCAGCCAGCCTGCCCGTGACGAAATTTTTTCTCCACTTTTCTTGCCGCGCTCCCAGTGTGGTGTAGGGTTCGAAGGCCTCTCGGAAATGCCGGGGGCCGACCTATCCACCTGCGAGGCGGCCCTCTTCCGGTCCGCCAGCCCTTTAGGGAGTACGGACCAATGCGGAGGACGTTGTGGAGTTGCCGGGCCCTCGTGTGCGTGCCAGTTGTGCTGGCCGCCGCCGGGCTCACCGGTTGCAAGAGCCTTTCTGAACGCTACCTCGCGTTCGAAGTTTGGAAGTATGAGCGGTGTTTCGGCCACCTGCCTCCTGGCTTCACCCCGGCGGGTGCTGTGCCGCCTCCAATGGCCGCACCAGCAGCGATGCGACCCTGCAGCGCACCCTGCCAGCCCTGCGCTGCTGCCGATCCCTGCAGCAGCTGTGGAAACGGGATGCCGATGGTCGGTGGCATGGTATCCAGTGAAGTCGGCATGCCACAGCCCGTGCGGGCCAGCAAGCCAGTGATTATCTCCGATGAGGTCGTCCTTCCCTAAGGTTGTCCTGCCCTGCGTTGACCGGCGGGAGATTGTCCTGCGCGGGTGAGGGTTATCGAAGGGGCTTGTCCGCCATGACTGTTGCCCGCAAATGTGCGGTAACAGAATGTGGGCAAGATCGACTTCATGTGTGCAACTGGGCACCACCCGTGTGCAATTGGGCAACACCCGAAACCGCCTCAGGTGGTCTTCGGGGTTGCCGGGTGACGCAGCGAACGGCCGCCGCCGGTCAGGCAGGCGTCTCTGCGGCCGCCGGAAAGTCACCGGCCTCAACATCCCGCCGCCAGGCCGAGACAGCCTCGGTCAGCGTCCCTTTCATGTCGGCGTAGGACCGCACGAAGCGGGGCACCTTGTCGAGTGAAAGCCCGATCAAATCGTGAAGCACCAGCACCTGTCCATCGCAGGCAGGGCCGGCACCGATACCAATGGTTGGAACGGCCAACTCAGCGGTGATTTCAGCAGCGATCTCCGCCGGAATGCACTCCAGCACGACCCCACAGGCACCCGCCTCAGCTGCCGCAGTGGCATCGGCGAGCAGTTGGTCTCGATCCCGCTGCACGCGATACCCACCAAGTTGATGAACCGCCTGCGGTCGCAGGCCGACATGCCCCATCACCGGAATGCCTGCCGCCACGATGCCGGCAATCACCTCTTGTTGCCCGGCGGTGCCCTCAAGTTTGATGGCCTGGCAGCCTGTCTCTTTCAAAATACGGGCAGCGGCCTCGATGGCTGAGTGAACCCCAAGGTGCTGAAGCGGAAAGGGAAGGTCGACGATGACCACTGCGCGGCTCACCGCCCGGGCCACAATTTCACCGTGATAGAGCATCTGCTCAAGCGTGGCCGAGACTGTTGTCGGGCGACCAGCGACCACCATGGCAACGCTGTCACCAACCAGCACGCAATCAACCCCAGCGGCATCCACCAGCCGGCCAGTAGGCCAGTCATAGGCGGTGACCATGCTCAGGGGACGCCGCTCCTGTTTGGCGACAAGGAGGTCACGGATGGTCAGCGGACGGGAGGAGGGCTCTGGCATGCGGGGCTCAAGGTGAGATTACGAGTCATTTAGAAAAGCCTCGAGATCATCATCAGACGATCCGGCCTCGTCGGCATCATCGTCGGCTAATGCCTCCAATTCAGCCAGCCCATCATCGTCATCGAGAAATGCACCGGCTGCCTCAAGCAGATCGTCGGCTGGTTCCGCATCGGCTGTAGCAGCGGCCGGCAGCACGGCTGCTGTCTCGGCATTTGGCACCTCTTCCGCCTCGAGTTCCAGATCTTCATCCTGTTCAAGTTCGACAATGGGCTCAGCCAGATCATCAACTGCCAGATCATCAACGGGCTCTGCCTCGAGGAAGTCGATGGCCCCGGCGACTGCTGCCCCGGCTGCTGCCGGCGTTTCGTACTCAATCCGAAAGAGCAGGCCCCCCAGCGTCAGCACATTGCCAGATGCGACATGGGCTTTCGCCTTACTTGGCAGCATCGTGCCCCGCAGCATGGTGCCATTGGTGGAACCAAGGTCACGGATGTAGACCTTGCCGTTCTCCTCAAAAAGCTCGCAGTGCCTGCGACTGACCCGCACATGCGGAATGCGGAAAGTGGCCTGCTCACCCCGGCCAATGACCACCGGCAACTTCAGCTCAAAGGCTCGTGACTTCTTGCTCCGCGTCGCTGATGATTTGAGGATCAGACGAAGCTTCATGTCGTTGCCGTGCCGTGGACGGAGAAAATGGAGTGCGGGCCAGGTTGTGGGAGGGACCGCCCAAGGGGAAAGGTGGCAGGATGACCGACTGGGAACTGCCGCCAGACTCGGAGATCCCCCAAGTCCCCCCAGATTATTCCCGCTCTGTCCAAGTTTTCCAAATGCCCCCCGCTGACTGAGCCATTGACCCCATTTTGATGCGTGGGTGTGGCGATCAGGGGGCCAATCCCGGCAGGAACAGCGGGTGACCTTGCGATGCCTCCTTGCTGCGCTATACTCACGGGGTTTTCGGGGGTTGTCGGGCTTGCTTTCGAGCCCCCAACCGTCGAAAGTGATTGCATGTCGAAAGTAGTTGCATGCGGTTAAGTAATTGCATGCGGGTGTAGCTCAGTTGGTAGAGCACCACGTTGCCAACGTGGTTGTCGTGGGTTCGAATCCCATCACCCGCTCTCCTCGGCGGATCGACGGCGGCGGCCGATCCAGCCGCAAATGGATTGACGCCGTTGCCCCCTGGAGGGGTTTGGACGTCACCGCGTCGATTAAGCGGCAACAAAGAAAGCGTCGACGGACGCTGACAACCGGTTCCTCCCTTCCCTGCAGTTCCCCTTTCAAACGCTCGCCGGTTTTGGCGTTCACCATTTTCTTTCAGGCTTTTTGCTGCCTCTTCCACTCCCCCCTCCGAATTGACCATGTCAGACGAAGCATCCGCCGTTGCCGAACCCCAGCCCCTCAAAATCGACGTCAATGTCGAAGAAACCTCGACCTGCCAGCGAAAGGTGAAGGTGTCGATCCCTCGCGAAGAGATCGATCGCTATCACGAGGAGGCGGTTGGTGATCTCATGCCCACGGCGTTGCTGCCCGGCTTCCGTCCGGGACGGGCCCCAAGAAGGCTCGTGGGCAGTCGCTTCAAGAGCGAACTCAATGATCAGATTCGCTCGAAACTGCTCAACGATGCCCTCAGCCGGGTCACGGAACAGGAAAAACTCGCGCCCATCAGTGAACCTGATTTGGATGTCGCCGCCGTAATGCTGCCCGATGACGGGCCGATGACCTTTGAATTCAGCATCGAGGTCCGGCCTGAGTTTGACCTCCCCGAGTGGAAAGGGCTGTCGATCGATCGGCCCAACCGAGAAATCTCTGATGCCGACGTCGATGAGGCCTTGGCCAATCTGTTGCGGGAGCGGGGCCGCCTCGTCCCCGCCAAGGGTTCACCTCAGGTGGGCGATCTGATTGTTGCGAACCTTCGCTTCACCGATGCCGACGACAAAATTCTGTCGCATGCCGAGGAAATTGAAATTGTCGTTCGGCCCAAGCTCTCACTTGCCGATGCCGAATTTTCTGGCTTCGACACCTTGCTCGAAAAGGCGAAGGCTGGCGAAACGGTTACCGCCGAAGTGACGATCTCTGACGAAGCCGCCGTCGAGGACTTGCGGGGCAAGACCGTGACCATGTCACTGGAACTGCTCGATCTGAAACGGTTTGAAACGCCAGAGTTAACCCCAGCCCTGCTGGCTGATCTGGGTGGCTTTGAATCGGCGGAGGCCCTGCGAGAGGCGATCAAAAAACAGTTGGAAAACCAGCTCAGCTGGCACCAGCGACAGCGGGTGCGGCAACAGGTTTCGGCCTCACTGACAGCGTCGGCCACCTGGGAACTGCCCCCCGACCTGCTGCGTCGGCAGAGCCAGCGTGAACTGGAGCGTTCCATTCTCGAACTGCGTCGCAGTGGTTTTGATGACGACTCGATCCGCCGTTATGTCAACGAGTTGCGGCAGTCGGTGATGGCGAGCACCGCCCGGGCCCTGAAGGAACACTTCATCCTGGAGAAGATTGCCGAGGCCGAAAACGTGGCCGACTCGGCGGCTGACTATGACGCCGAAATCCGCGCGATCGCGGCCCAGTCGGGCGAATCCCCACGACGGGTACGGGCCAGCCTGGAACGCCGCGGCCTGATGGATGTCCTCCGCAATCAGATCATCGAGCGGAAAACCGTTGAACTGGTCACCTCGCAGGCCACCTTCAACGACACGCCTTTTGAATTCCCCAAGCCTGATGCTGAGGCGATCGATCATGCCGTCTGCGGGATTGCCGCCGGCGAGGATGAGATCCCAACCGCCCCGGTATCTCACGAGAACCCATCTGACTGACCCCGCTGTCGGTGCGTTCCTGCGTCCGCCTGTCCGCTTCCGAAAGTTGCTCATGCCTGCTACCCGGTTTCCGCTGCTCCCTGACTCTGCCCCCGTCGATCCACTCGCTGCCAGTGCCCATCCTGGCTACCAGCGACAGCGGCAGATGACGCTTGGTGATCTTCTGCTGGAAAACCGGATCATCCTGTTGCAGGGTGAAATCTATGACGGGAATGCCAACGAACTGGTGATGAAGTTGCTCTACCTGCAGAGCGAGAATCGCCGGAAGGACATTCACTTCTACATCAATTCACCGGGCGGAAGTGTCACGGCCACCATGGCGATCTATGACACCATGCAGATTCTCTCCTGCCCGGTTGCCACCTATTGCGTTGGACTCGCCGCCAGTGGTGGTGCTGTGCTGCTGGCCGGCGGTGCCGCTGGCAAACGATTTTCGCTGCCTCACGCCAAGGTGATGATCCACCAGCCGTATGGTCAGGTCGGTGGGCAGGTGAGCGACATCGAAATTCAGGCTGATGAAATCATCAAGACTCGTGCGGTCCTCAACGAGATTTTGGCATCGCACACGGGCCAGCCGATCGAACGCATCGCCAAAGACACTGACCGTGACCGTTACCTCACCGCCACTGAGGCGAAAGAGTACGGCATTGTTGATGACATCCTCATGAAGCCCCCCGTGGAGGAAGAGCCGGAAATTGACTGAGCCGCCTCATGGTTCCCTTTGGTGAACCACCTTGGACGCCGTCCGTTCACGCCCTTTCTTCCCGCAACACACCTTCAATCAACCGCCAGCCCTGGAACAACCCATGCCCCTGATTCCCTACGTCATCGAGAAGAGCGGCCGCGAAGAGCGGGCGATGGACATCTACAGCCGGCTCCTCAAGGACCGGATCGTTTTCCTGGGCTCCCAGGTTAACGACGAAATGGCCAACGCCATTGTCGCACAGATGCTCTTCCTGCAGACCGATGACCCCAAGAGCGACATCCACCTTTACATCAATTCACCTGGTGGGAGCGTGACGGCGGGTCTGGCAATCTATGACACCATGCAGTTTGTCACCTGCGATGTGGCGACATACTGCATCGGCCAGGCCGCTTCGATGGGGGCAGTCCTGCTGGCGGCGGGCGCCACCGGCAAACGACGGGCCCTCCCCAACTCGCGGATCATGATCCACCAGCCGCTCGCTGGTATGCAGGGAACCGCAGAAGAGATCATGATTCACGCCAATGAATTCCGGAACATCAAGAGCAAGCTCAATACGATCTTGCTGAAACATACCGGCCACCCTCTGGAAAAGATTGAAGAGGATACTGACCGGGACCGATTCATGTCGGCGCAGGAGGCGTGCGACTACCGGCTGATTGACGAGGTTATTGAACAGATGCCGACGGGCTGACCGTCGACCCTAATCGCGTGGGGCGCAAGGAGGCGCGTCATGAGACTCTCCCAAAAATCACGGCCCGTGCGGGCCGCTGGAATCTTCCTGTCGCTGACCGGCCTGCTGGTTCTGCTGACCGGCTGCAAAAGTGATGTCCATCATTCGCTGCTCGAGCGGGAACTGCGGCTGCAGGAAGACCAGATCTACTGCCTGCAGGACAAACTGCAGACCCAGTGCTACGAACTCGATCAGCTTACCGATGAAAATGCCTCGCTCCGCCGACAGCTCGGCATCGTCGATGCTGGCCCCGGCGGTGCGGCCCCTCCGCCAGTCCGAGCCGCGACTCCTGCCCAGCTTCCCACTCCGGCAGCCCCGCTCCTCGTGCCACCGTCGGTCGAGGTGCCAGCGTTAGGTGCCGACGGCCCAGCTGATGATGGTCCCCAGTTCGGCCCTGCCGCCAGCCAGCCTGCAAAGCCCGCGACGCCCTCGTCAGAAAATCAGCCTCCCAGCCAGTTGGCCCCACCTACGATCGAGGGCGTGCCACCCCTCCCGCAAGCATCGGGCGGCCCTGCCGCCAGCCGCCCCATCCGCCAGCTTTCATTTGTAGAAAGTGTGGCTGGCCAGCAACAGCTCCATCACCTGGTGATCAACCGTGACAAGACACTCTGCTATGACGCTGATGGCGATGGACGCTCAGAGGGCCTGACGCTTGTCGTCGAACCACGCGATGCCGATGAACGGCTCGTGACCGCCGGGGGGGATCTTACGATTACCGCCTACGAGCCACCCCAGTCGGCCCAGCAGACAGACGCTTACTCTCCGCTGGCCCACTGGACGATTCCCGCAGCCGAGGCGATGAATCACTTTCGCCGAACCTCTCGTGCCCGTGGCCTGCACTTTGTCCTTCCCTGGCCCACGAGTCCCCTCGAGATTCCCCAGGTGCGGGTGCAGGTGCGACTCACCCGCTTTGATGGCTCACCGCTGGAAACAGAGGCCATCGCGCAGCTTCAGTCAGCCACAGCCCCGGCTGACCAAAGCCCCTTTCAGCCGATCTCAAAGCAACCCTAAACGAAATCCAGACAGCCCCACAAACAAACTGAGGCGGCTTACCAGGACGGTTTCAACGTCACAGGCAAGCCGCCTCATCTGGGCATTTTCGGCCAAGCTTTTCAGCAGGCCTTTCAGTCAGGCCCCTTTGGAGCAAGTTGGGAGCCTTGGAGTCTCTTGGGGCCGGCGGCCGGCTTAGAGGCCCTTGTTTTCCAGGAACTTCAGCAGGTCGGCGACCCGATTGGAGTAGCCCCACTCGTTGTCGTACCAGCTGACAACCTTAACAAAGTTCCCCAGCCCGATCGTGTCGACGGCTGAGAAGATTGAACTGTGGGGATCGCCCTTCAGGTCAGTGGAGACCAGCGGCTTGTCGGTGTAGCGGACGATGCCCTGCAGCGGCCCTTCGGCAGCTGTCTTGATGGCAGTGTTGATCGCCTCAGGAGAGGCATCCTTGTTGAGAATGGCCGTGAAGTCGACCACGCTGACGGTGGGGACTGGCACGCGGAACGCCATGCCGGTGAACTTGCCCTGCAACTCAGGAATCACCAGCCCAACCGCCTTGGCTGCTCCCGTCCCTGCCGGCACGATATTTAGCGCAGCTGCCCGGGCATCCCGCAGATCTTTGGCGGCCGTATCAACCGTTCGCTGTGAATTAGTGTAGGCATGAACGGTCGTGAGCAGACCACGGTCAATGCCAAAGGTCTCATGCAACACCTTGGCGATCGGTGCCAGGCCGTTGGTGGTGCAGGACGCATTGGAAATCACATGATGCTTGGCCGGATCGTACATGGCATCGTTGACACCAAGCACGATGGTCAAATCCTCATTCTTAGCCGGTGCCGAGATCACCACCTTCTTGACACTATCACGCTTGTGGGCGACCGCCTTGGTGGCATCAGTGAAGAAGCCGGTGCTCTCCACGACGATATCAACATCCTGCGAACCCCAAGGAATCTGGCCCGGATCTCGCTCGGCAAAGACCTTGATGGTGCGACCATTGACGACCAGATCATTGCCGTCGGTGGCAACCGTTCCCTTGAAGGGGCCGTAGTTGGAGTCAAATTCAAGAAGGTGAGCGTTGGTCTTGGCGTCAGTCAGGTCATTGAGGGCCACAACCTGCACATCACCATCGGGACCAAATTTTTCGTAGATCGCCCGAAACGTCAGCCGCCCAATCCGACCAAAACCATTGATACCAACGCGAATGGACACAAGCATTCCTCCTGCTTTGAGATGCCGAACCGATCCGCCACCAACCATTGACGGCTAAACAGCCTTCAACCAGCGGAAAATACGCTGCGGATGATACACGCGCCGCCCCGCTCACTCAATCACCCACACTGCTTTCGCGACAGCCGGCGATTCGCCGACAGAACAACCCACCAAGCCGGCAACCCACGGCTGCCAGACGCAGCTTTTGACACCACAGGTCAATTCCGGCAATTCTGTGGAGATGACCACGGCCTTCTCCTCGCCCCAGAACAGTCCTGCCTCTGCCCCAGTCATCGAACTGGCAGGAGTTCGCAAGTCATTTGTGGTGCCGGGGAGTGAGCCCCTCACGATTCTTGATATTCCGTCGTTTCGCGTTGCGGCCGGAGAACTGGTCGCCCTCGAAGGGCAAAGCGGCTCGGGCAAGTCGACCCTGCTCAATGTCATCTCTGGCATCATGCGGCCGGATGCTGGCCGGGTGACGATCGGTGGAATTGACATCATGAAACTCAGCGAGCCCCAACGGGATCGCCTGCGGGCTGACCGTATTGGCCTTGTCTTTCAACAGTTCAATCTCTTGCCCGGCTTCACGGCCCTGGAGAATGTGCTGGTGGCAATGGCCTTCGGCTCCCGACCAACCGACCGGGGCCGGGCCGAAACCCTCCTGCAGGCGGTTGGGCTGGGTGAGCGGCTGCATCACAAGCCGGCGGCCCTCAGTATCGGCCAGCAGCAACGGGTGGCCGTGGCACGGGCGCTGGCCAATCGCCCCCGGGTACTCCTGGCTGACGAGCCAACCGCCAGCATTGATCCGGCACACCAGCAGCAGGTGATCGATCTGCTACAGACAACCTGCCGCACCGAGGGTGTCGCCCTACTTGTGGTGACGCATGCCCCCGATGTGGCCAGCCAGTTCCCGGTGCGGTATCGCCTCGAAGACTTTAACCTCGCTGCAGCCGCCCATGCCCCTGCCCCGGGAGTCCAGTCATGAGCCTGCTCGGCATTGCCTGGCGAAACATTCGGCAACGGGCGCTGACCAGCAGCCTGACTGCCCTTTCCATGGCCCTCGGCGTCGCCCTGGTCGTGACCACACTGGTCACCGGCGGGGTGGTCAAACAGGCCTTCGAATCAGGAGCCGGGCTGGGCTACAACATGATTGTCGGGGCCAAAGGCAGCCCGCTGCAGCTGGTGCTCAACAGCGTTTATCTCATCAGCAAGCCGATTGAGAATATTTCCTGGGACACCTACACCGCTTTTCTGCCGGCTGCCGAACGAGCCGATGGCACCGATGGCATCTGGGCGGCCAGCACCCAGACAGCCGTGCCGATCTGCATGGGCGACTACTACCGTGGGCATCGTGTGGTCGGCACCAATGCCGCCTACTTCGACCGGCTCAGCCGTGGTGATGGCCAGCCCTTCGCGTTTTCATCCGGGGAGAACTTCCGCGATGATGATCGCTATGCCGCCGTGATAGGCAGTCAGGTCGCGGACACACTTGACATCGCTGTTGGCGATGCCATCGCCCCCACCCATGGTGCTGATGATGGCAAGGTGCATGATCCCTTTCGCGTGGTCGGCATCCTGGCCCGCACCGACACGCCGGTAGACCGAGGCGTGTTCGTCAACATGGAGGGCTTCTACCTGCAGGACGGTCATGCCAAGCCAGTCGCCGCTGCACCTGCGGATGAGGGAACGGAGAACGAGGGTGCCGATGAAGCTGCGGCTGCGGCCCCGGGTGACGGCCGGCTGCCTTACAGCCAGCGGGAAGTTACGGCCATCCTGCTGGAAACGGCAGCCCTGCCTGGCCTGCCGGCAGAACTGACCGCCATGGGTCTGCGGAACGCCATCAACGAAGGCCGTGATGCCCAGGCCGCACTTCCGATTGCTGAGATCCGTGTCCTCCTTGACCTCTTCGTCACCCCGCTTGAGCTGCTCTTCCTGTTGGTGACGACCTTGGTGGTCATTGTCTCAAGCATTGGCATTCTGGTGAGCATGGTTGGCTCAGCGCTGGAACGCAGCCGAGACGTGGCCATCATGCGGGCACTCGGAGCCCGCCGCCGAGTGGTGTTGGCAACCGTACTCATCGAGGCGATTCTGCTGGCGGCTGTGGGTGGTGGTTGTGGCTGGCTCCTGGGCCACGGGGTGGTTGGGCTGATTGGACCCTGGATTGCCACCAATGCCGGTGTGACCGCCGGTTTTCTCTCATTCACGCCAGCCGAAGCACTGTTGGTGCCCTTTCTGATCGTGCTGGCCATTCTCGCCGCCCTGCTCCCCGCTGTGGCCGCCTACCGGACTGATGTGGCCCGCTGGCTGGGCTGACCCAGCCCGTTCCTGGATGGCACTGGCCCAGTTCCTCGTGCGTCTGCCCGTTCCCCGCAGGGCGGCCGAACTCCTATACTAACAGGCATGCGTGGAAACCTTGCTCACCATCGGCGGCTGTTGCTGCCCCTGTTCGTCCTCCTGCTGCTGGCCGTACCAGCGCGGCTGGCCGTCGGCTGTCCTTTCTGTGCGGCTGTCTCACTGACGTTCGCCCAAGAAATCGACCAGAGTGCCGTTGCCGTGATTGCCCGGCTCGTTGAACCCCCACCCGCCTCTGCCCTCAGCCCGACCGCCGAGGGCCCCCTGCCACAGGGTCGCTTTGCTGTTGTCGATGTTCTCAAGGGTGACGCTCTGGTCCGCGACGCTGGTCTGCTTGAAGAGGACCGGCTGATCGAGGCGATCATGATCGAAGCCAAACCGGTGGGCGAGCAGTTCCTGCTGATGGCTGTTGAGCCCCCTGAGCTGATCTGGTCGAGCCCGATTGCTGTCAGTGATCGGGCCATTGCCTATTTGAAAAAGATTGACCGCCTGCCAGAGTCAGGCCCTGACCGCCTCGCCTTCTTTCAGCAGTATCTCGAGGATGAGGATGACACGCTGGCTCGCGATGCCTACGACGAGTTCGCTGTCGCCCCCTACAAAGATGTGCAGGGATTGGAAACCCGCATGGATCCAACCAAACTGCTGGAGTGGATTGAAAGCCCCAGCGTTCCTGCCAACCGGCGGCGACTCTACGCCACCATGCTCGGCATTTCTGGAACACCGGCAGACGCCGAGCGGATTGAACGCATTCTGCTCGGAGAGAATCTGGGGGAAGATGCCGACGATATCCGCAGTGGGCTCGATGCCTTGATTGCCTGCTATGTCGTGCTGCGAGGACCAACCGGGCTCGACTTGATTGACTCGCTGTTTCTTGACCGAAGCGGCCGTGACGTTCCCTTCACCGAGACGTATGCCGCCGTCATGGCGCTCCGCTTCTTGGGGGAAGAGTCTGCAGCGATTCCCCGCGAACGGGTTCTGGAATCACTCCGGCTGCTTCTCAATGAACCCAAACTTGCCGATCTGGTCATTGCCGACCTGGCCCGGTGGTCTGACTGGTCCGTCATTGACCGGCTGACCAAGATCTATGCCGATGCCACCCCAGAGAATCTTTTCGTCCGTGAGCCGATCGTCAATTACATGAAGGCCTGCCCGCTGCCAGCGGCCGCAGCCGCCATGGA
>Ga0181582_10001535_pt1 | contig 18044 bp, 12 predicted proteins | sample 071ome_32_FD_132438 | JGI IMG/M metagenome (GOLD analysis project Ga0181582, IMG submission 132438) | Coastal salt marsh microbial communities from the Groves Creek Marsh, Skidaway Island, Georgia - 071405AT metaG (megahit assembly) | ecosystem: Environmental > Aquatic > Marine > Intertidal...
ATCGGATTGATCGCGTTCGAGAACGAGATCCCGGACACGCCGGTCGTGGGGCTGCCGACAACGCCGTCCACCGGGCTGAACGGCACGCCGCTGTACGTGGCAGGGTTTGGACTGACCGAGACACAGTACCAGAACGGGAGCGGTTCTGTCTCGGATGTGCTCAAATACGCCCAGGTGCCGTACATCTCCCAGCCCGAATGCGTCAGGAGGTACTCGGAGATTGGGTTGACTGGGCCACCCGGGACGCATTTCTGTGCGGGTGGCGTCTTGGCGGACGCCTGCGCGGGAGACTCGGGGGGTCCGTTGGCGATCGAAGCGGCCGCGTTTCCGACCCCTGGATATACCTCCAACATCCAGGTGGGCATCGTCAGCCACGGGCCGGTGCCGTGCGGCGGGCCGAACAACATCGGCGCCTATACGGACGTGTACCAGTACCTGAACTGGATCGAGAGCGAAATCTGGGTGAACAACTGGGAGGGCGCGACCATTCCCGCGGTGAAGAACGCGATCACGGGTCCCACGTGCTACAGCGGCGCGGTGGTCTCGGAGACGACTGCCGCCAGCCAGGGCGAGTGCGTCAAACAGTGCAAAGAGAACCCGCAATGTGGCAGCTGGAACTTCGCAAACGCTCGATGCGTGCAACACGCCATGGGAGGGTTCTCGAAGACGTCCGGGACCTGCTCGTCCGGCTGGCTGGACAGGACCGACGTGCCGCCCGGGGCGCAGACCCAGCCGGGCTATTTCGAGTACCCCGGGGCCTCGCTGGTCGTTGATACTCTCGCGGTCTCCCCCGGCGGCTGTGCGGTCGCGTGCCAGCGCCAGGGCGGCTGCAAGTACTTTTCGTACATCGGTGGGATTGGGGGCCCAAACACGTTCAACTCGGGCGGCGCCAACTGCCAGCTCGCGTCCGGGGACGGCGTCCCCACGGCGTCGTCGAGATTCTTCGACGCCGTCTCTGGAACCGTGGAAGGCGGCGGCTTGGTTCCGCCGTCGCCGCCGCCGCCGCCCGAGACGCCGAGTCCGCCCCCGCCGAGGCCGATCCCTTCGCCCCCGCCCCCGGCTGACTATCGCAAGTGCAGCTTCAAGACGGGAACGTATCTGATTCGGAACGTGGGGACGTCGTGTGACAGCAAGTACATGGCGAGCAAGCAGGACAACTGCAGGTCCAAGTCTGTCAAGATGTCCACCGCCACCGCCAGGACTGCCTCGAGATTCGTCTTGAAGAACAACGGCAGCGGGGTCCAGCTCACGGCCGTCAAGTCGTGTCGTTCTTCCAACAAGAGGGTATCGGTGTCGAGCAGGAATTCCCGGAGCTCGGTCGCAAAGCTGTCCAAGTACGCGACCACCTGGCGGCTGCTGAGTTGGAACGGCGAGGATTGCACGGTGGTCGGCATTCAGTCCATAGCCCGGTCGAGTCGGGGCTACAGCAGCTTCCTGTCGAGGTCGAAATCGTGCTCGAGGAACACGGTGTTCACGTCGAGCAGACCCGTAGCGTCCACGAGTGCGTGGCAGCTGATCTACGTGAACGAGTCGACCGCGACGAAGCGTCCAAAGTGCTCCAAGGGGCGAAAGTGCTAGCTGATAGCATGACAAGTAGATGTAACATCAAGTCACATGACGTAACATACGCCGCCCTCGCCGCTGTGTTCTCGCTTGTCGTCCTTGGACTTAACCTTTGGCGTGTCCTGGTCCCGCTCGAAGGCCTCGCCGTTCTCCATCAGCAACCCTTGCATCTCGAGGTCGCGGAGCGCCGCCGAGGACGAGACGCGCCTCGAGTGACCGCCGCCCGAGGTGTTTTGCCGCGAGTGCCCGCTGCTGACGCCGTTGGCGGCGGAGTTGCCCTTCTCGACGGGGACCGTCACCACCGGGAGCAGGGGTTTGTTCGAGCTCTTGGCCTCGAGCGCGCCGATGTCCTCCTTGGGCGAGAGCGGCCCGAGGTCCTCCGCGACGGCCATCGGTCGATGCGGCCAGTAGTCCCTGGGCGGACGCACGGTCGTCCAGCGCCGCATCATCGCGTAGAAGACCAGCGGCACGACGTACCAGGCGACCACGACGTCGACGCTGTAGTGCTTCCTGGACGCGACGATGCAAAGGCTCATCATGGCCACGCCAATCCACGCCACGATCTTTAACAACAGCGTCTCGCCATACTCGGTGAACGTCAGGCATCCCACCAGGACGAAGGTCGTATGTGAGGAAAAAATTAGGTCGCCGCACCCGTGCGTCGCCTGTCGGCCCAGGTCGATGACGACGTGCTGCCACCAGTGCTCGGGCATGGGCAGGATTGCCGTGTCTTGGTCTGCCCGGCAGTGGTAGTTCGGTGCCGGCAGTTGCGTCACGGTGAACGAGACGATCCGCAGAAACTGGCACAGGGACAGCACCACGAGGATGCGCGCGTAGATGACAGCGGTGTAGAAGCGTTTCCGGGCCGTGACGAACGGCGAGAACGACCAGAGGATGAACGGGATGAACAGCGACCAGAAGATGCTCTCGCTCACCCACGCGTTCTCGAGCCCCAGTTCGGGCAGGTACTCGAAGCCGATGTCGTGCAGCGGCACTTGCTGCGGCCTGTGCATCCTGTGGGCCAGCTGCGTCGACATGCCGTGGAAGTATTGGAACAGGGCACCTGGCGAACGAGCGAAGCGCGTAGCGCGAGTGAGAGAGTCAGGGCGTGCGATGCGCGACGAGCGATGCGCGACGAGCGAGCGCACGTCGGTCGAGGTCAATACACACCGAAGAGAATTTGCTTCCAGCGTGCCAGCAGCATTGGCAGCTCGAGTCTGAACTCGTGGGCGACGCGGCTGGCGATCGTCGACACGTACGACGAGGCCATGTTTTTGACGTCGTTTCTATTGGAAGACTCGCCTCACCAACAGGCCATTCTGACCGGCAATAAATCTCGTAAGTGAAGATTGCCTCACTCGCTCAGCGTCGACTCGACCTCGCCGCGGCCATGCCGTGTGTTGACTCAAACATAAAACGCATGCAAGTTGCACGAGCGCGGTATACGCCAATAAAACAGGTGAACTTTCTGGGCGCAGAGAGGACGCTTGCCGAAGGATGAACGAACCTGGCAAGACAAGTACAAAGCACACGAAGATGCGATCCTCACTCGGATTTCTCACATGCTGAAGCGCCTATACCATCGAGCTCGTCGGCTTGGTCTTGAACTCCCGCCGGATCTCCGTCCTGAGGTTGTTGTTGTTGCGCTCCAGACTGCGATCGATGTACGTGCTGATGTAGTTGTTGTTCCCGAGGATCCTCGCCTGCTCGAGCTTCTGCTGGAACTTGATGTTGTACAGGAGCGTGGTCTGGACCCAATCGAACACCTTGAGGAAGGAGAACAGGAAGAGCCAGAGGAACAGGAAGTATCCGAGGATGTAGTCGAGGACTCGGTACATGCGGTCGCAGAGATCCCGCAAGAGGAGGTTGGTCGGGAAGACGAACAGGCACACCTGCGTCACGACCGTGGCCGCCGAGAAGTTGGCGAAGATGATCAGAATAAAGTTCCTGGAGAGCAAGCAAAGCGCCAGTGAGAGTCGGTGCATGACAGGTGAGCGACCAGGTGAGCCACAAGATCAACACCAACCGAAGGCCGACCCCGCCGCCGATCGTCGGTACGAAGATGATGGCGCAGATGAAGAACGCGATGAGGCAGACGACCGCGATGGTGCGTATGAGTCTCCATATACGGTAGTGGGTGCGGGTCACCAAGACCCGATGCGTGACGCCCAGCAAAAGGACGACACCCCAGAAGACCCCGGTAATCACCCCGAAGATTGCCCATTTATTCCACTCGGTGTCCTCGAGCCCGGTGATCGACCCCAACGTGAGCACGGCCGTGGGCAGCGCCCCCAGAAGCCCGCGCAGCACCGTCGCCAGATGGTTCCCTTGCTCCCCCTTGTCGTTCCTGGCCTTGGTCAGCTGGTCTTTGTTCCACACCGCCCACGTCTTCTTGGTCTCGACGTCGACCACGTCGCGCATCCACAACCGCCAAGCCTCGAAGTCGTCCGCCGTCGTCTCAAGCCTGAAAGAGCTCGGGTTGAACCAGAACGGCGCCCAGAACAGAGACACGGAGACGAGCCAGGTGGACCAGGTCGTCGCCGCGTACGAGCTCCACCCGAGGAGCGGCAGCAGGATGAGCAGCAGCAGGAGCTCGGCCGCGTAGTAGAGATGCGAACGCGAATATTGCGAATAGACGTGCACGAAGGAGTTGTGGTGCAGCTGGTACCCGCGGCCGGTGGCGATGTACTCGGCGCCTCCGTACTGCACGTCCCTGAGGAAGAACTTGGCCGTCGTCCGGGTGCGGAAGACGAAAAAGGCGATCGAGCCCTAGCAAACGAGCGTAGCGCGAGTGAGAGAGTCGGCGGGGGTGTTCGTGTGGGGTGACGATGCACGAGGAGCGCAGCAACCCGAGGTCAACAGTACTCACCTGGATGATCTGGAGGATGAGCGTCGCGAGCATGTGGATGAGCCCATACTCCAGGAGCAGCTCGATGGCGTACGTCACGATACTGAACATTCCGATTTGCACGAGCTGCTGCACGGCGATCGACGTCGGCTGGCCGGTCAGCGTGCTGATGACCTGCGTCGGGTCGTTCGGGTCCGGGAGCTCCTGGTTGTTGGTCAGGGCCAGGAGGGTCAGCATCCACATGTTGGCGTACACCGAGAGCATGACCAGGTACGAGTTGATGAAGAAGCCCGGGCCTGGCGAATGAGCGTAGCGAGAGTGAGAGAGAGAGAGAGTCGGGTCGCGCCGCAAGGCGGTCGAGATCAGCACCCACCAGAGTGATAGAATCCGAGCAGACGGAAAAAGTCCATCTGGGTCCCGAGGCGATAGACGTCGCGGGACATGACCTGCTCGCCGTTCCCGCCCGACACCTTGGACTCGAACGCGTTGATCGAGTCGAAGCCCATATCCCTTCCCTTGCCGACCGAGATGTACTCCTTGAACTTGACCCTGCCGCCTCGGATGGTGTGGTTGTAGCCGGCGAAGACGTCCTCGCTGATGTGGAAGCCCCTGGTCGCCTTGCTCACGCCGCCGCGCGTCATGACGAACAGCTTGTTCCAGAGGTCCGGGTGGCCGTAGTGGAACCTGACGGCTCCCGGCCACGTCATGATCCTCTGGACCATCGACCCGAAGGTGAACTCTGTCGCGGCCGCGAAGGACGCCAGCGCGCCCGAGTCGGACGAGAAGATCCACTCCCGGAAGCCGATGAGCGCGACGGGCATGTTCCGCATATCGGGCCACGGCCGCTCGTACGCGGTGACGTCCCTGACGACGCTCTGCGGCTCGGCGGTGCGAAGACCCGGCGCGTGGCCGACCTCGATGACCGTCCTCATCTCCGCCTTGGTCTGGATGGCGACGGCGTCGGGACCGGCACGGCGGCTGGCGTACGGACCCAGGGCCGACTTCCACGTGTCGTTGTTGTACTTGGGAGGATTGAACTCGTCGATCAGGCTCCTCATCTTCAGCGCCTCGAACAGGTAGTTGTCCTGGTTCATGTCGATGGCCTGGATGGCCTCGCCGAAGCAAAAGATGATGGAGGCGTTCTGGTTCTCCGGCTTTCCCTCTCCGATGATGACGCCCAACTTGGCATGATCGGGATTCGGAAGCCGGTTGACGGGCAGCCGGATCCTGTACAGCTCCTGCGTGCACTGCGGGTCCTCGACGGGCGTGCCATGGTTGCCCCTCGCGAGAACCGCATACTGGACGTCGGCGCTGGAGGTTTTCTGGTTGTCCAGGAAGGCGACGCGGAGACCGTGGTGCTGCAGCAGCAACATCTCGACGCCGCGTGCCAGCCACCTGTCCTTGGGATTGGTCTGCTTCCTGGTCTTGCCGTAGTTCTGCGAGGCGACCACGTACTGGAACTTCGAGCGGACCAGGTCGTCGATGGCCCCGTTGTACCTGAGCGGACTGACGCCCGGGTTCGGGTGCTCCATCTTCGCCAGCAGTCGAAGGGCCTTCTCGTAGGCCATCATGCCGCGGACCGTCCTCGACAGGTGCTGGCCCCTGTACGACGCCCACTGGATGAGCTCCATCCGGCAGTGGGCGAGGGGGGCGCCCTCGTCGAAGTCAGAATCCCTGACGGACGCCGGTTCGATGTTTGACTTCTTCAGTTCTGGCGACAGGCGCTCCATGAGGTTGTCCCAGTCCTGCGAGTAGTTGGACCGCAGCCAGGCCATGACGGTGACGCCGTCGTCGTTGGGGCTCATCAGGTCGGAGATGCCCGACACGTTGCCTCCCTTCATGCCGACATAACCGGGAATTTCCTTGTTGTTGAGCGCGTAGTACACATCCTCCATGTAGTGCGGCGTCAGGACGGTCCACGACAGCATTTCGTCGAGGCTCGGCGGGCTCATGAGGGTCGGGTTCTTGAGCGACCCCATGAAGAACGAGAGGACGCGGACGGCCTCTTCGCCCCTGGGCTGAGCGCCCTTGGCGCTCGTGTTGAGCATCTTGTGCAGGTGGTTGGCCACCTTGCCGACGTTCGTCTTGGCCACGCTCTCGTTCGCCTCTGCGTACAGGAAGTGCAGCGAGCCGTTCTGGCCCCAGAACTCGTTCCATTCAATGTCGCCCAAGCGATTGGTCTCGATGTCATTGAGGACCTCGAGCATGGCGGCCGCCTTGCCGTGTTTCCTCCTGGACGGCATGGTCTCGCCGGCGCCCCTCGGCGGCAGCCTGTTCCTGGATAGCACGTACTCGGCCTCGTACTTGGCGACGGCGTGTAGGTCCCTGAGGATCCTGACCAGCTCCGTGAACTTTTCTCCCTCGTTGAAGATACTCAGCCCTGGCGACATGATGGCCTTGAGGCAGTCGCACAGCGCCGACACCTGCGACATCGCCTTGTTCCTCTTGTGCTTGTGTTCGAGCTTCGAGGCCTTCTTCTCGGGCTCGAACTCGCACAGGACCTTGACTTGCTCGGGAGAAACGATCTCCGCCTGGGCCAGGAGGTACACCAGGAGCGACCTGATCTCGGCCAAGACGACGCCCTGGGTGGGGTCGTCCCCGGGAGACTCGAGGGCGCGGGCCACCTGGCCGCCGTAGAAGAATATCGGCAGCATGATGGGACGCATGCCCGGCACGTAGATCGTCGAACCGTCCAGGAAGATGTTGACGAACTTCAGGCAGTCCTGCTCTCCGTTGGAGACAAGGTCGAGGTCGCGGAGCTCCTGGACAGCCGAGTTCCACACGTCTGCAAACGTGAGCCAGAGCGGCAGGTCGTTGTCGTCGAGATGCATTCTCGACGCCGCGCCAGATATGCTCTCACGGCGTCCGGACGTGGAAAGGATGGAGGCGGTGGCGTCGAAGACGTGCTCGGACACCAGGCCCGTGTGGTCGTCCAGGCCGAGGCCGGCACCGGTCGCGTCCCGCTGGCCGAAGTGGTGTCCACCGCCGCCGGACGCGGAGGGATCCTTCATGACCCGGCGGACACGCTCTTGGATGTTGATCTTTCCCTGGTGCGAGAGGCACCGCTTGCCCCAGTACTGGGGCGCCTTGTGGAAGGTGAGCACCAGCTCCTGGAACGACGTGATCGAGCCAAGGTTGAGCTGGAGGAGCCCCTTGAGGCCCCCGACACACGCCCCCACGATGTAGTAGAAGATCTGCATGTCGTTCATGATGACGATGAACCCCGGGATGACCCTGCCGATGCAGAGGATGATGTCCAGGTCGTAGCCGGTGTCCTCGCCGGTTGCGGGATCGTAGCCCATCCAGCTGCCGTAATTGAACAGGGCGATGACCGAGTTCTTCATCGTCGCCATGACGGCGAACCAGTCAAACGTCACCTTGCATGCGATCACCAGAACCCAGAAGACGGCGTTGGACAGGTACGTCGCCCAGCCGACCCTGAGCTGGTACGGCGCCAGGTGCTGCTCGGCCGGGCCGCGAGCGCTCGACCTCCCGATGAACTCAAAGAGCCATGCGAAGGGGTACAAGTGACACTTCCTGAACAGCGAGGCCGTCGAGTTGGTGAGCGAGACGCAGTACCCGTCCCGCTGGGACAGGACGGCCTGGAAGACGGCGATGCCCGTGTAGGCCCCCGCCGCATACCACCATATGTTGGGCGTGTTGGGGAAGTAATTGACCCATTGTGCCGTGAAGCACAGCGCAAGCACGGCCAGGATGACCAGCCACTCGAGCACGCCCCTGGCGTGGTGCCTCCAGAACGGGTTGCCGTGCAGGCGCACCTCCCTGTTGCCGCGCTGGGTCCAGACCCCCGCTACCTCGTAACATAGGTTTCCAAACGCGTGCGTGGCGACAAGGGTCGTCACCCAGTACCAGCGATAGGTCGCGTTCTCCCAGCCCCACAGGCAGACGCAGAGCGTCTGGAACTCCATGACGAGGAGCATCCACACCCTGAAGAAGGCCCTCCCCATCGTCAGCCACGACCTCCGCTCGACGAACGTCTTCCCGAACACGTTCCTCGACCACCACTTCATGGCACTCTGGAAGTTCCAGCTCGTGATCTGGAACTCGACCTGGTTGGTGGCCGTGTTGACCATCTTCTGGCCCTCGCTCCCGATGGCGAGCAGGGTGGTGTACGGATCGGCGTCGTAATTGATCACGCGCCTCCTCCTGATCGTGCACCCTAGATCGGACAGCACGCGCGCGACCCTGTCCCTGGAACAGACGCTCTCGTTGCAGTCGTCGTACGCCACCCGCGCGGCAATGTCCTTGCCCCGCTGCTTCTTCTCGAGGACCTCCCTCGCGAAGAAGTTGAACACGGGCTCGACGATCTTATCCACGAACGCCCCTGAGTCGCCGTACACGATCATGTCGGCGACCAGGTCGGCCTCGAAGACGTTGCCGATGGACGACCGCACCTTGTCCATGACCCGGGCCTTGATGCCCATCAGCTCGCCCATCTCCCTCAGGTCTCCGTTGGCCTTGATGTTATAGTCGCGCCGCATCCCGTCGATCATCTCGTGGTGCCTGTGCCTCAGGTGCTCCTGCTTGCGGATGATGGCCCGATGCTCCTCCGAGTAGACGGCCTGATAGGCCGACCTCGGGTCGTTGGCCGAGATGCCCATCACCGCCGACGCCCGATCCAACGAGTTTCTCAGGATCCAGAACAGGAACCAAAGCAGCTCGGGACAGTGCCTGATGTTGGCCGCCTCGGTGTAGATGAGAAAGTACAGCGCCAGCTCCTCCAGCCTGTACTCCCACTCCAGCACGCTCTCCCCCCGCTTCGACACACACCGGCCGTACTCAAGCTCCGGAAGCCGCTCCATCAGGTCCACGTGCGAGCACCAGTCCTTGTACGCCTGGAAGATGCCCCCGTGCAGCCTGAAAACGGCCCGCACAAACTTCTCCTCGTCCTCGGCCGACGTCTTATCCCGACGCATGTAATTCTTCACCAGCAGATGATGCAGGTGATCCGTGACCAGGAAGATGGTCGCCGGCGTGTACGTCCTGTTGCGCCCCTGCTCTACCGCGTTGAACGCCTGGAACCCATAGTGCCGGCCGATGCGCTTGACCACCATATGGATCGCAGCCTGCCAGCCCCCGTCGTTCGACGACTGCCCGAACAGGACGGTCGCAGCCTTCTTGCCGCGCGCATTGTTGTGATTGCTACTGTTGTTGTTGTTGCCGCTCATCTCGCCTTGTTTTTGCCAGCGCTGGGCTAGCCCTTTTGCTCCGCGTTCCGTGTTTTCGCCCCGGGCCGCTCTCTCGTATCACCCGGGCGCTACGTACTTCACCGCCGACGAAACGACGACCCGTGGACGGCTGTAGAGCGAACGCGACGGTGCGAATGCGGCGTGGGATGGACAGTCCGGAAGTTGCTTGATCCGACGAGAATCCCAGGCACGCGCCGTACTCTACTGGCGATTCCCCGCTGAGATGCCACGCACTGGTCCCAAAGATCGTAACTGCCGAGTGATAGATTGAGTTGTTGCGTATTCACCGTCTCGTGAAGAACAACGAACTCGGTGTCCACCGATCGGCCCGGATGCAGCCGCAGGCGGAGCTCTCGGAGAGTGGGCTTCCCAGAGGGTGCGCCTACCACGACGACGTAGCTATGGCTATGGCTCGGACGGCATCCGATACGACCTCCCCGAGAGACCCAGCGTAGTGGTCAGTTCGTCCCGGACGGATGCCTGGTCATGGCTGTGGCCGCCACGCGCGACAGGCCGGTCCACTTCGTCGCACTCGGAATCGTTCTCGTCACACCCGTGGCCGAGGCCGGGGCCGCCGTCGACCGTGGACGGTCCGTGCAACGTGAAGGCGCTCGTGGATGAGGACAGGGGTGTCTCTCATTTGAATTGTCTCTCATTTGCCCGAGAGCCTTGATCAAGAGAGCGAGTCGATTCGAGTCCGGCCTTTCTCTCACTCGTATCTCTCTTCGACCATGAATATCACACCACGTGTGGTCATCACGCGGCCCTGTGGGCCTCCGAGTGTCTCCGGGAGGACGCTGGGAACGAAAAGCAACTCGAGGACAGGCGACTCGCACGTGGCGACTCGCACGTGTTGCTCGGCGAGCAACACGACCAACGACGCCGACGCGCCCAGCGCGACCAGCGCGCTCTCTCGTTCTCGTTCTCGATCTCTGAAGGACGCCGTGCTCGCGTCGACGAGCGATCTGGACCGCGGTCTGGACGCAGCGGGGGTGGACGTTGCGAGGGACGTCAGTCGGGCGGTGGAGGCGCTCTGCGCCGCCTCGCCGGCGCCGCGTCTGGATCTGGACGAGGGGGCGCTGGGCGGGGTGTGGACGCTGCAGTATAGCAGTGAGTTTGTGCCTGGGAATACAAAGTTTGCGGGCAACTGGCCGTTTCTTGCGAATAATGAGGTCGTGCGGCGGGTGACCAAGCCGTTGCTGCCGAGGATTGTGGACGTGCGGCAGGAAATTGACGTGCCCGGGAAGCGGTTGGATAATGTGGTGACGCTGGCGTTGCGGCCGCCCGTGTTGGATGGTGTGCCGGTGTTGGCGGCACAGTTGGAGCGGCTGGGGGAGGCGCCGGTGGTGGTGGCGAGGTTGGAGCACGGGTATCGGGTGGAGGGGGCGGCGACGGTGACGATACGGTACGATTCGACGACGTTGAATGCGCAGGGTGGGGTGAACGGCTGGTTTGGGGGCTTGCCCGAGCTGTCTTTGGGCGGGAACGACAAGGGCGACTGGAACGTCGTGGTCGACGAGGTGAAGAAGGTGCTCGAAGCGTACAACTCGAGTTCGTTCGACGTCGTCTACCTGGACGAGACGTTGCGCGTGACCAGGGCCGATCGCGGGGAGCTGCGTGTATTTGTCCGGACGACGACGACGAGCCAGTAATGCAAACAATTCGTTCAATCAATCAATCAATGAATCAACTTCTCATGCAAACCGATCCAACCTGACGGAGACAACTCGGCCGCTGATGGTCGCGTCGTTCATCTTCTCGACTGCGAGCTGGGCCGCTTCCCGCGAGGCGAACCGCACGATGCCAAAGCCGCGCGACCGTCCATGGCTGTCAAAGACCACGTCGGCCCGCTCGATGGGGCCGATGTCCTGAAAGGCGGTCCGCAATTCCTGCCAAGAGCAGTCCCAGGGCAGATTGTGCACGACGATCTGCAGTCCGCTACTGTATCCGGGGACTCCGGGGGGCGGCATGCGAGGCCCGCCGTACCACGCCGGGTTGTATCCGCCGTAGCCCTGGTGGCCGCCGTGCGTCGGGGACATCGGGTACGCCTGCGGGTACCCGGATTCGTTGAGTTGGTAGTATGCCTGTTGGTAGAACATCGGCTGCATCTGGCCGTAGTAGGCCTGCTGGCCGGTGCCCATGTTGCCAGCAGCGCCCGCGGCCTGCTGCTGCCCGTCGGCGACCGTGCCAGCGCCCATGCCCGCGCCGCCGGCGCCCATGTGCGCGTCGGGAGACATGGTGCCGTTAGACGGAGACACGTTGCCCGTGGCCTGGTTTCCGTACGTAGCCTGTGCGGGTGTCGGGCCGGCGGGCCGCAGGGCCCTCGCGCCAAGCGGGTTCCCCTGCCCGTTAGCCGTCATTCCGGACATATTGGGCACATTCATCATCATGTTCATCATGTTCATCCCCCGGTACATCCCCCTGTACATCCCCCGGTGCATCCCCCTATGCATCTTTGGATGCAGCTGCAACAAGTCCTCCCCGACACCCTGCGGCGGCCGACCGTCCGGACCAGTCACGTTGAACGCCTTCTTCTTGCCGTCTTCCCCGATGACCAGGTCGAACTCTACCTCCTCCTCTTCCTTGAGGGAGCGGAACCCGTCAACTTTGATGTTGCTCTGGTGCACAAACACCTCATCGTCCTCATCGTCCATCGTGATAAAGCCGAATCCTTTGTGGAAATTGAACCACTTGACCCGGCCGCGCACCCGCGGGGCGTCGACCGGGTGCGACTCTAAGTTTCTGCGGCTACCGTTGCGGCTACCGTGGCTACCGTTCATCATCCTTCTGTGAGACGTCTGATCGCCGTCGCTATCGGACAAGGACGACGCCGGCACGCTGAACGACCGCTCCGGTCCGGCTCCCTGATCGGCTCCCTGATCGATCACGTTTTCCGGCTGGTTCAGAGCGCTACCCGAAGCCATGCCGACAGTGGCTGTCATCAGAACAGAACCTAAGTGTCCCCCGACGGGATTCGTCTGAATGCAGGTGGGCACGTCGCCTGGCCGCGATCGAAGCGTCGGCGGGGATCCTCGCAGCCAACCAGGTAACGACGTGACAATTCAAGCGGGTGCCGCCGATTTGGACGACAACCAGCAGGCGAGGCGAATCCTTCAGCCAGGTGGATCTTCCCACTCCAGCTACACTTCGCTTGCACCTCGCTTGCTCGGCTGATCGGCGCCTTCGGATGGAGCTAAACTACTCAAGTGTTTATTTTGTGAACAGAAGGACGAGCGGGACGAGACTGATGCCCGCCTTCAGCTTGGGTCGCGAGTCAGGATAGATAGCGATTTGGAAGGATTCTCTTGATCAAGAGTCTCGATCATGATCGAGAGAATCCTTCCTCGCGAGGAGAAAACTGTGAGTGTGTCTGTGACTGCGGGTTCGAGTGTGCGTGTTGCTGGCTATGCCACTCCGAGGTCGTCCGTCGTGTAGGTGGCAGGCGTCTGTATGCCCGCGGCCGCGATCGGAGCACGGTCGGCGGAACGTCGGCGGCGGCGACCCGAGCGCAACGTGCCTGGGACGCACATTACGCAGCACACGCAGCACACGCGACCCACGCAGCACACGCAACATACACAACGTCCGCAGCCTCGCCGTGACCGAAGGAGCGACCCGAGACCTGTCAACGGCGGGGTGTCTCTCACCGAGCCAAGACAAATGGACGGAACTCCCTCGCTCCGTCAGTCTCAGTCTCCATTCTCGATTGGCTCAGAACAGAACAAAGAAACCAAAACACCCTCGCTCACGCGCCCGCCAGAGACCCAACACCCGCCGCCGAACGAAACCCTCGCGTCTTCAACGCGTCCGGGAAGAAAACTCGAACGATGCCGTCGCCTTCCGACGACGCGTTGCTCGTCCAGAACCCGGACAGCTCCGACTCGACCCCGATCATCGTCGCAGCCAAAGACGACGACGCCGGCCGGGCCGTCGCGGGGTCCACCGACGACGACAACCCTTCGGCACCTTCGACATCTGCAGACTTCACCCTCGGCACCCTCCAGCGCGCCCCGCCCAACGACGCCGAACCCTACCAGGAGTCCGATGAAGCCGTCGCCAACGAGCGACACGCCCTGGACATGCAGTACCAGGCCATGACAAAGGGCTACCAAGACGCCGACGGCACCATCCTCAAGCAGGTCGACGCCCAGATGGAGGCCGTCCACGAGACGTACGAGTCGTACAACGCCGCCGGAATGAACTCGACGGCACTCAAAGAGACCATCGCCAAGCAGGACGTCGAGGTCAAGACCCGGATCGAGCGCCACGCGGCCGGCCCGCCCCTGCTACGTGTGGACGAGGGCGAAGGCGTAGACGAGAAGAAAGCCACCGAGGCCGACGACTTCCTCCGCCGGATGGCCGACCTCGATGCCGCCACCCGGCGCGCCGTCGCCGACAGCGACAAGACCATCCAGTGGTAGCGACCGAATACGAATCGCGACGTTGTCTTTTTTACAACAGCAATCAATGGCATAGGAAGTATAAATAAGCGACCTACCTAGAAAAAATGTCCGTCATCCCTGGATCACTCGACCACTACTTGATCTGCCTGATGCCCAGCCCCTCGATGCACCTGTCGTACGCCGCCTTGTCGTTGCTCCTCAGGTACTTCAACAGCTGCTTCCTCTTGCTCAGAATCGCCATCAACCCGCGCCTCGTCGAATAATCCGTCTTATGCTCCCTCAAGTGCTCAGTCAGCTGCACCACCCGCGCGCTCAGCCTCGCCACCTGCGACTCCGGACTCCCCGAGTCCTTCTCGTGGCGCTGAAACTCCGGCACCTTGCTCAGATCCGTCCCATGCCCGCGATAACGGGCACAAATCGCCTGAGACACCACCACACGGCGCGTGCACACCGCCGGCCGCAACGTCACGCCCCGAACGGAGACTGTCAAATAAACAGGAGCGAAAATAGTAGTGAGTCGTGAGTCGTGAGACAGCTCCTCGGCGCATCCGAGCGTGGCCGATTCGCCATGCTGACGCAGATACCGCCGCCGCCCGCCCCGCCCACCCTCAAACAAACGACTGATACCAATTCGTCCACAATACGACCAACACCACGGCAGAACCAACGTACCAGACTGCGTCTGAAGAGTAAAGACCATCCTGAGAATTCGCACTCGTTCGTCTTCACAGATGCGTATCAGTCCTGTCGATGGCCACCAATGGACGAAAATAGTACTATAACAATGGAAGGGATAGCGCATTGGCCGTGTCTAGGCCGAACGAAGCGCCAACGCGAGACTGATGGCTGCCGTCGTCCCTCCTATCACCTATCACGCACAGCATGCGCATTGGCCGTCGCGACGCGCATTTGCTTTTATACTACCTCCAACAAACACGACGATGATGACTGCGAGTGTTTCTGTCGTCGGCGCCAGGGCGACGAGTGTGAGGACGACAAGGCATTCTCAGGTACGTGCTTCGGACCGAATCGACGGCAGCCGGTGGAATTGCCGCGTTTCGTGCTTTTCTACCCGTCCATTCCGTTCTCTCTCTCTCGTATGTATATATGTATTTGCTATCCGTCAGTCAGTCACTCACGTCCAATGCGTGCTACGAATTTGCAGGTGAATGCGGGCTCCAGGCCGGCCTTGGTCGCGCGGTCGCCGCTGCTGCGCGGGGCGCCGAGGTGCTCCGTCAAGGTGAGCGCAGTGGAGTCGCTCGGGGTGGACCGTTGGAACGATACGTACTATCCGACTGGGTCCGACGCGGCTGCAGTGCATAAGAACTGGTACATTGTGGACGCCGAGGGCAAGACGTTGGGGCGGGTTGCGGCGCTGGTGGCGAACCATATTCGCGGGAAGCATAGTCCGGGGTATACGCCGTCGATGGATATGGGTGGTTTTGTGGTCGTGGTGAACGCTGATAAGGTGGCGGTGACGGGGAGGAAGGAGGAGCAGAAGATCTACCACAGGCACGCGGTGGGGAGGCCGGGAAGCTGGAAGCAGGAGACGCTGGAGCAGATCAGGCAGCGGGTTCCGGAGAGGATCTTGGAGAAGGCGGTGAAGGGGATGCTGCCGAAGGGGAGGCTGGGGAGTAGGCTGTTCACGCACTTGAAGGTGTACAAGGGGGCGGAGCACCCGCACGCAGCGCAGAAGCCCGTGGACATCACGGCGCTGATCGACGCAAAGCCCTAATCGTGTATGTTTGTTTTTCATTCATTTCCCATTCCCCGATAGTAGGTAGTTGAGATTTTTCTCGTTGTAATACAACACGATGACGAGGACAAAATCTCAGGCGGCTGTCGTTTGTCGTCGCCGGTTCCTCCATTTTTTTCCTCCTCCCTCCCACCCCGACCTCCAGACCCAGACGGGCATGACGATGGCGAACAGCACGAAGACGCTCCCCCATGCGACGAGCACCCGCGTCGGCCACGGCGCGTCGAACATCCCGCGGCCGAACTTGACGATCATCAGCATCTCGACAAACGCAATCGCCACGCCGGTCCAAGCGTACACGCCCAGCCGAGTGAACGGCGTCCTCGCGTCGTTCAGCTCGATATACTCGTAATACTCCCTGATCCCGGGCACCGCGATCAGGAACAGCACCGTCAGCCGGATCGTGTTGAGCGGGTTCCTGGGCGGCACCCACAGCTCGTACTTCAAAAAAAAGTGGTTCACTTCGAACAGCAGGATGATCACCGCCGGAAAGAAGCACTGCAAAAACCGCTTTGGCGACCGAAACCACGTCCCCAGGCCCCACTCAAACACGTCGTATCGCGCCGGCGTGAACTGCAGCACCGAGCGCGTCGCCTTGGCCAACAACGTCGGCTGCGCCGACATGCCCATCCCCGCCCAGTCGTACTCCTTCCCGTTAAAGTACCGCACCGTCCACATTCCCGTGTAAATCCCGATCGCATTGCAGACTGCCACGTCCAGGATCCACGAGTCCCACCAGCACTCGTTGAAATTCGGCAACAGGTGCTGGAACGTCAGCTCCATCAGCTCAAACGCGACGCTGACCACCCACAGCATGCTCGTGTCCCGCAAAATCAAGGCCTTGCCCCACCATCCGAGCGTATGCGCCACCACGAACTCGTCAAACAACGTCGCCTTGATCGCACCCCAGTTCATGCGGGTTCCCGTGGGACTCCCGTCGTCGTCGTCGACGAGCAGCGCGCACGACGCCCCGTACGCCCGCTCCTCCAGCTCGACCCCCAACTCGGGATACAGGTGCTTCAGAAACTGCCTCGCATCGCCCACCGTCTGAAACAGCAGAAACACCATGAACAGCAGATAACAGACCATCACGCCGTGCACCAGCTTCCAGAAGGACGGATGCGGCCGGGTCAGATGCGACGACCCGCGGCCCTGCACCGCGCTGTAGCCCAGAAACACGCAGACCACGGCATAAATCCCGTTCTTGGTGTTCGACAGGGTTGACGTGGAGGTCAGGGTAACGTCCAGGGCGTGGGAGTAGTAGGTCAGCAGGAGGAGACCCAGGACGAGAAAGGTGACGGTCCGAGGGACGAAGAGGAACCGGGTCAGCGGGTCGAGGTGGACGGGGTCGGGGACGGGGTCGGGGCCGGGACGAGGCCGTGTCGACAACGGTGTGCGTGCCCTCGCACGTGTCCCCCCGCCGCGTCTCGTTCTCGAGGCGGACCGAGAACGAGCGCGTGGGGCCATCTCGTCGTTCGAATACGAAGGGGTTCTCGAATTCTCGAATCGTGAGCGCGCGGCACGACCTTCACGACTACACGATTACACGACTACACGATAGCAGTCGTGACCGTGACCGTGACCGTGAGCAGCAGCGCGGAAGGCCTTGAAATGCCGTCAGGGACGGTTTGCAGATTCTTTTCTGTCGCGCGTCTGTACACGATGGCGGCCAAAGCGAGACGACCGCGCTCTGGAGGAGGAGGGGGCAAACAACGGGCGACGTCTGCGGTCGCGCACAAGGCGAAGATGGCCGGTACGTTCTGTGCACACGAGTTGCATGCCGGGGCTCGGCGCGATGCGCCACCCACCGTTCTCGTGACACGCACCCGGGTACCGGTGCTCACCCCCCGCGCCTCGGCTCGCAGCGAACAAGTCGGGTTCGTCGTCGTCCAATCCGTTCGAGCAGATTCGTACTCGGAAGAAGTTCAACGTGCTGGGCAAGAAGCAAAAGGGGGCGGACAAGATGCGGGTGGCGCAGAAGCGGTCGGCTGCGGTGGAGAAGCGGCGGGATACGTTGTTGGTGGAGTATAAGCAGATGCGGAAGTCGAATGCGTTCTTGGACCGGCGGTTTGGGGAGGGGGACTCGACTCTGAGCCAGGAGGAGAAGGCGTTGATGCGGTTTCAGAAGCAGCGGATGAAGGAGCTGGCGGCGAGGGGGTCGAAGTTTTCGCTGGGGGACGGGGAGGGCGGGGAGGACGTCGGGGAGGAGAGAGACGAGTATGGGGCGTTGTTCGAGTTGACGCACGAGGGGAAGCGGTTGGAGG
>Ga0181582_10001539_pt1 | contig 18026 bp, 11 predicted proteins | sample 071ome_32_FD_132438 | JGI IMG/M metagenome (GOLD analysis project Ga0181582, IMG submission 132438) | Coastal salt marsh microbial communities from the Groves Creek Marsh, Skidaway Island, Georgia - 071405AT metaG (megahit assembly) | ecosystem: Environmental > Aquatic > Marine > Intertidal...
ATTGATTTCCGCTTTTCCGGGACTATCGGCTCCGTAGAGGATGCGTCCGGTGGAGAAAATGCGGGGTGCGGTGATGAGTCCCGCCTTGGCTAGCTCTGCCGTAGCGAAAATGGTGCTGGTCTCTGATGAGGGATTGTGAATGGTTGTGACTCCGAATGCCAGCCGAGCTTGATTGACCCAATTGCGCTGGGGAATGATTCCATGGGTGGCTTCTGTCCCGTGGGCATGGGTGTCCACGAACCCGGGCAGAATAATTTGTCCCGACACATCAACTACAGTAGCTTCTTTGGGAATCTCTATTCGGGAGCTAGGCCCGATGGCCTGAATACGGTTGCCATCGATCAGAATACTGCCGTCTTCAATAATGCCAGTGGGCCCCATGGTGACGATTCTGGCTCCAACTAGGGCAATGGAGCCATCGGGTTTGGCATGCTCCGCTTGGAAGCCGATCCGATGGGTTGCGATCGGAGAGTTTTCCTCGTTCTCGGCCTCAGCGCCCTTGTTTAAAAAGGAAAACGCGCTGGATAGCCCCCGAGTATGAAGGGTGTCCCCCAGCGTCCAATGCAACTTTTGGCTATCTCCAGAAAAATGAATGGAAATCCCGGCAGAATTGCTGGCTTGGGCGATGGGCAAGGCTTTCTCTTTAGGGCCGACGAGCACGGAGCGGCTGGTAGCAACGAACGGGGTCACGTATACGTTGTGACGCTCTATAAAGGCGAGCCATTTGCCGTTCGGAGACAGGCGATAGTCGGCGGCCCATTTGCTTGTGTAGTGGGTCTGAATCTCCTTGCCGTCTAGATCGGCTGATACAAATGCCCGATTGTCCGCATCCTTCACCGTTTTCACCGTTTGGTAGAAGAATCGATCGTTTTCGGCGCCGAACGTCGGGGACACGCCCGTTTTCACAATGCGTTTGGCTTCGCCGCCACGAGCATCGATTCGATAGATGCCGGGTTCGCGGGACCACAGTGGCGAACGGATAAGGCCGCCCCCGACTTTGCGGTAGAGAATTACTTTATTGTCTGGCGAGAAAACCGGTTCCACATAGTGTCCTGGGGTTTCGGTTACGATCCAGTCCTCTTTTCCCGTCTTTCGATCAAGAGAAGCGACGCGGACGCTACCCAGATCGCGATCATTCCAGGTGGTGTACACTACATAGCGGCCATCGCGAGATAGGCTAGGATACATTTCGAAATGATCGGTTTGTTCCGTCAGTCTCCGGCTCTCGCCAGACTCAAGGTCGTTGATGTACAGGTGGCCGAGCGCTTGGTAGACGACTTGGATGCCATCGGGTGTGGCCTGAGCCCAACGCAGCATGCGCACGTCGAAATTGTCGGGCGCCACTTCGATTGGATACCGGAGCGACTCGCTGATTTTTCGTGTATCCACGATATGGAAGGGGATGATTGACGCGATTCCGTCAGCTACTTCGATACGGCGGATTTTCCCTTTGGCCCAAACCACGATAGCCTTGGCATCAGGCGTCCACTCGAAGGCGGGATACACGCCATGGATGGCCCAGGTCTCTTGCATGTCGCGCTCGAGCTGATCATAAAGCAAGCGTATGGCTCCCGTTTGCGTATCGAACAAATGAAGTCCGGTCTTGCCATCGACCCGTCTGACAAAAGCGATGGTTTTCCCGTCGGGAGAGGGTGTCGGGCGGCAGGCCCCTCCGGGTCCGGTGATGTAGGCCTCGGTCTCATCGGTCGCCAATTCCAGCCGCTTGATGGCGTAGATCTGCTTGTGCGGGTCCTTGCTGTACTCGAAGGTCTTCCCTGGGCTGACGTCTTCCGAATAGTAAAGGTACTTTCCATCCGGCGAAAAGACGGGTTCATTGACGTCCTTTTGCTCTGTGGGTTTCTTGGTCAACTGCACGCCTCCCTGCGCATTCCCCTCAATGCCGCTTCGGTGATACATCCACATTTCTCCGGCTCCCAAGGATCGGCGGCTAGTGAAGTGCTTTCGAGCGACGATGTAGTCTCCGCTAGGGTGCCAAGCGGGCCCATTGAGCAAGCGAAAGCTTTCGTCGGTAACTTGGGCAAGAGATCGATCCTCCAATCGGAGTATCCAGATATTGTCTCCGGCCAGTTTGCTTTTGCCGGCGCGGTCGCTGGTAAACGCGATGCTTTTCCCGTTTGGGCTATAACGGGGCTGCATGTCCCAGGCCATTCCTGAAGTCAGTTTTTCCGGATAGACGCCCTCGGAACCATCAGCTCCCTCGATGGGCATGCGGTAGATGTCGCCGAGCAGATCGAAAACGATTTCTTTGCCATCGGGACTGATGTCCAAGCTCACCCACGTTCCCTCGTTGACATCAATTGGCTGCTCGCGGGTCGGTCCGGGCGGATGCTCAATATCCCAGGTAGGAGCCTTGTCTTCATCAGAAGGTTCTTTGGCTTCGTTATCTTCGGCGATTCCGGCGAACTTTGGGGACAAGCAGAAGATTGCGAGGAACAGTACCGGAAATCTGAAGCGGTTGGCGAATGGAAGCATGCTTCATTGCGATTCTAGGTTGCTGTTCTGTCAAGCGGGGATAAACTCTGACCCGAGTCGTGCGGTTGGAAAGCGTCTGATTCCCCCTGAGCAAATAACTCGAAACCTGGAGTGTGTTGAAAAGGCCTGAATTGTAGGGTCGTCGCTTGCGGCGACCGTAGAAGTGGCGTGAATCTCTGCCTACGCGGACCGTCGCAAGCGACGCCCTACTCATACCATCCTCCAAAATATAGATCGTCCTTGCCAAGGGCGGATGTGTAAGGCCGTATGATAATGATAGTCGTTTTGAAAAAGTAGAACAAGCGTCCTACCCGTTTGAAATACAGGCCAGTCGTCGCTCTTCGAGCTATGCCTGGTGCAACTGGAAGCCTGCGCTACTTTAAATCTCCCCATGGCCCCGCTCGATTACATTGTCATCATCCTATTCACGCTCGGTGTCTTAGCCGCTGGTCTCTCGTTTGGCGATTCAGGCAAGAATATGAAGACCTTTTTCGCCGGCGGAGGCGCGGTGCCTTGGTGGGTGAGCGGTTTGTCGCTTTTCATGAGCTTCTTTTCCGCAGGGACCTTTGTAGCTTGGGGATCCTTGGCCTACATGCATGGTTTCGTATCGATCACGATCCAATGGACCATGTGCTTGTCGGGCTTCGCGATCGCCGGATTCATTGCCGCCAAGTGGAGAAATACGGGAGTATTGACTGGTTCTGAATTTATCGGAGCTCGGTTGGGAGCGGGTATACAAAAAACGTATACCTATCTTTTCATGACTATTTCAGTCTTCACTAGCGGAGCCTTCTTGTATCCGGTAGCCAAGATAGTCGAAGGAGCCACGGGATTTCCGTTCGAGTATGTGGTGATATTTCTGACCCTGGTAATCGTGCTTTACACGGCTCGAGGGGGCTTCTGGGCGGTAATCGTTACAGATGTATTGCAGTTCGTAGTACTGGCCTCCGCGGTAATTGTCATCGTCCCTTTGGCTTTCGACAAGATAGGCGGAATCAATACCTTCTTCGAAAAGATGCCGTCGGACTTCTTTTCCCTGACGACGAACGACATCACGCCGTTATTCTACATCGGATTTGGAGTCTATAATCTCTGCTTTATCGCCGGAAACTGGGCTTACGTACAACGCTACACGAGCGTAAAGACGCCGGGCGATGCCCGCAAAGCAGCGATGCTTTTCGGCTGCCTCTATATCTTTAGTCCAGTCATCTGGATGTTGCCGCCGATGATTTACCGGATCTACAATCCAAGCTTGGATATGGCCGCTCAGGAGGCGAATCACGCTTACATGTACATGTCCAAGGAAGTCCTTCCCATGGGGATGCTCGGGCTGATGGTGGGAGCGATGGTATTCGCGACGGCGAGCTCAGTGAATACGACGCTCAACATTCTTTCGGGCGTATTTACGAACGACGTTTACAGGAATCTGAAGCGAACCGCAACTGACCGGGAGCTGATATTCGTGGCTCGCATTTCCACGGTGGCTTTTGGCGTGGTTTCCATGATCATCGCCCTCTCTGTGGACCGCATGGGCGGCATTCTCAGCGTGATTTGGGCCGTGGGCGGCGTTACTGGTGGAGCGATGTACATTCCCATGCTGTGGGCCTTGTTTTCCAAGAGGCATACGGGTTACACGGTCCTAGGCGTGACCTTGATCTGCCTTTCGGTGAATTCGTTTTTCAAGTGGAGTGGTGTCTATCCATTGAATCAAGGGCAGACGCAGTCTTTGGGTGCCCTGTTGCCCTTGGTCCTGATGGCCGCCTACGAAATCTACGCTTCCAAGTTGAAACCTGCTATACCGCTACAGTTTACCGAATACGAGTCTGGCCGGATGAGGAAAGAACGGGAACGGGAGCTGAATACCGAGGCTAATCGGAAGGAAATAGCGGAGGCCCAAAGAGAAAACCGTCATGGTATTCGGGTGATAGCGATAGGCGTGCTCTCCATCGGATCTTTGATCGCCGGGTTTGGAGCCTTTGCCGATCACGGGGCCCTTTGGGTGTCGTGTATTGGAATTCTGGTGGCAATCGTCGGAGCGGCAATTCTGTGCCGAGGCAATTCTGCCCGGTCCTTGACTTAGCGACTGATCACGCCTCTTAGCTTGCCGCGAAGAGGTTTGTTACGACGACTTCGAGCGGTTTTCGACATGCATTCTTAGGTCCTTCATATCGCTTTGCATACGCTCGATGATGCGGGATAGATCGGTATCCGGTATGTGAGGATAGGGCATCGTGGCCAGCTCTTGCATAGTCGAGACGATGATTCCGATGAAAAGATTGAGGATGGAGAAGGTGGCGATCGCAATGAAAGGCACAAAGAAAGCCCAGGCCCAGGGATGCTCCTCCATCATTGGACGGACGATCCCCATCGACTAGCTTTCTAGAGTCATGATCTGGAAGAGCGTGTAGAGACTGCCGCTAAGCGAACCAAACCGGTCCGGGTGTGATTCACCGAAAAGATTCGTCGCCGATACCCCTGCCGTTTAGAAGAATACAAGCATTACGGCGATCACCGCGATCAGACCCGGGACTGAATGGAGGAAGGCCGCGACCACCTGACGCATTTGCGGGACTACGGTCAGCAATCGCAAAACGCGTAGCGCCCGGATAGAGGGAAGAACGGCCCATGCGCCAGCGTTGGGAACTAAGGCCACCGCCACTACGAAGAAGTCGAACAAGTTCCAGCCGCTCCTCCAGAAAAGCGAGCGATTGGCGACCATTTTGATCGCCAGCTCAAGCGCGAAGATGGCAAGGCAAATGCGGTCGAAAATTGTCAGCAGCTTTCCAGCCCGACTCACGATATCAGCGCTGCCCTCAAGTCCAAGAGGCTACTGCTCGCGCCTCCAATAATTTTCCCTTGTCTTCTTCACCCACAATTTTCCATCTATTAAGCGGGCAACATGACATTTTTTCGTTAAGGGGCCAGAGTCCTACGAACATTTCCGACCTTAGCGATGGCTCAGACGGGCTTTGGGCGCCGTTTTCGATTACGGGGACGCGTGATAACATTCGTTTTGTTCGTAGCTACATATCCCGGGGACTCTGGTGGCGCGGTTCTGATTTGGTGAACCTTCATTCCCGTAATCTTGATATCAGGAACGGAAACTATTTGGGTGGCAGAACATAAAGCGCTTACCCGCTCTCAGGATGCGATCGGATGATGAAGAATGCGACTACGATGTGAGATCGGTCCAATCCTTAGGATTGCCATTAGGGTGTCTGCCGGTTTTTCTGGCTGGGATAATCAAGAACCGCGACGTTGCCAAGCTTTGGCGACGGCTGGCGTTCTTTGCATTCCAGATGTTTTTCTTCGATCAAGATTCAGGCCGATCCGCTCTAGTCAGAGCCGTTGGCGAAAAGGCTTATACATCCCTCCTGTTGCTAGCATTGGCTGGCTGCGCGACGGGACCGAAATACGAGACTCCCAAGACGAAAGAGCCAGCAGCATTCCTGAATGAAGCGGAAGGAAGCGGGTCGCCTCTTATGACGGGATGGCGGGAACTCTTCCGTTCGCCAAGGCTAAACGGGCTTTTGGATCAGGTGGAGGCCAATAACCTTACCTTGCAGGCAGCCTGGCAGTCGGTGCTGGCTTCCCGAGCTGCCATACAACGATTTAGGTCGGGGGGATTACCGCAAGCGGATGCGGGTTTGTCGGGCGAGACCTTCGAGCGGTCCGATGCTTTGAGCGGCATAGGACTCGGCGGGGCTGGAGATCGTTTCGATGCGGATGGCGGAGCAAGTTGGGAGCTGGATTTATTTGGTCGCGTTCGCCGGAGCGTAGAGGCGGCCAAGGCGAACTACGAAGCTGAAGAGGCTTTGTACAGCGATTTAATGTTCGCCCTGCAGGCGGATGTGGCCCTTCACTATTTTCAAATCAACTCTCTGCAGTCGGAGATCGAGCTTCTCGAACGCAGCCAGGAGACGCGGGCGGAGTCGTTGAGGCTAATTGAACAACGTCGCCGAGCTGGTACGGTGAGCGAGCTGGCCGTCGCTCAAACCGCCTCTCTATTGGCTACGGCTGAAGCTCGCCTATACGCGGCCAGGCGTATCCAAAATAGCCTGCAATATTCTTTGGCGGCTCTGCTCGGAGAAACGCCAGCTACATTCAGCTATCAGCCAGAGGCCCTCGATTCCGTCCCTCCAGCGATTCCCTCTGGATTGCCTGGCGAGCTACTGACTCGCCGCCCGGATATTCGTCGATCCGAGCGATCGCTGGCGGAAGCCAATGGCTTGGTGGGCGTGGCCAAGGCAGACTATTTCCCCCGGCTTACCTTGTCTGGAACGTTCGGTTTTGCGGCTCGCGATTGGGACGACATGTTCGAATCGATTTCCCAGTTTGAAAGCGCTGGAGTGGGTGTATCCGTCCCGGTATTTCAAGGAGGCCGTCTTCGGGCAAACGAACGGCAAGCTAGAGCATTGTACGAAGAGCGGTTTTTGCTTTACCAGCAAACCGTCATTGCGGCTGTCACAGAGGTCGAGGATCTCCTGCAATCCGTTAGCTTGCTAGAAGCTCAAAGCGAGGCCCTCGCCCGCTCTGTGGAGGCCTCTAGCAAGGCCCGCCGCATTTCCATGCTCCAATACGAGCAAGGCGTTTCCGATTTTATTACCGCTCTCGATGCCGAGCGCACAGCTTTGGACGCGGAACAGCAGTTCGAGCAAGTAAAGCGAAACCAATATATCGACACCATAAATTTGATACGAGCCCTAGGTGGGGGTTGGTAGTTTTCGAATTTCAATTTTCTACAATCCCATGAATTTGAACCAAACGAGTCGTTTTGTCTTTACTCTCATGGCTGGTCTAGCTTGCCAGGCCATGGCCGAGGACCAAACTCCTGTCTCTGTATCCAAGCCGCTTCTGGATGCCAATCAATCCCGCTTTCAATTCACGGGTACGATTACTTCCGAGCGAGTAGCCTCCATTTCACCCCGAGTGGCGGGCTTAGTGGCCAAGGCTAATGCTGAAATGGGGCATTCGGCCAAGGCGGGCGACATGCTGGTCGCCCTAGATGACACGCTCGCTCGGATGGAATTGCGGGAAAAGGAGCTGAATTTGGAAGCGGCCCAAGCCGAATTGATCAATTCCAAACGTCGCCTGGATGAAGCGGTGAATCTTGGCGATGCGAATTTCCCGAGATCGGAGCGGGAAAACCGGGAGACCACTTATCGGATGGCGCAAATAGCGGTCAGTCGTCTGGAGACCTTGGTCGAAACCCAAAGAGAGATCGTCGAGCGCCATCGCATCATCGCCCCCTTCGATGGCATGGTGGCGGAAAAAATGGCGGAAGTGGGCGAGTGGGTGCAGACTGGTAATCCGGTCCTTCAATTCGTCGATACTGATAACCTGCGACTTGACGTCCAGGTGCCCCAAGAGCAGTTGGCGTTGGTTATGGGATCCGAAACCGTCATGGTGAAAATCGCCGGCGCTGGAGAAAAGGCCTTTGAGGCCCATATCGAAGCGAGATCTCCCCAAGTGGATCCACAGACCCGGACCTTTCAAGTGCGGATCGAGCTAAACAAGCCATCGCCCAACGTAAAGCCGGGTATGTCGGCAGTGGCGATCTTCAAGCCTAGTTCGGAGGCCGCCAGCATCTTTATCACGCGCGACGCCTTGCTGCGTACGACCGATGGGCAAGTAATGGTTTGGGTGGCGGAAAGCAGCGGTGTAGGATTCAAGGCCTCTCGGCGAATTGTCCAAACCGGACCTACGAGCGGGGATTATATTCAGATCGTTTCAGGATTGCAGCCGGACGCCCAGATAATATTCCAAGGCAACGAGTCACTCCAGGAGGGTCAAGCGATTCGAATCGTCGAGTCGGTAATTCCCGTAGAACGCCAACGCTAACGCCAACCTCAGTTCACACATCCCATGTTCGAATGGTGCATTAAACATCCCATACAAGTCGCCGTCATCGCTTTGTTGGTCTGCGTACTGGGAACGGTAGCGGCCCTGAGAATCCCGGTGCAGATGATCCCTGATTTGGATGTGCGCACCATATCCGTGGTCACGCGTTGGCCGGGTGCCACGCCGCAAGATGTGGAGAAGGAGATTCTTATCGAGCAGGAAGACTACCTGCAGAATGTCCCCGGCTTGCAGCGCATGATCTCCTCGGCCTCCATGAGTTCGGCTGAAATCGAACTAGAGTTCCCCTCAACCATCGACGTGAACGATGCTCTCATTCGCGTTCTCAACGCCTTAAGCCAGGTGCCTGGCTATCCGGAAAATGTGGACGAGCCAAGAGTCATTGCCACATCGTTTTCCTCGAATTCATTTATTTACTACGCCCTGATCGATACATCGGGTGAACGGGAACCGGAAGACGTGTTGCGAATGATCGATCTGGTTATGGAGCGGGTCAAACCCCGTATGGAGCGCGTGCCTGGCGTATCGCAAATACGGGTACTTGGAGCTCCCGAGCAGCAGATCCGCGTGAATGTAGATCTGGCCCGTCTAGCATCAGTGGGCTTAACCATGCAGGATGTGCGCAACGCCATCCGCGATCGTAATCGGGATATCTCTGCGGGCGATATCAGTAGTGGCAAGCGGCTATACTTGGTCCGAACGATTGGGCGTCTGGAAACACCGGAACAACTTTCCTCGGTCATCCTCAGGCGAACGGGGGATTCGGTTACTAAGCTAGGGGATGTGGCGGAGATTCAATTGAGTTTTTACGAACCAAATTCCGTGGTTTATCAGCAAGGTGAACTAGGAATTATGGTAGCCGTTTCCCGTGAATCGGGAACCAACGTGATCGAAATACGCGATGCCATGACCAAAGTGGTGGAGAGTATCAATCGCGATGTGCTAGCGCCGGTGCAGATGAACATGTACAAAACCAGCGATGACGTTCGCTACGTGGTGGCCTCCGTTCAAAACGTCTGGCGGAATTTGATTTTGGGAGCGATTGCGGCTACTTTCGTTCTCTGGCTGTTTCTACGCTCGGCGGCGGGCACGCTCATCTGCGTGGCAGGCATCCCCGTCTGTACGATTGCCGCCTTCATCGGCCTGCAAGCGGCGGGGCGCACCATTAATGTCATCTCGCTGGCCGGAGTGGCTTTCGCCATCGGAATGACCGTCGACAATGCCATTGTCGTCCTGGAAAGCATCGAGAAGAAGCGACGGCAAGGGTTGGGGCGAATCGATGCCGCTTTAGCGGGCGTACGGGAAGTCTGGTCGTCAGTCTTAGCCTCGACCATGACAACCGTGATCGTATTTGCCCCAGTTTGGTTGATCAAGGAGGAGGCTGGGCAATTGTTTTCCGATATCTCGATAGCTATTTCCGGAGCGATTCTGGCCTCAATGGCAGTATCCATTGCCATAATACCTACGGCCAGTATCAAGTTCGCAAAACTGGGAAGGACAGCCAAGGAGGGTGCCCGCAAGACCCGAATCAACGAGCTTTTCGAGTCTCTGGTGAACAAGCTGGTTACCTCTACCAAAGGGGCTTGGGCAGGTGTTCTATTAACCGTGGGAGCCAGTGGGGCGATTATCTATTTTCTGACTCCATCGGCTGAATACCTGCCTGAAGGCGAAGAGGCTAAAATCTTTTGCCGGTTGCTAGCTCCGCCTGGCTACAACCTGGAGATGATGCAATCCATCGCCAAGGAAACCAACGAGCATTTCAGTCCTTACTACACGACTAACGGAGCCTTGGAGAACGATAGTCTGGATCCTGCCATTCCACCGATCCAAAGGATCCTTTTTATAGTCGGGAATCAGCGAACGACGATCGTGGCAGAAACCGAAGATCCTGCCCGGATCAACGAGCTGACAGCGGTGTTCAAGGATTACTTCACCAAATTTCCGGGCATTCGAAACTTTATAAGCCGGGGGTCCATTATCTCCAGCAATGATGGTGGATCCCGTAGTGTAAATCTGGATATTAGTGGGGCGGATTTGCCGGAAATCTATCGAGTCGCGGAGGCTTGTTACCGGCGAGCCTTCGAAGTTATCGACAATCCTTCGGTCAATTCCACGCCATCGGCGTTGAGTTTGCAGCAGCCGATGGTGGAGATCCGCCCCAATTGGGATCGCGTGGCCGAGCTGGGCTATTCCAACAGTTCTTTTGGCTTCACGGTTCGGGCTCTGACGGACGGGGCCTATGTGGACGAGTTCATTCTCGATGGACGGCGCATCGATGTCTTTCTCTACAGCATGCAGGGCGAGGTAGATAGCCTCGATTCTTTGTCCAATCTCCCGCTTTTCGCGCCGGTAGGCGGGGTCGTTTCAGTAAGCTCGGTAGCGGACCTGGTCGAAAAAGTGGACACCGATGCTATTCGCCGTCTCAACGGCGAGCGGACCGTAACTTTGAACATCATTCCGCCGCGGTCCGTTGCCTTGGAGGACGCAGTGGAAATCGTGCGGAATGACATTGTCAGACACTTACGTACTCAGGGGGTTATCGGCGGGGCAGTGGACGTTAACGTTACCGGGGCGGGAGACCAACTTCAGAAGACGCGGGAGGCTTTGTTCGGCAATTTCCTCATCGCTTTGATCCTCTCTTATCTGCTTCTGAGCGCGGTCTTCTCGCACTGGGGATTCTCTTGGGTGATTCTGGCGACGGTGCCTATTGGCATCGCTGGCGGAATTGGAGGTCTTTGGTTGTTGAATACAGGAGGGGCATTCCTGGGGTTAATCGGCATGGCTCCTATTCAACAGCCGTTCGACATGATAACCATGCTCGGATTTCTCATTCTCCTGGGGACCGTTGTCAATAACCCCATCCTCATTGTTAGCGGTACTATCGATCGTCTTCGGACCGACATGGATATAACGGAGTCGGTTAGAGAAGCGACCTTGGCCCGCATCCGCCCCATCTTGATGTCGACCACGACCACGGTTTTTGGCATCGCCCCGCTCGTGCTTTTCCCGGGGGCTGGGACGGAGCTCTATCGAGGCGTGGGAGCGATCGTCTTATTTGGACTATTATTCTCCACCTTCGTGACGCTGGTTTTTCTTCCTTCATTCCTCATGCTCTGCCTGAAAATGGTGCGCCTGTTAAAGGCCGGAAGCGAAGTACGGCCGTTACCACAGGGACAAACAGCCATGGAGTCGCAGTAGTGATTTTGATATTGATAGCGGCCGATCTCTGAGCGGTCATCAACGGATAAACAGGCATTTTGCGGCCACTCGGAGATCGGCCGTTGCCCTCTTTCTAATCAATTGAAGCCTGCTCTAGTATTGGCAAATTTTGGTTCCAGCTAACCGTATCCAATAGTCTAGTATAGATGCCATTTGATTCACGAGCGAGCAGGAGAGATTTCTTCAAGAAAACGTTGCCCTCTACGTTGGGCCTCGGGTTGATGAGCTCATTTCCCATTCTTGGTTGTCGCGGACGCTCGTCGTTAACGTTGGAGTTTCTTACTATCCCTGATGGTCGGGCATCAATCAGGCTCTTTACGATTTACTAGCCAAGCGTGAGCAGGTTCCGGTATGGAAATTGTTTCGAAATCGGACGAATCTGAGGCGTCTGGAACTTTACACGACAATCAACTGTTCGCTGCGAGACCGTGATCATGCTGACTACATAGACATCGTTAGCGCCGCTCAGGATCAGGGATTTCGCACCATCAAGTGCGCTCCCTTCGAGAACGTAGTCAACAAAGGGACGGCAGTGGCAGATAGTGACGAGGGTCTGGCGACCTTGGGCATGCTTAAAGATCGATTTACCCAACTAAAAATTCGCGTCGACTTTCATGAGCGTTATGATGCAAAAGGTTCCTAGCCATTGTTCCTCGACTCAATGAACTTGAGCTGGATTGGATCGAGGAACCCTTTGCCATCGGTGATGCTTTCCATTTACTCAAGGAGCGGACTCCGATTCGCTCGGCGGCGGGTGAGCTGTTTTGGGGGAGTCGGCGATTTCAGGAATTTACTGACAATGCCTGGGTCCATGTCATTATGCCGGATGTAAAGCACGTTGGGGGATTCGGACCTCTGTTGGATGTCATAGATTCGACTGCAGGCCGTATAGAGGTTTCGCTACACAATCCCTCAGGTCCAGTATCTGCGGCGGCTAGCCTACATGCAGCAGCGGATCGACCTGAAGTTGTCAGAAGTTTTGAATACGCATTCGACAAAACTTTGTCCCGACAGGCCTACGGAGAGCGGATTGAAAATGGCAATCTCTACCTATCAGGCCGACCAGGTTGGGGAATCGAGTTGGTATAACATAGATTCGCTTTTAAATGGCTGAAAGACTTGGGATAATGGGGTTTAAGCGCTTTCACCGAATCAGGTAGATTAGCATCGGCAAGAGTAAGAGAAGAAGCATGCCCACTCCCAATAGGTTGCCTTTGAGTGGATTGAAATCCTGGAAAATCTTTATCCAAGAAAAGCGGAAGACGCGCCTGCCGAAATAGAGATCCACAAACGTTAAAACGGCTACCCAGATTAGGCCAACACTCAGGCATTCTCCGATATTCTGCGGTCGAATCCAAGGAACGAGGAGGTAAGCGGTTAGGGGAATATTGTGACGCCGGAGAAGAAGCTGATTTGTTTCCCTTTCTTTCGACCAAATTTTCGTTGCAGGATCCTCACGCGAAGATTGCCGTTGGCGATTTCGCCCATGGTGAAGAGAAGGGCGACCAGAAATGAGCGGAGAATCATTTTTCGAAATATTCCTCCCTGGCAGAGAATTTCTACACGATTAATTTAGCAGGATAATTGTTGCTCTCGCTTGGGGTTTTCTGGATCACTTTGGAGCTGAGCCTGGCGCCTGCTTCATCGGTTCGAGCTCTGTCTTGAAGATTCTGAACCCTCGGGCTTGATAGTTTTTTAGAGCGCGCTCGTGATCTTGAGTGCACGTGTGTACCCAGACGCGAGCAACGCTTTGGAATTTCCAGGCGCGTTCAATGGCTGCTGAGAGAAAGGGGCCGCCGAGGCCTTTGCCGATGTATTCGGGAAGGAGCCCGAAGTACACAATCTCCACATTGCCCGAGTTTTGAGCCTCCAGTTCGAAATAGCCGACTTCGACACTATCGAGTTTGCCGACAAAGGTTTTTAGGGCGGAGCTGTTTACATAGCTCTGCCAATCTTGTGGTGACCAACTCAATCGATCCGTCCAATGCCAAGCTGAACCGACTGCGCGATAGTAACTACGATTGATCTCGGGATCCGGAGGATCCACAAGGTCGGTTTCCAAGCCGGGAAGGACTCGACTGGACTGGAACGCAGCCCGTTCAAGCATTTCGAGGTGAAAAACTGTGCGTAAGGGCGACTGGGACGGCATTTGCGATGGCAAGAAAGATGGCTCGGGCTTTTTGAATTGTCGAAACTATCGAATGCAGACCGATTTCAGGCAACTTCGAATCCGAGGGTCGAAACTTTGAATGGCCATCGAATGCCCAAACTCCCGATATTGAGATCAGCTGGACTACATCAGGTAGCGCAATTTATCGTAGGCTTGCTCCTCCTTAGGGTCTTCATCGACCGCTTTGCAGAGCTCTTCAAATCCGAACATCGTCTTAACGCGGTGAGTAAGAAGCGCTCGATCGTAGGGAACATCTCCAGAAGTCCAATACGCTGCTTTGTGAGGGGTGAATGAAGAAACCTTTACCGGACCCATTTCATCGGCCACGTTTGGCAAGCTCTTCCAGAGACGAAAATGCTGGCGATGAGAACGGACCGCTTGTCCGGCTAATTCCTGATAGCCATACTTTTTCAAATCCACAATGGCGGCGGCATGGTTCACGATGTGAACGAGTCCGCCGTAGCCCACCTGATGGACTTTAGCGTCCTGGTTTAGCAATTCGTTGACAACGACGAGAGCCATGCCCTCTATGCTCTCGTAATCAGGAACGCCGTCCGTTTCCGATAGGATAATTTTGCTTCCGGAGATTCTGCCTTTCTCGCTTCCGTAGTAACCACTCCCTGGATGCTCATTATCGAACAAGGCTATCAACTTTCGAATGCCATCGATTACAGCGGGAGTGGCTAAATCTGGATGCTCTTTGAGAGCTTTAATGGACAGGGAAGCGAAGATCACATTGTGGCCCGACTGGCGGGCTTCGCCCACGTTCGAAAGTAATTCTTCCGCGATGCCGTCGATGAGGGAAGGGTCGGCTTTCTGGCGGGGGAATGGGGCGAACAATTCCGAATCAGCGAGTTCAGAATTCTTCGACATCCTCCGTCCAAAAACGGATTCCCCATCGATGACGCGATCGAGATCGCCCTCGATGCCTTCGTAGACGGTTTGATCGAGATTAGGACGTTGCTCGCCCACGAAATACCCAGCCACCAGCGATGCCCCAAGATGACCGGCCATGGAACTCATGTGGTGAGCCCTTGCCAGGGCGTTCAAACCTTTGGAGAGGTAGGCGAAATCGATCATGGTAAAATATTCTCTTTTTGCCTGGAGCAGGCGGGGCGGGCCACCTGGCAGAAGGAGCTACTGATTTTCCTCAAAAACGGAACGGTTTCAAGCTGTAAACTGGCTGTGCGCATCTAGCGTTTTGCGTGAAGCCTGGACGGTTGCAAATTGACTGGCGTTTCAAAGGAAACCGAGCATCGATTGTCTCTGACCCCTATGGAAACAACCAAGTTAAAGCAACTCCCCAAGATTACTCTACCTATTTCCCTGCTGGTATCGTTCGCGGCGATTCAGGAAATTGGGGCGCAGATTGGTGGTAATCGCTACGCTAATTTGGATACCGATCGGTATTTGGGCGAGGTTGTTCGCGAAGTAGAGTTATCGGGCGATCGGATCTTCACAGAGGGACCGGCGGTGGATCGAGATGGTCGCGTGTTCTTCACCAATATCCCTCAGAATGAGATCTTTATTTGGGAGCCTGACATGCGGCGCCTATCAGCCTTCACTCGAGAATCCCAGGCGACGAATGGTTTGCGATTCACGCCCGAAGGGGATCTGCTCGCTTGCCAGGGTGGAGCTGGGCGGCTGGTCCGATTCGATGGGCAAAGCGGCGAAATGTCCGTCCTCGCGGAGCGTTTTGGCGGCAAGAAACTGCAGTCGCCCAATGATGTGGATTACGATAGGCATGGACGTATTTACTTCTCTTCGCGTAGTGGAAACGCGGATTTGGATACGACTAATAAGAAATCGCTTTATAGGGTCGATCCCGATGGAAGCGTTCACCAACTTCTGACCGAGCCCGAAATTCACATGCCCAACGGGGTGGTGGTCTCGCCAGACGGAAACACTTTGTATGTGATCGAGGCGGATGGCGGCGAGGGACGGAACCGAAATATTCTGGCCTTCGATTTAGCGGATGACGGATCGATAAGCAATAGGCGGGTATTGATCGACTTCTATCCCGGCCGGAGTGGGGACGGTATGCGCATCGATGCTGTGGGGAATTTGTATGTGGCCGCCGGACTTCATGACAGACGTGGTACCTCGGAAACTTTGGATACGCGTCCTGGGATTCATGTGATTTCGCCGGAAGGCAAGTTGCTCGCTTTTCGGGAAACGCCCGTGGATACAATCACCAACTGCGCCTTTGGCGGTCCGGACCTGCGAACGTTGTACGTTACTTGCGGTCAATACTTGCTGAGCATCCGAACAGAGATCTCTGGCAAACCATCTTACCTGCCAAGCCAAACCTCGCCAGGCTTGAGGTAAAGGGTATAAGAATGCAGGAGCGGCTTTAGGCCGCGATGCCCTGGACCTCACAATCGCGGCCTAAAGCCGCTCCTGCAATTGAATGAGGCAGAAAGTCTGTTTCAAAATCTACCGCAAGGGAATGATCGCGATTTCCCGAATCGATACTTGGCCGGCGGGAAGATCATGCTGAAAACGGATAGTGGCGTTGCTTAGATCGCTTGGAATGGTGACGGCTCCGTATTCACGTTTGCGCATACGAAATAGTCGCGTGGTATTACTGATGGTTCCGTGCATGACTTGATCGCCGAAATAGAGCTTAAACGACGAAGGGGTGGGTTCGGAGCTGGTTACCAATCCGGAATTGAAGAATACCGTGTAGTCGCCTGCTGGCAGGTGATCCACCTCCCAGCTAATCGTATCGCCGGAGGCTATCCAGCTAAGGGACTCGAGACTAGGATCGAATTGTACCGACTCTCCCGTAGCTCTGGCATCCTCGGCTCCCAGTCTGAGGGATCCGTCCTTGGCGACGGTCAGGCCCGATTGGGATCCACTTTGTTGGAGAAAGACCAGGAGGTCGGCCATCGCTTGGTGGTCGAGAGAAGCTTCGAGGCCTGCTGGCATCAGCGAAGACCCCGTATTGGAAAGGCCACTAAGCTCATTGCGCATGACGGTTTCTGATAGTCCACCGGCGTTGAGGAGAGTGATGGAGCTAGCCGTTTCCGAAGCGATAACCCCTGCCAAAGAGCGTCCGTCGTTGGTGTTGGCGATGTGCAAGGCGTAGGAGCTCTCTATGGCTGCATTGGGATCGATAATGGCTTGGAGCAGGGATTCCCGCGACTTGTTGCTGAGGGCGGTTAGGTCGGGTCCGACATGAAAGCCCATTTCGTCCACTTGATGGCAAGTGGCGCAGAGGGCCTCAAATTGTAGAGCCCCGCGGCGGAAGTCTCCATCAAGGCTCAGCGAAGGCTGGAAAGCTTCGATTGCGGATTTCCGGCTATAGTCTTGTTGCGAAGCGAAAATAGATTCGGCTCTGCGTCTAATGGCGGGATTGCTGTGATTGACGAGGGAAGCTTGCTGTGCAGGGCTGATGGATCGGGCCAGGGAAGGGTTGGAGGGAATCTCTTCGAATAGCAGATCAATCCATGAATTTCTGGATACGAATCCTTGCAGGGCTATGGTCCGGATCGTCGAGCTGAGCTCGTCCCATCGGGCTAGTAGTTGCTTTCCAATCGAGGGATCCCCGAGCGACACTGATTTGCGAATGGCGGCTTGCTGAATTTCTGTCGGATTTCGTGCATCCAGGAGCTCAATCAATTGCTTGGATTCGGCTGGTAGTGATTCTTGGCCCAATCCGAAGAAACCTATGCTAGCTATTCTCTCATCGACTGGGGCATCGACGTCCAAGGCATTCTCCTTGGCGGCAGCGATGAGGGAAGATACGGAAGACAGGTCCGCGCTAGCCTCCAGGTTTTGGAAACTGTATCCTTTTCTTTTCAACTCCCTCAGGGCGACGGCTAACGATGCTAGTTGACGTTGTTTCTGCTGGGAAGTGTCGGCGTCGCTATTGGCTAGGTAGGATAGCAGTTGGGCATTCTCCGCTTTCGATCCAGCTCCAATGCTTGTTTTAATAAATCCGGTCAGCAGACTTTCTGGCATGTGTGTCAGGCGATTGCCAAGATGGGCTGCAATTCCGGCATGATGGGGTACGGAACTGCTTAAGATAGCTGCTTGCGTGTATTGGTCGCTCGATGACGCAGTCATTAGCGCGGAAAGAGCTCTGGGCGTATCTGCATGCCTAGACTCGCCGAGGCTGTAAGCCAGTTGCTTACGCACGAAGGGGTCGGGGTCGTTTTTGAGAGAATGCAATTTCTCTACTAAGGCGGATGATCCATTTGCCAAAAAGGGATCGCCTAGCCGAATGGCGTTTCGGCGCACGCCTGGATGCGGGTCGGATAAAGCGGTGGCCAAGAAAGCG
>Ga0181582_10001543_pt1 | contig 18007 bp, 15 predicted proteins | sample 071ome_32_FD_132438 | JGI IMG/M metagenome (GOLD analysis project Ga0181582, IMG submission 132438) | Coastal salt marsh microbial communities from the Groves Creek Marsh, Skidaway Island, Georgia - 071405AT metaG (megahit assembly) | ecosystem: Environmental > Aquatic > Marine > Intertidal...
ATCCCTCCCAACCCTCCCAACCCTCCCAACCCTCCCAACCCTCGCAACCTTGCCTCCTCTCTCTGGTGGAAGTTCGAGCGCGTGTTGCCGCGCGCTCTTCTTTTCTGTTTGGGATACCGCGCCGCCTCAGGCGATCCAATTGGTATATAGCCCTTCAGAAACACCGCATAAAGAGGACCCCGGTCGCAGGCTTCGGTCTCCTGGGAGGACCAAACGCTGATTCCATTCTCGTAGGGATGCGCCGTCGGTGCCATGACCCTTTCGGGCTTACCCAGCGAATGTCACCACCATACCCATACGCTCGTCGTCGCTCACTCTACCGAGTCGATACGCACCATTATCACTGACAGGCACGCCAGTCCAGTCGGACAACGGGATGACACTATTCGTCAAGGGCTTTGACAAGTACCTGGGCGAGGAGGAGGTCAGGAGGCAGCTCACCGAGGCCTTTGCCCAGTACGGAACCGTCAGCAACGTGCGCCTGCCGACCGACAGGGAGACGGGAGACCTCAAGGGCATCGGATACGTCGAGTTTGCGTCGGCCGAGGAGAAAGAGGCCGCATGTGAGCTCAACGGCCAGGAGGCCGCCGGAGGCTGGCTCAAGGTCGACCCCAACCCTGGGGCGCCCCAGCGCTCTGGAGGCGGCGGAGGCTATGGTAGCGGGTATGGTAGCGGGTATGGTAGCGGGTACGAGAGCGGCGGCAGTGGGTACGGCGGCAGGGGTGGCCGTGGTGGGCGTGGTGGCCGGGGCGGTCGCGGCGGCAGGGACGGCGGCAGGGGCGGTGGCCGTGGCCGCGGCGGCAGGGACGGCGGCCGTGGTCGTGGAGGCGGCAGCTTCAAGCCCAGGATGTCCATCGACACGAACTCCGGCGGGAGCGGAAAGAAGACCACGTTCGATTAGATTGACGAGAATGACGAGAGTGCCATTATGATTTGAATGTGTGAGAATGCACGAAATGAGCGATTCGCGGGCAGAAGACGAGCATTCACGGGCCAAGGAAGATGACTTCGAGATCATCGGGCCTGCACGTCTCGTACGTTTCGTGTGCAACAAACCCCACGTCAAAATTCCTCAACGGCATGTCGTCGTCCCGCTCGGGCAGGCGGGTTCGCACGTCGCACGTCGCACGTCTCTCACGCCTCTGTTCCCTCCTCTTGTCTCGCGTCTCCTCATGACAGGTCAAGCCCTATTACTTTGACTTTTGCTGCTCTGTGAAGCGGCGCCAGGCAGGCAGCTCCGTCGTCGACATCTTCTGCAAGGAGTTTTCGTCACGGAACAGGGAGTACTACGAGCAGGCGTTTCGAGACGGTCGGCTGAGGATCGAGGGTCCGGTCAGGAAGAAAGTCACATACGATTTCACGACGCCGCTGTCCGAAGGGGTCCGGATACGGCATCTGGTGCACCGGCACGAGCCGCCCGTGCCAAACGCAAAGGTGGAGCTCATCGAGGAGGACGACGACTACTTCGTCGTCTGCAAGCCTGCGGGTATGCCGGTGCATAGCGGCGGACAGTACCGGAAGAATACCGTCATGGGGTTGATCGAGGCAGGGTGGCCGGGGCTTGCGCGTGTTTCGCCTGCACACCGGCTGGACAGGCCGGTGTCCGGGGTGCTCATCTGCACCAAAAACAAGGCGACGGCAAGAAACGTGCTGGAAGCGATAACGTCTGGAGAGACAAAGAAATTGTACATCGCTCGAGTGCTCGGGAAGGTCGAACAAGAGGCGTTTGACGTGGATGCCCCGCTGTACTACGACTTCGGCCAGGGCAAGGCACTTATCGGCATCGAGGGCGTGGACATCATCTTGGCTGACAAGCCTATGAACGAGCCCGAAGGGCGCCGGAAGCAACTCAAAGGCTCGCAAGGCAACGAGGAGGACCATGACAAGACCGGGAGCGGGACCAGGACCGAGCCTGCAGACGCCGCAGACGCCGCAGAGGCGAGTGCCTCCAAGCACCAACACCACCGGACGACCAAGCGGGTGAAAAAGGACAAGCTGCCCAAGCACGAACGCGTCGCGTTGTACCACGAAAAGGCGGCAAAGCACCAGGAGCAGCGGATATTTCGGCCGGCGCGTACGCTCGTGAGGCTGCTCGGACACTCGAAGGACGGCAAGACGAGCCTCGTCGAGTGCCAGCCGGTCACCGGCAGAACGCACCAGATCCGTGCCCACCTGGCGCACATCGGCCACCCCATCGCCAACGATGGGTCCTATGGCGGCACGATCGACGGGCACCGCAACACGGGCGATATTGCGAGGAGCCTCGGCCTCCACCGGCGGCTTGACGAGCCGTCTCCAGATACCAAAGAAGCTTTTCTCAACGGATCGACGTTGATCAAGGTCGACGCAAAGGTTCCCGAAGAGCTCATCGATGCCTCTTGCCCGCATTGCCCGTACTACGTCGCGAGGGACTACCCCGTCGACTGGACGCCGCTGTGGCTTCACGCCCGGTGGGTATTGACCTCGAACGACGTGATCTCGCTCCTCGCTCGCCCCGACGCTCTCACTCGCGCTACGCGCTTCGCTCGTTCGCCAGGCAGTACACGATCTGCGGCCGGACGTTTGTGGCTCCCTGCCCGGCGTGGGCGACGGATCTATGATCGATATAATACATGTCTTAACCAATATATATAAAGTTATGCATCACCCGACGAATCCAAAGTAGTTTTTGTCGTCCTGGCAGAGCGCCGTCGCGCTCCCCGTCCCAGCGCCCGTCCCTTCGCGCCCGTCCGTCTCCTCGTCGCTGCTCAGGGCGTCGGCGTCCCGCCCTTCGGCCACTCGCAACGCTCGAAGAGCCTCTTCGATGGCTCCCCGCGTCGGTACCTCTCTCGGACCCAGCGCTTTCTGCGCCGCCTCCAGCGTGTCAAACTCGTCCAGCGGCCGCAGTCCCAGGTCTTCGGGCGTCCGCGCGTCGCTGCCCACGTCGAAACACCCCGTCGCCGAATACACGACATATTCCAACAGCGCGTCTGCCGTATCTTCCGGGTCGTCCCGCACGAAGCGGCTCGACTTGTCGGGAAGCTCTTCGACCGTCACGCTCGCCGCGTTTGTGCACAGGCTCGAGAGCGCGCAGACATCCTGCCGCGACCACATCATCGAATGCGCTCCAAACATGAACAGCACGTGCATGTCGAGACACCCCATCGTCTGCTCGAGTTGCTCAGTGGAAAACTGCAGCGCAAACGCCGGGTCTGCCCGCAGGCCTGTTGCAGACGGAGACGCGGCGCCTCGGCCTTCCCGCAGCAACGCGCGCGCCAACTGGATACACCGGATCTCGTCCCCCGTCGCATACTCGAGCACTGCATCGAGATCCTCCCCCTTTCCGTTTCCTTCTACCAACCGCGTCGCCTCCCGCACGACCCGGGGTCCCACCCCGCTCAGCGGACTCATCAACCACCCGGCCAACGCGCCGACATGCATATCAGACCCCGACACGTCGGAAGGCCCCAACAGCGATGTACCGACCCACGGCTGGGTCGTCGGTACATCGCCGTCGTCACGAGTTCCCCCACCGCCCCGACCGTCTCGAACCACCACGCCGCCTTCCACGACGCCGACGGCGCCCACCAATTTCCTACCACCCATACCGGCCAACGTGAGCCCCACCAGACCGCCCATGCCCACCCCAAACACGCACACCGGCCGCACATACAGCCCCTTCTCCACGATGAACCCGTGCACGTCCTTCGCCAGCGCGTTGATCCCGTAACTCGACCCGTCACACCCCCATGTCGACCGACCGTGACCTCGGCTATCCAAGCAAATCACGCGATACGCCCCGGTCTCGGCCAGGGCGGTTGCGACCTCGTGCCAGACCGCCGCCGAGGTGCCCACGTCGTGGAGCAGCAGAATCACGTTGGAGGAGGGCGACGACGATGACGACGGCGACGGCGACGAAGACGAACAAGATGATCCGTAGTCATAGAAGGCGAGGCGCATGCCGGTGGACGAGACGTCGATGAAGGACGCCTTGGGCGGAGGACCGGCGTCTGGAGTGGGTCGTCGGGTTGATCGCCGCAACGTCGAGAGTTTTTCGCGGATCGACCGGTACGCGGGGTCATTGAACAATGCGTTATATTGATTCTGCATCGTGAGTTTTCTATACCCCGCGTTGGCGCCGTCTCCCAAGCCGGGCGGCGACGACGAGGTCATTGGTATTTGACTGGCCACCGGCCGGTCCATCGAGGGAGGAGAGCGGGGCACGCTCTCCGAGGTATGTTCGTCCGTGGCCACGCTCGTCCGGTGCCACGCTCGTCCGGTGCCACGCTCGTCCGGGGCTACGCTCGTCCGGGGCTACGCTCGTCCGGGGCCACGCTCTACCAGGGCCACGCTCGTCCGGGCCACGCTCGTCGAGGCACGCCGCCGAGCAGGCATCGCAGCCGTGCGAGGGAAGCGATCGCACGTCGTTCGACCTTCGATCTCGCGTGCTGCGCGTGTGTATGTACCCGGCCGACGCCACCGTGCTGCTTCACGGTTCAGGTCGCCGAGCTGCACTGTGCATGCCAAACGGGTTTCGCAGACCCCCTTGGGGTCACCCCCTGCTGCCGTCGTCGACCTCAATACAAATAAATACGTACGCCACGGTCACGCATACGAAACATACGTCGTGTTCCGCGCGCGGTGTCTCTCTGAGCACCTCTGCTCGCCAAACGTGACTCGAATCCAGTCCGCATTCGAACGAATTCCACGAATTTCCCCACGCCGCGTCCACCACGATGTCGAACGCAAAGCCAATCCCGATCAAGAACAAGGCCCCGGCGGCCACGCAGATCACGGTGGAGCAGATCATGCGGGAGGCACAGACGCTGGTCCAGCCGACCTTCAAGGCGCCGGAGGTCAAGCTGACCGACCCAGAGGAGCTGGCCGAGTACCGCCAATCCAAGCGGAAGGAGTTTGAGGACAACATTCGGCGTGTGGGGACTTGGAACGCCGGGGTCTGGCTCAAGTACGCGGCCTGGGAGGCGTCTCAGAACGACTTTCGTCGGGCCCGGTCCATCTGGGAGCGGGCGCTCGAGATGGACAGTCGGAACGTGAATTTCTGGGTCCGATACGCAGAGATGGAGATGAAAGGGCGATTTGTGAACCACGCGAGGAACGTGTGGGACCGTGCGGTGACCATTCTGCCGCGGATAGACCAGCTGTGGCAGAAATACATCCACATGGAAGAGATGCTGGGCAACGTGGCTGGTGCGCGGCAGGTGTACCAGCGATGGATGCAGTGGGAGCCCGACCACCACGGCTGGGCGGCCTATATCAAGATGGAGATGCGATACGGTGAGGTGCAGCGCGCGCGGGATGTCTACGAGCAGTACGTGCGGTGCATCCCGACGGTCAAGTCGTACGTGCGGTATGCCAAGTTCGAGATGCAGAACGGCAACCCGAACATGGCGAGGACGGTATATGAGCGTGCACTGGAGGAGCTGAGCGCAGACGATGTGACAGCGGACCTGTATATGAAGTTCGCGGAGTTTGAGGAGATGCTCGGGGAGGGGGAGCGGGCGACGGCGATCTACAAGTTCGCGATGGAGGCGTTCGAGGGGGAGCAGGCGGCGCTGGCGCAGCGGCAGTATTTGGCGTTCCAGAGGCAGCGCGGCGACCGAGACGGGATCGAGGATGCGATCTTCGCCAAGCGGCGGGAAGAGTACGAGCGCGGGCTGAAGGAGGACCCGAGGAACTACGACCTGTGGTTCGACCTGACGCGGCTCGAGGAGGAGGCGGCCGCCGCCTCGAAGAGCGATCGCTGGCGCGCGGCGATGGGAAGCGACGTCGACTACTCGAAGGTGCGCAACGCCTACGAGATGGCCGTGGCGGCGGTGCCACCGGTCGCGGAAAAGCGCTTCTGGCAGCGGTACGTGTACTTGTGGATCAAGTACGCGCTGTTCGAGGAGCTGGTCGCCGGAGACGCAGAGCGGACGAGAGAAGTATACCGGACGTGTCTCAAGCTGATCCCGCACGCGACCTTCACGTTTGCCAAGGTGTGGGTGCTGGCGGCCCAATTTGAGGTCCGGCAGCGCCGACTCGACGCGGCGAGGAAGATCTTCGGGATGGCCATCGGGATGTGTCCGAAGGATAAGCTTTTCCGGAGCTACATCGAGATGGAGCTGTCACTGGGGAACATCGACCGTTGCAGGACGCTCTACGAGAAGTTTCTGGAGTTCAACCCGGCATCTGCCGCGGCGTGGGGGCAGTGGGCCGAGCTCGAGACGGCGCTCGGGGAGACGGAGCGGGCCCGGGCGCTTTACGAGATTGCCATCTCTCAAGAAGAGCTCGACATGCCGGAGGCCATGTGGAAGGCGTACATCGACCACGAGATTGCCGAGGGCAGCAGGGCAAACGCGCGCGGACTCTACGAGCGGCTGTTGGAGAAGACGCAGCACGTCAAGGTGTGGATGTCGTACGCCAAGATGGAGAGCATGGCGCTGACGATCCTGGCGGCCGAACAAGAGGGAGAAGACGCCGCCGTGATCGAGGAGATGCGCCAGGAGGACATCGAGGAGTTTGCCGAGGACGGCACGCCGGTCCGGCAGGTGGACCGCGTGGCCAGGGCGCGCGAGGTCTACGACAGGGGACTGACATCGCTGCGTAAGCTGCAGGTGGACGCCAAAGAAGAGGCCGTCATGCTGCTGGACGCCTGGCGGAAGTTCGAGAAGGAGGCGCTCCGTGACGGCTTTGGGAGCAAGGACGCCGTCGAGGCGGTGGAGAAGAAGCTCCCGAAGAAGGTCAAGCGCAAGCGACCGATCCTGCTGGACGACGGAACGGAGACTGGTGGCATGGAGGAATACTACGATTACGTCTTCCCGGACGAGCGGGCAGCGGCGCCCAACCTCAAAATCCTCGAGGCGGCGCACCGCTGGAAAAAGCAAAAGCTCGAGGCGCAAGGGGAGAAAGAGGACGCGTCTTTGTGATTGGGACGAATGCATGCAAACGTATATACTCCTTGCGTGTGACGATCTCGAAGTCCTGGGTAGGTAGGATCCGCGTCCCGGACGACGCCATTTGCCACCCCGGCAGCCGCATTAGTCTTGGTCAACCCGCACAGAGCGCGTCATATGCTGTCATATGAATACGAGCGTATCTCCCGCATTGTTCCCTCGTACGCATCACTTGGAATTCAATTCATACCAAGCGTCCACGCCGACGTCCGACCGTAAACGTACTCGCGTCGATCTGTCCCGCAAGATCCGGTCTTGATTGAAATTTACAGTCAGTCGCCAACCAGGCCGGTCCCGTCCCGCTCGACCCACCTACGAGCGTCTTTCATACATAACATGCTCGTCTACAACCTCGCGCTGGCCGCGCTCTTGGCTGCCGGCTCTGCCAATGCCGACGCGTTGAACGGCGACATGTCCTCGTTCGACCCGGCCGTCGCGGCGTCTCGCTCGCTGAAGCGCCGCACGGTCTCCCGCGTGGCTCCGATCTCCAACGCTGGAGACACGAGCGGCATCCTGGTCCAGGAGGACATTTATGCGTCCGTCGAGCCGGCGTCTGTCGGCGACGACGACGGCGACGACGAGTTGGTGTCGGCGTTTGCTGCCGCCACGGCCGAGTCGCCGTGTGGACCCGGGTGGAAGCTTCTGTGGAACGACGAGTTCAAGTTCGACAAGCTGGACAAGAACGCGTGGTCGTACCTGGAGGGCAACGGGACGGAGTACGGGATCCCCGGGTGGGGCAACGGGGAGCTCCAAACCTACACGAAGAGCTCCAAGAACGTCCGCGTGAAGAATGGAGCGCTCAATTTGATCGCTCGTCGGGACAAGAAGACAGGAAAGATCACGTCTGGGGCCGTGCGTACCTACAAGAAGGTGGCGGTGGCACCCGCGGGGAAAAGAGGGAAGATTCGCGTGGACGTCACGATGCAGATGCCCCGCAAGACGGGACTGAAGCCGTTCGTGCAGATGCTGCCGGACGAATCGCCGTCCAACGTGCTGGGCGCCGGGCACTACGGGGACTGGTCGCAGAGCGGCGCGATCATCAACGCGCAGCGGGTCAACACCGAGAAGGGGTACACGGGGGGAATCCTGTACGGCGGGGTGTCTCCCAACGTGGCCGCCAGCACGTTCAAGGTTGACAAAATGAAGGGTTCGACGTCCACGCACACCTACTCGACGGAGTGGTCCCTCCGCTCGATGAAGTTCTTCCAGGACTCGAAGAAGGTGTACACCGCGAAGAACTGGTACACGAACGACACAGGAAATATTCCGGCCGGGGCTCCGTTCGATAAGCCGTTCTACCTCATGCTCGCGATGAGCGCCGGCGGGGACCAGACGGGGACGACCGGCGCGCAGGTGGCCAAGACGCTGCGCAAGCCGCAGTCGTTCAAGATCGAGTACGTGCAGATATGCGAGGCGATCTAGCTAGATCGCCTTAGGCTATAGCCTAAATATGAAGATTTTATTTTTTAATGTAGCCACTCCGGTCGTAGCTGGCGCCGTAATCGATGAACAGCTCCTCCCCGGGGGCGATGTCCCTGTCGGCGAGAAACACCAGACCAACGCGGGGGTCAGATCGGTCGTCCTCCACGACGACATTCACCCCCACGCTGAGGTCGATACTCGGTTCGTTGACGAACGACAGCGTGCAGTCGACGTCAAACGGCCAGAATAGCCGGGTGGGAACCGGCCTCGAACTGGGCAGACCAGTGTGGTCCGTCGGGTCGAGGATGACACCCGGGCGGACGTTGAACACGTAGCTCCGGGACATCGGCACGACCATTGACTTGGCAGTCATCTCTTCGTCGGTGCGCGGTATGCCCGGGTATGCGCCCAGAACGGTGCCCTGCTTGATGGGGGCGGTGGCAAACACGCCTCGGCCGGCGTTCGGGATGGAGCTCGAGCGGACGTCGAGGCACTGACCGACGAGCGACCAGCCTCGGGGACGGAACGTGAACGAGGCATACGCGACGCTGGCAAGCAGCTTGACCGCCGATTCGAGTCCAGGCAGGAGCTCCGTCTGAAGACCGAGGGGGAGGGCTGCCGGGACCGCGACCCTCCCCCCCTTGCTGGCGTGGAGGTGGCACCGCTGTGCCGCCACAGGACAGATCAGCATACGTGTCGATGATGGATCAGGGCATCTGGCATCGGGTCGACGACGGCCTTTCCCGGTTTTTTCTGATCAGAAAGCTCAAACGACTCGAGCCTCCCCAATACTCTCTTTGTTTCTCTTCACTGTCACCCGGCACACACGCATCCGATACTTCGAGTCTATCCGCCCGTCAACGCCGCACCGAGATCAATCGCCGTCGTCGAGAGAACGCGGGACCGACGAAGCCTTCGCGATCACCTTAGAACTTAGAATCGAGCCCTCTTCCCGCACTGCCGCTCGGCGAGAGAACTGAAATGTCGGGAATCGGTACAGGCGTACGTTCTGATACAGCCACGGACGGGGTGGGCGGTGGTGGCCCAGAGGCCGCACCCCGTCTTCTTCTCCATTCCTTCGTCCCGGAGCCTCCACCGAGGATGGGCGCTCGCTCCGACGCGCTCACTCGCTCCGACGCGCTCACTCGCTCCGACGCGCTTCGCTTGTTCGACATCCGTCCTTTTTTTCGACAGTATGACCTCTCGGTGAGCACATTCTCTCCGGACGGGCGCGTGTTCCAGTCCGAGTACGCGCAGAAAGCCGTGGACGCGAGCGGCACAGTGCTGGGCATGTGCTGCAAGGACGGGGTGCTGCTGGCGGCCGAGAAGCTCGAGCTGTCCAAGCTTCTTGAGGAGAACTCCAACAGGAGGACGTTCCCGATCGATAAACACGCTGGGGCTGTGATTGCGGGTGTGAGTGCGGACGGGCGTGCGATCATCGACAGGGCGCAGGGGGAGGCATCGAACTACAAGAGCATGTACGGGGACGCCATTCCCGGGTCGGTGCTGGCAGACAGGGTGGCGAGCTATGTCCACGTCTTCAACTTGTATTGGTACGATTGGGCTCGACCGCCGCACGCTCGCCTCGACGCTCTCTCACTCGCGCTACACGCTTCACGGTTCGCTCGCTCGCTAGGTACGTGCGGCCTTTCGGCGTGTGTACGATGTTGGCGTGCTACGACCACAAGGGCCCCCAGCTGTATATGATCGACCCGGCCGGGACATGTCACAAATATTTCGGGTGCGCGACCGGGAAGGGGAGGCAGGGGGCCAAGAACGAGCTCAGCAAGCTCAAGTTGTCGGAGATGACGACCAAGGAGGCCACGTTTGCGGCAGCGAAGATCATGCACCAGGTGCACGACGGGGAGAAAGGGTTCGAGCTCGAGATGGCCATCATCTCGGACGAGACGGGGAGGGTGTTCAAGCGGGTCGAGAAGGAGGCGCTGGCCGAGGCGGAGGCGGCCGCCAAGGCCGCCATCGAGGCCGAGGACATGAGCGACTGAGAACCGGGGATACTACTGTGCCGCCCGACAAAGTGCACGGCGGCACTGTTCACGATTCCTTTTCTTTCATCACGAGTACTTGCAAATGACAAACATCGCGGCCCCGCCGACGACAAAACTTCCCAAGGCCACCGTCTGCGCCTTCCAGTCTTGCTGTCTCAGCCAACCGCCACGGCTCCGCAGCGCGTTGAGGTGCTCGATGCCGATGTAGAGCAACAGACCCGCACCGACGCTGTTGCAGGTGCCCACCGTAATTATGTATCCAGTGCTGACTGTGCTCAACGTCATCTGCAAGATGATCCCAATGGAGATGCCGATCGGTGTCGTGATGGCAAAGGCCGTCGCCAGCATGACCTCGGTGAAGCGGTTGTACCGGCCCTCGATCGTCGCCGCGCCGACCCCAAACCCTTCGATCAATTGGTGGAACATCACCGCGATGAACAATCCGGTGAATGCCGAACCGCGTTGAAGGCCCAACGCGAGACCGACTGGGATGCTGTGGGTCAAGACGGAAACCTCGACGAAAGCGATGACGCCTCGTTTGTACCGCAGCATTGCTTCCTTTGACTGGATCAAAGACGCGTTATGGCAATCGCTCTCGTGGTCGTGGGACCAAGCGAAATCTTTCTCATCCGAACCCGCGGGTATCTCGCCGTCAGCGGGGTCGTTGTCGTCCAGAGAGCGCCCCTCCTCCGCCAGTCTCTTGGCCGATCGCTCCAGCCAGAGCCGCAGCATGTAATCGATGAGCATCGCCAGTAGCACCGTGATGGCCGCGAAAAGCGGGCCCCAAAATGGATATGCGTCCAGGAATGCCTCCGACTGGCCAGCGAGCGAGGGCAAGCGAGTGAGGGTAGGCGGTGCGAGTAGCCGACGACAACGCACGCACCAGGCAAGGATTGAGCAGCAACGTCGTGCCATCTCCGAGGATATGAAATGCGACCGCAATAATGACAGATGTGCCTGCCGTGCCACAGGAGACAATGGCCAGCTTGGCCCCCCTCTTCGAACCGACGTCGCTGATGAGGATGGGTGTGATGAACCCGAAAAACGAAACGACGAGGACTGCAAATACGCTCCCTATGGCGTAGGCTAGGTTGTAAGGCTCGTCTTCATCGCCACCTGCGCAGGAAATGGACCCTGTGGCAACGTCAGACATCTTACTTCAATTGCAACTTCATGAAGTTCGCAAACTTGATTTGAGGGCTAATTTGAACTGTAAGGCTTGCTGCCGCGGCAGAGGAGGAAGGCGAGCACGATTCCGTACGCACCCCACGTGCCGAGAAGGACGGCGAGGCTGTAGCCGCCAGCGATATTCGAGTACCCCTGGTCGATCAACACCTCGTTGCCGTCGGCGGGACAGGCTGATGGAAACACGGACAGTGGAAAGCACGTGATGGACTGGTTGTAGAAGGCCTCCCAGAGCCAGACGTTGATGATATGGTAGAACGGCGAGACGTAGCAACTCCAGTAGGTCCAAATAACCCACAGGTCATCGACGCGGATCAGCACGCCAGCGAAGACCGTATTCCACCCGAGCCAGAAGCCCGTGAGGCCAAGCGCCCCAGCCTGTGGGAGGTACAGAATTGCCACCTGCCGACCGAGGGTAGCGCGAAGCGCGCAGCGAGTGAGAGAGTTGGGGCGCGGGAAGGGCGATCGCATGTCGGTCGAGATCAATCCGTACCGTCCCGAACATCGCCATCAGATCCAGCACAATCTTCATGCTCAGCATGCTATTGATCAGAGATGCAAAGCTCAGGTGAAGGACGTCCCAGCCCACGACGAAGAAGTACAGCCAGAACATCAGCATCAGCGAGACAACGCTCGATGCGCTGTTGCATAACAACATCGTGACGACCCGTACCGCGAGCGAGTCACCGCGGGCCGTGTATGCCTGTGCAAGCATCTCGCGCTCACGACTGATGCGCTGCAGCACTTGGTTGAGGAAGACGAGATTGGAGACGATCGCCAGGAGCACGAGGAACGACGACGCGAACCCGTACAGCTCGCGCGCGGCCTGCACGCGAAGTTGGGGGTACATCATCGCCATGAATCCCGCCGCAACAAAACACCCGACATGGTACACCAACTGGTCGAGTTTCGGTGTTGCTTGCCAGTGACTCCATGCGAGGATGGGAATCAAGTTCATCCTGTGCCGGAGAGAGCCGGCGCCCTCGACCAACGGGACGAGGGTCCAGTCCGTCAACTCTCCCCTCTGGTCCAGTTCGAGAGACTTGAAGGACTTGAAGGACCTGAACCGCACGAGCGATTTGCGGAATGCGGCGAAGTTCCCAGAGACGACAGCTGCGAGCTCGGCTGTGCAAAGCAGAAGGCTGCCGAGCGAGCTCGTGTCGATCGCGTGCGTCAGCTCAACTTGCCTCACCAGCGCGTCCATAATGCCCGCCAGCCCGATCAGCGCGTCGCGACCGCCGTTGGTCTTGTACTTCGGGGCCTCCGCCTCCGTGCGGAGCACATTTGAAGCCTCCTCGACGGAGACGCATCCCTTGGCGTTGCCGAGGATGGCTAAGACGTCGGCTACCAGCAGGCTCCCCCCAGCCCCCAACTCGATCTCGCCCGTCAATCCCATGTCAGAGAGCAAGACTGCGGCAACGACCGTCGAAGAGACGACGGAACACATGCCCTGATTGGTGTTGGCAAAGACGCGCATGCGCTGATGCAGGTCCTCTTGGCGGTCCAGGAGCAACGGCGCCTTCTCGTAGACGATGCTGACGCCGCCCGTCTTCATCAAAAGAACGTAGTCAAACTCGGCCATGATGGTGTTCGGGGGCTGGTGAATCGAGGCGATAATGAGCATGGATCGCTTCATCGCCAGTTGACGGAGGCTGGCCATCATGGACGCCGCAGCGAACGAATCCAAGCCGGACGTCGGTTCGTCGAGGATGAGAACCCGCGGGTCGCTGATGAGGTGGTACGCCGCTGACAGCCGCTTGTGCTGTCCGCCACTCAGACAGTTGACCTGCGTGTCGAGGAACGTGGCCAGGCTCATCGCCTGCACGACTCTCGCGATGCTGTCGGCCACGAACTCGTCGCGGGTAAGACCATCGACCGGGACTTTGTCGGCCAACAGTTGCTGGTAGACGGAGAGGGCTTGGACGATCAAGAACTCTCGAGCGGTCAGAAGCGGTTGGCACAGGTTGACCTTCTCCGGGTACTGCGGGACGAACGCCAGTTTGGACTTGCTATCCATCACCGAAACCTCGTCGTAGAGCACACCGCCTCGGTGAGTTCCGGGCATGGGGATGCCAGCGAGCGACTTGAGCAACGTCGTCTTGCCCGCGCCGCTAGGTCCCATGACCGCAATAATGTCGCCCCCAGACGCCTTGAAATTCACATCAAGCAACAGCTGACGACCTACTGGCGTCGTATACCCGAAGTCGTGTACGCGCAGCTGCGTCGGCGACTTGGTGACCGGCGATGGCGCCACATCCCCCGCGACAGCAGTATATCCGTCCTCGAGCAGGGCCCCTTTGACGCGCCTCATTTGCAACACGCCCGCGGCGAGATAGACCAGATAGATTGCCGCGGGAAGGAAACCGACGATGAACGCCAGCACACTCACCGAGGTGATCTGGTAGCCCGCGTTGTCTTCACCCATATCGGACCGTTGACCGAGCCGCTTGGGGGGCAGCGGACCGTACTCCTGTCCAATACATGAGTCTTGAGTACAAAAGGTCGAGTCTTTCGATACGTGCGGGCAATGCACGGTTGGAGCGACAGACGCGGCGACCGCGTGGAGGTATCGGCAATTGCTCGTGTTGCCACGCAACGAGTTCTGTCCATCATTGCAAGCCACCGGGATATCTTGCATGAACTGGATGCACTCGTGGACCGTGTCAAACGGGTACAGCGAGCCAGCACACGAGGCCTGAGCCAGGAAGCAAATGTCCGGCGGCGACAGAGTCCCGAAGATGTTCTTGTTGATCGAGTTCAATACGGCATCGTCAAGTTGAGATTCCTGGTACCAAATCTGGGTTGAGCAGTCGACGTAGGTGATGACGTTGCGATCAAAACCATAGAGGCCGTCGACGACGCGCGAATACCCCTGCTCGATACTGGTTTTGTTCACCCGCCAGAAGTCCTTCGTGTACACCTCCAACACGTTGTCGCTCAGCCACGTCGAGTTGTACACTGATGTATTTAAAATTTGGAACCGGTTGCCGTTAATCGGTGGGTTGTTTAGGGCAGCATACTCGACCTGGCGAACGAGCGAAGCGCGTAGCGCGTAGCGCGAGTGAGAGAGTCAGGGCACGTGATGAGCGAGCGCACGTCGGTCGAGATCAATACCCACCGCCTCGGCCCGTCCTGGACCAAACGTGCCGACACCCACGATGGATAGAGACGCGTTCGGCGTGTACACCTCGTCCAAGTACGCCTCTTGCTTCGTCCATTCCAAGAATTCCCCCTGGGCGTTATTGGCCATCAGGAATGTGAGCAGCTCGTCTTCCCTTCTCTTCTGGGTCTCAACGGTCGTCTCGTTGCACGCCTGTCCGCGAGCATCCCTCCAAACGAGGGCATGAATCAGCAGCAGAAACTGAAGCACGAGAGCGCCGCGAAGACGAGGGAGTTGAATTCGCGTCATGGTAATTTTCCTTCCCGTACGTAATTTTCCTTCCCGTACGAGAACACGTTGTGTCCGTGCACCCCCGTAAGAAGGCAGATTTTGATTGATTGAGAGTTTGATTGATTGACAGCCTGGTGCCTAGGTACCATGCAATATGAAAGCGGCTCACTTCCAGCTCTTCTGCTCCGAGATCGACCTTGAAGGTCGATGTACAGCCGTACAAGCAGGACAAAATTGCAAGGTATGGTTCTGGAATATGGTATACAATATCGGCTGACTGGCCGCCTCGATTGAGCTACTCACAAGACCCACGTAACGTATGCTCAATCGAGTCCGAGCCCCCTCGACTCATCCCCACGAAACTTTCCAGCTCTTGAAGCGACCGTTGGGCGACCCGCACCCGCTCATCGATTTTCGCCTCGTCCACCAGCCCGCTCCCCTCCCGAAACTCGACGCGGATGTCTTCGATAATCCGATCTCGCTTGACGCTGGGGAAACTTTTTGCGGCGCGCATGATACGCCTGTATAATACGAGAACCTTCTCCCGCCCACTCATCGCAGCGTCGTGTCCGCCGCGGCGTTTGCTGCCCTCGCGTTTGCTGCCCTCGAGTTTCCGAGAGCTGCTGTCGCTTCTTGGCACGCTCTCAGTGCTTTCACCTGAGCCTGGCACTTGCTCCACGCCCTGTCCGTGTCCACCAAGCAGTCCTCGAGGGCCAGGTAGAGCTTGCCGCAGTCGCCCAGCTGTGAGACGACCTCGTCGCCGTCTTCCTCGTCCTGTACGCGCTCCACGTGGCGTGGTGATGATCGTGGTTGTTGCTTGTGGTGATGATCCACTGTCGGCGTGCGCGTCGCGTCTGCCATGCACGTGTCGTTGTTGGGAAAAAAAACACCCAAATTTGAAAAGACGACGCGCGGACTTCCTATACGCGCACGCGTGAGCGTACGTGACACGTGACACGTCGAGTGGTCGGAAGGGAGGGAGATGCCCCCGGACCACCACAGAAATCTGTCGACCCTGCTGTCCCTCCCGTTCCCTCCGCATCTCCTGCGCGACCGGGCCGTCTCAACAGAGGCATCCGGTCGCGTCATTGAGACGTGGCAGCGGGTGCGGTTCAAGCGATTCGACGTCCTCGCAGCCCCGACGGGCCCGGGGGACGCCGTCACCGATGCGCGCTCGACGGCGTTTGTGTCGCCGCACCAGGGCATCGTCATGGACGTACGGATAGACCCGTCCAAAGACTTTGCACTCTCGTGTTCCACGGACGGCGTGATTACCGTCTCGCAGATGACGGTGTCGGGTCAGCTCGAGACGTTGTGTTGCGTGCAGAGGGACTCTGTGGGGGCGCATCGGCACGGCGTGCATTCCGTGTGCTGGTACACGCACGATAATGGGATGTTTGTGAGCGGGGGCGCGGATCAGATGGTCAAGGTGTGGGACTCGAATGCGCTCGAGGCGGTCCTGACCTTCAACCTGGAGGGTGCCGTATATGAGACGCGCATGTCGCCGGTGGCGGCGAGTACGCACAACTTGGTCGCGATCGCGGGGGACATGAATCACGTGACTCTGGGGGATATCGGGACGGGGACGGCGACGCATATTTTGACGGGTCATACGGCGCCGGTGTGGTCGTGCGCTTGGAGCGGGCGGTCGGAGTGGGAGCTCGTCTCGGGGTCCTCGGACGGCCAGGTGCGCCTCTGGGACGTTCGGCGGCCCGGGACTCGGTGGGTGTTTGACGCCAACGAGTCGATCGACGCCGGCGATCTTATGTTTTCGAGTACCGACACCAGGAATTCGAAGACGAAGAAGCAGAAGAAGCGGCGTTTCGTCGAGCATGCCCAGGCGCACGAGGCGGCGGTGACCGGGTGTGCGAGCGTACCGGGCGGGCTGTTCTGGATGACCACGGGGAACGACGGCCGGCCGCGGCTGTGGGACGTTGAATCAAAGCGAAACATGATGATAACGATGCAGAAACGGTGCAGCAAGGCGAAGCACGTTCGCCGGGTGAGTTTCACGGACGACGGGCGGTTTCTCTTCCACCCGAGCGAGAACGGGGTCCATGTGTTCGAGGTCGCGAGCGGCAGGCTCATGCGGACGCTTGCCGGTGGCCACTTCAAAGCTGTGCAGTGCGCCGCGTGGAACGGGAAGTACGAGCAGCTGCTCACGGGCGGCGCCGACAAGGCAATGTTGGTGTGGGGCGTGCCGTTCGGCGAGATGGACGACCAGGACGCGTGGAGCGAAGACGAGTATTATTATTAGAGACTATCATTACGATGCGTTGCAATGGGCGAGCATTTCGTCAACGTCCACAAACTTCTCCCGCACCTTTCCAATCTCCTCGCCACGCCGCACCTCCTCCGCATCGATCCGCTCCCACGCGTCGAACGTCACGACCGTGGTCTTTCGCGCCCGCAGCAGCTCTGAAAGTCCCGCGCGACCCCACGCCTCCCCGGCCTCTGCCGGCGCCCCAGACCTGGGACCGACCTTGGCCCGCACGTGCCGCACCATCGTGTCCACCGTTTGCTCCGCATCCACCAGATTGGTCCCGATGATGCCGGTAGGTCCCCGTTTAAGCCACCCGCAACAGTACAAATCGTCGCGCTCGCGGTCGCGCTCGCGCTCACTCCCGTCGCCGTTCTCGCCGCCGGCAAACGTCACCCGCCCGAGCACGTTGGGCACCGTCCCCGTCACCTCGTCGAACGGCGCCCCTTCCATCGGCACCGCCTTGTACCCCACACTCTCAATAACCAGATCTGACGGAATCCGAAACGTCTCCCCCGTCCGCACCGCCCGCTGAGGCGCCCGCGGCACTCCGCCGCTGCCCTCACCGCCGTCCAGCGCCATCCGCTCGACGACCGTCGTCGCCACGAACCCGTCCCCGTCCCCCTCATACTTCGCAGGACTACTCAGAAAATGCAAATGCAGCTCCTTCGTGTGTATCGATATCGCATCCCCGCTCCCCCCTGCCTTTCGAAGCACGTCCACGACCCGCCGGCGAATCCTCGACCCCTCGAGCTCCTCCAAGCACCGCGGCCCCATCCCGTCCAGCACCCCCTCCGGGTGCACCCGCACC
>Ga0181582_10001550_pt1 | contig 17983 bp, 9 predicted proteins | sample 071ome_32_FD_132438 | JGI IMG/M metagenome (GOLD analysis project Ga0181582, IMG submission 132438) | Coastal salt marsh microbial communities from the Groves Creek Marsh, Skidaway Island, Georgia - 071405AT metaG (megahit assembly) | ecosystem: Environmental > Aquatic > Marine > Intertidal zone...
CTCTGTGGTTTTGATAGGTTTACCCCGAGGAAATAATCGTGCCCTTTCATAGATTTGCAGCATTTGAGATCTTGACAAGTGCACCGAAACAGAAAGGATCGACCTATTCAGCCCGTCGATAAGCCAATGGAAACCGAAATGAAAAGAATTTTTAAAAAGTCAGCAACCGCAAATATCAGACCGCGGTCATGCCCGCCACTGTTAAAGGCCACAACCATGATCATCCTTGCACTCGGCCTCTCTGTGGTTCTGGTGCCGCAACGTACCTTTGCACAGCAAAGCGCCGACGTTCTAAACAATCCCCCAACCAAGTCTCAAGAGGACACGAACGATCCCAAGGACATACTCGAAGGCCACTCCTTCCACGGCGAAGCATTTAACGAAGGACCTCGCCAAAAAGCTTACCTGATGGGTGGCACCGGGAACGTGAGTTTCCCCGTGTCGACAGATGTCGCTCTTGCCCAGCAGTTCTTCAATCAGGGAATCGGTCAGCTTCACGGTTTCTGGTATTTCGAAGCCGAGCGGTCTTTCCGTCAGGTCGCCAAGCTCGATCCAGAATGCGCCATGGCCTATTGGGGCATGGCGATGGCCAATTTCGAAAATGAAAAGCGGGCGAAGGGATTCATCGAGGAAGCCGTAGCAAGAAAAGAAAACGCCAACAAACGCGAACAACTATGGATCGACGGACTCGATGCCTATCTGAAAGCCAAAAAGGACAATGCCAAGACCGCCAAACAAAACTACATCCGAAATTTGGAGGAAATCATCCACGAATATCCTGATGACATCGAAGCCAAAGCGTTTTTGACCGTGCGACTGTATCAATTCAACCGCGATCTCCCCATCGTCAGCCACCAGGCGGTCGATGCGATCCTGGATCAGGTGTTTGCCTTGAACCCCATGCACCCAGCTCATCATTACCGGATTCACCTTTGGGATCGTGAGAAGCCGGAACGCGCTCTTGGATCAGCCGCTCGAGGGGGGCAGTCAGGCCCCAGCATCGCTCATTTGTGGCACATGCCCGGACATATCTATTCCCGCTTGAAGCGATACAGCGACGCCGTATGGCAACAGGAAGCCTCTTCGCGAGCTGATCACGCTCACATGGAGCGCGATCGCGTCATGCCGGATCAGATCCACAACTATGCGCACAACCAGGAGTGGATGACCCGCAATCTGATCAACATTGGCCGATCGGGCGACGCGCTCGCCATCGCTGCCAATTTGGTCGAACACCCCCGGCATCCACAGTATAACACGGCGGCCCGACGCGGACGCAGCGCTTCGTATGGACGTGCCAGGTTGTTTCAAGTGCTCCAACGATTCGAGATGTGGGACGAACTCATCCATCTCAGCGAAACCATGTATCTGGAACCGACCGACCTGCCGGAAGAACAGGACAAACGCGTCCGCGCTCTGGGAATCGCTCATTTTGAAAAAGGAGATTCCGCCAAACTCCTGGCCCAGCTCGTCGCATTGCAGGGCCGGTTGGCGCAGGTGCAAACCGAGCAAGCGAATGCCCAGTCCAAAGCGGAAAAGGAAGCCAAAGATTCCAAAAAACCCGAAAAAGAAATCGAAAAGGCCAAAACCAATGCCGGAAAAAAATTCGATAACCGAATCAAGTCACTCAACAACGCGGTCGCCGAACTGACCGCATGCTCAGGTCTATTGGTCGGCACGAGTGAGACAGCCAAAATCCTGCTCGATCAGGTAAAAGGCATCGGAAAGGATCGACTCGCCAGGCTCTATCTGCGGGTTGGGGACCATGAGAAAGCAGAGAGTCTGGCAATGGAAGCCGTTGACTCAGCCGAAAACGAGGTCATTCCCCTGGCAAACCAAATCGACGTTCTCTTCCGAATTGGAAAGACAGAAGCAGCTGGCGAAGCATTTGCCAAACTGCGTGAGATTTCCGGAGACATCGATGACTTGACCCATCCCCCATTCCAACGGTTATCAGAGGTCGCAGCGGCACTCGATTTTCCGGCGGATTGGCGTGTTGCCAAACAACTTTCCCCAGATGTCGGGGAACGCCCATCTCTGGACAGCATTGGCCCGCTGCGCTACACCCCGCAATCGGCTCCGGATTGGAGTTTGCCCAATGCAGACGGGGAATTCGTGGGCTTGAATCAATACAAAGGAAAACCCGTCGTGGTGATCTTTTACCTCGGACACGGCTGCCTTCATTGCGCCGAACAGCTCACCTCCTTTGCCCCGAAAACGAAGGACTTCCTCGACGCTGGCATCTCACTGGTTGCCATCAGTACGGATGAAGTCAGTCAATTGAAGGGAAAAATAAACGGATATGAACCGGATGCAGACTTGAAGAAATTTCTGGACGAAAATCCACTTGCGGGCGGGTTCCCCTTCCCCTTGATATCCGACTCCGATCTTGAGGCTTTCAAAGCCTACAGGGCCTTCGACGATTTCGAGAACCAGCCATTGCACGGCACCTTCCTGATTGATCGCGACGGTCTGGTCCGCTGGCAGGACATCAGTTACGAACCATTCAACAATCCCGAATTTCTCCTGAAGGAATCCAAACGCTTGCTCCAACTACCGGTCCAATCAGAGGAAAACTTCGCCATGAGCCAGAAGGATTGACCGGATTCAGAGTAAAGATATATCAATCAAACCAAACTGTCGGGCATCCTGGATAAAACCACTCCAGGAGCAACTCAGAGGACAAACCATCCGGCTATATGAACTCAGCGAGACACACACATCTTGAAAACTTCAGGAGGTTCGGCTCCTTTTAATATTGGAATCCGTCATACCTTGGCTTGTTTTTTCACCATCAGAGCATGAAAATTTCAAAGAGGAAATCAGGATGAGAAAAACCTCAGGACAAACAGCAATCAACAAACAGCGAACCATGCTTTTTCGACTGTTACTGGTGGCAGCTTTTTCATAGGGGGGACTGGATGCAGGCAGTGGCATCGGATCCATCCTAGGAGCTGAAATCAACCAGGGTTCAGGCCAAACCACCGGAGAAGGTGAGCCAACTGGCATAATGATCGATATACCTGACCCTGGTTTGAAGGCTGTCATTCATGAAACGTTAGGCCAGGAAGAAGAAACCATCTCCCTTGAGAACATGAGAACACTGATCAGGCTGGACGCACGGGATCGAAACATCCGATCTCTTGCAGGACTAGAACATGCGGTGAATTTGAACTTTCTTCACTTGGATAACAACCAACTGGAAGACATCTCCCAAGTTACTTCCCTGACCAACCTGAGCCAACTCAGTCTGAACTCCAATCTCCTGACTGGCCTTCCTTCACTCAAGGCGCTCACTCAATTGGAGTATCTTGAAGTCAATGCAAATCAGATAAAAGATCTTTCATTCCTGGATTCCATGTCCAATCTGAAGGACCTCTGGTTGCATGGAAACCCACTCCATCAAGTCAAGTTCCCCCCCGGACTCACAAGCCTCAGACAATTGGAGCTATCCAATTGCGAAATCACCACTTTTGAATTTTCCGATGATTGGAAAAACCTGGTAATCCTTAATCTTGCACAGAATCAACTCACGGATCTTCCTTTCACACCAGGTGCGGCGCGACTGAGCATCTTGGATGTAAAATTCAATCAGCTCACTCGCCTGGAACTACCCGGCTTTCTTAAGAATTTAACGTTTGTGGATGCCAGCGCCAATCCTTTGAATCAGGTGCATGCTGACACCACTTTAATACAACTCAAATACTTGGGGATCTCGGATTTTAACACCGATAAAAGTAAAACCAACACACTGACCATGCCTGCAGGAGTCGACATCGGAACGCGCGGCCCCTGGCACTTCCCCATCGTGAATTTGGAGGGAGCTGAAACCACCTTTTATCCAAACATCCGGGACATCCATTTCACAGAATCTGGGAGCTTTGCTTTTTCCATTCATGCAGAGGCGGGAAATTACACCCTCATGCAATCCTCGGATTTGATCACTTGGACAGAACTGGAACCAATTCGCATCACAGACACAGACATCCCTGAACTGATCAGTCATGGAGCCATGTCGTTTTTCTTTCAAACAGGAGAAATTCAATATGAAATTCCCCGCAACGCATGGATGAAAGCCGCATTTTATCAAATCAAACAACAATAATTGGGGGCTATGCCTCCCCCTGAACCATTTCACCTCTTATTTCAGGAAGCGCTCAAAAAGAGAGATTTGATTCCTCACACCCGTCCCGATGCAATCGGGACGAGTGTGAAAAAAATCTTTCAGTCACGCCTGACTCGGTAGAAACGAATGTGATCTACCCTGTTGTCCTTTAGGTTAATGGAATTTGTTGTGGCAATTTAATGATCAATCTCATCCCAATGAATCAGATTAATTATATTCAGTCGTATCCCCAATTTAAAAAAAGATTATTGATCAGTCCAAAAAAGTGTTCACTGAAAGTGTTTCAGCAAAGCCATCCAATGGTTACACCAATCTTGCTTATTGTAGGTTTCACCCAGGCTCTACATATCGATGGGATCGTCAAGGATCAAACCTCACCCAATCCAAATCCATCAAACCACCTTTACCGGGGTTGAGGAAACGAATCACGACATCGCTACGTTTTTCTGTCTTTGTGACAAGACTCTTCAGTTCTACAAACTCATTGTAGCCTCCTGTCGGTTTAACATCGAAGGACGCCAGCAAGGGACCTTCTTCATGGCCCTCGCGCACTTCCATTTGGCACCCCGCCCCACCGGAAGCCACGCGAACGGTCAGACCGGATACTTGTCCCATAGGTATATTTGAAAAACGGACCGTTGCACTGTGCTCGATGGCGCCCAGTTTATTGCCCAGGATACGGAGCTTTTCATAGGCGTCACAGGCTTCTGCTTCAATTTGCCGATGCCTAAGCAGGATCTCCGTCGAGGCGCTCAGCGGACTGATTGCTCCTCTGCCAAAATCGGTGTATGTGGCTTTCACCATCGCAAACCGCTCATTGGGTTTGCCATTTGCCGGGATGCTTCCAGCCAATCCTCTCGAAGTGATTTGCCCCTGTTGTCCGGCTTCCAGACTGAAGATCCATCGAACCATCAACTCGATTTCCTGTTCGGCCAGCTGCGAGTGAGGCAGCATCGGCACTTCGCCCCACACGCCGGCCGAACCGTCCCGAACTCGTTGAACAGAGGACGTCAATGCCTCGTCTTGATCACGATAACGATCGGCAATTTCAATCAGGGCCGGTCCCACAATCCGCTGGTTCACCGCGTGACAGTTGAAACAATCACTTCCCCGCATGGCAGCCAATCCCGCAGGGACCACTTCGCCTTGATCGAGCTTTTGTTTAAAACTTGCTGATACCTGAACTTTGGCATCCATGAATTCGTCATTGTCTTTCGAATCCCCATCCTCAACATCCACCACATGCACCTGGTAGGAAATCGCGGCTTCAGGATCAAAAAAATCACCGTTCTCAGGTGAAACAAAACGAATGCTCGGACGACTGTTCCCCACCAGTACGGGCACACTTGCCGAAGCCATCGCCCCCTGCTCATCCCGCACCTGCAACGTGGCAATATAGTTCCCTGGTTCCTTTATGTTGATCGATGCCTCCCTACCAACAGCAACCTGACGGTCACCTGGATGCAACAACCACGTATACGTCAGCTTATCTCCATCAAAGTCCATTGATCCATCGGCAGAGAGTTGAATGGTCAACGGCTCCTTACCCGCATCCGGCGAAGCGGTGGCTACCGCAACAGGAGGAATGTTCCCACGATGATAGGAAATCTTCAGCAATTGCGAATCCATATTGGCGCCCCAGGTCCGTCCATAATCCAGGAGATAAAGACAACCATCCGGACCAAACTGTGCGTCCACAGGCCGTTGGATCTGGAAACGGTTCACGTCCCCTGCTTGACCGTCATTGCGCAACTCGACGGCTTGAGTGAAAGGTTCGATGCCCGCGAGATTGGATACAACATCCAATCGTGCCCAGTTCATGAAAGGCCGTTGCCAATCCCAAAACAACAGGCACTTGTCAAAATGCTTGGGGAAACCATCGGTCGCTTCAAATTCCGGACGGAAATGAAACACGGGCCCAGCACACGCAGTTCGCCCCCCGGATCCCAGCATAGGAAACTCAGGCGAATCGGCATAAGGCCAGTATATGAAAGCCGGTTGTGCGGGAGGCAGGATGCGATTACCCGTGTTGTTTGGGCTTTCGTTGATCGGTCGCATGGGATCGTATTTGGGCCCGTTCTTGCCGGTGGCATAATCATGATCCGCATAAGCGAAATTGTTTCCCACGAAATACGGCCAACCGAAATTGCCCGCCATTTTGGCCTGATTGATCTCGTCATAACCACGCGGACCGCGCTCCGAATCACCTCCGGCATCCGGCCCCACTTCCCCCCAATACACCACACCGGTGTGCTCATCAACGCTCATGCGCCATGGATTGCGGCAGCCCATAACGAAAATCTCAGGACGGCCACCGCTTCCGTCTTTGGGAAACAAATTCCCTTCAGGTATTTCATACCCCCCATCCGCAGTGGGACGAATCCGCAGAATCTTTCCCCGCAGATCATGGGTGTTGGCGCTGGATTTTTGAGCATCCCATGGGAACTTTTCGGGACGTTCATCAATCGGCGCAGACCCACCTGTCGGGTCCCCGGGAAAGGTGTTGTCACCAGTGGAAATCAGAAGGCAACCGTCCGGCGCAAACTCGACCGTGCCGGCATGGTGACAGCATTGGAGCCGCTGAACAGGGAATTCCAGCATTACTTTTTCAGAGTCCATGTCCAGCACATCATCCTTCATCTGGAAGCGACTCAAACGCTGTCCGCTATATGCGGGAGGGGAATAAAAGAGGTAAATCCACTGATTGTCCGGAAAGTCCGGATCCAGCGCAAAACCAAGAAATCCATTCTCCTGCTCAGTAAAAACCTCCAACCGACCGGCAATCACGGACTCACCGGATTCGGGATGCAGGATGTGCAAGGTTCCCTCGATGTCGTTCACGAAAATGCGCCCGTCGGGAGCGATCTCGAGTTCCATGGGTTTCAGGATGGATTGGGCGAGTACTTCCACATGGTAACGGTAATCATCCGATACTTCCACGCTTTCAACCCGACCCGAACTCACCAAAAAGCCAAAACAAAATAACAAACAGAATAATCTCATGGGAATCAGGCCAAAACCTAATCCTGAGTTGCCTGCATGAACAGGAAAAAGAAAGCACTAATATTTGGAGCGAATCAAATCCAGTTTTGATTCGAGTTCAACGGGTATGTCATCCTGGAAGAAATAAGCATCCCGTGCCCCGCCGGTGTTCCAGCTGTGCAGGAAGAGCATGCGATCAAAATTGATCCACCTCACCGATCCATCCATATAGAGATGGTTTCCCCCTTCTGGCAATCCCTGGCTGTTCTTGTGCGGAGGCATATTCTTGAAAGCGGTGACGCGGCCACCGCCCCATTTGCCATCGATTTTCAGCACCGCATCAGCCGCCAAAGCCCAACCCGGACGGGCGGTAGATGCCTTGACCGGGCTGTGCGACCTGAATCTGCCGGCGGGATTGGTCCATTCCTTGATGCCACCAAAATACTGATAACCTATTTCCCAGGCAGGAAATTCAGCTTCGAACTGTGGAAAAGTGGGACGATTTGGGCAGGTCCAAATTTTGGAAACCCCCGTTGGAATGTTTCCCTGGTTGGTATTGATCACCAAGCCGACACTGGCGGCAGCCGACACCTCCGGGGGATTCAGTGCGACCTGTACCGAACCGAACCGAGCCTCCAGCATCGTGTCATTGTTGTCGTCGGCATACATCAACATACCGATACCAAGCTGGCGGAGATTATTCATGCACTTGGCACGCTTGCCCTTTTCCTTCGCTTTGGAAAGCGCGGGCAATAGCATCCCGGCGAGAATCGCTATGATGGCGATCACCACCAGCAATTCGATCAAGGTAAAACCAGTTGACTTGCGTTCAGTTCGAAACATGACCAAAAAAGCATGCCCGGCAACCTGTCAAACAGGACCGGGCATGCACTGATAGATTAACGCAACCGATAAAAACGTGATCCAAGAGAAGTGTCGACCTCCTCAGTGAACGTCGTGGTCTCGCCTTTGCTGGAGACGTTTTCAGCCACCACTTCCCAATCGCTCAAGTTGCCGGAAGCCTCCACGGTGTAAGAACCATCGGAAGCAGATGCCCAGGTCAACACCACCTGGACAGCGCCATTATCTCCACCGGCGCGGCTCACGGACAAAGTGGTTTCGCCACCTTCCTGGGTTTCTTCCGCTGGGCCTACGTATTCAAAACGCATCCCCAGATAAACCGTGCGAGTGGCGGTTTCGTCCTGCACATCGTCGATTAAGAAGTTGAGTGTCTCTCCTTTGGCAACGGTTACTTCACCGATCGTCATTTCGTAATCATTATATCCGGGCGTTCCTACAAAACGTCCGTCATTGGCATGCCAACGGGTAAACTCATCTCCCTCCATGGCAAAATTCAATGGTGTCTGTGTGGCGAGGTTTTCATCAAAATCAACCGCCCCTGTATCTCCCAGATTGAGGAAAACATTGTAAACCCCGCCAGTGGCAAAGGTCACGCTGGTGCGCAAGGTCGGTGCATCATCACCACTGATTGGAAAAGATTCCAAGATAGGCCCGTAAGACCCCAATCCCTCACGAATGTTCCAGAGACTGTCCGATGCGGAATTGGCATTAACGGTCAACCAATCTTCCTGGTTCGGAAAAGTGTCAGTGTCCAATGGCCAGGTGTAAAATGAGTTTCCAAACAGATCTGTAGTGGGTTCAAACGCACCGGGGCTGACGTTGAATTCGGTGATGGCAATCTGTGGTTTACGCACAAATCTCATCCCCAGATAAACCGAACGGGAAGCAGTGCCGTCTTGCACATCATCAATCCTAAAATCAACCTGTTCCCCGTCCGCAACATCGATTTGACCAATGTGCATTTCGTAATCATTATAGCCGGGAGTGCCTTTGAATTCTCCATCGTTGGCGTGCCATCTTACAAATTCTTCTCCGGGCAGCGCAAAATTAAGCGGTGTCGAATTCTGCTCGTTCTCCTCAGGATCAACCGCACCGGTATCTCCCAGACTCAAAAATACGTCATAGGTTCCACCCTGGGCAAACTTGATTGATGTCTGCAGAGTCGGGGCATCCTCGCCACTGTTGGGAAAGGACTCGATGATGGGACCATAGGATCCCAACCCCTCACGAATATTCCAGAGATTATCCGATGCGGAATTGGCGTTGACCGTCAACCATTCTTCTTGTGAAAGGGTGGCATCCAAAGCGCCCGTTTTGAACTGATTTCCACTGACGTCGGTGACCCAATCAAAAGCACCCGGACTGACTTGAATCTCGGAAATGGCACCTCCAAGCTCAATAGCTCTCAGAGTAATCCCCTGCCAGGTCGAAGTAACCCAGTCATCGGCAAATCCGTCTTCCGTATCATCAATGCGCACCTTGACCAAACCACCGTCTTCCACCTCAACCTCGCCCAATGAAACCGTCTGCCACCACATGGTACCCTGCGTGGACCCATCGAACTGAGGATACCCGGGCGAAGTGCCACCGGTTTTCGGTGTGGCATTCAATTCGGAATACTCAACCAAATCACCGTCACCAAGAGCGGCCAAAATGGTTCCATCGCCGGGATTTTCACGCGAATCCAGGAAGTGGAGTATGACGTCGTATTTCCCACCAATCGCGACATTGATATCCATGAACAACTCGGGAGAATCCTCATACCCACTGGGAGCATGTGAAACCAGCAACGTGTTACCCCCCTCTTGATAGATCAACCACTTATTGTCTTCATCAAAGAAGATGTCCAGCAACTCCTCATTACCAAAAGGCCTGGGATCAATCGCATCTTGCGGACCGACCGTATGCGTATTACCAAAACGATCAGGTTCACCGCTGAAATCGCCAGCAGAAAAGAAAAACGAGATATCCTGAGCCTTCAAACCGTTCCCCGCAACCAAGGTAAACAACAGCACCAGCAAACAGGATACAGAACGAACGTGAGTGATGCGCACCACTGGATTCGACCACACGGATGCACAATTCGTAACACTGAGAGTAGGTTTCATGGTGATCACAACTAGACGAATACAAACCCAAACACAAGACAAATCCCCGAATTCACCATTCACCATTCACCATTTCAAATTCGAAACTCCTTGCATGATCCGTTCCCGCAAATCATCGAAAAAGGTGTAGAACACAGGAATCACAAGAAGTGTTAAAATGGTCGCTGTTGTCATTCCTCCGATCAAGGTGAGCCCAAAACTTTTGTAACTTAAGCCCATCTCTGTGGGCTTGCTGAATGTCAGCGGAATCATACCGATGATGGTGGTCAAGGCTGTCATGAGGATAGGACGAAATCGACGATCAGCGGCAGTCAGCAATGCCTGGGTGCGCTCCAGACCTTCCTGCCTCAGGCGATTGACATAGTCCACCAGCACGATGCCGTTGTTGACCACCACTCCGATCAACAGAATGGCTCCAACAAAACCCAGCACATCCAGGTCTTTACCGGAAACCCAATGACTCCAGACCACCCCGATGCCTGCCAGGGGAATGGTCAGGATAATGGAAAGCGGCAGCACAAAACTTTCAAATAGAAAGCCCATCAAGAGATAAATGAACAACACCGAAATCATCGCGGCAAACTTCAGGTTCTCGATGGTTTCATTGGTGGATATATCATTCTGGCTCGCGCCAAAATTAACTCCCTCGGGCAAATTGTATCGTTTGGTCAATTCCATCAGTCGTCCACGTGCGGGACCTGCCTGACTGGGTTCCAGATCAATCGTCAGACTGCGGCTGATGCGTTTGTTGCGACGCCGGATACCATCGGAACTGTCCAGCATCCGAACATCGGTCACCGCTGAAACCGGCACGGCTCGACCATCGCGGGTGGGCACCTGAAAGTTGGACAACTCGGTCAGACGTTGCCGGTCCGATTCCTCAAACCGGATGCGCACCGGAATCTCACGCCCTTCATAGTGAAATCGTGGCAACACCCGCCCTCGCAGGGCATACCCGACCACACCCGCCACAAACTCCGGGTTCACATTGGTGGCTTCAGCGCGATCACGATCCACCACCAGGGCCAGTTCATTGGCCGCGCGCTCGCGTCCGCTCCGAATGCCCACCACGCCGGGCACCGCTTCAATGAGAGGTTCAAGATCTTCAGCCACCTGATCCAATATGGCTGCGTCATCCCCTTCCATGTGCATCACGAACACCTCTCGTCCGGTCGCTTCTTCATTCTCACTTTCCCGTCCGGTTCGAAGTTTGACGCCGGGTTTTTTGGGCAATGCCTCCATGACGATTTTGGACATTTCGGTGGCGGTCAATTCGTGATCGGAATCCGGCTCCACCCAGCCTTCCAATGATCCGCCCCGATCAAAATGCATCAGAAAAACCCCGCTTAATCCCAGCTCTTCCTTTTGCTCGAGAAGCACCTTTTCCGCGGCGTCAAAGTATTCCACCGCATCTTCAAAAATGGCGTCCCGGGGCATCTCCACACCGATGCGGAACGATGTACGGTCTTCTTCCTGGTTTGGAGCAAATTCGATCTGACGGAATACGTAGCCATAGGATACTCCGAGCACAATGGCCAAAACAATGACCAGATCCATACGCCGTCTCAGGAAGAAACTTAGAAACACATGATAAACCTGATGCCATTTTTCCATGGTTTTGTTGTAGGCCTGGTCCAGTGTTCGATCGAAAAACCGGTGCATGGCAACGATCCGTGAGGAAGTCGGGTGGTTCGATCGCGGACGCAAGGTGAGATAAACACTCAGGGGAATAAAGACCACGGCAACGATCAACGAAGCCGAAAGAGCAACCGAGATGGGAAGCGCCAGCCGCATCAGAAAGAACTGTCCTTCCCCCTCCACCAACGAGACGGGAAGAAACACGATGATGGTGGTCAAGGTCGCCATGGTGATTGCCAGAGCAATTTCCGAAGCCCCTTTGATACAGGCTTCACGAGGCGATCGTCCGTCCTGCATGTATCGATAGATGTTCTCCGCCACCACCACCGAATTGTCGACCAGCAATCCCACACAAATCACCAGGGCCAGGATGGACAGCATGTTGAGTGTTTCCCCTGCAAAATACATGACGATCAGAGCCATCAGTAGGCTCAAGGGAATGGACAGGGTCACGATCATGGTCAACCGGAACCGCCGCAGGAAAAAGAACAACACCAGCCCGGCCAATGCACCCCCAATTTCGCCGCCACCAATCAGACTAAAAATGGAAGACTGCACCATTTTACCCTGATTAAAGAACAAGTTCATTTCGACATCCGCAAACAACGGATTCTTCTTCATTTCCTCGACCGCCTGGTCAAGACGCTCCCCAAGTTCCACGGAATTGGCCTCCCCTTCCTTGAACATGATGAGAGCGGCGGCTCGCTTGGCATTCAGTTTGACGCTGAAGTTTTTCTCCGGCTCCTCATATCGAATCACCGCAATATCCTTGAGCTTTAGCCTGTCGGAAATGGGCCGATTTTGGAAATCCTCCAGCGAGTGATAGGTCGCTACGGAACGCAGCAGGAATTTTTTATCCGCTTCATAGACCAACCCGCCCGCCATGGTGAAATTATCGCGCCCAAGATCCTGGGCCAATTGATAGATATTCAACCCAAAGGCATCGGCTTTCTGTTTGTCGATCTCAATGATCACCTCCTTTTCGAGCATCCCGTTCATCTGCACATTGGCCACGCCATCGATGCGTGAAAGCGGCAGAACAATCTTTTTCTCCACCAGGGTATATATGTCCGCCATGGTGGGATCCACCCCCACTCCCAGAACAGCCACCGGGATGCCGGAAGGATCATGTTTCTGAATGAAATACCGCTCCACATCCTCCGGAAAACGAGCGCGGGCACGTTCCATTCGGTCCCTGACTTCGCGATATGCCACCGCAATGTCGGTCCTTGATTTGAAGCGTAGAAAAACGTTGGCGCCGTTTTGCCCCGACCAGGAATTGATATTGTCCAGGTGCTTGACCGTGGACAATTCCTCTTCCATGGGCTTTGTAATTTTCTCCAGCGTTTCCTCGGCGGGTGCATTTGGAAACGGGACGTATACGCTCAGGAATTTGGATTCAAACCCTCGGGGAAACAATTCCATTGGCAAGCTCACCGCAGCAATGATCCCCACCACAACGATGGTCATCAAAAGCACCAGCACCGAAACACGACGGTCCAATGAAAACCGAGCCAGGCGGTAAGACGCGGATTCGGATTCGTTGGAGGAATCATTCATGATTGAGTAATGGTTTGAGGAGACTGGGCCGATTGGTCCGCCTCACCTCGATGCATCCATCGGTCCAGCAGGAAGTAGATGGTCGGCACCACAAACAAAGTGAGCACGGTGGAAGATATCAAGCCGGAGATTACGGCAATGGCCATGGGGGTTCGGATTTCGGATCCGTCACCCAAGCCGATCGCCATCGGCAGCAAGCCCAACACAGTCGTGGCAGTGGTCATCAAAATGGGACGCAATCTCACGGAGCAGGCGGTCAAAACGGCTTCCTTGGGCCCCATGCCACGCGTGCGCAACAGGTTTGTATAGTCCACCAGAACGATCGCGTTATTCACCACGATGCCCACCAGCATGATCAAGCCAAGGAACACCACCACCGACAAACTGGTCCCCGTCATCGCAAGACCAATGGCCGATCCGACGAAAGCCAGCGGCACTGAGAACATGATGATGAACGGTTGCAGAAGCGATTCGAATTGGGATGCCATGATGACGTAGACCAGAAACACGCTCAATCCCATGGCCAACAACAGGCTGTTCTGACTGTGCTGCCATTCTTCACTCTGCCCGGCGATAAAGAAATTCATATCGATCGGCCAATCTATGGCACGATCCAAAGTCGATTTGATCGTGCCCACCGCCCTCCCAAGAGAAGCATTCCCGAGGTTGGCCTGAACCAATGCCACACGTTTGCCGTCAATACGCCGAATCTCACTGGGACCTTCACCAATGCGATAATCGGCCACGGCGTTCAAGGGAATCGGTTTGTCGCTACCCGGGTTCACGGTCAGGTTTCCGATATCATCGATCTTCTGACGATCCGTTTCGTCAAGTCGGGCGATGATCGGAATGCGCCGGTCTTTCATGTTGAAACGCGTGGCCTCGTTCCCCTGCACCAAATCACGCACCAGATCAGCGACCTGACCAATGTTCAATCCGTGTCTGGAAAGAGCCGCACGGTCGTAGGTGATCTGAATCTCCGGAGCCCCGGGCCTCAGGGTGGTCTCGACGTCGGCAAGTTCATCCAGTTCCATCAACACTTCCTCCGCTTCATCAGCCATGTCCTTGAGCTGATCCAGATCGTCACTATGGATTTCCACACTGACGGGCTTGCGCGTGCTGAACAGAACCGGACGCGTGACGCGATAAGTAAGATCCGGCACGCGGTCCAGTTTGTCTCGAACACGGGCTAGAACGCGCGCCTCGACTTGTGCAGGTCCTCCCTTGCCATCCAGCAACAATTTAAACCGGGCGGAATGTTCTCCCTCGTCGGACCGCTTCATGTTGGTGATATCATACCCAAACGTGGTGAGCACTGTTTTGATGTCACTCTGGTCTTCCAAAAGAAACGACTCCATATCCGACAAGGTCTCAACGGTGACCTCCAGGGGAGTTCCCACCGGCAGATTAAGTTCAATCGTGACCTCACCCTGGTGCACCTCGGGCAGGAGTTCCGTGTCCATTGAGAAACCAATCCCAACCGTCAAAGCCACAGCAACCACCACCAGCCCGAACACGCTGCCAGGCTTCTCAAGTGCTCCTTCCAGCCAACGCGGATATCTTTCCGTCAACCAAGTCAGACGGTTTTGAGTAAAAGCAACCGGCCATTTGACCAGCATTCCTCCAGCTTTTGCCGCCATGGGAAAGAGTTTTTTCACCATCAAGCGGACCATTCCGGAAACAGCCATTCCGATCAGTTTCCCAAAAAATTCCAGCACACAAGCGATGAAGCACTTCACAAAAACATAGGGAAGCAACACCTTCTTCCATCCCTGCTTCACCCCGGATAAATCAGCGCGCAATCCTTCGATTGCCAACCATCGCTTCCACGACAGCTGTGACATTTCCTGGCGCTGAATGTTCGGGGTGGTCCGGCTGGCAAGCATGGGAATGAAGTAAACCGCCACCAACAGGGAAGCGATCAACGAAATCACCACCGCCATCCCCAGATCACCAAACACCTGACCGGCGATCCCTTCCACAAACACCATCGGCAAGAATACAGCGATAGAGGTCAATGTGCTCGCAGTCACCGCACTGCGCACTTCCCTGGCGCCACGTATGGCGGCCGTCTTCAAATCATCCCCTTCCTGAAGGCACCGATAAATGGACTCCAATACAACGATCGACGAGTCCACCAGCATCCCTACCCCGAGCGCCAAACCTCCCAGTGACATGATATTCAAGGACACTTCGGACAGATTAAGCGGCGCGAATGTGATCAGGATGCTCATCGGAATACTGATCGCCACGATGACCGTACTCTTGAAATCCCTCAGAAACAGAAACAGCACAACCACCGCCAACAAGCCACCTACCATGGCAGTCTGTCGAACTTCATTGATACTGTTTTCAATGAACACGGACCGATCAGCGACCACCTCCAACCGGGCGCCTTCGGCCTTGAATAATTTCGCCGCCAAGCGATCCCGAAACATGTTTCGAATCATCGGATTAAACTGCGCCATCATCTCCATGAAAGGAGGCATCGGTGGGGCCTCCACAGTGCCCACTGCAGACTTCACCGCCTGGGCCACGGAAACGATGTTGGCGTCGGCTTCCTTGTAAATATCGATCTGAACACTCTCACGCCCGTCCGTGCGGGTCACAATCTCACGATCCCGATGAGAACGGCTGACCGATCCAATGTCGCGAATCCTTACCTCTCCACTGGCATCCCGCCGAATGATCGTGTCCTCGATTTCCTCCTGATTGGTAAATTCATTGAGGGTGCGAACCATGAACTCCGAGCGTCCCTCCTGAACCATGCCACCTGCCACATTGATGTTCTCCTGTTTCAAGCGTGAGATAACCTGCTGAATGGAAATACCGGTCCTTCGCAATGCCTGTTGATCCAGCATCACGTGAATTTCCTCTTCCAATCCACCGCGAATCCGAACAGCCGCAACTCCCGTGATCGGCTCAAGCGCTCGCCGAATCTGAATCTCCGCCAAACGCCGTAACCGCCGCAGTCCGATCTCTCCATCAAACCGGACCCCCTCGCCGGAAAGACTCAGTTCCATGATAGGATCCAGAGACGGATCGAAATGCAGGATCAACGGTTTCTCGACTTCCTGGGGTAAAAAGACCTGATCGATCTTTTCCAGCGTGTCCTGAGCCGCCTGCGACATGTCGGTCCCCCACACAAACTCCAGCACCACATCACTGATGCCCGCCCGACTGATGCTACTGATGCGGTTCAAGCCGTTCACCACACCAAGCGTTTCCTCGACCGGACGACTCACTTCGTTTTCAACCTCTTCGGGAGCGGCTCCTTCGTATTCGGTTCGAACGGTGAGCGTGGGGTAATTGAGTTCCGGCATGAGGGTGACCGGAAGTCGTTTGAAAGAAAAGTAACCGAACACCACCGCCGCAATGAACACCATCAACACGGCAACCGGACGGTCGGTCGTGAAGTGTGAGAGTTTTTTGGGAGAAGGCTGGGCCATAGGCCGGTTCAAATCATCCGTTCTGGGTCAAATCTCCCGCAGGTTTACCTTCCTCGGGAGCGGACGATTCCTCGTCTGGTGAGTCTGGATTGGAAGGATCCACCACTTTGACCTTGCTGCCGTTTTTAAGCCCGGTTTGGCCGGCAATGACAATCGAATCCCCTTCCTTGAGCACGGCAACCGGTTCGAGGTTGTCCGCATCCTCCAATCCCACCTCAAGCAGGATACGTTCTACTTTGTTTTCGGCGTCAACTCGAAAGACAAAACGCTGTTCACCATCATAAACAATCGCTTTTTTAGGAAGCAACAAGGCGTCGGTCTTGGCGGAAGTGACGATATCAGCATCCACATACATCCCCGGCAACAAAGGGCCGACATCCCAGAATCCAACGGTCACCTTGATCATACCGGATTTGGATTCCACGACTGGAGCAATCCGCATCACGTGTCCTTCAAATGTCTTGCCGGGAAATGCTGTTGATTCCACTCGCACCTCCTGAAGAAGATGGATGCGGCTCAATTCTTTCTCAGGCACGTAGAGACGCGCCACGATGGAATTGAAATCAATGATGTTAAAAAGTTCCTGTCCGGCATTGATTTGGTCTCCCACCTTGACCATTCGGTGGGTGATGGTTCCCGAAATCGGCGCTCGAATTTCGGTATAACCCAACTCACGCTCGGCGTCTTCCAGATTCAATTCCAATTGCCGTAAATTAAATTTCGACTGATCGAAGACCTGATCACTGACCAATTGTTGCTGATAAAGCGATTGTTGGCGCAGGAACTCTTCGCGTGCTTCATCCACCTGATTTTTGGCCTTGTTGACCTGGATGAGCTGAACGTCATTCTCGAGCTGGAGCAGGAGTTGACCGGCATTAACAAGGTCCCCTTCCTCCACATGGAGCTCCTTCACCCTGTTGGCGGTTCGAGCGGGCACTTTGACTTCGCTTTCCGCTTCAAGTCCGCTGGAAGATTCCAAAACCGTTTCAATCGCTCCACGCTTCAAAGTCACCACTTCGACAGGAATGGCGCTATTCTTTTCTTCTTTTCCATTCTGCCCATCCTTGTCGCCACCCCCCATTTTCCCGCAGGCGCTCATTCCAAGCGACAGAGCAAGGATGATCAAACAATGCCATACACCATAAATCGCAAACCGCCCACGCGAACTTGCTTCGGGTGAGGCATGGTGACTCTCTGAATTAAGATTTTCTGGATAATTCCCTGATTGCATGAAGTATTTACAAAACATTTCCTACCCA
>Ga0181582_10001561_pt1 | contig 17954 bp, 11 predicted proteins | sample 071ome_32_FD_132438 | JGI IMG/M metagenome (GOLD analysis project Ga0181582, IMG submission 132438) | Coastal salt marsh microbial communities from the Groves Creek Marsh, Skidaway Island, Georgia - 071405AT metaG (megahit assembly) | ecosystem: Environmental > Aquatic > Marine > Intertidal...
CCCCCCGCGCCCCCCCCCGCGCCGCAGGGATACGAGACCCTGGTAAACAACCGGGACCCCCGGGTCACGCTGGCGGTGACGTGCGGGCTGTGGGCGGTGCTGGTGATGGGCCGGGCCCTGAGCGTGCTGCAGGTGGCGTGGGTGGTCCTGGGCACGGCGTTCCTCGCGGCGCCCGCCTGGATGCACTCCAAGGAGCTGGTCATCAGGGGGTGGGCCGTGGCGGCCGCCGTCGTGGACGCCCAGTGCGAGCGCTTCCAGATCACCCGGATGCACCGGGCGATCGCGATGCTGGCCGGCGTGGCCGCGATCTGGTTCTACCAGGGGTGGACTCAGCGCGCCATCACGCTCCTCGTCGCCCTCGAGGTGATCCGGTGCCAGATGACCCCCGGGGACGTGGTCCAGGTGCAGAAGGTGGTGGGGCCGGTGACGGACCGGGTGCACAAGCACCTGCAGCGCGGGTGGGGGTACGGGCAGGAGGCCGTGCTGCGGTCCGCCGCCAAGGCCAACCTATTCCAGGACAACAACGTCTGGGGGGCGGCGAAGCGCGCGTGAGGGGCCGGGGGCGGGGCCCGCCTGGTGCGCCCCGGGGCGCCCGGGCCGGGCCCCGCCAGCGCCCATGTGAGCTGACGATGAGCCGAGACCCGAGAGCCCCTCCGCCGAGCACGCTTGCCCGCCGCCTTGTCATCAGCCGCGGGGCCGCGTCGTTTTCCACCTGACCGCGCCCTGCACTCTAGTCGCCGCATCCCCTCCTCCCTTGGAAGCCTTGCTGCCTTGCCTCCCCCCTTGTGCTCCCTTCCCATGCTGATGTCGTGGCTAGAGACCCGCCGTTGAAGAGCAGAATACATGCGGCTCCGTCTCCCGAGGCACGGCGCTGGGGTTGCGGGCTGCCCAGGGGGGGGGACGCTGACCCCTGTGGGGTCTCTGCTGCCCCCCTCCGCTCCAGCAGGGGGGTCTGGCAAGGAGGGGGAGGCTCACGGACTCCGTCGGAGCCGGTCGGTGCAGGCGGGGACCCGGGGCGGTCAAAGGCCCACTGCGTGTGGGTTGTTCGGTAGAAGGAGCGAGACAGTAGCCCCTGACCGCGCAGGGCCCGCACCATCGCATCCACGCGCGTTTTTCTACTCCACCCGGGGAAGGTGGGGAACCGGCGGGCATTCGCCGCGCAGACGTTTCTCCTGTCGGAGCAGTGGGGCGGCGTGAACCAGGTGTGAACCATGGCGGGGGCGCTGAGGAAGTTGCTAACGGAAATCGACAAGACGATGAAGAAGATTGACGAGGGAATCGCCACGTTCGAGGACATCTGGGAAAAGGTGCGTGCCAACGGGCGCCAGGGGGCGACCCGTCGCCAAAAGCGGGGATAAAAGGGACCATTGTAGCGTAACTGCACGGTTCGTATCGTGTATCCGAGTCTTCGCTCGCTTTGGACGCTTCCCGGGGCGGTTTTTCCCGCCCGGGGGTGAGCGCCCCCTCGACTTTGAGGGGCTCTGGGGCCTCCGACTGCCGGGTTCTCACCGCTCACACCACACATCGGAGAGATTTGGGGGTGTATCGACGGAATCGTCGCCGCATCTCTGCACAAGGTGGACCACGTGGTCAGAAAATTGCCCGAGGGGGCATAGCGGGAGGCCGCTTCGCGAGACCCGCGCTCACCCCCCCCCTCCCGTCCTCCCGCCCCCCCGCGCAGCTGCATTCGACAGACAACCAGAATCAGAAGGACAAGTTCGAGGCGGAGCTGAAGAAGGAGATCAAGAAGCTCCAGAAGCACCGCGACCAGGTCAAGACGTGGGCGGGCAACTCGGACATCAAGGACAAGTCGGCGCTGGCCGAGGCGCGGAGGCGGATCGAGCGCAAGATGGAGCAATTCAAGGCCGCCGAGCGGGAGCTGAAGACAAAGGCCTTCTCCAAGGAGGGCCTGGCCCGGGGAGACTCGAAGGACCCGCGCTCCCAGATGCGCGACTGGCTAAACGACACGACCGAGCGCCTCGGGGGGGACATGGACCTCTGGGAGGCGGAGCAGGAGGAGGAGAACGCCAAGCCGCGCAAGCAGCAGGACGGCGCGCACTGTGCCCGCCTCGAGGAGAAGATCCGGAGACACCGGGAGCACCAGGCGCGCCTCGAGCAGTGCCTACGGTGCCTGGAGAACGACGACATCTCCCCGGACGACGTGGAGGCCATCAAGGACTGCGTGGACGACTACTTGGAACGGCACGAGGAGGACTTCGACGAGTTCGAGGACACCGAGTACTTCTACTCAGCCGTCGCCGACCGCCTCGACGCCGTGGCCCGCGACGTGGTGGGCGCGGTTGGCGGGCCCACAGCGGAGGAAGACGCGGCGGCGGAGAAGGCCGAGCAGGAGCGCAAGCAGCGGGAGAAGGAGCGCGCCGCGGCGCTGGCGGCCAAGGCGCAGCTCGCGGCGGCCCGGGGCCAGGATGTGGTCGCGGGGGCCGGCTCGGGCGGCGCCGCGGTCGCCGTCGCGTCCGTGGCCACGACGCCGAAGAAGGCGGACAAGCCGGGCAAGTCCCAGGACGCCAAGGGCGGGGAGAAGGAGAAGGGCGCCCCGCAGTCGCCCGTGGCCGTGGTCAGCCCGAGCGGCACGGACCCCCCGGCTGCCTCGTCCCCGCTGAGCAACATGGCTTCCCCCTCGGCGGCCAGCCCGGGCAAGGGGGCGGGCGGCCCGGCGCCGGCCGCCGCCACGGTGGCCACCGTTACGGAGAAGGCCGCGGCCATCTCGATCGGGGGGCCCTCGTCCGCCGGCGCGGCCTCGGGTCCCCCGCCGGGTATGGGCGCGCCCGCGTCCTCCGCCCCCGGGGGCGCCGCGCCCGGCGCCGACGTCGACAGGGCCCCCGCGGCGCCCGGCGCGGGGGCCGTGGGCGCCCTGCCCTCGGCCCCGGCCCTCCCGCTCGCCACCCCCCAGAGCGCCCGCGAGGCCCTGGAAATCCTCAACAGCGTCTTCTCGTCCGGCATCCCCCAGCCCGCCGACTCGGAGTGGGTCAAGAAGCCCCGCCGCCCCCAGCCCCTGCTCCAGGGCATGCCCGCGTCCTACCCGACGACCAAGCCGCCGCTGGCCGACTCGCCGCAGCTGTTCGAGCGCCTCGACCCCGAGGCTCTCTTCTTCGCCTTCTACTTCCAGCCCGGGTCCTACCAGCAGTACCTGGCCGCCAAGGAGCTCAAGCGCCAGAGCTGGCGGTACCACACAAAGCACGCCGCCTGGTTCCAGCGCCACGAGTGCCCCACGGAGATCACCGAGGAGTTCGAGCGCGGGAGCTACGTTTACTTCGACTCCAACATCGCGAGGGAGGACCAGCAGGACGGGTGGTGCTACCGCGTCAAGCAGGACTTCAAGATCGACTACGCGTCTCTGGAGAACCAGCTCTGAGGTCAGGGGCCGCGCGGGGATCTGCTGTCTGTTGAAAACGAAAGCCTCGCCGGGGGAGAGGTAGTCACCCACGCGCGCCTGGCGTCGTGGCCCGCGCCCCGTCACAACCCGTCGAGGTCCTCGGGCAGGTCGTCCGACGGCGCCTCCCCAAGCCCCAGCGCCAGCTCCGCCCCCGCCGTGGCCCCCAGGTCCAGACTCTCCTCCGGCTCCAGGGCGGCGGCGAACCCCCCCTCGCCCTCGCCGTCGCCGTCGCCCTCGCCCTCCTCGTCGTCCTCGAAGTCGTCGTCCCCGTAGTGCGTGGACGCCCCGAGGGTCTGGTTCAGGCCCGCGAGGTTCTCCCCGCCGGACGCGCCCCGCGCGTCGTCTGCCGCGAGGGCCGCCTGCCAGTCGACGTCCAGCTGCCGCATGCTGGCGGAGTCCATGACGGTGCGCATCAGGTCGCGCATGGTCTCGTCCACGGCCTGCCCGTCGGCCGTGCCCATCGACGCCGACGACTCCTCGGCGGCGGGCGGCGCCTGCGCTTCGCTGTCCCCCCTGCCCCCCGCCCCCTCCGCCTCCTCCGCCTCCTCCGCCAGCGTCTCGAGCGGCTCGGCCTCCCCCTCCACGTCGCGGAGGGTCTCGTCCAGGACCTGCCCGACGATCAGGGACGCCGAGGACAGCTGGGCGCCGAGGACGGGCGCCGGCTCCTCCCTCGGGAGGGGCTGCGCGGGCACCTCTGTCGCGGGCTCGGACGGGGGCTCGGCGGCCCCGGCTGCCGCGAGCTCCTTGGCCCGCGCCGCCTGCGGGCCCCACAGGGCCTCCATGAGGTCGCTGGTCCCGCCCTCCGGGGACGGCGGCCCGGGCTCGCCCGCGCCCAGCCCCTCCCCGGCGGCCGTCCCGGCCTCCGGCTCCGGCTCGGGCGGGGAGCCCGTCGCCGTCGCCGCCGGGGTCAGGGCCAGGGCCTCGGCCATGGCGGCGCCCCCCACGGCCTCCGGCGCCCCAGGCCCCTCGCGCTCCGCGGCCGGGGACCCCGTCGCCCCGTCGTCGCCAGCGGGCTCCGCCGAGCCCAGCTGCGCGAGCTGCTCCCGCTCCTCGAAGGTCATGCGCCTGCGCATCTCCTCGAACTGCGCCTCGGCGTAGGCGGCGCCATCCCGGATCTCCCGGATGGCCGTGCTGAGCTCGTCGTTCGGGAGCACCCCGCCGGCCGCCACCTCGCCCGGCGCCAGCCCCGCGGGGGCCTCGCGCCCGGGCGAGGCCGGGGTCGCGAAGAGCCCCCCGTCGCCCCCGTCGCTCGCCCGCCCCCCGCGGCCCGGTGTCCCCGCGAGGAGGGCGTCGGTGCCCACTGGGGGAGCCGCCCCCGCGGCCGTCTGCCGCGACCGCCGGTCCACCTCGGCCAGACGGAGCTCGACGTGCCCCAGGCGCTGCGCGACGTGGGCCTCGAGGGTCTCGCAGACGCCGCGCACCTCGGTCGCGAGGCGGACGACGTCCCCGACCTGCGCGCCGCCCGGGCCGCCCTCCCCGACGCTCTTGGCGTGCCGGCCCATGGCCTCCTCGACGGCCTCGAACAGCGCCCCGCGCGTGCGCGTCACGTCCGCCCCGACCGCGTCCAGCTGCCCCCGCACGCGGCTCAGGTCGAGCTCCAGCACCTGCACCTGGCCCTCCAGGGAGCGCGTGGACGCCTCCAGGGCGCCGCCCAGGCGGGCCACGGCGTCCGACTGCTCGCGCGAGGCCTTGCGGAAGTGGTCGGCGGTCGCGCGCACGTGCCGCTCCGCCGCGGCGCGCTGCTCGGTCCGCGTCGCCTCCATCTTCCCCAGCACCTCCGAGTCCCCCCGCACCATCTCCATGCGCAGGTCATGGTCCCCCTGCTCCCGGAGCCCCCGCTCCTGCTGCAGCGCCGACCGCCACTCCTTGGCCGCGCGTTCCAGGGCCCGGGCCAGCTCGTCGTGCGCGCGGTCCAGCTTGCCGTCGAGCGACGCGTGCTGCGCCTCGGCCGTCGCCCGGAGGCTGTCGACGACGCCGCGGAGGCCCTCCAGCTCCGAGACGACGCGCTCCTCCTCCAGGCTCCCTGCCGCCGCCCTGGCCCCCACCGCGGCCTCTATCCGCTGCTCGGCCCCGCGCACCGCCTCGGCCAGCCCGGCCCGCAGCCGCTGCTCGGCCCCCTGCACCTGCTCCGAGCACTCCACCCTCACCAGGCTCTCCTCCAGCAGGTGGTCGGCCGCCACCTGGTCCACCGCCTGCCTCACGTGCTCCAGGCGCTCGCGCAGGTCCCTCCCGAGCATCTCCACGGCGGCCTGCGCCGCGTTGCGCACCTCGCGCAGCCCGCGCGCCGCCGCCTGCTTGACCTGGTCGTCCGCGCGCACCCGCGCCTGGATCTCCATGCGCACGACGTCCTCCATCTGGCGCCGGCGCCGCTCCTGGGCCTCCTCCAGGTCCGCGACGAGGGAGCGGGCCATGCCCACGACCTGCTCCGTCTGGCGCTGGCCCTTGTGGTCGATCGCCTCCACGAGCGTCCGCAGCTCGGCCAGGACGCGGAGCTGGTCCCGCCCGGCCCGGTCGACGCGCTTGGTGAGGTCGTCCTCGAGGCGGTGCGCGAGGGTGACGGCGTCCGCGATGCGGCGGTCGGCCGAGTCGAAGCGGCCGGCGGCTGCCTTCTGGTCCTGGGCCATGGCGCGCGCGATGGCCTCGACCCGCTTGGCCATCTCCATCTCGAGGGACTGGCGGACGCCCTTGGTCTCCGCGGCGAGCTCGACCATGGCCGACTGCAGCCGGGCAACCTTGGCGTCCGTGGCCGAGAGGGACTGGCTCAGGGCGGAGCGCACGGCGGAGTCGCTCCGGGCCTCCTCGGCGGCGATCTTCCCGGCGATCTTCTCCACCTCGACGCGGAGCGCCTCCGAGGCCTGGAGCGCCGCCCGGCGGCCCGCGTCGGCGATCCCCTCCACGCGGGCGACCTCCGACTTGAGCTTGCTGAGCTCCTTGGTCGTCGCCTGCATCGACTCGAGCTCCACGTCCCGGAGCTGCCCCACGGCGCCCTCCCCGGACTCGACCCGCATCCCGATCTTGCTCAGCGAGTCGAGGACCTCCCCGCGCAGCGCCTCGTGCATTGCCTTGACGCGCTCGGCCATGGCCCGCGTCTCCCGGTTGCCCTGCTCGAGGGCCAGGAACCGCTGCCGGCTCATGTCCTGGCTCCCGCGCACGCTGTCGTTGTTCACCTGCGCCAGCTGCGCCAGCTGCGCCTGCAAGTCGCGCACTGCCTGGGCCCCGGCCATCACCTCCCGCGATACGGCGTCGTGCCGCATGCGCAGCTCGCCGTTCTCCCGGCGGACCCGGTCGAGCTCGGCGGCCAGCTGCGCGATCTTCTCGCCCGCCCGCCGCGCCTCGTCGTCCACGGCGCTCCGGGCCACCTGCGTCTCCACGCTCGTCCCCTGCTGCCGCCTCTCCAGGGCCGCCAACCTCGCCTCGAGGGTGCCCTGGCGGGAGGAGGCGTCCTCCATGGACCGGATGCGGTCCTCCATCTCGACGAGGCGCTGGGCCACGACGCGCGCCGCGGCGTCCGTCAGCAGGGCCCCCGCAGGGGGCTGGGCGCCCCCGAGGCGCACCTCGCGGACGGGCGGGTCCGGGAGGGCCAGGGCGCTGGCGTACTGCTGCGGCGTGACCCCCTGCATCTGGACCTTGGCGGGCCTGTCCCGGAACCGGTCGCCCGGGAGCCTCCCGCTCCCCCCGGCCTCCTCGAGGTACGCCGCCGCGGCGTCCCGCTGGCCCGGGTTCCTGTTCACGGGGGGGAGGACGTCTTCAGGCTCCGGCGAGGGAGCCATGTTCATGATGCGCCACATCTCCTTCTTCAGCGCTCCTCGCGACTCTCACCGCGGCCGGCGACTCGTCTGGCGGAGAGAATCGCAAGCGTCGGGGGACACGGCGGTGCACCCTGGCAGCAGAGAGCTTGCGCGCGGGGCACTGCTCGCAGTTGCTTGTCGATGGTTTGCGCGGAGGGCCCCGGTCGCCGTCGATCTCTGCGTGAGGAGGAGACAGAACCCTGCGTCGCGTGGATTTTAGTGGATTGTACGCATGCACTCGCCCACGCACACCAGCCTAATTGTCGACGAGAGCGCGGGGGGCAGGGCGAAAGGTGCAAGGTCGCGTTGTTGCATGTGGGCGGGGAAGGAGCGGCCCCTACGCACTCTCTGTCAAGGTACAGAAAGCCATTCTACCGAAATCGCAGGGTTCTTTACATGATTACCCGGTTTGTATGTCCAATACTCGAAAAAAAGCACGGATTATTGGAGGTACCGGGGGTCGGGGAGGGGGCACCTCTTGGCGACTGTCCCGCTCACCGTCCTGGGTATTGTAATGCGAGCGGATTAGTCTGTTGTGTGGAAAATAGGCACGAGGGGCACGCCGAAGGCGCCCTTGTACCCTGCTTGTTCATCTCCTCGGTCAGCGGGGGCAGCGCTCGTCCAGGCGGTCATAGGAGCGACCATGACCAGGGGAGCCCCGCCCCGGTATCCCAACCCGGGCCGTATAACGGCGTCGCGGGCGGCCTGGCGACACCAAATACAGCCGAGCGCGTGCCCAACTTTGAGTTCGGGATCGAGTTGCGGGAATCGTGGTTGGGTTCCGGGCCGAGTTTCGACACGAGCTGGGGGCGCGTGGACGTGCCGGCAGGGCTGCACGCCTGCGGCCGGGCCTCTGATTCGAGGCTGATTCCGGGGCTCGGCGTCCATTTCACCTCGCTAATATGACAGCGACGCAGCAGCAAGTGCGCCAGCGCACCAAGGTGGAGGAGACGTGAGTCCCCCCTATCGCGGCAGCGCATTGCGCACTTTGATGGCCCAACCTCCACTACACAGACACATTCATGCGCAATCAGGGCATCTCTCCATCTTTGTGTCCTCCAACGGTCCTCGGGAGAGGCCTCCGCTCCCCGCGGGGAGCGCGGGCGGGGCTCGACATGCTCGAGCGTTGAATCACTCTCCCGCCTGGCCGGGAGAGGGACCCACGAACCGCCTCCTCGGGCTTGGGGTTCAGCGTGTTGTTCCGCCGGAAGCAGCATTCCGCGAGCCCGGCCTATGTGCGGGCGACGCGGGGCACGCCTGTCCGCTCCCCCCTGCCCCGGGCCGGAGCCCCCGTCCTCTGTCCCCCCCGCGCCCGCAGGAATAAGGCGATGGCGAGGCTGCCGACGGGCGCCAGGGATGTCGGGGGCGGGTTCGTCATGTCTCACTCCGTGCATATCGGGTCGAGCAGGGACAGGGAGAGGGACACGTGAGTCGCGCCCCCCAGCCCCCCGCCCCGGCCCCCTCCGCGCGGGCCCCCGTCGCCGCCGCGCGCCCCTCACGCCCCCCTCACGCCCCGGAGCTCCCACCGTGCGCAGGGCCCCGCTGATATATCACGATAGGGCGGACGTCCTGGGGCGGCGCAACCAGGGACTCCGCGGGAGCACGGCGCAGAAGACGATGCTCCTGCTCAAGCGTAACAGCCGCAAGTTCGAGATCCTCCTCGTCTTGCTGATGGTGGCGCTGGGGCTGGTGATCGCTGGGCTGCTGACGGTGGGGTCGTACCTGCTGTACCGGGAGGAGAAGTGCAAGCTGCCGGGGAGGGTGTACGAGGAGGAGTTCGTGTACACGATCGACCACGAGCTCGCCAACACGACGTGGGTGAAGAACGCGGCCCAGGGGGTGCCCGGGACGGTGACGGTGGGGGGGCTGACCAAGACGAGCCGGGTCAGCGGGCCCAAGCTGGAGCTGATCGAGTTCGAGGCCGACTACGGCATCGCCACGATCACCGCCGTGGAGAAGGACATCGACACCGGGGCGGACATCACGGCCCTCACCATCAAGGTCCGGAACCGGGCGCGGGACGACCGGTCCGCGCAGCGCATGACCGACTGGGCGTTCGAGACGGTGACGGTGGACATCGGGGAGGGCAAGGCCAAGGTGTCGGAGCGGCGGAGCAGGCTCGTCATGAAGTCCAAGACGAACAACAGCCGGGAGGGTAACAACCCCTGCCAGCGCGTCGAGGTGGAGATCGTCCTCCCGGCGCGCTGCCTCCTCGTGGAGACGGAGGTCAAGGTCAAGATCAACAAGGGGGAGTTCCTCACCGTCAAGGAGGCGCAGCGCAAGGCCAACGTCAAGGAGCTCTCGGTGGAGAACGACAGCGGTGAGCGCCGGCGCCCCCCGCGGCCCCCGCGGCCCCCCGGCCCCCGGGCCCCGGCCCCCGGGCCCCTGGCCCCCACCCCGGCGCGTCGCCGCGGCCGCCGAGCCGCCCCCCGCCCGCGCCCCCCCCGTCGCCGCAGGGATGATCATCGTGGAGGGGGCGGTGGGGGAAAAGCTCCAGTTCAAGACGGGGGACGGGACCGTCGACGCCAAGAAGCTGTCGGGCCACGAGATCTTCGTTCTGGGGAAGCAGGACAACGCCGTCCTGTCGGTGGAGGAGGTGCGGCTCGAGTCGGGAGACCGGAACTGCAAGGAGGGGGTGGAGTACAAGGAGGGCTTCCCGAAGACGCCCGAGTACGCGACGCCGGTGATGGTGTGCGAGAAGGTGTTCGGGACGCTGACGATCGACTCGGAGGGGGCGGAGAACGGGGGCAAGCCCGCCGTCACCGTCAAGGAGGTCTACTCTGGCAACCTGAACGTCAGCGTCCGGGTCGGCAACGTCGAGATCGAGCAGACGGCGTGCACCACGTTCGTCGGCGAGTACGAGATCCGCACCGCCGCCGGAAAGCTCGGCATCGGCGTCCAGGAGGCCACGGTGGGGACCTACCCGCTCCTGCTCGACGGGAGCGCGGAGGACGTCAAGGTGGAGCGGTCTGCCGCCGAGCAGCGGGCCATCACGCGGCCGGACGAGCCCTTCTTCTTCTGGGACGAGTACGCCACCGAGTCCAGCAAGGTCAAGCGGGGCGAGATCTGCAAGGGCTACGCGGGGGTCCCGGCCGAGCCCGTGATCAACATGACGGTCAAGGCCGTGACCACGGGCAACGTCAGCGTCAAGGTCAACGAGGCGTTCCTCGACAAGGACGGCGTCCTCGACCCCACCAACTAGCCCCGCCGGCCCCGCCCTGCGGGGACCGGGGCGGCGCGCGCTCCACCGGTGCCCGGGCCGCGAGCCCAGCGGCCTCTGGGCAGGACGGGGACGGGGGCCCGCGGTCTCGTCCCGGGCCCGACCGGGGCCGATGCGGCCTTTGAAGCCACTCGCAGCGCCTGGTCATGCGTCTCGCGCCCCCTTCCGCGCGGTCGATATCGAACCCCGACGAGTCGCCGCGCGCGAGTCCCTGGCCGCGCGCTGCCGAGCCCCGCGGGAGGTGGTTGAGCAGACCGTCCATCACAGCGCGGCCCGTGCCGACACAGGGGGATCCGCGATGGAATAGCGGCAGGGATAGAAGCATCATGACACGAGGGACGAAGGCCACCGGGCCGCCCCGCCTGAGGAGGGCTGTCGCGGAGGCCACGGACCCCTACAGCGCGGAGACGAACGCCCTCCTGTCCTCCGGGAGCCTCGTCGAGTTCCTGCTGAACCGGAGGACCACGGATGCCGCGTACGAGGCGATCATCAGGTGACGATACACGTCATTCACGCTCGTACCCGGCCCCCTCCACCCCGGCTCCCCTCAACACGGCCCCGCGGCCCCCCCCTCCTCCCTTCGGCCCCCGGAGGGTCCCGCCATCGAAGCCCCGCCCTGCGCCATACCCCGCGCCCGGCCGGCGACGCGCGCCCGCCCCCCGCAAGTTCCCCCGCCGAACTCCGCGCCGACGCCCCCGTCCCCCGCAGCCGCGCCATGGACGAGCCGCAGGACTGGCTCGTCGTCGACCGCTGCGTCTCCCTCCTCCGCCAGTCCCTCCGAAAGTTCTTCCCCTCCCCGGGGGTCCTCGAGTCCCTGGGGAGCATGGTCGCCGAGGCCGCGGCGCAGGTCGCCCCGGACTCGGACCTCCGCGCGAGGCTGGCGTACCTGGACACGGTCCTCGCCCAGCTCAAGGTCAGCCCTCCCCCGCGCCCCCGCGCCCCCGCGCCCCCCGCCCCTGCGCCCCCGCGCCCCCCGCAGATCGACGACCAGTACCGCGCCTTCTGCCGCCACATCGGCGAGCCGCTGGCGGAGGCGCCCGAGGACCCCGACGCCCTCCCCCCGCACCTGACCCCGCGCCTGCGCCACGGGTCGCACTTCGCGAGCGACCGGCTGAACGGCGGGTCGCCGACGGACTCGGCGGAGGCAGCGGGCGGGCGCCGCTTCGAGCGGCTCTCCCTGCCGGAGCGCCCCGGGGCCGGCGAGTCGCCCGCGTCGTCCCGAGCCCCGGGGTGGGACGCCCCCGACGCGGCCTCGACGCCCGAGGCGGGGGGCACCGTCCTCCGCCACGCCGGGGTCTCGGGGTCCGAGAGCTTCCCGACCGACGGGGGCCCGCCCCCGCCCTCCCGCCACGCCGCGCCCGCCTCGGACGTGCCCGCCCCGGGGGCGGCGCCGCACGCCCCCCCGCGGTCGGCGCTGCGGGCCGGGTCCGCCTCGCCGGGGGCGGGCGGCCCGGCGGCGGACGCCCCGGGCGCGGGCCGCGCGCGGGCCCACCCGCTCCCGCGCAACGTGTTCCACTGGCGCTGGGGCCTCGAGGGGGCGGCGTCCCCGGCGGCGGCCGCGGCGGCCCCCTCGGGCAGCCCCCCCGGGGCGGCCCCCGGCTCGGCGCGCCTGTCGCCGGACCACGAGCGCGCCTCCGCCCTCGGGGCGGGGCCGCCGGTGGGCCGCGCGGCGTCCGTCGTCCCGATCCCGCCGGCCCGGGGGCCGGACCGGTCCCGCGCGGGGTCCGTGGGCGCGGGGTCCTTCGGGCCGGGGACGGGCCCCCTCGGGACGAGCCCCGAAGGCGGGGGCGCGGGGGCGTTCGCGGCCGCGGCCGGGAGGACGACCTCCGCCGTGTCGGGGATGTCGAGCGCCGGGGGCAGGGGCTCCCTGGACAGCCCCCGGGACGCGCTGCGGGCCCCCAAGGACTACGCCCCGGGCGTCGTCGGCGGCGGCGGCGGCGGCGGCGGCGGGGGGGCGGGGGCGGGGGGCGCGGGCGGGCCCGGCGCCGGGCCCGGCGCCCCCGCGGGCCCGGAGGGCCTCGAGTCCGAGGCGACGGCCGGGCACGTGAGCGCCGTGGTGAAGCGGATGAAGAAGGAGGCCGGGGAGGGCGCCCGGGTCACCCGCCGCGCCCAGGCCATGTTCTCCCGCGAGGCGTACCGGGACCAGGCGCCGCTGGCGATCCCGACGAGCGCCGAGGTCTCGGCGATCCTGGAGGCGGTGTGCGGGCCGGAGGCGGTGGGGCTGCCGGGGAAGGGCGCGGAGGGCCCGCGGGGCGCGGCCGGCGACGCCGGGCTCCAGGTGCCCATGTCCCTGCTGGCAAAGCTGGTGATCGACATGTGGCTGCGGCTGGGGCCGGAGGCGTCGGCGCCGCTGCTCCTGGTGCTGCTCCGGCGGTGCCTGGCGAGCCCCGGGGAGCGGCAGCGGGCCCGGGCCTTCGACGTGCTGGTGAACCTGGCCGTCCACGGCCTGCTGGTGGACCCCCCGGGGGAGGGGGAGGGGGAGGCGGGGGACGGGAGCGGGGGGGGCGGGGGGCGGGGCTCCGAGAGGGCCGCGTCGGGGGGCGCCGCCGGGGGGGCCAAGCAGCACCGGCTGGCCAGGGCCTCGGTGCCGTCCGCGCGCGCGCTGGGCGCGGGCGCGGCCCCGGAGGGGGGGGCGGCGGCCGGGGGCGGCCGCCCCCCCGGCGGGGGCCTCACGGCGGCCTTCCAGGCGTGGCTCCGCCCGGCGCTCTTCGACTGCATGGACCAGCTCGCGAGGGCCGGGGAGCGCAGCCCCGAGGTGTGGACGTCGGCGCTCGGCTGCCTGTCCCTGATGTGCACGTCCGGGGGGGCCTTCTGCCGGGCCAAGAGCGACGGGGTGCCGCTGTCGGCCCTGGCGCTGCTGGTCCGGGTCGCGGACCAGCAGGCGTGGTCGCCCGCCCTGCGCAACGAGCTCCTCCGGCTGTCCCTGTGGCTCCTGTTCGTGGGGGAGGGCGGCGACGGCGACGGCGGCGGCGGGGACCCGGCCGCGCGGGCCAGGCACGTCCGGCTCGACCCCCGGAGGCTGGCGGACTTTGGGGGCGTGCCGGCGGTGGTGGAGCTGTACCGGTGGGAGCTGGACGCCGAGGTGCGGCAGTCCCTCTTCGCCGTGCTGCTGGACGTGGCCGTGGGGCGCGTGGCGGCGCGAGCGCGGGACAGCGGGCTCGAACACCCGGCCGCGACGGCCCACGTGCCGCCCGCGGCGCTCCACGCCTGGGCGGCCACGGCCCTCTTCGAGTGCGACGCCGACTTCCCCGGGCTGCTCCGGCCGTACGCCGTCGTCGGGCGCCCCGGGTTCGCCATCGCCTTCTCCGGGCTGCTCCTCGGCGCGCCCCCGGGGGCCCCGCCGGGCGCCGGCCCCGACGGCCCCGGGCTGCTCTCCGGCATGGAGGCCGTGCCCGGGTCGGCCCTCGCGGCGGCGGCCCAGCGTCTGTCCCTGGCCTGCCCCCCGGGTGCCGCCCCGGAGACGCTGGCGCGGGCCAAGGGCTCCCTCCTGCGCCTGCTCCTCCAAGAGCTGGAACAGGCGTGTCGGGCCAACACGGACCCGGCGCGCGAGTCCCGGGAGACGCAGGCGCACATGCGCGCGACGGTGGCGAGCGTGAAGGAGCCGCACGGCGCCCGGGGGACGGTGGAGGCCTGGATCGCCCTCGACGACCTCCTCACGGCCCTGGGCGAGGGGGACCCGGGGGGAAGCCCCCCGGCGTCGGCGCTGTCCTCGGGCGGCGGCCCGTTCGCCACCGCGCTGCGGTGGGCCCAGGCGCTCCTGCAGGCCGCCGCGGACCGGAAGCTCGTGCCGCTGCTCGAGGGCTTCCAGGCGACGATCGGCCGCGCGGGGGAGGGGGACGCCGCCGCCCGCCGCCGGCGGGCTCTCCGGAAGGGGGTGCTTCCGCTGCCGCTGGAGCCAGGGGCGCCGGCCCCCGCGCACGACGACTGCGACATGCGCCTGCGCACGTGCCTCATCATCCCGCTCCTCGAGCGCTGCGCCGGCCTCGGCCCCCTCGGGCTGCAGCTCGCCGTCGAGGGCCTCGAGGTGTACCAGCGGGCGTTCCTCCCCCTGCACCGCCAGCCGGGGGCGGTGCCGCTGCCGGGGGACCTGGCGTCGGGCGAGGCGCGGCGCAAGGGGGCCCGGGTGCTGGTGCACGGGCTGGCGTGGCTGCTCGAGTACTCGCACCTGGACGGCGCGCGGCCGGCCATCCTGCGGGCGGTGAGGGTGCTCGTGGGGACGCTCGCGGAGCGGCACCTGGAGGACGCCGCCGCCTCCATGGAGGGCGGGGAGGGGTCCCTGTCGGGGCCGGCGGGGCGGGGGGCGGTCAAGCACGCGCTCAGCGCCAGCGCGGGGGACCTGCTGCTCCGCGGCGGCGCGGGGTCCCCGGCCGGGCCCGGGTCGGCGGGCCCCCTCCCCAACTCGGGGTCCCTCGGCCACCTCCGGCACCCCAGCCGCGGGGCGCCGCCGGGCGCGCCGCGCGCCAGCAGCAGCGAGGAGGGGCCCGGGGACCCCGCGGAGCGCGGCTCCGGGGTCTTCGCCGCGCTCAAGGAGCCCCGCGGGGGCTGGGGCGCGCTCCTGGGCGCGGAGCTCGCCGACGTCCCCCGGGACGTGTGGCAGGCGGTGGCCGCGGACCTCGACGAGGGGCTGGTCCGGCGCCTGGCCGCGTACCTCGAGGCGGAGTCCACGCTCTTCGCCACCGCGGCGCCCGGCGCGCGGGGGCTCCTCGCGTGCCCGCGCCAGGCCCGCGACCCGTCCGCGCTGCCGTGGACGCCCTGGGCCAGCGCCGTGGAGGACACGCGCCTCCTCCTCCTCATGCTCCTGCTCGCCCGCATGGACCGCCGGGCCGCGCTGTGGGAGGGCGAGCGGCTCCCCGGCGTCCGCGAGCTCAAGGGCCTCCTCTCGGACGCCGACCCCCGCGTGCGGTACTACGCGGCCGAGTTCCTCTGGAAGCGCATGCTCGGGAGCCGGAGCCGCGAGTACCAGGAGGCCTTTGGGCGCGTGGTGACGCTGGCGCAGCAGCGCGGGGACGCCAAGCTCCTGGACAACCCGTACCTCATCATCATGGCCATCGGGCACACCTCGGACATCATCTGACGCGGCGACGGGGCGCCGGGGGGCGGCGCGGGGCGGGGCGGGGCGGGGCGGGGCGGGGGGAGGGGCCGGCCGGCCGATTCAAGTCACCCCTGCCCGAGGGCGCGGGCGTTCGCCTCGGCGCACTGCGCCCGCATCTGCTGCGATATCATGTCGGCCATGGCGACGGGGAGGTCCAGGTCCTCCACCGTCTGCAGCGCGAACGCGTCGATCATCTGGACGGGGTCGAGGGGGAACCACCGCACCGTGTCGGTGAACCGGTGCTCGCCGAGGCGGACGTCAATCTCGAGGTCGGCGTGGGGGGGGTCGACGCCCTCCCGGTACCCCTTGAACTTGTCCAGCGCGAACTCGATCTGGCGCGTCACGTTGGCCACCATGGCCGCGTCCGCCGCGTCGACCTCCGCGCACAGCGCCTGCGCCGCCTGCTCCGGCGTCGGCGCCGCCGGATCCCCCAGGGGCCACTGCGGGGGGTTGGGGGGGGGGGGTCTGCCCCGGTCGGCCCCTGGCCGGGGGGCTTGGGCGCGCGTGTGCGCCCGGTGGGGGTCGGGGACGCCGCGCCGGGACCGGGCGGCGTCGCCCAGTCGTGGCGCGGGGACTCACGAGGATGGCCTCCTGGTGGACCTGCTTGATCTGGTCGTCCCAGATGCGGCCGAGGTGGATGGGGATGGGCACGGTCGGGTACTGCTTGGAGAGGGCCTTGAGGCTGCGCAGCCCGGGGCGCTTGGACCCGCCCACGGACATACCGAGGGGGATGGCGGCCGAGGTGCTCGCCTGCCCCTCCTGCGCTGGGGCGGGGGGGACGGGGGGGGGTCGGGGGGGGGCGCTTGGCAGCGACTGGGAGGGCCGGGAGAGGCCCGTGCAGGACACCCAGCGCCCCTGCGTCGGGACTCGCCGCGGTATCAGCCCTGGAGCGCCCCGAGAGTGCGAGAGTCAGTCCCGTGGGGAACCCTTTCCCGCGCCACGCGCCGGCTCTCCTCACCTCCCGCCCGTTTGCTGCCTGCTTGTACAGGACGAACCGCACATTCTTGTCCGCCGTCTTGATGAGCGGGGCCCCCGACGCGATGTCGTCGAGCTTCAGGTCCTTATCCTTCTCCTTCATGGTGCCACCTCCCCCCTAGTGTCCCTGGGTGGGAGATGCGCCCCTCTCCTCCACGGTCCTGTCTGGGACGCCTCTTCCGCGCGTGGTTCCGACGCCGGACCTCCGAAATACAGACCGTGAGAGCGGTGAATACGCGATCATGTGCTCACCCGCTTGCATGCGCGACTATTGGAGAGCCGAGGTCGCCGCTCCGGACTGCGAGGCCGCCCCGAGTGCCGGGAGCCCAGGTCGGGCACAGGACGGGGGCTGGGCACAGGGGCCCCCGTGGAAGACGGCCAAGCCTTTGAGTCAGCCCTCCCGAGCGCGCCACCCACACCTCCCGCCGGAGACTTCATTTCCTAGCGGCGGCGCCCCCCGCGCCACACTCTTGACGGCGCCCTCAGACCCGACATCGAGCAGGCTCCCTGGTGAGTGCTCGTCCCGCCGCCCCCCCCAGGGCGCGGGCTATGAGCGCCTCCCCCTGGCATGAACGACCCCCCCGATTCTCCCGGGGATTCAACTTCGTACAGAAGACGCCCGTGAATGCGCCGGATGCGGGACCTTCCCCCCCTCCGCCCCCTTCCGTGACGCGCGCCTTGCTCGGGAGGGGGGGTAGGACAGACTCCCCGTCTCCTGACGCGCCCCCCCAGATCTGGGCCGCACCAATGGCCCGATCCCCTTCCTTTCCCTCCCCCCCTCCCGCTACGCCACCCTCACTCCCCTACGCTCCCCCCAGGGATCCCCCCGCGCCGCTCCCGAATTTTCGAATTCCATTTTTGTGTCCGCCCCGGCTCCGGTCCTCTCTCCCTCTCGTCGCGTCGGTTTGACGGGCTGCGAGAAGAAATCTCCCGCGAGGTGCGGGCGGTAGGCGGGAGCCCCCCGATAGCGCCCCCCGGCGTGCCAGAAGCGGCTCTCGTGACGGTCGAAACGGCCTCGGGACCGGTGGAATCCCGCTCTCAGGCCCGCCGAGCGCGAGTCCCCTCCCCGCCTCCCGCCGTCTCCCGCAGTGGATCCATGCTCTTCCGCCGAACCCGAACCAAAGCATGATAAGGTACCTCCTTCTCCAGAATCGTCAGGGGAAGACTCGTCTCTCGAAGTGGTACGTTCCGGTCGAGGAAGCCCAGCGCAAGGAGGTCGAGTACGAGGTCCACCGCCTCGTCACCAAGGTCCGCGCGCGCGAACGCCCCATACCCTCCCGCTCCCGCCGAGGATGCCGCGAACGGGTCCCCGCGGGCGCCGCACGGGGCCCGCGACCCCCCCCCCCCCCCCCCCCCCCCCCGGGCCCCCCCCCCCCCCCCCCCCCCCCCCCCCCCCCCCCCCCCCCCCCCCCCCCCCCCCCCCCCCCCCCCCCCCCCCCCCCCCCCCCCCCCCCCCCCCCCCCCCCCCCCCCCCCCCCCCCCCCC